>Ga0233424_10000670_pt1 | contig 39579 bp, 33 predicted proteins | sample Watercolumn_Towu_FD_181011 | JGI IMG/M metagenome (GOLD analysis project Ga0233424, IMG submission 181011) | Freshwater microbial communities from Lake Towuti, South Sulawesi, Indonesia - Watercolumn_Towuti2014_125_MG | ecosystem: Environmental > Aquatic > Freshwater > Lake | place: Indonesia...
GTCGCCATCGCGACCGCGATGGTGTACTGGTACACCCGCTGCACCAGAAGCACGCTGCTGGTGGTGCTGGCCTCGCTCGTCGCCGTGGTCTGGCAGCTCGGCCTGCTGCCGACCCTTGGCTACAGCCTGGACCCGTACTCGATCCTGGTCCCGTTCCTGGTGTTCGCCATCGGCATGAGCCACGGCGCGCAGAAGATGAACGGCATCATGCAGGACGTCGGGCGCGGCATGCACAAGCTGGTGGCGGCGCGGTTCACGTTCCGACGCCTGTTCCTGGCCGGCCTGACGGCCCTGCTGGCCGACGCGGTCGGCTTCGCGGTGCTGCTGGTGATCGACATCCAGGTGATCCGCGAACTGGCCATCGCCGCGTCCATCGGTGTCGCGATGCTGGTCTTCACGAACCTGATCCTGCTGCCGATCCTGCTGAGCTACACCGGGGTCAGCAAGCAGGCCGCCGCACGCAGCCTGCGTGCCGAACAAGGCGCGCCGGCCCCCGCATCGTCATCCCGGCGCAGGCCGGGATCCACCGAGACCACGAGCGTGGGCGATGAAGGCTCGCTGCCTTCGTGGACCCCGGCCTCCGCCGGGGTGACGCCGAGGGGCGGTAAACACGGGTTGTGGGCCGCGCTGGACCTCTTCACGCAGCGTCGCTGGGCCACCGCGGCGGTGATCGTCTCGGCGATCCTGGGCATCGCAGGCTTCCTCGCCAGCACCCAGCTGAAGATCGGCGACCTGGACCCCGGTGCGCCAGAACTGAGGGCCGACAGCCGCTACAACCGCGACGTGGCCTACATGAACCAAGGCTACGGCGCGGCCAGCGACGTGCTGGCGGTGATGGTCAAGACCCCCGAGGGGCAGTGCGCGCAGTACGACACGCTGAACAAGATCGACGCACTGGAGTGGCAGTTGAAGCAGCTCGACGGGGTGGAGAACACCAACACGCTCTCCCTGCTCAACCGAAGAGTGCTGGTGGGCCTGAACGAAGGCAACCCGAAGTGGTACGAGTTCCTGCCGAACCAGGAGATGCTGAACACGGTGACGGCCGGCGCGCCCCGAGGCCTGTACAACGATAGCTGCAGCCTGCTCACCGTTTACGTCTACCTGCGCGATCACAAGGCCGACACCCTCAAGCACGTGGTCGACCACGTCGAGCAGTTCGCCAAGGCCAACGACACCAAGGACGTGCAGTTCAAGCTGGCCGCCGGCAGTGCCGGCATCGAAGCGGCGACCAACATCGTCGTCAAGGACGCCTGGCGGCAGATGCTGTTCATGGTCTACGGCGCGGTGATCCTGCTGTGCTTCATCACCTTCAGAAGCTGGCGCGCGGTGATCGTCGCGGTGCTGCCGCTGGTGCTGACCTCGGTCCTCGCAGAAGCGCTCATGGTCGGCCTCGGCATGGGCGTGAAGGTGGCGACGCTGCCGGTGATCGCGCTGGGCGTGGGCATCGGCGTGGACTACGCGCTGTACATCCTGAGCGTCACGCTCGCGAACCTGAGACAAGGCAAGACGCTCAGCGAGGCCTACTACGGCGCACTGCTCTTCACCGGCAAGGTGGTGATGCTCACCGGCTTCACGCTGGCGATCGGCGTGATCACCTGGGTGGCCAGCCCGATCAAGTTCCAGGCCGACATGGGCCTGCTGCTGGCGTTCATGTTCCTGTGGAACATGCTCGGCGCGCTGATCCTGCTGCCGGCGCTGGCGTACTGGTTGCTGCCCACCCCGAAGACGCAGGCGCAGCCCACGCTGCAGCATGCCGCCGCCTGAAGACCCAGGAGACATGATGAACCCCTCGAAGCGTCTCGGCGATGCCGTGCTGCTGGCCGGCCACTGCGCGGGCATGCTCGACCTGGTCGCGCTGCCGATCTGGATGGGCGTGCTGATCGGCGGCTTCCACTTCGAGCCGCAGCGTGCCGGCGGCCTGGTCACGCTGTTCCTGGCCGGGCAGGTGGTCAGCAGCGTGATCTGCTCGATGCGGCTGCGCCAGTGCCCCACGCAGCTGCTGGCGGCCACCGGCTTCTTCGTCTGCGCCGCGGCGTTTGCCATCTCGGTCGCGCTGCCCGACTACGGCGTGCTGGCGCTGTGCCACCTGGTGGGCGGCCTCGCGGCGGGCACGGCGCTGAGCATGACCCACGGCACCATCGGCTGCAGCGAGAACCCCCACCGGCTGTTCGCCAGCGCGCAACTGGCCATCGCCGTGTTCGGCATCTTCGTGCTCGGCGCCGGCCCGAAGCTGATCGCGGTGGCGGGCCCGTCGGCCTTGTTCTGGATGTTCGCGGGGCTGGTGGCGATCGCGGCGGTGGCGGCGGCGCTGGCCTTCCCGCACCGCGTGGGCGGGGCGGCGCCGGCGGGCCCCACGGCGCCCAAGACGGGGCTGCCGTCGGTGGTGTGGTTCGCGATCGCTGGCATCAGCACGCTGTCGCTGGCGCAGGCGATGATCGTCAGCTTCATGGAGCGCATCGGCGTCGACCGCGGCTATGGCGCGTCGGCCGTGGCCGGCGTGCTGATCGCCGTGGGCGTGCTGAACCTGCTGCCCGGGCCGCTGGCCGCGCTGCTGCAGGGCCGCCTGCGCGCCGAACGCGTGGTGCTGGTCGGCCCGCTGGTGCATGCCGGCCTGACGCTGCTGCTGACCCGCACCGACGGCTTCCTGTTCTACGCCGCCGCGTGCGTGATGTTCATCGCCACGCTGGTGTTCACGCACACCTTCCTGTTCGGCCTGCTGGCGCGGCTGGACCCGACCGGCCGCGCCGTCGCCGCCACCCCGGCGATGCTGATGATCGGCTCGTCCACCGGCCCGCTGCTGGCCGGCACGCTGGTGGAGCACCACGGCTACCCGACGCTGGGCCTGGCGGTCGCGTCGATCGGCCTGGTGTCGTTCGCGCTGTTCACGCGCCTGCAGCGCCTTCCTTCCCCTGCCGCGTTGCCGTCGCCCGCCGAGGCGGCGTGACGCGGCCCGTTCCCTTCCTGCAAAGGCTGCCTTCCCATGGCCATGTTCAAGTATTTCCCCAGCAATTACGTCTGGAGCCTGTCGGTCGACCTGTCGATCGAGATGGGCGCGCGCATCGGCGAGATCGAGCAGATGTGCGGCCCGCTGCAGGAGGCGTCGCGGGCGCCGGATGACGCCGGCACCGAGGCCTTCCGCGACACCTGGACCCAGATGGCCGACGTGCTGACCGAACTCGCCGAGGAAGACCTCGCGCGCGGCCGCCGCCTGTCGGCCGGCGAGAAGCTCAAGCGCGCGGCCAACTACGCCATCGTCGCCGAGCGGCTGCAGGCGCACGGCTCGGCCGGCCGCGAAGCGCTCTACCGCCGCGAACTCGACCTGTTCAACCGCGGGATCGCGCTGACCGGCGAGGACTGCGAGCGCGTCGAGATCCCGTACGAAGGCGGCCACATCGCCGGCCTGTTCACGCGGGCGAAGAATGTGCAAGGCCCCGCGCCGATCCTGGTGCAGCTCAACGGGCTCGATTCGACCAAGGAGATGAAGTACCTGGTCGGCCTGCCGGCCTGGCTGGCCGAGCGCGGCGTGTCGTCGCTGGTGATCGACCAGCCCGGCACCGGCGAGGCGCTGCGCCTGCACGGCATGGTGGCCCGCTTCGATGCCGAACACTGGGCCAGCCGCGTGGTCGACTGGCTCGAGACCCGTGCCGACGTCGATCCCCAGCGCATCGGCTGCGAAGGCGTGTCGCTGGGCGGCTACTACTGCCCGCGCGCGGTGGCGATGGAGCCGCGCTTCGCCTGCGGCGTGGCCTGGGGCGCCAACCACGACTGGCGCGACGTGCAGAAGAAGCGCCTGCAGCGCGAGGGCAACCTGCCGGTGCCGCACTACTGGGCGCACGTGTGCTGGGTCTGGGGCGCGAAGGACATCGACGACTTCCTGCGCATCGCCGAGAACGTGCACCTCGATGGCGTGGTCGAGAAGATCCGCGTGCCGTTCCTGGTGACCCATGGCGCGAAGGACTCGCAGATCCCGCTGCACTGGGCGCACCGCACCTACGAGCAGTTGGTGAACAGCCCGAAGCGCGAACTGAAGATCTTCGACGAACGCACCGGCGGCGAACAGCACGCCAGCTTCGACAACAGCATCAACGCCGGCCACTACATCGCCGACTGGGTCGCCGAGACGCTGCGCGCGGTTTGAATTTCCAGAGGAGAGAGAGCATGAACATCATCGGACCCGACGGGCTGGTGTTCGGCGTCGACGACGTCGCCGCCTGCACGCAGTACCTGACCGACTACGGCCTGCAGCCCGTGGGCAACGGCCGCTTCGAGGCGCTGGACGGCACCTACATCGAGATCAAGGCCCGCGACGATGCCGCGTTGCCGCCGGCGCTGAACACCGGTAGCCAGCTGCGCCGCACGGTGTACGGCGTGGCCGATGCGGCGACGCTCGACGCCATCGCCACCGAGCTGGGCCGCGACCGCGAGGTCAAGCGCCTGGCCGACGGCTCGATCGAGGCGGCCGACGACCTCGGCTTCGTGCTGGGCTTCCAGGTGACCGTGCGCCGGCCGCTGTCGCTGCCGGGCGAGCGCTCCAATGCACCCGGCGCCGCCGAGCAGCGCGCGATGAACGACCTCGGCGTGCCCGGGTCAGGCGCGCTGGTGCCGCGGCCGCGCACGCTGTCGCACGTCGTCTACTTCGTGCCCGATGCGGCGAAGGCCGAAGCGTTCTATGCCGAGCGGCTGGGCTTCCGCACCACCGACCGCTTCGATGCCGTGGGCCCCTTCATGCAGCCGGCCGGCACGCACGACCACCACACGCTGTTCATGATCCAGACCCCGCCGTTCATGCAGGGCTGCGAACACTTCACCTTCCACATGGGCGGGCCCACCGAGGTGCTGGCCGCCGGGACGAACTTCGTCAACCAGGGCTACGAGTCGTTCTGGGGCCCCGGCCGCCACCGCTTCGGCTCGAACTGGTTCTGGTACTTCAACTCGCCGCTGGGCTGCCACGTCGAATACGACGCCGACATGGACCTGCACGACGAGCACTGGACGGCGCGTTCGGCCCCGGCCAACGAGGACAGCTCGCAGGCCTTCCTGTTCAAGTCGATCGCCAAGTGGTTCCCCTCCGGCGGCCCGCCGGCGAAGCGCGAGGAGGCCTGACATGGACCACAAGACATTGAAGTCGGTGCTCGTCATCGGCGGCGGGTTCTCCGGCATGTCGGCCGCGATCGAGCTGCGCAAGCGCGGCCACGCGGTCGACCTGGTCGAGGCCGATGCCGGTTGGCGTTCGTATGGCGCGGGCATCAGCATCGGCGGGCCGACGCTGCGCGCGTTCAAGACCCTGGGCATCCTCGAGCAGTACCTCGAGATCGGCTTTGCCGGCGACGGCTGCGACCTGCTGCTGCCCAATGGCCAGCTGGTGGGCCGGCTGGCCACGCCGCGCGTGGCCGGACCGGACGTGCCGGGCGCCGGCGCCGTGATGCGCCCGGCGCTGGCGGCGCTGCTGGCGCAGGCCACGCGCGAATCGGGTGCGACCGTTCGGCTGGGCGTGAGCTTCACGTCGCTGCAGCAGCACGCCGACGGGGTCGACGTGCAGTTCAGCGACGGCAGCAACGGCCGCTACGACCTGGTGATCGGCGCCGACGGCCTCTATTCGAAGACCCGTGAGGCGCTGTTCCCCGAGGCGCCGCAGCCGCGCTACAGCGGCCAGGGCGTGTGGCGCGCGGTGCTGCCGCGCCCGGCCGAGGTCGACCGCACCCTGGTGTGGGTGGGCCACAAGCTGAAGCTCGGCGTCAACCCGGTTTCGGCGACCCACATGTACCTGTTCCTCACCGAGGACCGGGTGCAGAAGGAGCACCTCCCGCAGGCCGAACAGCCGGCCATGTTGCGCGCGCTGCTGGCGCAGTTCCCGGCCACGCTGGTGCAGTGGATGAGCGCCCAGATCGACGATGCCGCGCAGGTCATCTACCGCCCGCTCGAAGCGCTGCTGCTGCCGCGGCCGTGGTACGAGGGCCGCGTCGTGCTGATCGGCGACGCCTGCCACGCCACCACGCCGCACCTGGCCTCCGGTGCCTGCATCGGCATCGAGGACGCACTGGTGCTGGCCGAGGAACTCGAGGCCCGTGCCACGCTGCCGGCAGCGCTCGAGGCGTTCCAGGCGCGCCGCTGGGAGCGCTGCCGCATGGTGGTCGAGAACTCGCTGCGCCTGGGCGAGATCGAGATCACCGGCGGGGACAAGGAAGAGCACGCGAACATCATGCGGGACTCTCTGATCAGGCTGGCTGAGCCGATCTGAGGGGGGTGGTGGCGGCCTGCCGGCCGGGTTGGTGTTGTGGGTTGGACAGACCCCGCCGGGAGTTCGCCCCGGCAGGGCGACCTACTTCTTTGTCGTCACAAAGAAGTAGGCAAGAAAGGACTTGAAGAGCGGCCGCGCCGCGCACCGAGGGCTGCGGGGGGAGGTGCGCCCAGTGCTGCTCAGGGGATGCGACGGCTCGGTCCCCCCCTGTAACCGCTCCAGGACACGAACCATTCGAGCGGCCCAGAAGGTTGTAAAGGCCGCTGTGCGGAGCGGGCGTCTGTGAGAGCGGCGATGGTTCACTGCCACGGTGGTTCAAGGGAGCTGACGGTGCCCGAGCCGTTGACTGGTGTTCCTGCGCCACCCTCCTCACCGCTCGGTGCGCGGCTGGGCCGCGGTATTCAAACAGCGTTTTCTTTGGTTAATTTCTTTGGCGCGCTGCCAAAGAAAGTGACCCGCCCGCCGGGGCGGAATCCCGGCGGGCTCTTGCCAAACAACAAGAACACACCCGGCCGGGAGGCCGCGAAGAACCAGCCCATCAACTCCACGGATGGGGGCGATCCACACATTGGATTGGGCACCCGGAAGGCCGGCTCCTATGCTGCGAAACGTTCCCCCACAGGATGTTTTGCATGGACAACCCGGTCGCCCACACCCCCCCACCGATCCGCGAAGGCGTCAGCACTTCGGGCAGCGAACGCAACTGGCCCTACAACAGCTGGTGGGTCGCCGCGCACCACAGCGAGGTCGGCGACAAGCCGACGCAGCGCTGGATCCTCGAGATGCCGATGGCGATCTTCCGCACCGCCAGCGGCAAGGTGGTCGCGCTGCACAACCGCTGCCCGCACCGCTGGGCGCCGCTGCACCTGGGCGAGGTCATCGGCGAGCGGCTGGCCTGCCCGTACCACGGCATGGAGTTCGCGCCGTCGGGCCAGTGCACGAAGGTGCCCACGCAGGACAGCGTGCCGCCGGCGATGAAGGTGCGCGCCTTCCCTGCGGTGGAACGCTACGGCTTCATCTGGGTGTGGACCGGCGACGAGCAGCTCGCCGACCCGGCGCTGATCCCCGACGACCTGGCCTACCTCGACAACGCCGACTGGCCCACCGTCTGGGGCTACAAGGCCGTCGAGGCCAACTACATGCAGCTGAAGGAGAACGTGCTCGACCTGACGCACTTCGCCTTCCTGCACAAGCACTCGCTCGGCGTGACCGACTGGGACCGCCCGCCCGCGGTGGAGGTGGCGAACGGCCGCGTCACCTACCGGCACGACTTCGTCGACATGCCGCTGCAGCCCGTCTACGCCGTGCCGGCCGGCACGGCGGTGGGCAAGCGTGTGAACCGCGCGTCCTGGGGCACGCAGTTGACGCCCGGCGCCCACCACGGCGGTGTGGACGTGCACGACCCGCAGCCGGCACCGGGTGAGCTCGCTCGCTTCAGCAACCGCATCATCCACCTGACCACGCCGGTGTCGATCGGCCGCACCCACTACTACTGGGCGATGGCACGCGACCACGGCGCGCCGTTCGACGTCGAGAAACACCGCGCGATGGCCGACATCGTGTTCGGCGAGGACATCGAGATGGTCACCGCCTCGCAGGAGATGGCACGCTGCTCGATCGACCACAACCCCACCGAGGTGAGCGTGCTCGCCGACCAGGCGGCGATCCAGGGCCGGCGGCTGGTGGCTGCGCTGGTCGAGGCCGAGCGCGCCGCCGCGCGTGGCGAGCGCAGCGTGGGCTGACGATGGACGGCGTCCTGCGCAATGCCTGGTATGTCGCCGCCTGGGCCGAGGAACTCGCGCCGGGCGCGCGGCTGTCGCGCCGGCTGCTGGACGAGCCGGTGGTGCTGTCCCGCGATGCGGCAGGCCACGTGGTGGCGGCCGTCTCGACACGCCACTGCCCGTTGATCGAACGCAGCAGTGCGCTGTGGCTCTGGATGGGCGACCCGCAGGCCGCCGATCCGGCCTTGCTGCCGGCGTTCGACTTCCTCGACCCGCTGCACTGGGCGGTGGGCACCGGCCACATGGCGGTCGAGGCGCACTACGAACTCGAGACCGACAACATCCTGGACCTCAGCCACATCGAGTTCCTGCACCCGCTGTTCGCCAGCGAGGCGGTGCGCCGCGGCACCGCCGACTGCCGCCAGGAAGCCGACACGGTGTGGTCGCACCGCCTGATCACCGACGACCTGCCGCCGCCGTTCGTCTACGAAGCCTTCGGCATCCCGCCCGGCCGGAAGGTCGACCGCTGGCTCGACGTGCGCTGGAACGCACCGGCGCTGATGGCGCTGTGGACCGGCGGCGTGGAGAGTGGCTCACCACGTGAGCTCGGCACCACCGTGCCGTCGGCCCACTGCTTCACGCCGGAGACTGCGACGCGCACGCACTACTTCTACGCGATCGCGTTCCCCCGCGCGATGGGGCCGCTGGCCGAGTCCCTGGCGCGCGACAACGTGCAGGTGCTGCGCGGCCCATTCGAACACGAGGACAAGCCGATGCTCGAGGCGGTGCAACGCAACATGGGCGGTGCCGACCTGTGGTCGATGAAGCCGGTGCTGCTGCCGGGCGATGCGGCGGCGGTGCGGGCGCGACGGGTGCTGCAGCGGTTGATCGAAGCAGAGCGCAAGGGCAGGCACGAACATCGTCGTTGAACGGCAGGCAGAGTGGTTCGCCTGTTGTGGGAGCGGCTTCAGCCGCGATGACCGTGCCACACCGCGAATCGCGGCTGAAGCCGCTCCCACAAAAAGAATGGGGCCGCGCGCTATTCGTTCGGCTGCAGGCCGAGCGTCGCCACGTGCGCGTGCAGCGCCTCGCGCAGCCACACCAGCGCCGGATCGGCCTGCTTGTAGCGGTGCCACTGCACCACGCCGCGCAGCGGCGCTATCGGAATGGGGCAGGGCAGCACGCGCAGCGGCAGGTGCGCCGCCAGGTGCGCGGCATACGGCTGCGGCAGCGTCGCGATGCGGCGGGTGTGCAGCAGGTAGTCCGGCAGCATCGAGAACGTCGGCACCTGCACGTCGAGGTGGCGCTCGATGCCGGCGGCGCGCGCTGCCGCCGCATCGGCCAGCTCGATGCGGCCGCCGCCCCAGCTCACCGCCACGTGGCCGGCGGTGCGGTAGGTGTCCAGGTCCAGCGTGCCCTGCAGCGCGGCCGGATGGGTGGCGCACACCAGGCAGGCATGCGGCGCATCGAAGAGCCGCTCCGAGGGCTGCCTGGACGAACGGGCCTCCTCGGCCGCGACCATCATGTCGACCTCACCACGCTCGAACTGGTCGGTGAGCTGCTCGGTCACCGGCCGCAGGTCGAAGGCCAGGCCCGGCGCCAGCGTGGCGGCGCGCTGCATCACCGGGGCCAGCAGGAACCCGGCGGTGGCATCGGAGGCGACCAGCGTGATGCGCTGGCGCAGGCTGGCCAGGTCGCGGACGGGCCGCAGCTGCGAGACGGCGCGGGCCTGCAGCACCAGCTGGCGCACCGGGTCGAGCAGTTCGAGCGCGAAGGCGGTGGGCTGCATCGTCGCGCCCAGCGGGGTCAGCAGCGGGTCGCCGAAGTGCTCGCGCAACGAGGCGAGCACCGCGCTCATGGCCGGCTGGCTGAGGTGCATGCGTTCGGCGGCGCGGCTGACGCTGCGGTCGTTCAGCAGCGCGTCCAGCGCGACCAGTCGGTTCAGGTCGAGGCCGTGCAGGCGCATGGCGTAGGGGGCGATGAAGGCATGGCCGCCATGGTAGTGAAGGACCGCGGCCAGGGCCATCGGTCGGGTACAGTGGCCGCGCCGATCTCGCCGCTGCCGATGGAACTGCACCGCCTCGACCTCAACCTGCTCACCGTGTTCGACGCGATGATGACCGCGCGCAGCGTCACGCTGGCGGGCGAGGCGATCGGGCTCAGCCAGCCGGCGATGAGCGCCGCGGTGGCGCGGCTGCGCGCGGCGTTCGACGACCCGCTGTTCGTGCGCAGCGGCGCGCAGATGAAGCCGACGCCGCGGGCGCTGGAACTCGCCGGGCCGATCCGCGGCGTGCTCGAGCGGGTGCAGCGCGAGATCGTGCAGCGCACCCGCTTCGCGCCGGAGACGGCGGACCGCACGTTCACCATCATCATGCCCGACATCGGCGAGCACAACTTCGTGCCGCGGCTGCTGGCACGGCTGCGCGCCGAGGCGCCGAACGCGCGGCTGAAGACCGTCACGCTGCCGCGCGCGGCGGCGGCCGAGGCGATCGAATCGGGGGCTGCCGAGCTCGCGATCGGCTACTTCCCGGACCTGCAGACGGCCGGCTTCTACCAGCAGAAGCTGTTCGACAACCCGCACGTGTGCATCGCACGCAGCGACCATCCGGACATCGCGGAGACGCTGACGCTGAAGGCCTACCTCGCCGCCTCGCACGCCATCGTGCGGCCCGAAGGCCGGCAGCACGTGTACGAGCGTTTCCTGGAACAACGCGGCCTGAAGCTCGACGTGGTGCTGGAGCTGTCGCACTTCATGAGCCTGGTCGAGGTGATCGAGACCTCGGACCTGATCGCCACCGTGCCGCTGGACGTGGCCCGGCTGTGCTGCAGCCGCGGCCGCATCCGCCAATTCGAGGTGCCGGTCGAGTCGCCGGTGATCCCGGTGTACCAGTTCTGGCACACGCTGTTCCACAAGGATGAAGCCAACCAGTGGCTGCGCAGCATCCTGCACTCGCTGTTCTCCACTGGCCCGCGGGACGCGGGCCGCTAGTGGGCGCTCAGGCCTGCTCGGCCACCAGCCGCGCGATCATCCGCCGGGCCCGGTTCGGCGCCGCGTCCATGTGCGCGTCGACCTGCACCGCGCCGGCGAAGTGGCGTTGGTTGCGGTACTGCGAGTCGATGATGTCGCAGTCTTCCAGGAAGGTGGCGTGGAACTGGCGGTACACCTCGTCGATCAGCGACGGCTGGCCCGGCTTGCTGTTGCAGGCCACCGTCCACAGGTAGTGGCTGCTGTGCTCGGTCTCGGGCGTCACCGCATGGAAGCTCGGCAGGTGCAGGCCGCCGTGGTCGGGCGAGGCCACATCGTCGCTGCCGGCGTCGACCGCGCCCACCATGATGGTGAGGTGGCTGGGCTGGAAGACGATCTGCTGACGCCGGTCGATCGGCCCCTCGAACCCCCAGGCGTCGCGAAAGGTCTGCGGCGGCGGCGACGCCATGAACGTGCGGGTCACGCTGACCGTCTCGCCGTCCTCGCGCACCTCGGTGGGCGCCGACGAGTGCATCTTCGGATTGCCGCCGATGGTCTTGGTGTGCACGTAGCCGGCATGGGTCAGGTCGAGCAGGTTGTCGTAGACCAGCTGCCACGGGGCGTCGTAGTGGAAGACGCAGCCGCGGTAGCGGTAGCGCGGGTCGTCGTGCACCGGGTAGCGCGGCGGCTCGCAGGTGGGCTGGCCGCCGGGCTCGCGGGCGAACCACAGCCACAGCAGGCCGTCCTGCTCGCGCAGCGGGTACGCGGCCACGCGGGCCTTGGCGGGGATCTGCGCCTGGCCGGGGATCTCCACGCAATGGCCCTGCGCGTCGAACAGGAAGCCGTGGTAGCCGCAGCGCACCCGGCCCTCCTCGACCTGGCCCATCGACAGCGGCAACGAGCGGTGCACGCAGCGGTCCTCCAGCGCCGCGGCGCGGCCCTCGGCGTCGCGGAACAGCACGACCTTCTGGTTCAGCAGCGTGCGGCCGAGCAGCGTGCCGGTGTCCAGCTCGGTGGCGAGGGCGCCGACGTACCAGCGGTCCAGTGGGAACATGATGCTTGTCTCCTGATGGCGGGACGGTCATCATCGCCACGCACCCGACCCCCCGGCAAGACGACCCGCCTGATCACCGTGATCCAAGAACCTGATGAGTTCGACCTGAACCTGCTGCGCGCCTTCGTGATGCTCTGGCGCGAGGGCCACATGGGCCGCGCCGCGCAGGCACTGGGCATGAGCCAGCCGGCGCTGTCGGCGGCGCTGAAGCGGCTGCGCGAGCAGCTCGGCGACCCGCTGTTCGTCAAGACGCCGCACGGCATGCAGCCGACCGCCTACACCGAGCAGATCGCGCCCGAGGCCGCCGCCATCCTCGACGAGGTGCGGCACCGCGTGCTGGCGCCGCCCCGCTTCGATCCCGCGCAGGCCAGCCGCACCTTCACGATCAGCACCACCGACATCGGCGAGATGGTGTTCATGCCCAAGCTGCTGCGCCACCTGGCCGGCGTGGCGCCTGCGGTGGCGGTGCGCACCATGACCGGCACGCTGCCCGAGCGGCTGGCGGCGCTGGCGCGCGGCGACCTCGACCTGCTGGTGGGCCACTACCCCGACGTGCAGGGCGCCGACTGGCTGCAGCGCCGGCTGTTCGACCACGGCTTCGTCTGCCTGCTGCGCGAGGGCCACCCGGCGGTGCAGGGCGGCGTGCTGGGGGAGCAGGCCTTCCTCGCCGCCTCGCACGCGCTGCTGCGAGATGCCGGGCGCAGCCAGGAGCTGGTGGAGCAGTACCTCGAGGCCCAGGGTCTGAAGCGACGTGTCACCTACGTCGGCTCGCACTTCCTCAGCCTGCCGTTGGTGGTGGCCGCCACCGACCTGATCGCCACGGTGCCGGCCGAGCCGGGGCGCATCTTCGCCGGGCACCCCGGGCTGCAGCAGGTCGCGCCGCCGTTCCCGTTCCCGCACTTCGCGATCCGCATGTACTGGCACCGCCGCTCGCACACCGACGCCGCCTCGCGCTGGCTGCGCGACACGATGGTGGCGCTGTTCGCCGGCCCGGCGGGCTGGCACCTCGAAGGCTGACGTTCAACCAGGTTTCTGAGGGCAGGTTGGGGGTGAGCCGGTTTTGTCGGCTTTCCCCGCGTTTGCTACCATTTCCCAACACGACGGGGGCCACGGCAATGGGCGTTGAACAACGGCGGGCACGGCACGACAGGGTGGATCACGACGAAGCACTTCAGTCGTTCCATGGTTATGTGTATGCCCAGCTCAACTCGCCGCGCAAAGACGAAATCCTGCGGCGCGCGGCCGAGCGCATCGAGCTGTGGCAGCGCAACAAGCTGTGCAGCGCTTACTACATCCGCTTCTGGTCGTCGGTGGTCAAGGCTGGCGACAGTGAGACCTTCAAGGCCAAGGTGCTGGAAGCGCCTGCTCGCAGGAGCATGGCCATGCTGCAGAACACGCCGTTTTCGTTCTTGATGCGGGAGCGCGGTTGAACCGCCTGCAGTTGCATGCGCTGCTGCGCGAGGCCCAGCGGTTGAGCGGGCACAAGGAATTCGTCATCGTGGGCTCGCTCGCCATCCTGGGTGCTGTGGCCGATCCGCCGGACGGCATGGTGATGTCCATCGATGTGGACACCTACATGAAGTCTGATCCAGGAGGCACCGGCGCGCTGAGCGGTGCATTGGGGCAGGGTTCGCCGTTCGAGGATGAGCACGGCTATTACCTTGACCCGGTTTCGCCGCACCTGCCTTCGTTTCCCGAAGGATGGCAGGACCGGCTTGTCCTGATCGACTTTGGCGACGTGCAGGCCTACTTTGTGGAGGCCAATGATGTCGCAGTGTCCAAGTACATCCGGGGCGATGAACGTGACATGCGTTGGCTGCGGGAGGGCTTGCGCAGTGGCTTGCTCAACATCGACGCCATCGAGCGCCGGATCGCCAGCGCACCGACCGCAGAGGACAGTAAGTTGCCCAAAGCCAGAAGGCGGATTGCCGGCCACCGCAGACGCCTCAAGATCTGACTTTCAGAGCGGCGCCCAGCGCATCATCAGGTCGACCAAGTGCTCGGCCGCCGGTGTCAGCGGCAGGTCGGGGCGGCGGATCAGCACGATGTCGGGGGCGGGCAGCACCTCGGTGACCGCGATGCGCTGCAGCGCGCCGGCGAACGGCGCGAAGTCGCCCCACTGCACCGGCAGCATCGCCACCAGGTCGGTCTCGGCCAGCGCCACCATCATCGACAGCGCGCTGCCGGCCAGCAGCGAGATCGAGGGCGCCGGCAGCCCGTGCTGCGTGAACAGGTGCGCCAGCTCGTTGCTGGCGTCGTAGTCGACCGCGGTGGTGGCCCACTCGGCCGCGAGCAGCGCCTGCAGTGAGGTGGCGCCCGCCAATGGGTGGCCCTGGCGGCAGAAGACCGCGCGGTGGTTCGAGAACAGCTTCTGCAGCAGCAGGCCCTGTGCCGGCGGCTGCTGCGGCGAGGCGCCGAGGTAGAAGTCGACGCTGCCTTCGCGCAGCCGGCCTTCGAGCGCCGGGAACAGGCCTTCGATCAGCTGCAGCCGCACCTTGGGGTAGCGCCGCTGGAACGGCACCAGCGCCTTCGGCAGCAGGCCCGTGTGCGGCATGATCGACAAGCCCGCCACCACGGTGCCCTCGCCGCCGCTGCCGTCGATCTGGCGCAGCTCCTCCTCGGCCCGGCGCGCCTCGTGGACGATGACGCTGGCGCGGCGGTGGAACAGCGTGCCCGCGGCGGTCAGCGTCATGCCCTTGGCATCGCGCTCGAACAGCGGCGTGCCCAGTTCCCGCTCCAGCGCGCGCACGCTGCGCGTCAGCAGCGGCTGGGCGATCTCCAACTGGCGGGCCGCGGCGCGCAGGCTGCCGTGTTCGACGATCGCGACGATGTCGCGCAACTGCGAAAGCTTCATGGGTCCGGGGTTGCCCTGAGCGGGTTTGTGCGCGGATATCAGCGCCGTATCGATCAGGCGATTCTGTCATCTTCTTCGTCATCGCCGGGGTGCCTACAGTGGCCCCCAACCGATCCCCTTCCTTCCTGGCCCGATGCCGGTTCCGACCCGGTGAAGGCGCTCCATTGCCCAACGAATCACGACACCCATGACGAACGCTCCCCGCAAGAAAGCCCTGGTCACCGGCGGCGCCACCGGCATCGGCCGCAGCGCCGTGCTGGCGCTGGCCCGCGCTGGCTACGACATCGCCATCAATTACGCCAGCAGCGCCCAGGCCGCGCAGCAGGTGGCCGCCGAAGCCGAGGCGCTCGGCGCCAAGACGCTGCTGCTGCAATGCGATGTCAGCGATGAGCCCGCCGTGCGCGCCATGCTGCGCCAGGTCGAAGACACCTTCGGCCACCTCGACGGCCTGATCAACAACGCCGGCACCACCGCCAAGTGGAAGGTCAAGGACCTCGAGAGCCTGGACATGGCCGAGTGGGACCGCACCTTCGCGGTCAACGTGCGCGGCAACTTCCAGGTCACCCGCGCCGCGGTGCCGCTCTTGAAGAAGGGCACCGAGCCGGCGATCGTGTTCACCGCCAGCATCGTCGGCCTGCGCCCCGGGCCGCAGCCGCTGCCGTATTCGGCCAGCAAGGCGGCGATCGTCAGCATGGTGAAGATGCTGGCGTGGAACCTCGGCCCGCACATCCGCGTCAACGCGGTGGCGCCGGGCTGGATGGAAGGCGACTGGATGCAGCGCATGCTCGGCGACAAGTACGACGACCTGATGGGCCAGCGCGCCAAGCTCACGCCGTTGAAGCGCTGCGTCACGGCCGACGACGTCGCCGAGACCATGCTGAACCTGCTGACCGCGAACCGCTTCGTCACCGGCGAAGTGGTGGTGATCGACGGCGGCTTCACGTCGTCGACCTGAACGGAGGGCCGCCCCATGCTCGAAGGTTTCGTTCCGTTCCCGCCTGAATATCAGCAGCGCTACCGCGAGCGCGGCTACTGGGCCGACCGCACGCTGGCGCAGGAATACGACGCGGTGTTCAAGCGCTTCGGCCCGCGCACCGCGCTGGTCGACGGCCCCCGCGAATACAGCTACACCGACCTCGACCGCCTGAGCACCAACCTGGCGCTGAACCTGCTCGAGCTCGGCCTGCAGCCGCAGGACCGCGTGGTGCCCACGCTGCCCAACGTGGCCGAGTTCGTGATCCTCTACCTCGCGCTGCAGAAGCTGGGCGCGATCCCGATCGCCGCGCTGGTCACGCACCGCTACGCCGAGATCAGCCAGTTCGTGCGGCTGGCCGGGGCGCGCTGCTGCGTCTACCCCGAGCAGTCGGGCGACTTCCGCTTCGACAGCATCATCGGCCGCATCCAGGCCGAGCAGCCGGGCCTGGCACTGCGCATCGTGCTGGGCACGCCGGGCGAGGGCGAACACTCGCTGGTCGAGCTGATCGAGCGGCCCGCCACGCTGCCCGCCAGCGCGCTGCAGGACCTGCCGGTCACGCCCACCGATCCGTGCATCTTCCAGCTCTCGGGCGGCACCACCGGCATCCCGAAGCTGATCCCGCGCACCAACAACGACTACGCCTACAACTCGAAGATCGCCTCGCAGGTGGCCTTCGTCGATGCCGAGTCGGTGCTGCTGCTGGTGCTGCCGATCGCGCACAACCTGCCGCTGGCCTGCCCGGGCATCCAGGGCTTCCTGTTCAACGGCGCGAAGGTGGTGCTGCATGCCAACACCCGGCCGGCCGAGATGTTCGCGTTGATCGAGCAGCACAAGGTCACGCACCTGAAGGTGGTGCCGGCGCTCTTGATCCGGCTGATCAACGACCCGTCGATCGAGGGCAAGGACCTGACCTCGGTGAAGCAGATCCAGAGCGGCGGCCAGCGCATGCAGCCCGAGGTGCGGCTGCGCACGCGTGAGCTGTTCCCCAACGCGTTCGTGCAGGAGAACTTCGGCATGTCCGAAGGGCTGCTGATGTTCGTGCGGCAGGGCGATCCGGAAGAGGTGCTGCTGGAGACCTGCGGCCGCCCGGTGTGCGCCGACGACGAGGTGAAGCTGATCGACGACGAGGGCCGCGAGGTGCCGGACGGCGAGGTGGGCGAGCTGGCCTGCCGCGGCCCCTACACGCTGCGCGGCTACTACGGCGTGCCCGAGTACAACGCCCGCCAGTTCACGGCCGACGGCTTCTACCGCTCGGGCGACCTGATGCGTCGGCACCCGTCGGGCAACTACATCGTCGAGGGCCGCAAGAAGGACCTGATCAACCGCGGCGGCGAGAAGATCAGCGCCGAGGAGGTGGAGAACCTGATCCTGATGCACCCGGCGGTGCAGAACGTCGCCTGCGTGCCGATGCCCGATCCCGCGATGGGCGAAAAGATGTGCGCCTGCGTGATCCTGAAACGCGGCCAGGCGCTGACGCTGCCCGAGCTGGTGGCGTTCCTGCACACCCACGAAATCGCCAAGTTCAAGCTGCCCGAGCGGCTGGAGGTGCTGGCGGACTTCCCGGTGTCGACGTTCGGCAAGGTGTCGAAGAAGGCGTTGGGAGAGATGGTCGCCGCGAAGCTGACCCAACCGGCCTGAGCCCGTATTCACTCCCTCTCCCCTGGTGGGAGAGGGCCGGGGAGAGGGGGCCGCCCACCACCAGCCTCGGCCGGCACACCCCTCTCCCCAACCCTCTCCCGCAAGGGGAGAGGGAGCTCATACAAAGGAGATCCAAGACATGCGCATCATCGACCTGCACTGCTACCCCGGCACCCAGAAATGGATCGACGCCCAGGGCCCGTACCCCGAGGCGCTGGCCACCTACTGGAAGCGGGACTGGACCGCCAAGAGCGAAGACGACGTGATCGCCGAGTTCACCCAGGCCGGCGTCGATGCCTGCCTGGTGGCGCTCGACCTCGAGACCACCGTGGCCACGGTGCCCTGCGACAACGACTACGTGCACGGCATGTGGCAGCGCCACCCGGACCGCGTCATCCAGTGCTGGGGCGCGGTGGAGCCGGCCAAGGGCGAGATCGCGATGCGCCAGGTGCGCCACGCGGTGCAGGACCTGGGCTTCATCGGCTTCCACTTCCACCCGATCATGCAGCACTTCTCGGTGGACGACCGGCGCTACTTCCCGCTGTTCGAGGAGATCGATGCGCTCGGCGCGGCGGTGATGATCGACGTGGGCACCACCGGGATGGGCGCCGGCATGCCGGGCGGCCATGGTGCCATCGTGCGCCATGCGCACCCGCATTCGATCGACGTGCTGGCCGCCAATTTCCCGAAGCTGAAGATCATCATGGCGCACCCGGGCTGGCCGTGGGTCGACGAGACCACCGCGGTGGCGCTGCACAAGGGCAACGTGTACTGGGAGATGTCGGGCTGGGCGCCAAAGCACTTCCCCGGCAACCTGAAGGTCGACATCCGCGGCCGGCTGCAGGACAAGATCATGTTCGGCAGCGACTACCCGAGCCTGCCCTACGAGCGCATCCTGCGCGAGTGGAGCGAGCTGGGCTACAGCGATGCCGTGATGGAGAAGGTGTTCCACGGCAACGCCGAACGGGTGCTCGGCCTGTGAAGCGCTTCACGTTGACCCATGGGCTGGCCGCCGCACTGGCCAGCGCCGCCATCGTGGCCGGCTGCCTCGGCGGTGGCGACGACGATGCCGCGCCGGCCACTGCGCCCAGCGCCAGCTACAGCGCCGCCCGCGACACCGTCGCCACGCAGAAGGGCACGGTCGCCGCGGCGGCCGATTCCACGGCGTCGCTGCGCGTGTTCAAGGCCATCCCGTTCGCGGCGCCGCCGGTGGGCGCGCTGCGCTGGAAGCCGCCGCAGCCGGTCACCGCGTGGACGGGCGTGCGCCGTTCCGACTCGTTCTCGGCCGCGTGCCTGCAGGGCAACCGGCCGTTCGGCCAGGTCGGCTCGATCCTCTACCAGCAGACCGAACCGCAGAGCGAGGACTGCCTGTACCTGAACGTGTGGACCGGCGCCACGGCGGGCAGCAGCGATGCCAGCCGCCCGGTGATGGTGCTGGTGCACGGCGGCGGTTACCTGCTCGGTGCCGGCTCGCTGCCCAACTACAGCGGCCGCGGCCTCGCGGCCAAGGGCGCAGTGGTGGTCACGCTGAACTACCGGCTCGGGCCGCTGGGGTTCCTCGCCCATCCGGGCCTGACGGCCGAATCGTCCGAGGCCACGTCGGGCAACTACGCGCTGCTGGACGTGATCGCCGTGCTGGCCTGGGTGCGCGACAACATCGCGGCCTTCGGTGGCAACCCGGCCAACGTCACCGTGTTCAGCGAGTCGGCGGGGGCGGGCATCTCGAGCGTGCTGCTCGGTTCACCGAAGGCGCAGGGCTTGTTCCACCGCATGATGCTGAGCAGCCTGGGCAGCCTGCCGGCGGGCAGCAACACCACCACGCTGGCGCAGGCCGAAGCGGCCGGCAGCACCTATGCCACCAACCTCGGCGCGGCCGATGTCGCCGCACTGCGGGCGCTGCCGGCGGCGAGCGTGATGGCCGGGGCCGGTTCGGTGAGCGGTCCCATCGTCGACGGCGTGGTGTTTCCCGACCAGCTCGACCGCCTGTTCGCCACCGGGCAGGTGGCCGACGTGCCGTTGCTGGCCGGCTGGAACGCCGACGAAGGCACGCCGTACCCGGCCTTCGCGACCACGCTGGCCGCCTACGACAGCACCGCCACCACGCGCTTCGGCGCACTGGCGCCGGCGTTCAAGGCGGTGTACCCGGCGAGCAGCGATGCCGACGTGCTGGCCATGGCGTATTCGCCGATGCGCGACAGCCTCTTCGCATGGCAACCTTGGACCCTGGCCCGCGCCCATGCGCACCTGGCCCGCGCCAAGACCTACCTCTATTTCTTCACCCGCCGGCCGCCGTACTACGCCGACCAGCACTTCAACGAGCAGGATCCGCCATCGAAGTACGGCGCCTACCACTCCCTGGAGCAGGTCTACTTCTACGACAACCTGGACCGCAGCGCCCCGCCACGGCCGTACACCGACGTCGACCGCACGCTCGCCGGGGCGGCGTCGAGCTACCTGATCAACTTCGCGAGGAACGGCGATCCCAACGGCACCGGGCTGCCCACGTGGCCGGTGTTCGCCGGGCCGTCGAGCCAGACGATGGTGCTGGGCGACACGGTGGCGGCGGGAGACGTGCCGTTCCGCGCCGCGCTCGACTTCTACGACACGTTCTACACGCAGGCCCTCGGGCGTGCACTGCCCTTCTGACCGACGCATGACGATGAACGCTGCCTTTCTCTGCGATGGCGTGCGCACCCCGGTGGGCCGCTACGCCGGGGCCCTGTCCGCGGTGCGCACCGACGACCTCGGCGCACTGCCCATCGCCACGCTGATGGCGCGCCACCCGCGGCTCGACTGGGCCGCGCTCGACGAGGTCTACTACGGCAACGTCAACCAGGCCGGCGAGGACAACCGCAACGTCGCCCGCATGTGCGCGCTGCTGGCCGGCCTGCCGGTGGAAGTGCCCGGCGCCACGGTGAACCGGCTGTGCGGCTCGGGCCTCGAGGCGGTGGCCTCGGCGGCGCGCGGGCTGCAGGTCGGGGCACTCGATCTCGCCATCGCCGGCGGGGTCGAGAGCATGAGCCGCGCGCCGTTCGTGATGCCGAAGGCCACCACGCCGTTCTCGCGCCATGCCGAGGTGCACGACAGCACCATCGGCTGGCGCTTCGTGAACCCGCGCATGCATGCGCTGCACGGCACCGACGCCATGGGCGAGACCGCCGAGAACGTCGCCGAGGCGCATGGCATCTCGCGCGCCGACCAGGATGCGTTCGCGCTGCGCAGCCAGCAGCGTGCCGCGCGGGCCATGCAGGCCGGCCTGCTGCGCGACGAGATCGTCGCCGTGCCGGTGCCCGGCCGCAAGGGCGCGGTCACGCGGGTGGACACCGACGAACACCCGCGCCCGGAGACCACCGCCGAGATCTTGGCCGCGCTGAAGCCGGCGTTCCGCAGCGGCGGCACGGTCACCGCCGGCAATGCGTCGGGGGTCAACGATGGGGCGGCCGCGCTGCTGCTGGCCAGCGAACGCGGCGCCACGCGCGCCGGGCTCACGCCGCGAGCCCGCGTGCTGGGCGTGGCCACCGCGGGTGTCGCGCCGCGGCTGATGGGCATCGGCCCGGTGCCCGCGGTGCAGCGGCTGCTGGCACAGACGCAGCTCACCATCGCCGACTTCGACGTCATCGAACTCAACGAGGCCTTCGCCGCCCAGGCGCTGGCCGTGCTGCGGTCGCTCGGCCTGCCCGACGATGCCGACCACGTGAACCCCAATGGCGGTGCGATCGCCTTCGGCCACCCGCTGGGCATGTCCGGCATCCGGCTGGTGCTCACCGCCCTGCACGAACTGGAACGCCGCGGTGGCCGCCGCGCGCTGTGCACCATGTGCATCGGCGTGGGGCAGGGCATCGCTGTGGCCATTGAAAGAGTCTAGGAACCCATGAACGACGACACCCCGATCCTGTACGAACAGCGCGGCCCGGTGGCCTGGCTGACGCTGAACCGGCCCGCGACCCGCAACGCGCTGAGCGGCGAAGAGATGTTCGCCGCGTTCGAATCGATCTTCGAGCGGCTCAACGGCGACCTCGGCACCCGCGTCGCGGTGCTGACCGGCAGCGGCAGCGCGTTCTGTTCCGGCGGCAACGTGGCCGAGATGCGCGACCGCACCGGCATGTTCGCCGGCTCGCCCGAGGAGATCGCGCAGCGCTACCGCGCGGGCATCCAGCGCATCCCGCGGGCGTTCCAACGCCTGCAGGTGCCCATCATCGCGGCGATCAACGGCCCGGCCATCGGCGCCGGCAACGACCTGGCCTGCATGTGCGACCTGCGCATCGCGGCCGACACGGCGCGCTTCGCCGAGAGCTTCGTCAAGGTCGGCATCGTGCCCGGGGACGGCGGCTGCTGGCTGCTGCCACGCGTCGTCGGCTACGCCAAAGCCGCCGAGCTGGCACTGACCGGCGATGCGATCGACGCCCAGGAAGCGCTGCGCATCGGCCTGGTGTCGCAGGTGGTGGCGCCCGCGGCGTTGCACGACGCCGCCGAGGCGCTGGCCCGCCGCATCGCGGCCAACCCGCCGCAGGTGCTGCGCTGGACCAAGCAACTGCTGCAGCAGGCCCGCACCGGCACGCTCGACGAAGCGCTCGACCAGGCCGGCCGTTTCCAGGGCCTGGCCCACCACACCGCCGACCATGCCGAGGCGGTGGCCGCGTTCTTCGAAAAACGCGCACCGCAGTTCAAGGGGGCCTGAGTGACACGCCATCCGATGCCGACCACCGAAGCCCCTCTCCCCTCGCGGGAGAGGGGTTGGGGAGAGGGGGCGCATGCCACCACCCCCCTCTCCCCGCCCCTCTCCCGCAAGGGGAGAGGGAGGCCAGCAGGAGCCACGACATGAGCACTGACGACGTGCTGATCGAAGAACGCCCGGCCGATGGCGTGGCGGTGCTGCGCCTGCACCGCCCCGACGCGCTGAACGCCCTGAACCTGGTGCTGCGCCGCGCGCTCGCCGCCGCGTTCACCCGGCTCGATGCCGACGACACGGTGCGCGTGGTGGTGCTGGCCGGCAGCGCGCGGGCGTTCTGCGCCGGCGCCGACCTGCGCGAGTACCTCGACGCCCGCAGCGAGGAGGTGGCCGCACGCGACATGGGCCGGCTCTGGGACGCCATCGCCGATTGCCGCAAGCCGGTGATCGCCGCGGTGCGCGGCCATGCGCTCGGCGGCGGTTGCGAGCTGGCGATGCACGCCGACCTGATCATCGCCGCCGACAGCGCGAGCTTCGGCCAACCCGAAGTGCTGCTGGGCCTGATGCCCGGCGGCGGCGCGACGCAGCGGCTCACCCGCGCGGTGGGCAAGTTCGTCGCGATGAAGCTGCTGCTCACCGGCGAGCGCATCGATGGCCGCAGCGCCGCCACGATGGGCCTGGCCAGCGAGGCGGTGGCCGATGAAGAGGTCGAACCGCGCGCACTGGCGCTGGCCACGCGGCTGGCCGGTGGCGCGCGGCGTGCGCAACGGGCCATCAAGGAAGCGGTGATCGCCTCGATGAACACGACGCTCGACCAAGGCCTGGCGTTCGAGCGCAAGGCCTTCCAGCTGCTGTTCGAGACCGACGACAAGCACGAGGGCATCGCCGCCCGGCTGGAGAAGCGCGACGCCCGCTTCCGTTGAAGAGAAGAAAACCCCAAGCCCGCCAGAGGCCCCTGTGATGGACCAGGAGACAGACATGCAAGACACGCTCGCCCCGCCGGCCGCCGGCCTGGCGGCCACGCCGCCGGCACGGCCCCACGCCGTCGCACCCACCACGCCGCGCACGCCGTGGGTCGAGCGGGCCTTCTGGCTGCTCGAGCGCGTGCTCGCGCTCGGCTTCATCGGCGCGGTGCTGCTGAACACGGCCAACGTGTTCGGCCGCTACGTGCTCGGCCAGTCGATGATCGGCGCCGAGGAGGTGCAGACCTACCTGATGGTGGCGATGACGTTCTTCGGCGCCGCCGCCGTGGCGTGGCGCGGCCGCGAGCTGCGCATGGACGTGCTGCTGCGCCGCCTGCCGGCCGGCGGGGCGCGCGGCGTGCGCTGGGTCGAGCGGGTGGTGATGGCCGTGTGCTGCGGCTTCACCGCGTGGCAGTCCGGCCGCTATGCCTGGCAGATGGGCCAGCTCGGTGTGCACAGCGATGGCGCCGAGATCCCGATGTGGCTGCCGCACGGCGCGGTGGCTGCGGGGCTCGCGCTGGTGGCGTTGATCGCGGCGGTGCGGGTGATCCGACCGCCCCGCCAGGTCGATGAAGACCGTGTCCTGCACTGAGAACGACTGGAGACCACGATGACCTTTGCCTTGGGCGTGGTGCCCATCACGCTGCTGCTGTTGGGCTTCCCGATTTTCCTGGTGCTGCTGACGGCGTCCTGCGTGGCGCTGGTCGGCTTCATGAACGTGCCGCTGGCGGCACTGCAGCAAAACCTCTTCGGCGCGATCGACGTCTCGGCGCTGCTCGCGATCCCGTTCTTCGTCTATGCCGGCGAGCTGATGGGCCGCGGCTCGGTGGCGCAGCGGCTGGTCGACGTGGTGCAGTCGGGCATGGGTTCGGTGCGCGGCAGCCTCGGCCTGACCACCGTGGGCAGCGCGACGATCTTCGGCGCCATCTCCGGCGTCAGCTCGGCGGCGGTGGTCACCATCGGCAAGGTGATGGTGCCGGCGATGCGCCGCGGCGGCTACAGCGAGCCGTTCGCCGCCGGCCTGATCACCGCGGTGGGCGCGATCGACGTGATCATCCCGCCCAGCGTGCCGCTGCTGGTGTACGGCATGGCGGCGCAGGAATCGGTGCCCAAGCTGTACGCCGCCGGCGTGCTGCCGGGCCTGCTGATCGCCGGCATGCTGGCGGCCTATGTGCTGTGGGTGGCGCGTCGCGAGAAGGTCGCGCGGGGCGAGCCGTTCCGCGCGGCGGCGTTCCTGCGCTCGCTGTCGCGCGGTGCCTGGGCGCTGGGCGCGCCGGCCATCATCCTGGGCGGCATCTACGGCGGCGTGTTCTCGCCCACCGAATCGGCCGCGGTGGCCGCGCTGTACGCCGCCTTCGTCACCCGCTTCGTGTTCAAGGAGCTGAGCGCGCGCGACATCCTCGAGGCCGCGGTGGCCACGGTCAACTTCTCCGGCCAGGTGCTGCTGATCGTGGCCTGTGCCGGTGTCTTCGGCTGGCTGCTGACGGTGCACCAGGTGCCCGCCGCGGTGGTGCAGTGGCTGGCCGAGATGCAGGTCTCCAAGACCGTGCTGCTGCTGGCGCTGAACCTGGTGTTCCTGGCGCTGGGGTGTTTCCTCGACCCGGTGTCCGCGATTTTGCTGCTCAGCCCGCTGCTGGTGCCGGTGATCCAGGCGGTGGGCATCGACACGGTGCACTTCGGCATCATCGTCACGGTGAACCTGGCGATCGGGCTGTTCCACCCGCCGTTCGGCATCAACATCTTCGTCGCGCAGACCTCGCTCGGCCTCAAGCTCGAGACCATCTACAAGGGCATCGTGCCGTTCATCGTGATCTACCTGATCGCGCTCGGCCTGATCACCTACCTCCCCGAGATCTCGCTGACCAGCATGCGCCTGCTGATGGCCGGCCTCTGATTCCCCCCAAGACAGACAGGAGACGATGATGTTGCTGAAGAAGACCGCCTACGCGCTGGCCCTGGCCGCGCTGTGCACCGGATCCGCCCTGGCGCAGCAGACCTTCACGATGAAGCTCTCGACGCCGACCATCAACGACGTCACGCACGAGTGGATGAAGCAGTTCAAGGCCGGCGCCGAGGCGCGCGCCAAGGGCCGCCTGAAGGTCGAGATCTACCCGGCCAACCAGCTCGGCTCGGTGCCCCGCACCGTCGAGGGCGTGGCGCTGGGCACGATCGAGCTGACCTTCGTGTCGGCCGGCTATTTCGCGCCGTACGACCTGCGCTTCGAAGGCATGGAGACCCCGGGCCTGTTCGACACCATCGGCCACGCCAACAAGGTGATGCTCGACCCCGAGGTGCGCAAGCGCCTGGCCACCTATGGCGTGGCCAAGGGCGTGGAGCCGCTGCTGTGCGCGGCCAACGGGCCGATGGCGGTGGCCTCGCTGAAGCCCATCAAGGGCGCCGACGACTTCAAGGGCCTGAAGATCCGCACACCCGGCACTACGCCGCTGCAGGTCAACCCGCTGCGCGCACTGGGCGCCTCGCCGGTGGCCATGCCGATCGGCGAAGGCCTGCCGTCGATGCAGAACAAGACCATCGACGCGGTGATGGCCTCGCCGGTGATCTTCCAGGGCTTCAAGTACTACGACGTCACCAAGCACCAGGCCTTCCTGCCCAAGAGCTACCTGATGGCCTGCGGCGTCGCCAACAAGGCGTTCCTCACGTCGCTCGGCCCTGAGCTCGAGCAGATCGTGCGCGAGGAGGCCACCAAGGCACAGGCCATCTTCCTGACGCGCAGCCAGGCCGAGACCGATGCCGGCAAGAAGACCTGGGAACAGAACGGCGGCGAGGTGGTCGAGTTCTCGCCGGCCGAGAGCCAGCGTTACCTCGAGGTGGTCAATGGCGCGACTGCGAAGGTGATCGGCAGCAGCCTGATCAAGGGCGAGGTCGACCTGCTGACCGCGACGGCGCAGCGGCTGCGACAGCCCTGACGGGCGCGTCGCGGCGTCGCGCCGTGTCCATCGAAGACGCTCAGGTCAGTCATCATCCGGCGCTGGCGAGGAACCGTTGCGAACGTGCGCCGGAAGGCGTGCAGCAGGGCAGTGTGCCGGAGACAATCCTCCTGCCGTACCGGTGGAAAGGATCATGAGGCTTGAGCGTTTCGACCTGAACTTGTTGATCGTCCTCGATGCGCTGCTCGAGGAGCGCAACGTCACGCGGGCCAGCGAACGCCTGTTCATCAGCCAGTCGGGTGCCAGTGCCGCCCTGACGCGCCTGCGCGAGTACTTCGGCGACGAGCTGCTGGTCTCGGTGGGGCGACGACTGGAACTCACGCCGCTCGCCAAGAGCCTGGCCGGTCCGGTGCGCGACACCCTGCTGCGCGCGCGCGCGACGCTGGCGCTGCGGCCCGACTTCGACCCGACCACGGTGGAGCGGCGCTTCAGCGTCTGTGCGTCGGACTACGTGTTGTCCGTCGTGCTGGTCAACGCGGTGCGCCGGCTGGCGCAGCAGGCGCCGGGCATCGCGCTCGACCTGCGCTTTCCCACGCCCGATGCCTTCGATCTCTTCGACCGCGGCAACATCGACCTCATGGTGTTGCCCTCCCAGTACGCCGACCGTATCGCCCATCCCCACCAGCTGTTGTTCGAGGACACGCAGGTCTGCATCGTGTGGGAGCATCATCGCCTGGCGGAGATCGGCTTGACGATGGCGGACTACCTCGCGCAGGGACACGTCTGCGTGCGGTTCGGCAAGGAACGCACCCTCTCCTTCGAGGAGTGGTTCCTGCCGATCGACGGGCGCCGACGCCGCATCGAATGCAGCGTCGACAGCTTCTCGGCCTTGCCCCAGCTGGTGGTCGGCACGCAGCGCATCGCGACCGTGCATCGTCGCCAGGCCGAACAGTTCGCGCAGCGCTTCCCGGTGCGCCTGCTCGATCCGCCGTTCGACATGCCGCCTGTGCGCAACACCATGTTCTGGCCCACCTACCTGGAGCTCGATCCGGTGCACCGGTGGCTGCGGAACATCCTCCTGGAGGCGGCCGCTGCGCCGGCAGAGACGGGGACGCCGAGCCCGACGAACGGGTGAGAGACAGGATCAAGGCAGAGGTCGACCTGCTGGCCGCGACGACACAGCGGCTGCGGCAGCCTTGGCCGGCGGGGCGAGGCGCCGCCGCAGCGTGTCCATCAGGACGACGGCCACCACGGCGACGCCGCACGCCACCCAGCCCAGCGCTTCGAAGCCGAGCGCCTGCACGATGAGACCGCCCAGCGCCGGACCGGTGCACGACCCCAGCATCATCATCGCCGGCGTGGCGGCCACGGCGCGCCCGCTGGGGTCAAGACGAGTGAGCAGGCCGAACAGGAACGTGTGGGAGAAGATCACCACCGAGACGTAGAGCGCTGTGGCGACGGCATAGCCGGCGAAGCCGGTGGACATCGACAACGTCAGTGCGAGGATCGCTTGCACGACCGGGCCGGCGATGCCGACCGCCACGGGCGAGCAGCGCTGCTGCAGCAGGGCGGCCAGCGCACCGGGCAGCACGTTCACCAACCCGAGGGCCACCAACGCGGCGTGCACCTGCGCGCTCTCGAAGCCGCGTGCGAAGCCGATGCGCTCGACGAAGCCGAACACCATGGACTGGTTGAACGCGAGGCACACGATCGCCGCGACCACGCATCCCACTGTGCGTGGCAGCGGTGTCGTGGGCGACTTCCGCTGGCCGTCCGTGGCAGCGTCGAGTGTCGGGCCGCGGGCGGCAACCGCCGCGGCCAACGCCATCAGCAGGCTGAACACGGTGAACAGCGCGGAGGGCCCAGCCCATCGCTGCAGCGGCGGCACGCCGCCGAGGAAGGCGATGCCGAAGAGCGCGAGCGCGATGTTGACCGTGGCGAAGAGGCGATGCGGATTGGCGCTTCGGCCGATGCGGCCGTGCGTGATCGACAGCGCGCAGCCCACGCCCATGCCGGCCAGCGCGTGCAGCAGCAGCATGATGCCCAAGCCTGAGGCTCTGTCGGGCGACAGGGCGACCGCGGCAAAGGCGCCGCTGCCCAGCGCGAACCCGTACATCGCATTGACGCCCCTGGGCAGCCGGCCGAGTCGGTGCGAGGTCCACAGGCTGGTCGCCGACACGGCCACCAGGAAAGCGGTGACGATGAGTCCGGCCTGGGGAGCGCTGAAGCCGCGGTCCCGCATCAGCGTGCCGACCCACAGGGGCAGTGCCACCAGATCGACCATGCCGGCCACGTGCGAAAGGGTCAGCGACAGCTGTTCAAGGCGGGTGTCGCGGCGAGGGGGTGTCATCTCTTCCATCAACGGTGCTCGTTTCGGGCATCACCGGCGTGCGGACCGGTTGCCCGGGGGCCGATGCCCAGCGAGCCGAAGAACACCGCGGTGGCATCGTCCTCGAAGTCCGGGTGAAAGCGGAACGAACGGATCTGCCCGTTCCACACCCGCAGCACGTCGCGGCCCGCCACCCGCTCCACGCCCAGGCGCCGCGTGAGATCGCTTCGCAGCGTCAGCCAGCCGGTGACCGTGTCGCCGACGACTTCGGTGTGCAGCAGGGTGATCTGACCGTGCGGAGCCACGACGGTGGTCTCGATGTAGAACGCCAGGCAGGCGGCGTTGTCCATGTCGGGCGTGCAGCCGACGAAGTCGGAGCGTTCCACGTCCGGCGCAATCAAGGACCGCACCGCGGGCATGTCGCCAGCGTTCGCCGCCGCCAGGTAGCGCTGCAGCACCTCGGCGGGGCCGGGGGTCGCTTGCGCAGGCTGCGCGGCCAGCGCCGCAAGGGCGATGGCCGGCGCGATCCACCGTGCGGCCCCTCGGTACCACATCTGCACGCGCGTCGTCATCGCACGCTTGCGCCGACCATCGCATCGGGCGTGAAGATCGCATCGTCGTAGCGGCTCTTCACGGTGTACTGTGCAGGCTTGCTGTTGTACAGGTTCCCGATCAGGCCGGTGCCCGAGATCACGTCGTAGAAGCCGAAGGTGCCGACGGGCGAGGCGGGGATGTCGGGCGCGACGAACGGGTAGGAGAACAGGGTGCGCCAGAGCTGGCCGTGGGCATCCCAGCGGTCTCCCAGCACGCAGGTCCAGGTGTCCTCGTCGCAGTAGTAGCGGCTCTTGGCCGCGAGGTGCCGCTGGCCGGCTTTCAGGGTGGCCTCCACCACCCACACGCGGTGCAGTTCCCAGCGCACGAAGTCGGGCTTCAGGTGATGCGGAGCGAGCACCTCGGCGTCCGACTTCGGCTGCATCAGCTTGTTGGTGTTGTACGGCACGATCATTTCGGACTTGCCGATGATCTTCCAGTCGAAGCGGTCGAGCCGCCCGGCCCAGGTCTCGATCTCGTCGACGGTCATCAGGCCGGCCGAGGCCGGCGTGGGCGTGTCGCAGCACGGCGTCGGGATCTTGCGCACCCGTCGCTGGCCGGTGAGGTACACCCAGCCCTGGTCCTTGACCGGATCGATGTTGTTGCGGGCGACCAGCGCCTCGCCGGCGCGGATCGGCGGGCCGCTGTTGACCAGCCGCAGCAGCCAGATGTCGCGGCCTTCCTTCTCGAACTGCTCCAGGTGGCTCTCCGGCAGGTAGTACGGCATCTGCTGGTCCCCGAAGCCTTCGGAGGTCAGCACCGCTCTGCCGTCGGTCGTGATCTGGTATTGCGAGACCATGAACTGCCACGAGCTGCCGCGCCAGCGCAGCGTGTGGTTCCACATCACCTCGGCGCCCGACTTCGGCACCGGGAAGGGAATGCCGCCGAACGCGTTCTCCACCGCCCCGTTGCTCAACTTCGCACGGGTGGCGTTCTTGACAGTGTTGTCCATCACCCACTGCGGGGCCGCCGCGGTGCGGCGGGTCGGGTACACGTCGACGCGGAAGGTGTCGGGGTACTTCTGCAGCAGGGCCTTGGTGCCGTCGGTCAGCTTGTCGGCGTACGTGGCCATGTTCTTCGCGGTGATGGCGTAGAGCGGCTTGTCGCTGGCGAACGGGTCGCCGCGGCGACCGCCCGGCTTGTCGCCCGGCAGGGGCGTGGTGTAGCCGCCGGTCCACGCGGGGATGCTGCCGTCGTTGTTGCCCGCGCGTTCCGCGCCGAAGGGTGTCAGTTCGCCTTTGAGCTTGGCCGCTTCTTCGGCACTGACCGCGGCCAGCGCGGGCTGCAGGGCGGTGAGCGACAGTCCCAACACGGTCGCGACAGGAAGGAGGCCTTGTTTCATCTGGTGTTCCACGATGTCAGAGGAGCTCAAAACGAGCGACGCAGTGCCAGCGCGACGAAGTCGCGGTCGGCCAGCGGGTTGCCGTGCCCGTACATCGGTGCGCGGTTCTGTAGCAGCGGCTGGTAGCTGACGAAGGGGTCCGCAGCGCCGATGAAGCGGGTGTAGGTCATGGTGAACTGCCACACGCCCAGGTAGTTGCCCGACAGGCCGATGTTGAAGCTCCCGGAGCCCTTGGCATCCCAGGCGGTCACCGACGAATGGCCGTCCACGGTGTAGCGCAGGCCGATCGGCACGCTGAGGTCCAGCCCGGGGGCCGCCTGCCGGTAGGTGGGCGAGTAGACGAACTGGAGGGCCGAGGCGTCACGCGACCGTCCCGCGTCCAGCACGTGATCGGGGTCGTCGGCGCTGAGCAGGCGGTTCCAGGCGAGCTCCGCCAGCAGCGTCGACTCGTTGGCGATCCAGGAAGGTCCCAGCGTGGCGAGCGTCGACAGGTTGGCGTGTGCGGTGCGGCCGGTCGCGGGTCGCGGCTGCAGGCCCGCGTACAACATGTTGGTGCTGCGCAGCGGCATGTTGTCGCGCAGTGACGCTTCACCGGCGATGTTGAAGTCGCCGATCGAATGGGAGGCGCTGGCGCCGGCCATGCGCACGTTCGTGGGGAAGAGGAAGTACCACTCTCCCGGATGGAACCCGTTCGGAAGGGTGACGGCGGGGTTGAGCCGACCGTACAGCTGCCCGCTCTTGTCGTGGTACTGCGCGTAATAGAAGCCCAGGTCGGTGTCCTCGAGGCGCCAGCGCAACTGTGCGCCGAACTGCCCTGAATCCTTGGGCTTGCGGTCGCCGCCGGCGAAGAGGAGGTTGTCCTCGACGATCTCCGGATACAGGGAACCGCCCCACACGTTGTTCGAGGTGGAGAAGTAGCTGCCGGCCGGCGGCAGCCGGTCTGCCGCCCAGCGGAACTGGTAATAAGCACCCAGCGAAACCTTGGCCGACAATTGCAGTTGCGCGGACACCTGCGGCACCGGCATCACGATCTCCTTGAACTGGGCGTTCGGAGATCCGAGCAGCTTGAAGATGTCGATGGGACCTTGCGCGCGGGCGATGCCGTTCTCGCCGAAGAACAGGCTTTCGCCGTACTGGAGCGCGTGCTGGCCGAGCCGCACCGACAGCTTCTGGCCCGGCGCCACGCTCCAGCTGCCGAACACGAAGGCGTCCAGCACCTCGGTCTTGTGCCCGGCGACCGACTGGGTCTGCGCCGGGAACTCGTTGTACGGCGTCTGGCCGTTGTGGGTGTCGGCAGCGTGGGTGCTGCCGTCGTAGGCCTGGTCGTACCAGCCGGCCGCGCTCAGCCGGAAACCAAAATCCTGGCGGTAGACCGCATCGAATTCGCTCAACAGGTCGATGCGCTTGGACACCCAGCCGCGCGAGCGGAAATTGTCGTCGCCCGCGTTGAAGTTGGCCGCCTGCGGGAAGGCCGAGGCGGCCACGCCTGGCACCAGCTCGCGCGTGGTGTCCACCAGATGGGGATTCGCGCTGCGGGTGCGGTAGAGCGTGCTGAGCTTGACGGTGTTGTCGAAACGCACGCTCCATTCCGGGTGGCCGGTGTCGATCTCCAGTGCGCTCGCGCCGCAACAGGCGGTCGCGGCCGCGAGCGCCAGCGGCAGGCGCCGCCAGGGTTGTCTGCGTGTCATCGGTTTTGTCTCCTGTTTCGAGTCTGTTGCTCGTCTTCGGCGGGTCACTGTCCCAGTGTGTGCGCGCTGAGCCAGAGGCCGTGGAAGCCTTCGTGCACGCGGCAGGGGAGCTTGACCACGGCCACGGGGCCCTGGCTCAAGTGGCGCGCGTCCAGGACCACCAGGTCGGTGCGGTTCTCAGCGCGGCGTCCCACCATCGAGAGCAGCCAGCCGTCGCCTTCTTCGGCCTCGGGACTGCGCGGCACGAAGCAAGGCTCCTCCGGCGCTGACTCGGGGCCGGCGTACCAGAAGTCGAGCCGGTCCTGCACTTCGTCGTAGTGCCCCAGGCAGGTGAACGGGGGGCCCTTGGGCCCCCACGGCAGCATCGGGCCCAGGGCGGGATTGTTCGTCCCGAACCAGTAGTGCCGTGCATGCCGGGTGGCGAAACGTGCATCGATGACCGGCATCTCCCCGATGTGGTGGATGAAGCGACGCATCTCGATGTGGTCTTCGTCGCTGGCCAGGTCCATCGACCAGCGCTCGCCGAACGGCGGCTTTTCGTGGTCACCGCTGGGCTGCAACTCGGGGAACTGGCTGAGCCAGCCCGATGCCGTGATGAAGTGGTCCAGGACCAGCGTCGAGCCGTCTTCCCATGCATTGAAGCTGTGGGTCTGCATGGCCACCTTGGGGCAGGTGAACCAGCGGATGCCGCGAACGCCTTCCTTGCGGGGAATGACCGCCACGTGCGTCTTGCGTTGACCGTCCCAATGCCAGTAGGGCTTGCCTTGCTGGACGAGGTCCCACTCGCAGACCATCGGGCAGATCACGAAGATGACGTAGTGCTCCGACAGCAGGCAGTCGTGCACCATCGACGAGTAGGGCGCCTTGAAGCGCTCGGTGCGCGTGAACGTGCCTTGGGCATCGATGGTGTAGACCTCGATCTCGTCGCTGGCCACGCCCTCGCAGTTGTAGCCAAAGGCGATGCACTCGCCGGTCGCCGGATCGAACTTGGGATGCGCTGTGAAGGTGCGGCTTTGCAATTGACCGTCGAAGTCGGTCTCGCCGAGGGTTTCGAGCGTCACGGGATCGATCTGGTAGGGGCGACCGGACTCCTTCAGCGCGTACAGCTTGCGGTTCAGCCACATCACCGAGGTGTTCGCGGTGTTGTTGTCCTCGCCCGCGACCTCCGGCGAGTCGGTGAACGGATTGCGGTACTTGCCGAACAGCGCCCGCCGGGCTTTGTGTTCCAGTTCGAATTTCCGGGTGCGGACGTAGCGCGTCGTCAGCTCCGCATGGCCGCGGTCGAACCGTATCCGGTGCACCATGCCGTCGCCGTTCAGGAAGATGTCTTCGCCGTGCAGCGGCGGGTAGGCAGGGTCGGCGCTGTTGCGGAAGTAGGTGCCGTCCAGCGCCGCTGGCAGCGTGCCGATGACCTCGAGGTCGTGCACATGACCTTCGATGCGCACCGGTGCAGCGTAGCCGGTGAAGACGATGTCGTCGGGGAATCTGAGGCCGTCCGATCGGCCTTTGTGGGGGTCCATGGCTTCTCCTTTGGAAGACGGGATCTGGCGCGCGCAGGCGCACGCAGGCGCCGCGGCCAAGGGGCCGCGCGCACGTTGGGCGGGAGGTGGGAGGCTGCCGCTAGACGAACATCTGCAGCATGCCGATCCCCGTCGGTGGACGCGGGATGGAAAAGCGGATCGGCTTCCAGTCCGCGGCGGCGGGGCGCTCCAGGCAGCGGTCGAGCCAGGCTGCCATCGCCGGCCATGGGTGCAGCTCGATGCCGGCCAGCGGCAGCAGGGTCATCACCGCCGAGACGTTGAGGTCGGCCACGGTGAACCGCGAGCCCACCAGCCATTGCCGTTCACGCATTTGCGCTTCGAGTACTCCGAACGGTCGGGCGAGCTTGCCGAGCGCCACCTCGGCTTCTTCGGCGGACCGCTGCTCGCTCGGGAAGAGGAAGCGGTTCGCCGCGGCCAGCAGCAACGGCTTCTCGACCTCGTTGGCCACCCAGAAGCTCCATTGCGTGCACTGGGCGTCCTCGGCGATGTCTGCGGGACCGAGGCTGTCGGGGGCATAGCGCCGCGCGAGGTACAGGTTGATGGCCAGCGATTCGAACAGCACCAGGTCGCCGTCGACCAGCGCTGGCACGCGGCCGTTGGGGTTGACGGCGAGGTAGTCCGGCCGCCGCGTGCTGCCGTCCAGGAAGGAGGTGGGCACATGCTCGAACGGCAATGCCAGTTCCTTCAACGCCCAGGCGACGCGGTGTGCGCGAGAGGCGAGGTCTCCGTAGAGGGTGATGGCCATGTTGGACCTTTGATGGATGAGTTGTGAGTCAGGCCACCTGAGGCGGGCCGTGCCGGGCCAGATGGTGAAGACCGTATTTGGGACTAGCCCGCCATACGCTGCTCTGCCGCGATGAGGCCATCGAGCACGCGTCGTGCGCGCACGGCGGCGGCATCGGTTGCCAGCAGCACCGGTTTGCACGACCAGAAGTCGGCTTCGCCCATGGCCTGCTGCTGCGCCTTCAGCACCGGCAGGTCCTCTCGCTCGAAGGGGCGTCCGACGAAAGCCGTCTCTTCTTCGGCCATCTGCTGGGCGTGAGGCCCCATCGAACGCGGCCGGCTGACCGCATACCAGTAATGCGTGGTCGTCGCGTTCATCGGCGACATGAAGTGGGCGAAGCACATGCCCTTGCCTCCGGCCCGCGGATTGTCGAGGCCGGCGAGTGCGTGACCCACCAGCAGCTCCATGTTGCCGGGTGATTCCCAGCGCACGTCCAGCCATCGGTCGACCCGCGTGCCCGGTGCGTGCCCGTGGCGCGCTTCGAGGGCGGGCGGCAGCCGCTCGCCGCGTGTCAGGCGGCGCGAGTGCACGGTGGTGCCTTCTTGCACCACTTCGCAGACCGCGTCGACATCGTTTCCCCCGCCGAGCGAGCCTTCGTGCACATAGTCGATGTGGCTGAGGTCGAGGATGTTGTCGACCTCGAGCTGGTAGTTCGCCTCGACCTGCAGGTAGCCGGTGCCCACGAAGAAGTGTTGGGGGTCCAGGTTCGAGAAGTCGGGGATCAGCGTCGGGTCGGCGCGCCCGGGGTCGCCCATCCAGATCCACAGCGCGCTCCAGCGTTCCTCGAGCGGGTAGCGCCGCACCTGGGCGGCCTTCGGGATCTCGCCGTTGCCGTGCGGGTTGTGCACGCACTGGCCCGTGCCGTCGAAGCCGAGGCCGTGGTAGCCGCAGTGCAGGTGCTGGCCGCGCACGCGGCCGATGGACAGCGGCACGAAGCGGTGCGGGCAGCGGTCTTCCAGGGCGTGGGCGGTGCCCTGGGCATCGCGCCACAGCACGATCTTTTCTTCCAGCATCACCCGCCCGACCGGGCGGTCCCGCACCTCGCCGGCCCAGGCTGCGACGTACCAGGTGTTGCGCAGGTACTGCATCGAACGTCTCCTCCTCTTGGGGTTCGGTGCAGTTTAGAAAGCGGGGTTCAGGACATGAAGCGACTTCCGGTCATGCCTGTCATGACCCGCGTTGATACCTGCTCGACGGCCGCGGGTGGGGTCGGAAACACGCCGCGCCGCGCCGGATCCGTCCTCACCCTGCGGCGGGCGGTTCGCTAGAGTGAGGCTCTCACAGGAGAGTCGACATGACCGTATCCGTCCCGTTCCCCCTGCTGTGCCGGAGCGCCGCATGCTGCGCCTGACCGGCGGCCAGGCGCTGGTGCGCGCCTGGCGCGCCGAAGCCATCGGCGAGTGCTTTGGCATCGTTGGCGGTAAGATGGCGCCGCTGCTGCAGGCCATCGCCGACGAGCCCGCGTTGCGCTTCCACGGCGTGCGACACGAGGCCGCTGCGCCCATGATGGCCAGCGCGGTGTGGCGGGCCACCGGCCGCATGGCGGTGGCGCTGGCCGAGATGGGCCCCGGCGCGCTGAACCTTGCCGCGGGGCTGGGCGTGGCGGCCAACAACCGGTTGCCGCTGCTGGCGCTGACGACCAACCAGCACCGCGCCGCGTCCTACCCGCACAGCGGCATGTTCATGGACCTGGACACGCTGGCCGTGATGCGCCCGCTGGTCAAGTGGAACGCCTCGGTGCAGGACGGCCGGCGCATTCCGCAGCTGGTGCGCAGTGCGTTCCGCCATGCCCTGGCCGGCGCGCCCGGCCCGGTGCACCTGGACGTGCCGCACGACGTGTTGTCGTCCCATTGGGACTTCGCCGACGATGCCTTCGAGGCCGTGCCCGCGTCGTACCGTTCGATGGGCACCGGCGCGCCGCGCGCGGCGGACCTCGCGGCCACGCTGGAACGCCTGCGCGGGGCACGCCGGCCGTTGATCGTGGCCGGCGGCGGCGTGCTGGCCAGCGGTGCCGAGGCGGCGCTGCAGGCGCTGGCGCAGCGGCTGCACGCACCGGTGGTGACCACGCAGATGGGCCTGGACGTGCTGGCCGGCGACAGCCCGTGGTGCATCGGCCAGGGCGGCCTGCTGGCGGGGCCGGCGGCGCTGCTGGCCTGCCACGAGGCCGACCTGGCGATCGCGTTCGGCTGCCGCTTCTCGTCGTGGTTCTGGGACGAGCACGGGCCGCTGGTGCGCGCCCACACGCCGCTGGTCAGCGTCAACGTCGATGCGGCGGCGCTCGGCGAACCGGCGCCGCAAGTGCTCGGCCTGCTGGCCGATGCCGGCGAGACGCTGGCGGCGTTGCTGGCGGGGCTCGACGGCCACCGTGCGGTCGACACCGGCTGGCTCGGCACGCTGCAGGCGCGCCGTGCCGAACACCGGGCCGCGCTCGACACGCTGGCCGACACCGTGGCCGACCCGATGCATCCCGCCGCGCTGGCGCGGGCCGTCGGCCAGGCGCTGCCGCGCGATGCGCGGGTGGTCTACGACGGCGGCCACACCTCGTTCTGGAGCCACGACTACACGCCGGTGCTGGCCCCGCGCACGCGCTTCCACGAGCCCGGCATGAGCCAGCTCGGTTTTGGCCTGCCGTACGCGATCGCGCTGCAACTGGCCTGTCCCGGCCAGCCGGTGGTCAACATCACCGGCGACGGTTCGTTCGGCTTCACGCTGCAGGAGCTGGACACGGCGCGCCGCCTCGGCACGCCGGTGGTGACGATCGTGCACCACAACGCCGCGTGGGGCATCATCCGCGCTGGCCAGCGGCGCAGCGGCTTCGAGCTGGGCACCGCGCTCGAGGGCACCGACCACGCGGCCATCGCCCGTGGCTTTGGCTGCCATGGCGAGACGGTCACCCGGCCCGAACAAGTGGCTGGCGCCCTGCAACGGGCGCTGCAGAGTGGCCTGCCGTCGGTGATCGATGCGATCACCACCTTCGAGCCGCACCCGGCCAGCGCGGCGTTCGCGTCGATGAACCGCTACGGCTTCGACGCGCTGCCGGGCGCATGACCTGTCGCATGCCCCGGCGCATGGTGCTGCCGGTACGCCGCCGGTGACTGGCCGGCGCAGCGGTTGAAGAAGCGCGAGAAGTAGCCGCTGTCCTCGAAGCCCAGCGCCTGCGCGACATCGCCGATGCGCAGGTCGGTGTAGGCCAGCAGCCGGCGGGCCTCGAGGTACTGGCGCTCGTGCAGCAGCTCGAGCGCACTCATGCCTTTGAGGGCCCGGCAGACCCGGCTCAGGTGGTCGGCGCTGACGTCGAGCCGCTCGGCATAACCGGCGATGGTCCAGCGGTCGGCATGGTGGGTGTCGACCAGCGCCAGGAAGCGCTGCAGCAGCGTGTCGCGCGCGGCATCGCGCTGCACCGCCTGGCCTTCGGCACTGCCATGGCGGTGGCACCAGATTGCCAGCTGCGCGCTCAGCAGCAGCAACGCTTCGCGGCGCGCCGGCAGGCGGCTCTCGAATTCCTGGGCCAGCTCGTCGAACACGTGCACGCAGTCCGCCAACGCGTCGCCGAGGGCGGGCTGCTCCAGCACCAGCGTCTGCGCCAGCGTGGTCAGCATCGCCGGGTTGTCGGCGAAGGTGCGGCGCAGGTCGTCCGACGGGATCGTGACCTGCCGGCCGTGGCAGCCCGGGCCGAACACGAAGCCGTGCACCGCACCGGGCGGCAGCTGCAGCACACACGGTGCGTGCAACGGGCGTTCGGTGCCGTCGAGCCGCAGCGTGCAGGGCCCCTCCTCGATCAGCTGGAACTGGTGCACCGACTCGTGCCGGTGGACGGGGATGGTGTGGGCGTGCAGCGCCACGCGCACCGACAGCGACTCGTAATGCAGCCAGTCGTCGGGCCCGTGGTGGCGCACTTCGCGCAAAGCGATGACCTTGGGGGACGGGGACTTCATGCCGTGTTCATCGGGGTTCTGGCGAGGTCGGAAATCTACCGGCTCGGTCCGGATCCGTCCATGGGCAGCGGCCCCCTCGGTTCCTACAGTGTGTCCACGGTCGAAGAACCGGATGGAGACACGATGACGATCAAACCGAACCTGCGGCGGCGCTGGCCGTTGCTGCTGACGGCCTTGCTGGGCCCGGCCCATGCGGTGGAACTGAACAGCGGCGTCGAAGGCCTGAAGCTGCGCTGGGACAACACGCTGAAGTACAGCGCCGCCTGGCGCCTGCGCGAGCCCAGCAACGCCGTGCTGGCCTACCAGGGCGTGCCGGCGGTGAACAACGACGATGGCGATCGCAACTTCGGCCGCGGGCTCATCTCGAACCGGCTCGACCTGCTGTCCGAGTTCGATGCGGTGTACCGCGGCTTCGGCGCCCGCGTCAGCGGCGCGGCCTGGGCCGACAGCGCCTACCTCGGCCGCAACGACCACGATTCGCCGGACACGGTGAACCACACCAGCGCTCCGTACAACGCCTTCACCGACGACGTGAAGCACCTGCTCGGCCGGCGTGCCGAGCTGCTCGATGCCTTCGTGTTCGGCCGGGCCGAGCTCGGCAGCGCGCGCGCCACGTTCCGCTTCGGCCGGCATGCGCTGCAGTGGGGCGAGACGCTGTTCTTCGGCTACAACGGCATCGCCGCGGCGCAGGCGCCGATCGATGTGGTGAAGGCGCGGGCGGTGCCGAACTCGCAGTTCAAGGAGTTCATGCGGCCGACGAACCAGCTCTCGGGCCAGCTGCAGCTGACGCCCGACCTGGCGATCGGCGCGTACTACAAGCTCGCATGGGAGCGCGACCGGCTGCCCCCGTCGGGCAGCTACTTCTCGTTCGGCGACATCCTCGATGTCGGCGCCGAGCGCATCTTCACGCCCGGTGGCCCGGCGCAGCGCGGCGCCGACGTGAAGCCTGGCCGCAGCGGCCATTACGGCCTGCAGGCGCGTTGGCGCGTCGACGACACCGACCTCGGCGTCTATGCGGTGCGTTACCACGCCACCGGCCCGCACGTGGTCGTGGATGCGATCGGTGCCACCGAGACGCTGGCCTTCCACAAGGGCATCCGCGCCTACGGCATCAGCGCCAGCCGCACGCTGGGTGAGTTCAACCTCGCGGCCGAGGCCTCGGTGCGCCGCAACGTCGACCTCAACAGCGGGGTCAACGTCTACAAGCTGGTGGCCTTCGGCCCGCCGGTGCCGCAGCTTGGCGCCGCGCCCGACAACGACGGCAACCCGCTGTACCCGGTGGGGAACACCGCGCACTTGAACGTCTCGGTGTTTGCGCCGGGCCTGAGCGAGAACTTCCTCGCCAAGACCACCGACCTGCTGTTCGAAGTGGCGTGGAACCGCGTCACCGGCGTGACCCGCAAC
>Ga0233424_10000676_pt1 | contig 39366 bp, 36 predicted proteins | sample Watercolumn_Towu_FD_181011 | JGI IMG/M metagenome (GOLD analysis project Ga0233424, IMG submission 181011) | Freshwater microbial communities from Lake Towuti, South Sulawesi, Indonesia - Watercolumn_Towuti2014_125_MG | ecosystem: Environmental > Aquatic > Freshwater > Lake | place: Indonesia...
GGAAAACGCGCGGCAAAGCCCGATCACTATTCGTTGTTCGGCCGCGAGTTCAACGACGTCAAATGGACGACTTCGGAGCGAGTTGTGAAGGACGGTCAAATCGTCACCGCTAGCGCCGATAGCGATTACCTGACATTCGTTGAATCGTTCTGCCGACCGATCTTAATGGGACGGCCGAAGTAACTCTACCAATCTTTGGCTGCCCATCTTTCGCACAACGAGGGTGACTTAGTTATCGTGATTGTGCAGATGCCCGCCTGTTGGATGCGACAAAGCTCACGTATGATACGCTGAGTAGTCAAGTAATTCCGACAGGTGACGCCGTGACGACCTCCCGCACCGCCCTGCCGATGCTCCGTGACGCATCAGCGCCGTTAGCGCCGATGACGGCTCCGGAAATGCGCGCGCTGGGCTGGGACTACGTCGATATCGTGTTCGTGACCGGCGACGCATACGTCGATCATCCCAGTTTTGCGATGGCGATCCTGCACCGCGTGCTGCAGGCGGCCGGTTTTCGCGTCGCGATGCTCAGCCAGCCCGACTGGCGCTCGGTCGAGCCGTGGCGGCAATTCGGCAAACCGCGACTCTTCTTCGCGGTCAGCGCCGGCAATATGGACTCGCTGATCAATCATTACACCGCCAACAAGAAAGTCCGCAACGACGACGCCTATTCGCCCGGCGGCCGCATCGGCCTGCGGCCCGATCGCGCGACTTTGCCGTACTGCCAGCGCTGCCGCGAGGCATATCCGGGCGTGCCGGTGATCGCGGGCGGCGTCGAGGCCAGCCTGCGGCGACTCGCACACTACGACTACTGGAGCGATACGGTCCGCCGTTCGATCCTGCTCGACAGCAAGGCCGACCTGGTCGTGCACGGCATGGGCGAGAAGATCATCGTTGAGATCGCGCAACGCATGGCGGCCGGGCAGTCGGTCAATGAACTGCGCGACATGCGCGGTGTGGCGTATGCCCTGGGAGCGCGGGAATCAGAGCAATTGTGGAATGCGAATTGTGGAATGCGGAATGAAGTTCAATCCACGGGTGTGAATCGCTCCAATTCCGAAACTGCGTCCGAATCCGCAATCCGCAATCCGCAATCCACAATCTGTCTTCCCTCATACGAGCAGGTCCGCGCCGACAAACTCGCTTTCGCCGAGGCGACGCGGATCATCCATGTCAACACGAACCCATTCAACGCGGCCACGCTGGTGCAGTTCCACGATCGCCAGGCCGTCGTCTGCAACCCGCCGGAATTGCCGATCAGCGAGCGCGCGATGGATGCGATCTACGACTTGCCGTACACGCGCCGGCCGCATCCGAGCTACCGTGAGCCGATCCCGGCGTACGAGATGATCAAGGATTCGGTGACGATCATGCGCGGCTGCTTCGGCGGCTGCACGTTTTGCTCGATCACCGCCCACCAGGGTCGGATCATTCAATCGCGTTCGCAAGAGTCGGTGCTAAAGGAAGTCCGCAGCATGGCGGCCGACCCAGACTTCAAGGGCATTATCAGCGACATCGGCGGACCGACGGCGAACATGTACCAGATGCGCTGCACGAAACCGGAAGTGGAAGCGATCTGCAAGCGGCTGTCGTGCGTGCATCCGACCATCTGCAAACTGCTCGGCACCGATCACGGCCCGCTCATCGAACTGATGAAAAAGACTCGCAGCGAGCCCGGCATTCGCAAGGCGCTCGTCTCCAGCGGCATCCGCATGGACCTGGCGCAACTTTCGACCGAATACGTGAACGAACTCGCCGCCCATCACGTTGGCGGCCGACTCAAGGTGGCACCGGAGCACACCGACGCCGGCGTGCTCAACGTCATGAAGAAGCCCGACATCGACAACTTCGGCGCGTTCGCCAGGAAATTCCAAAAGGCGTCGGAGCGATCAGGCAGGCCGAAGCAGTTCCTGGTGCCGTACTTCATCGCCAGCCACCCCGGCAGCGACCTGAACGCGATGATTGACCTGGCGCTGTACTTGAAGCGCAACGGCTACCGGCCGGATCAGGTTCAGGACTTCATCCCGGCGCCGTTCGACATCGCGACGTGCATGTACTACACCGGCATCGACCCGTTTACGAAACAGCCCGTGACGATCGCCAAAGGAATGCGAGACCGCAAAATGCAACGGGCGCTGATGCAGTTCTTTAAGCCCGCGAATTGGTTCACTGTGCGCGAGGCACTGTTGCAAGCTGGCCGCAGCGACTTGATCGGCAACGGCTGCGACTGCCTGATTCCGGCTAACCCGCCGAAGGAGGCGCTGGAGAATCGCCGCCGGGACGCCCAGCGGACGGTCGAGGGGGACCACTACCACACCGTCGTCAACCCCGCGAAGGGCGAGAAGCCTGGGAAGCGCGGGGCAGGACCGCCGACGCCCACTGGCTACCGGCCAGGGCGGAAGTCGCAGCAACGGCGGCCGGGGAAGAAGTAGGGCCGTTGAAGCCGGTCGATCTCGCCGGGCGTGGACGAGCGCTCGGTGACGTTTTGCGGCTGCATGGGGAGTATCTTATGGCCTTCGCGCCGCCATCAACGGCCGCGGCCGAATCGAGCATGCCGCACCCGTTTCCGCCGTGCCATTCTGACTGGGGAAGACAAGAGGGCCGGGTCTTCGATTTGCCGCAATGAACTGGGGACAGGAATTGCCGCCGGCCGACACGCGCAGGCACTCCTTTCCGGGAGGTGCAGCGAAGACAAGCTTGACCACTTTTTGTTCGCCCGGACGATCAGGGCGGCGGCTTTCGTGCGGCACGTTCCGAAGCCGAAAGCGAGTCCCAGACTCGAACCGTGTGGTCGCCGGAGCCGGTCACGAGCTGGGTGCCGTCGGCGCTCCATGTCAGACCGTGAATATACGAATCGTGCCCGCGCAGCTCGGCAACTTCGCGGCCGGTGGCGATGTCCCACAGGCGAACGGTGTTGTCGGCGCAGCCCGTGGCGAGGCGGCGACCGTCCGGACTGAAAGCGACCTTGTACACGCTGCCGCCGTGGCGAAGCACGGCGACTTGTTCGAGGGTCGTGGCATCCCAGAGCCGGGCGGTGCCGTCGGTCGAGCTTGAAGCGAGCCAGCGACCATCGCGGCTGAATTCGAGAGCGTAGACGTTCTGGGTATGGCCGTGCAAGACCTTGATCGCTTCGCGCCTGTCCACATCCCAGATGACGATGCGATGCTGGTTTTTTTCGGCGACATTGCTGGCCGCCGCCAGTCGAGTGCCGCCGGGGTCGAAGGCAACCGCGCCGATCCATGGCGCTTCCGGGTCCGCCAGGGTCGCAAGCAAAGCGCCGGTCGCCGCATGCCAGATGCGCACTTTGCCCGCGGGGCCGCCGGAGGCCAGGCGATTCCCCTTAGCATCGACGGCGAGACCGATGACCATGTCGCGAAGAATTGGAATCAAGCTCGGCTCGGCAACGTCTTGCATCAGATCCATGCGGCGGATCAGATTCTTGGTCCGCCAGTTCCACCACGCCACGACGCCCTTGTTCGACGCACTTACGACGGCTTCGCCGCTTGGAGTAAACGTCACCGTCGTCAAGAAAGCCGGTGGGCCCTCCAGCATCGCCAGTTCGCGCCACGTTGCCGAATCCCAAATCCGGATGCTTCCATCCCAGCCGGTCGATGCTGTGAATTTCCCGTCGGGACTGATTTCCACGGCGTACACGAAGCTGGCATGTCCGCGCAAGACGCCCTGTAGCGTCAGTTGCTTGACGTCCCAGAGTCGAACCGTCCCATCGTCCGATGCGGATGCCAGCACGGCGCCGTCGTTGCTGAACGCAGCGCTGAGCACCGGTGCTGTATGCCCTTTGAGGACCGCCAACAGCTCCCCCGATAGGCCATCCCATAGGCGCAGCGTGCGATCTTGTCCCGCCGAAACGAGGTGCTTCCCATTCGGGCTGAAGGCGACATGTCGCAACCAATCGGAATGCCCGCGCAGCGTCGCCAGCAGCTTCCCCGTTGCTCCGTCCCAAAGGCGCACGGTCTGGTCGAAGGAACCCGAGGCGATGCGCGTGCCATCGGGAGAGCAGGCCAGGCATGGAATTGCATTGGTATGGCCGGTCGAGGTCGCCAACAGCTCGTGCGTGGCCACATTCCAGAGGCGCAGAGAATTGTCGGGATAGCCTCCGCCCGAGATCAGTCGCGCGCCGTCGGGACTGAAACAGACGCTGTTCACGAACGTCTGGTTGCCATGCAATCGGGCTTGAGCTTTGCCGGTCCGCACGTCCAGGAGGCCGACGCTCTTGTCGTCGCTGCCGGTCGCCAGCAGCCGCCCCCGCGCCGCACTGGCAAAGGCATTGATGTTGCTGTCGTGCGTGATGCGGCCGATTTCCTGGCCCGTACCGGCGTCGAAAAAAAGCACGCGGGTCCGCTGCGACGGGATCCCGGAGTTGTTGGCGGAATTTACGGGAACGAACGAAACATCTTTCGTTGTCGCCGCGACCTCAAGCACGACGTGCCCCGTGGCACAATCCCAGACGATAGTGCCCTGCTTGGATCCGCGGGCGATGCGTGTGCCGTCATCGCTGAACGCCGGTGCGCCCACGCCATAATTGCACCGGAGGACTCGCAGTTCAGCGCCCGAGGCAACGTCCCACAGTCGAACGGTGTCGTCGGTTCCGGCGGAAGCCAGATGTCGTCCATCGGGGCTGAAGAGGACAAAATGAACCTGACCGACATGGCCACGGAGGATCAAGAAAGCATCATCCAGACGATTGGCGAAGTGCCGCCATTCCCAGCCACGGTGCTCCTCGGGCGCGTCGTCGAGAAAACGTCGCGCCGTGCCGACGTTGTAAATCTGCAAGGCGCTCGAAGCCGCGGAGATATCCGCCAGGTAGCGCGACAGGCGTTCGGCCTTCTCCTGTTTTTGGGCCTCGCCCCTTGCCAGCACGGCGGCGGCATGCTGCTTGGCCTCTTCGGCCAGGGCGCTCTCCGTGCGGAAATAGCTCCACGACACGGCGATGAACGCGCCGAGAACCACCAGTGCGGCAAAGACCAGCGAGCCGGCCAGCAAGCGATTGCGCTCCGCCCAGCGCGCCAGCTTGCCGACGGGCCCGATCGGTCGAGCCAGGATCGGGCGGTGGTCGAGATAACGGTTCAGGTCATCCGCCAAGGCCATGGCGGAGGCGTACCGCTTCTCGGGCCGCTTCTCCAAACACTTCAGACAGATCGTATCCAGGTCACGATCGACCGCCGGATTGAGGTAATGGGGCGCAACTGGTTCGCGTTCCACGACCTGTTTGAGTGTCTCGACGACGCTGGCCGCTTGAAACGGCGGCCGGCCAGTCAGCAGGCAGTACAACGTCGCCCCCAGCGAATAGACATCGGCCAGCGGGCCGACCTGGTCGTTCTTGCCCTCGGCCTGTTCCGGCGGCATAAAGCTGGGCGTCCCCATCACCTGGCCCGCTTGCGTCAGGCTGCTGTCCGCGTCGGCGCGCTTCGCCAGCCCGAAATCGGTCACGCGCGGCTGCCCCGCCGCGTCGAGCAAGATATTCCCCGGCTTCAGATCGCGATGGATCACGCCGTTCGCATGGGCATACGCGACGGCGTCCGCCACGTGCTTCATCAACGTCGCGGCCAAGTTCGGCGCCAGCGGGTTGGTCGCGACCTCTTTGGCCAGACTGCGACCCTCGACGAACGCCATCGAGAAATATTGGCGGCCGTCGGTCTCACCGACTTCGTAAATCGGAACGATGTGCGGATGATCGAGTTTCGCCGCCGCTTCCGCCTCCGCGCGAAACCGCGCGACCTCCGCGGCAGTGGCGAACTCGCCGGCGCGCATCATCTTCAGCGCGACGAGCCGGTTCAGGCTGCGCTGCCGCGCTTTGTAGACGACACCCATGCCGCCCTGGGCGACGACCTCCACCACCTCGAAGTCGCCGAACGACGCGAGGTGCAGAGGCGCGCCGCGGTCGGAGACGAAAGCCGTCGTGCGATCGATTTCTCCCGGCGTCGATACGGATTCGGTGACGTTGTTCGGGTGCATGGGGAGTATCTTATGGCCTTCGCGCCGCAAATAACGGCCGCAGGCTCGGCCCCTGAGGGAGGAGCCTTGTAACAAGGGGGACACCTCGCGCGCTCGGCGCGGAACAACCGAAGACAAAGGGCTATCGGCCGGGTAGAAAGAGTATGTCCCGGCGTCAGAAGCCAGGTCACGGTTGAACATAAGAGAGAGAGGCAGAATTCGTATGGGAAGAATTTTCGAAAAGCGAAAACACTCCATCTTCAAGACCGCGCTTCAGAACTCGAAGCTCTATTCCAGGTACAGCAAACTTTTGTACATGGCTGCCAAGAAAGGCGTGCCCGACCCGAATGCCAATCCGGTTCTGCGCAGCTTCGTCGAACGAGCCAAGAAAGAAAATGTTCCGAGCCATGTGATTGAAAAGGCGATTCAGAAAGCTGCCGGCGCCGGCGGCGAGGACTTTCAACCGGCGCGCTATGAAGGTTTCGGCCCCGGCGGCGCCATGGTGATCATCGATTGCCTGACGGACAACACGACACGCACCATCTCCGATATTCGCAGTTGCTTCACCAAGACCGGATCCAAATTGGCAGCGAATGGCTCTGTTGCGATATCGTTCGATCATCTGGCGATACTTTCGTTCCAGGGCGACAATGAGGACAAGGTGCTCGAGGCCATGTTCGCTGCAGATGTCGCCGTCGACGAGGTCGAGTGCAAAGATGGCCACATCACGGTTTTTGTCCCCCCCACCGAGTTCTACAAAGCCAAAACGGCATTGACCGAGGCGTTCCCAGGCCTTGAGTTGGAAGTCCAGGAGATCCGATTTCTTCCGCAGTCAACCAAGACGCTCAGCGCGGAAGACCTGGCCTCGTTCGAGAAATTCCTGAGTATGCTCAACGACTACGACGACGTGCAGGAAATTTATCACAATGTGGCGATGGCGTAGACGTTTGGCGGCTGCCGTGAGAGTTGACCGGCAACTGCTCTGCTTGCCTGAAACCGGCCAAGGAGTGCCCGCCTCAATCCGACGGACCGAAGCCGTTTTGAACCGTAATGCTCGGGCGGAAACACACCTGATTGGGATCCACCGGCGCCGGCGGATGCCGCTCCGAGCACTTCACGCAAAATACCGTATCCGGCAAAATCTCGCGGCGTTCGTCGGGTATTTCCACGCCACAATCACGGCATTTCATGACTGTTCTCGAAACGGGAACCATAAAATTCATAATCAAGAGTACAAAGAAACTTCGGTCAAGGCCAACCTCATACCTAGCTGAACAGCTCCCGAATCGGCTCGCCCGTGGTGATCGCACGCGACCCCACTTTGGAATCGAGCGGCACACCCAGCGCGTAATAGATGGTGGCGCCGAGGACCTGCGGTGGGACCGGATTGTCCTTCACGTAAGCGCCGATCTTGTCGGATGCGCCGTATACGCGCCCGCCGATGCCGGCGCCAGCAAGCACTGCGGAGAAGCAGTTCGGCCAGTGGCTCCGGCCGGGAATGTTATTTCCGTTATCAATCTTCGGAGTCCGACCGAATTCACCGACCACGACCACCAGCGTGCTCTTCAAGAGGCCGCGATCGTGTAGATCCTCCAGCAGGGCGGACAGCGCTTCATCGAGTCGCGGCAACGCCCAGCCCAGACCGTAGGATCCCTTGCCGAAGATATTCCCTTGGCCCATCCCGCCGCCGTGCATGTCCCAGGTAAAACTCGCCGCCCCGCCCTGCGAACCCTCGCCCGGCGCAAAACCGCACCAGCCATTGACACTCACGAAGCCTACCCCGGACTCGACCAGCCGGCGAGCCATGAGCAAGTACTGCCCCAGAGGATGGCGGCCATAACGGTCGCGCAGCTTGGCGGGCTCGTTCTGCAGGTCAAAAGGTTTTCGGCCGTCCGGCCCGGTCGCCAGTTCGACAGCGCGTTGCCGTAACTCGTCCCAACCGGTTGCCGCCCGGTAGCTTGTTGTGCTGGTCTGCGACGGCTCGAGCTGGGCAAGCAACTCTTCACGTTCAAGCGTCCGCTGGGGAGACGTGCCCACAACTGAATCCAGTTCGGTCAGTCGGAAATTCGGCATCGCCGGGTGATTCGTGGAGTTGCCGACGAAGAACGGAGCGTAGGGCCGCCCGAGGAAACCGCCCAATGAGATGAACGGCGAGCAGAAAACCGTCGTGTTGCCGTCGCAGCGATGCAGCCAGACATACGGAGTCAGGACACGCTTGGACGGCCGCAGTTTGGCCATCACCGAGCCATAGCACGGCGCATCGTCCGGAGCTTTGGCCGTCCCGGTCAGGCAGTTGTGCATCGCGTCCGGGTGGTTGCGGATCGGCGCGGTGTGCGTCATCGATCGAATGATGCTGTAGTGCCGGCTCTGCATTGCCAGTCGCGGCATCAACTCGTTGATGTGCACGCCGGGCACCGCAGTGGAAATCGGCTTGAATGGCCCACGGATTTCCGAGGCCGCATTCGGCTTCATGTCCCAAATGTCAACATGCGAGGGACCGCCGCCCATCACGATGAAGATGCATGACTTGTCGGACGCGGACGCCTGCGCTCCCGGTTCGCGAGCCCGTGCGGGTAGTGCCGAATCGCTCGCACGCAACACACTGGGCAAGCCCAGCCCGAGCATGCTGAGTCCGCCCATGTGAAGCAGTTGCCGGCGTGTGAGCTTACCGCTGAGCGAAGGCCCTTCGAAACCCACAGGCATGCTTAACATGAGATTCTCCCAGTCAGGCGGAAAGGAAGCGCAGGCAGGTATGAAGCCGGTCCGATGGAATGTGAAAGAGATCTTACCACCTCGCGCCGCGTCACGCAATATCCTGCTTACCCGTGAAGCCCCCCTTGTGGCACGGTCTCCCGGCCATGCCACCGCCCCGACCGAAGGTCTCCTCTTTTCGCCTCACCAGACAATCCACGTCTGGGGCACGTCGACCGCCTGCTCCCGTCCCAGTGATACCACATCGCCGACGAAAATCGCCAATGTTCCGGGTTGCGCACCAACCCCTTGCGGCGCGGATTGTCGTGGAGATAGTCAAACCGTTGCCGCCAGAATCGTTCGCCCTGCAGCGCGACCGGCTGCCGGTTCGGCTGCCAGAACCGACGCTCGCGATCGGCCGTTGCCTGATCTCGCAGCGTTTGAATGAAGCACTTTGGACCTTGTGCAGTGCAATAATCGCTGAAGTGCGGCAAAACGTCAGACTGTCGGCGACGATCTTGTACGCGACTTCGGACACAAACACCGGAAGCCATTCGACGACCGAACAATTCAGGTAGTAAACGACCGCGTCGGCATGAATGCGGTAGCGTTCCATCCCGCGAATGAAACGGATGCCGTGCGACGGAATCGAAGAGCGTCTCGCCGGAAAAAAAGGAACCGGTGCCGCTCGCATCGCCATGGGGAGGAAGAGGAGACCTTCGGTCAAACCCGCGGCACGGTCGGAGACCGTGGCATAACATGGGTACTGTGACGAATGCGTAAGCTGTCGCCACCCCTGCTAGTTCTCTTAACGAATCCGTTTGAATCGCTTGTCTCCGTAGTGCAGATATCGCAGTTTCATCTCATTTTGGCTGACGATGGTGCAATCCATCATTCGCTTGGTCTCGGGGCTCTTGACGCCGAGGGACGATACGGGGAAATACGATAGTTCTACCGTCATAATGTTGCCTTGCTTGCTGATGCGTTTCCATTTCCCGTCCGCGTACGACAGTTTGAGCACATCGTCTTTGTGGTCTGTACGGGTGAAGGCACCGTCCGCCTTAAACTCGAGGTACCAGCCAATTTCTGTTTCGCTACGGCCGTCGAACTCCCACTTGCCGACGATCTCCTTTTCCGGGTCGCCGGGGCCGGCCAAGAAAAGGAAATAGCCGGCGATGCACACACTCAGTAGCAACAGGCCGCCGACTGCGAGCTCGACCCAAAGCTTCGTCTTCGACCCGCCCTTTGGCGGCGGCGCAGATGAGGTTACCGGCACCTGCATTACGGCCCGGCAACCGGAACACTCGATCCCCGTGCCGGCAAGTTCGTCTGCGACGTTGCTCTGTTTGCCACACCGGCAAGTGACGGTGATCGGCATTTTTTTCAAGTCCCCGGTTGAATCCAAGAGAGAATCGATCATGTCCCCAGCACGATCATACGGCATTCGACAAAATTCAACAACAAAACTCTTTGGTATGAAAATCCCCAGCACAAAAGGTACAAGAACTCTCGCACGTTTTGGCACCGTCTCCTGACCGTGCCACAACAAGTGGCCCAAGCGGTATTGCGACCACGCCGGCGGCGGCTCGCTCGCGGGCGAGGATTGCGTGGTCCTTGTTGTCGAACAGTTCCTCGTTCTCGGCGATGATGAACAGCTTCGCGCAGCAATGAGGCACGGCACTCGTCGCCGACAACGAGTTGCCGAGAGATCAGTGCTTGGCCTACTGCACCTTCTTCTCGCCATAGCCCTTCCACACCCACTCAATCGCATGCGGTAAAAACTGCTGCTGCGCGTTGCCGATGCTGTGGCCGGCGCCGCGGCAGAAGAGGTACTGATACTCGTATCCCTTCGCCTTCAGCACCTTTGCCATGCGGTGGTTGGCCTCCACCCAGTCGTGCATGTTGTCGCGCATCACGTTGGGGTTGAGCAGGTCCTTGTCGCCAACGGAGATGAAGATGCGGATCGGCTTCTTCGCTTCGTTCGGGATCAGCGATTCGTGGAAGCCCCAGGCGCCGTCGGGGTACTTCGCGTCGAACGGCCACGCCTGGTTCACAAACGTGCCCGACGTCGTCAGCACGCGGTGGTACAGGTCATTGCGGAACCATGCCATGATGAGGGCGCACGAACCGCCGGAACTGTTGCCCATCGCGGCGCGGCCATCGGGATCCTTGGTCAGCTTCACGTTGCAGTTTTTCTCAACGCGCGGCAGCACCTCGTCCTCGATATACGTGGCGTAGTCGCCGTTCATGTTGTCGTATTCCTTGCCGCGTTCGTGCCCCTGTGCGTCGCCGCCGCCGTTTTGGATGGCGATAAGAATAATCGGCGGAATCCGCTTCTGGTGGATCAGGTTGTCGAGGATAGTCTTGAAGCCATTGGCCTGGCCGGGGCCGTCGTGAACAACCATAAACGGCGCTTCGGTTCCTTCTTTGTTCTGAGCAGGGATGTACACGCCGATCTTGCGCTTGTAGTCGATGGTGTGGGTTTCGACGATCAGCGTCTTGGGGTTCTTGGGATCGACCTTGCCGAACTGTTTGCGGGCGATGCCGGGGTTGAACAGTTTGGTTTCCTTCGAATCGATCTCGAATTGCTGCACCTTCCCCTGCGGCACGCCGTCAACGGCTTTGCGTTCCGGCGCGGTGATGTACTTCGGCCCGATCACGAAATTGTCGTAGGCGTCGACCGGCGGATTCTCGCCTTCTTTCAACAACTTGAACGGCGGAGCGCTCTTGTCGTCATGGTTTCGCACCGGCTGCGCGACGGACAAACCGGACCAGATCAGAGTGGTGCCGATGATGAGGACGTTTAGCTTGGACATAATACCCCAGGGTGAAGGCGGAAGGTTGCGTGCGGTTGGATGGCGTCTTGGCGTGCGCTAATAGACTATGCACTCGATTCGACGCTGATCAGGGTTTGACTGCTCTACGATCGCCGAATCGCCTGGGAGATTAGCCGCACTGGGTACGAGCACCTTAGATCGCGAGAAACGAGTGAGCATGAAAACAGGCCCACTCGTTGCAGCGAAAAAACTCATCAGTCCTTCAAGATAATGCCCTTCGGTCCTGTTGACGTGATCGTTAGAGGCTTCACATTCCCCGAACAGAGAATCACCAGTGTCGTCATTTTTTCGCAGTTCTGTTCCTTCAGTTTGGCCGCGGCGCGATTGACGGCGTCTTTTCTCGAGGCGCCGTCGCCATACTCCCAGCCGACGGCATACGCGTTGCCCTCGCCAACGACCAGCACCAACCAGCCGAACTTCACCCAGCCGACGATTTTGGCATCGTCCGCTTTGCATTCCGACAGTGCTTCACTCTCTGCACGCGCCCGGCTCCATTGATTCCATGAGTAACCGTATTTTCCCGTTGATTTCGAGAAGGCGACTGCGGCGTAAGTGTCGGCGTCGATGCTATGAGAGTCCGCGTCGGCGCGAGTTGTGCCGATTAATAGACCGAGCATCGTCAACAGCCCCAACGTGATTCCGCGGAAGCAGGTGTTCATGGCTACTCCGTAATATGGTTTCGATTCGTGCAATACTTAACAAGCGGCTCAAATCAGCGGCCGAGGTGCACAAAAATGTCCGAGGATTCGGCGGCAAAGCCGTTCAATCGCCAGTCAATACATCATTGGCTTCCGACTTCGGAGACAAATTGGCCCCGCGACAAAGTTCTATTCTCTTTTTTTCTTGCGACCTTGTTTAGTTCAACAGACTTAGATTGGACAGGCGAGACTTTGTGAGTGGGCAACGAATGGCAATCTACCTGCAGCCATCGTTGCCCTCTCTTCCAAATCTGCAATTTGTCGAAGCCGATGTACGTGACCATCGGTCATATCCTCGACTAGGATAACGGCATAACCCACGTGCGAACGCGATCGCCCTAGGGCAGATGAGAGTCCTCGCCATGATTTCACGTGACCAGCGATGCGTGTATGTCGCAAACTTCCAGCACGAAGTGGCGCTTGTCATCGGGCTGCTTGGCGAAGAGGGAATCGAAGCCGTTGCGGTCAACGACGCCACGTTGGGCGGGCTGGAGGGCGTCGTCGGAATCGTTCCACGAGCGGGGATCAAGGGAATTGAGGTTTGGGTGCCGGATGTCTCACGCGTTGATGAAGCGCGTGCGATACTCAATAGACGGATGCAGGAAGTAAACGTGGCAAAGAACGCACGCCAATCGAGAACCGGTACGGATATTGTGTCATGCACCGAGTGTGGCGCAAAGTCTCTATTCCCCGCGGCGTTGCGGGGTACGGTGCAAAACTGTCCAGAGTGTCAACAGTTCATCGATATTCCTGATCCCGACGACCAAACCGAATGGCCGGGCGACTTTGGCGACGCAGAAGATGAATCGCCGAGCGAGGGTTCGGCCAATGCATGAACGAACCGAATCGCCGGAACAAGCGGGTCAGACTTTGGCTGCTTCGCTGCGGACTGCGTACCCCGAGCTGTCCTGGTCCAAAATCCGGCAGCACATCGCCGCCCGCCGAGTGCAGATCAACGGCGAGCTTTGCCTCGACCCTGCCCGCCGCCTCAAGCCGGGCGACACTGTGACGCTGCTCGCCGAGTCGTTGTCCGTGCCAAAGGCGCATCGCGAACCGATTGTGATTCGGCATCTCGATCCGCATATCGTAGTTGTGGAAAAGCCCGCGGGAATCAGCTCGGTCCGGCATCCCGCCGAGTTGCAGTGGACGCGCGAACGGCGCGAGTTGTCTCCGACGCTTCAGGACCAAGTGCAATGGCAATTGGCCGAACGCTTCAGCGTCAAAATGCACCAACTGCCTCGCCTTCGCATCGTCCATCGGCTCGACAAGGAAACGAGTGGCCTGCTCGTGTTCGCTCGCTCGGTGCTCGCCGAACGAGTGCTCGGTCAACAGTTTCGCCGTCACACGGTCCTTCGCAGATACCTTGCGATGGTGGAAGGGCATATTGAACCGCAGACGATTCGGTCATTTCTGGTTCGCGACCGAGGCGATGGCCGGCGCGGCAGCACTATGCATCACAGCCAGGGCAAAGAAGCAATCACGCACGTTGTTGTTGTTGAGAAGTTTCCCAGCCATACGCTCGTCGAGTGCCGGCTCGAAACCGGTCGCACGCATCAGATTCGCATTCATTTGTCGGAAGCGGGCCATCCAATCTTGGGCGAAAAAGTGTATGTCGATCGCCCCAAAGATTCGGCGGAAGCCACGACACAGAGGTTGTTTTTGCACGCGATCGAACTAGGCTTCGAACATCCAGAAGCCGGCGAGCCAATGAGTTGGACGATGCAGTTGCCCTCGGATCTGGCAGCGTTCTTGAAATCTGTCAGTAGTCAGTAGTCGTTGGCTGATGGTAGTTTCTGACCTCCGACCAAAAACCTCTGAATCCTGACTGCTGACCACGGACTAACATGGAAATTAAGTGGCACGACAATGATCCAGAGTCCGGCGAGCGTCGCTACCTGAAAGCGGATCGCTTTGCCGGCTTCTGGAAGTTTCATTATCGCGTCAAACGGCGTGACGTGTGGAAACGGTTGATGCCGACGCAAGAGATGTGGGAAGTCGTATTGGACGGGATGGAGCGCCGGTATCAACGCCGCGAAGGTGTTGAGGAAAGCGACATCGTGCAGGTCAAACGGATCATTGCTGAGCTTGCGGCGAAGAATCAACCAGAAGAGGCTGATTGATGCCATACTCGCCGACACTCGCCACACTCGGGTATGTCATGTCGCCGGACGGCACGCGCGTACTGCTCATCTATCGGCAAGGTCGTGCGGACGACACGCACTTGGGCAAGTACAACGGGTTGGGCGGCAAGCTGGAGCCAGGTGAAGACGTCGTCGCCGGAATGTGCCGCGAGCTACGCGAAGAAGCGCGTATTGAAGTGGACGAAATCAGGCTATGCGGAACGATTAGCTGGCCGGGGTTTGGCAAAGGAGGCGAAGACTGGTTCGGATTTGTCTTTCGCATCGATCGTTGGCACGGCGATCCGCCGGAAAGCAACGCGGAAGGAACATTGTCGTGGGTCGAGGTCGACCGGATCATGACGCTGCCGTTGTGGGAAGGCGACCGTCACTTTTTGCCGCTTGTATTTGGCAGCGGCCGGAGCCAATTCCATGGCGTCATGCCTTATCGCGACGGCAGGCCGGTGTCGTGGTCGTGCTCATTCCTTGATGCAACTGGAAAGAAAACAAGCGAAGCTCACCCCCACGGATGAGCTTCGCTTCACCATCCCCCTTCGCCGACATTTCCATTAATCTTGGTACGAATGAACTTCGTCGCTTTGCCGCAAAGGCAGTCACGGCAACTTGGGAATTTGATCAATTGGAATCAAAGGCATCGGCCGTGGAATGTACGAGGGCTGCACGTCGGACTGCCTGCCGGTTCGTGAAACGGTCACTGCGGGAAGAAACCGCGCCGGCGGCTCCAGTATCTGCGGCGCGGGCAGCAACTCGTCGTTGCGAGGCCGCGACACGTGATGAATGAGACCGTAGGGACTTGCCGGTGTCTGCAGTTGTTCAGTCGCCGGTGCTGCTTTGCGCTGAACCGTCGGCACTTGAAATTGGGGCAGCAACATCGAGCTGATTGCTCGTATCGGTTTGATTGTTTGGAGCGGTTCTGTCGAGAACCAGGGCAATGTCAGAATCGCAAACACTTTCGAAAGCAACATGGGCGGACTCGTACGGTGTCGAAGAGTTTTCGGATCAGGATGCGGCTGCGGCATGGAGAGTATCGGTAAACTTTCGTGGCACTTCACAGCACTTTCATGCGTTAATCGGCGGTATTGGCAAAAACCTGGCCGGAAATTCCAATTGTAGCGATCACGCAAGACTCACTTCGGAACTGACAATTGATCAGGCCGATGAGACATCGAATCGCAGAAACTGACACGGAATTTTTCCATTGGTCAGATGAATGCGATCCAAAACCGGCAATCGTATTTGACGTGCCAACATGCCGTTGCCGGTGAATACCCACACACGCCAACCTGCCCACCGTTGACGAAATACACTGCCAAGGTTGCGATACAACGAAACGAGCTCCTTCTCGTCGCCGATTCGCTCGCCGTAGGGTGGGTTGCAGATCAAGGTGCCGGCCGGCCCCGACGGCGCAAATGCCTCGGCGAAATCGCATCGGCTAAACGTGAGCAGGTGCCCGATGCCTGCAGCCCTAGCATTGGCGATTGAGTGTTGCACCGCGTCGGACCTCACATCGCTGCCCTGAATCGACACGGGCAAGTTCCTGAGAGTGGTCCGTCTGGCTTCATCGCGGATGTCGGTCCATTGCCGAATGTCGAAGTCAAGCCAGCCCTGAAAGCCGAATCGCGGCCGAGTCAATCCTGGCGGCCTCCGCAGGGCGATCCACGCCGCTTCGATCGGAAGCGTCCCGGACCCGCACATCGGATCGACAAACGGCGTCGTGGCGTCCCAGCCCGAGAGAAGCAGCAGTCCTGCCGCAAGTGCTTCGTTGAGCGGCGCTTTGGTGAGGATCGGCCGGTAGCCGCGTTTGTGCAGCGACTCACCGGATGAATCGAGGCTGAGCGTCGCATGATCACGATAGACGTGCAGATTCAGTCCGATCATCGGCGTTTCGGGATCGACGCTTGGACGTCGTCCGCACCGTGTCAGGAATTGGTCGCAGATCGCGTCCTTGACACGGCGTGCAGCATATTGCGAATGCGTGATCTTCGAATCACGAACGTTGCAATCGACTGCCAACGTTTGTTCCGGCGTCATGTATTCGGACCAGTCAATTGTCTGAACGGCAGCATAAAGTTCGTCCGTCGACTCCACCGGCGATTGCAGCACTGTCCGCAAGACGCGAACCGCGGTTCGGAGCCACAAGTTGGCACGATAGACAGTCGCAAGCGATCCTGAGAATTTCACGCCGCCGCGACCGGCCTCAACTCCCTCGGCGGCCAATTGGCGCAATTCCATCGCCAGCGCCGATTCAAGACCTCGTGCACAGGTGGCGAAAAGTTCCATGGCCTTCACGTCAATCTCGAAGCAGGTAGCGAAGCGGCACTGCCATTATGGCGACGCAGCAGCCGATTCCGGCGGCGCCAAGCAGCGTCGAAACCAGCCACAGTACAAGCGATTGGGAGAATCTCGCGTTGAGCGTTCGCACATAGGTGATGATGCTGATCCCAAAATGTGAAATGACGATTGCAATGATCGATAGGAGATGAGCGCCTTGGCCTCCGAGCAAGAGTTGCTGAACGGCCCAACCAATTGCCAGCGGCGGCGCAGTTACGGCGAGCACGAGCAACATCGCGCGGCCAAGCGCCGGTATTTCCAGCTTAACGAAATGGCAGCTGACTCTGAGGGCGAGAGCAGCAACCAACCAAAGCGGAACGACCAGTATGAAGCCGGCGCAACCGTACAACGAAATGTCGAGCCAATTCACGGATGTGGGTCCCGCATTACGTTAGCCGGCCGACGCCTTCGACGATGGATATTCCACCAATGAGCAGCATCACTGCAACGCCAAACACGACAGCGGAGATGAATGTCTGCCAACCCCACACGCTCAGCGCTTTCGTGAAACGGATCCGCAACGTCGGCATGTAGATTGCGACGGCGATCAGAGCGCTAATCAACAGTAAGATGGCGACACCGAAAAGTTGAAACAGCGATTGCGATGCGCCAATAAAAGTGGAAAGAAATCCCAGCCCGAATCCAATTCCCGCTCCAATCGCACCGCTGATTAGGCTTTGCGCGACCATCAGCACCAACGCCTTAAGGAACCCAGGCGCCGGCACGTCGCACAGGTCGCAAGCCGAACGAAGTATCAGCACCGCCAGACACAGACCGATAACAAATCCAACCAGCGCTCCAATCGTAACAACGGCCAACGGAATCGCGGCAAACATGTTGAGTAATACTCCAACGATTATGTTGCTAACAGGCGTCAATCGTCTTGCAGTTTTTCAAGCGTCGCGGTGGCAGCCTCACGCACTTCAGCATCGGAATCCAGCTTCAACCGCTTGATCGCGTTTAGCGTTGGCATGTCCTTGGCGTTTTTGCCCATTTGTCCCAGGCCTTTGAGCGCTGCAACGCGGATCTTCGGGTTACGGTCGGCAAGTGAGTTGCTCAATGCCTTTTTAATCTGCGGCAGTGACTTCGAATGCTCAGAGGCGATCTCGCCAAGCGCGATCAGTGCGAGAATGCGATTGTTGCCTTTCTGGTTCGTGACGCCGGCGCCAATCATCAGCACATTGAGAAAGCTCGCGTTCTTCGGCGTGATTCGCTTCAATGCATCAATCGAAAACGCGACGCTCTGGTCGGCCCCAAAAAAATCATTGGAGGAAGTTATGTGCCGCTTCAGATTCTCCAGGACGACCGGCATCGCAACCTCGGCCTCTTCCATCAACATGATTTCCTTGATTGCTGTGGCTCGTTTCTGAACATCCTTGTCAACCAGAACGAGACCACGTTCTTGTGCAGCTCCGGCCAGACTTTTTGCAACGCCTCAACCGCCTCCGTGGCAACCTTGACGTTGGTATCCACGGCCGCCTCGCAGAGCACACGCGCTGCGGGTTTGGCGTCTTCTCCGATCTTGGCGAGTTCCTGAGCGGCTCGAATTCGATCCGCGGCAAATGTCGATTTCAAGTTGCGAATATGTCGTTGAATCGCTTCTTGTTTTTCCTTGTCTTCAGGCTTCGGCTTTTCCTGAGCCGGCAGCGGCATCGCAACCGTCAAGGCCATGCCGATGCACCAGCATCGAAGTGAGAAAGTCATCGCCGATTCCTCAATCGATTACGAACCCATATTGCATTTTCCGTCATGTCATCTTGTTCAGCGGGCCGGTCCGTGTCAACAGGGGAGCAATGTTCCGTTGCATCATGGGACGAAACCGCTATTCTTGAGGCAGTCCCACCATTGGCCTTACTCATCTTGGTTGTTTGCGATATGTGGCGTTCCCTCACAATACTGCTCGTCACGCATTGCGCGGCCGTTGCAGCGACTCCGCCCATATTCGAGAAGGATGTGGCGCCGCTCTTCCGCACCAAATGCTGGTCATGCCACGGCGAAAAAGAAACGAAGAACGGACTCGACCTTCGAACCGTGCCGGCCATGCTCCGCGGGGGCAAATCCGGACCGGCGATTGCACCCGGCGCGCCCGAGCGCAGCCTGCTCTTTTTGCATATCGTTGCCGGCAAGATGCCGCCGAACGACGAGAAACTCTCGGATGCGGAGAAAGGCGTTATCCGCGCCTGGCTCGATGGCGGCGCCAGTTCGGAGACGACTGTCGCAGTTGCTGCAATTGAAAAACCGATCACCGAACGCGACCGCAATCACTGGGCGTTTCGGCCGCCGGTAAGGCCGAATATACCGGCGATCCCGGAATCGAATCCAATCGATGCGTTTCTACGTAGTTCCTTGCTGCAAAAACAACTTGACTATTCGCCGCCAGCCGACAAGCGAACCTTGATTCGCCGCGTGTATTTCGATTTGATCGGTTTGCCGCCGACGCCGGACGAGGTTGCCGCCTTTCTAAATGATGACTCGCCGACGGCTTGGAGTCGGCTCATCGACCGGTTGCTCGCAAACAGCCATTACGGAGAACGATGGGGCCGACATTGGCTTGATTTGGCAGGGTACGCCGACTCGGAAGGCATCCTCGACGCAGACTACGTTCGTTCGTCGGCCTGGCGCTACCGCGATTATGTCATTCGCAGTTTCAACGCCGACAAGCCGTACGACCGCTTCCTGCAAGAACAAATCGCAGGCGATGAGCTGACGGGTTATTGGCAAGAACATGCCTCCAAACAAAAGCTTTCGCCGGAAGTCGTCGAAGGGCTCGTCGCCACCGGGTTCTTGCGATGTGCCTCGGACACAAGCCGACCGGATTTTGCGTCGATTAAGAATGCACCAGGTTATTATTACCAGACGCTCGACGACACGATTCGCATCGTCGCCTCAGCCACGATGGGACTGACGCTGCATTGCGCCAAATGTCACAACCACAAATACGACCCGATCCCGCAGTCGGACTACTATCGCGTACAGGCAGTCTTTGCAAGCGCCTATCGACCCTGGCATTGGATCCCGCAGGTTCAGCGAAAGCTGAACGAATCATCGGCTCAGCAGGAAAGAGAAGCTGCTGCAGTAAACGCAAAAATCGATGCAGCGGTTGCGGCAATTGGCAAAGAAAAAAGCACCCTGTCGAAACAGTTTGCCGACCAACTTTTTGCCGAGAGACTTGCCAAGCTGCCTGACGCGATTCGCGCCGATGTACAACATGCTCTGGATGCTCCGGCTGCAAAGCGCTCCGAAGTGCAGAAGTACCTTGCTTCAAAGTTCCAGGCGGAATTGCGGCCCGAGGGCGCAGCGCTGGCTAAGACGCTCGGCGCCGCTTTCCCGGAGTATCCGAAGAGACTCGCCTCGTTTGACCAGGCCATCGCCACGGAGAATTCGAAGCGAGTCGCATTCCCGGAAATTCGCGCACTTTACGACATACCGGGTGAAGCCAAGACGCCGTTCCTGATTCGCGGTGATTACCTGCATCCAGGCCAGATAGTTCAACCTGGGGCGCTCGCCGTTCTAAACACCACGCCTTTTGACTGGACTCCGGCTCCCGCCGATTCCAAATCGTCCGGTCGAAGGCTCGCGTTTGCCCGGTGGTTGACGAACCAAGCTCACCCTTTGACTGCACGCGTGCTGGTCAATCGATTATGGCTGCTGCATTTCGGTGAAGGCCTAGTCGCAACTCCCGAGAACTTCGGCAGAAACGGGGGCGTGCCCTCGCATCCGGCGCTCCTGGATTGGCTTGCCACCGAATTCGTCGAGCGTGGCTGGAGCATCAAGAAACTGCACTGCCTGATCCTAACGAGCAGGGCCTGGCAACAGACGTCGCAATTCGATCCTGCGAGACATTCATCGGCAGTGCAAGTTGATCCCGACAACCGTTTGCTGTGGCGACAGCGTTTGCGACGCCTCGAAGCGGAGCCTTTTCGAGATGCGGTCCTCGCGGTCGCCAGCGATTTGAACCCACTGCCCTTCGGTCCGCCCATCGCGATGCAGCGCAACGGAGATGAAGTCGTCGTTGCCGACAATGCCGATGGGCGTCGACGGTCGATCTACCTCCAAGTGCGACGATCACAACCATTGACGTTTCTGCAGGTCTTCGACCAGCCTCGCATCGAGACAAATTGCACGCGTCGTTCAAACTCGACGGTCGCACCGCAGGCGTTGACATTGCTCAACAGCGACTTTCTGGTTCGGCAAGGTGAGAACCTCGCCGCACGCATTCTCCGTGAAAGTCCGAACGATCCGTCTGGCCGCCTGGTCGAGTTGACATTGGGGCGTCGGGTGACTGATGCGGAAAGGGCTAGCTTCACGGCGTTTGTCGCTGAGCAGACAAAGCGGTACGGCGCTGAACCTGCTGCATCCCGCCGCGCCTGGGCCGACGTATGCCAAATGCTGATGAGTTCGAATGAGTTTGCGTATATTGACTGATCCGCTCGCAGTGAGGTGATCATGAGTCTAACGCGGCGAGCCATGTTGACGCGACTGGGCGGCGGCTTCGGAGGCGTCGCCCTGGCAGCGCTATTACAGGAATCGGAAACGCTCGGCAGTTCTCACGCGAGCACGTTGCCGCGTCACGTGCCGAAAGCGATGGCGGTCATTCAGTTGTTCATGCACGGTGGTCCGAGCCACGTCGACTTGCTCGACCCGAAGCCGATGCTGACAAAATTCAACGGCACGCCGCCGCCGAAAGAAGTTGCCGACGATGAAAAACTGACAACGAACTTGCTGGGAAGTCCATACGCGTTTCGGCGTCATGGACAATCGGGGCTGGAGTTCGCTGATGTGTTGCCTAACATTGCGAAACATGCTGACGACATCGCCGTCGTCCGCTCGATGTTTACCGAGCATCGCAACCACGAACAAGCATTGTGGATGATGCACACGGGATTGACCGTTGCCGGTCGGCCGTCCATCGGCGCCTGGGTCGCATATGGTCTTGGAACGGAGAATCGCAACTTACCGGCGTATGTCGTTTTGCCGGACCCCGGCGGATTGCCGGTCGATGGCATTCGCAATTGGGCAAGCGGTTGGATGCCGCCGGCATATCAAGGCACGCAGTTTCGAAGCGAAGGAGTGCCGGTACTAAACTTGCGACCGCGAACGCCACGCCCTGCTGCGGCCGAGGAAGCACGATTACGACTGCTCGACGAAATGAATCGGCAGCACCTGAGCCGCCGACCCGGCGAACAGGAACTTGACGCAAGAATCGTCAGCTTTGAGCTCGCCGCTCGAATGCAACTATCCGCGACCGATGCGTTGGACTTGTCGAACGAATCGCAGACAACGCAAAGTCTTTACGGATTGGATCAAACGCGAGCTCGATCGTATGGCCGGCGATGCCTGATGGCGCGCCGGTTGATTGAGCGTGGAGTACGCTTCGTGCAGATCTTCATGGCCGGCCAACCATGGGACACACACAACAACAATACGGCCGGCACACGCAGTTGCTGCGAACAGACCGATCTGCCGGTCGCTGGGTTGATCACTGATTTGAAGCAACGCGGACTGCTTGACTCAACTCTTGTTTTCTGGGGAGGCGAATTCGGCCGCACACCGGCCGCACAAAACAAAGACGGCCGCGATCATCATCCGTACGGGTTCAGCGTCATGCTCGCCGGCGGCGGAATTAAGGGAGGCCAGGCATACGGAGCGACCGACGACTTCGGCTACCGAGCCGTCCACCAGCGTTGCAGCGTTGCAGACTTGCACGCGACGATGCTGCAACTGGTGGGTCTTGACGCAAAGTATTTGAACTACTCTCACAACGGCCGCGACGAACGGCTGATCGACGTCGCCGACGCCAAGGTGCTGCAGCCGCTCTTGAGTTGATTGTTGTCGAAAGTCGCTATCGCAGAGCGAAGAAACTCCAGGTAGGATGATCGCTGGTGTTTGTGCCGTTTCAGGAGGCGGACATGGCGCGACTGGCAATCGTGGTTCTTGCAGGAGCTTGCTGTCTGGCAGCGGTCGGATGCAACAAGTCGGAAACCGTCGCACAGGATCGGCCGCCCGAATCCAAGAAGCGCGACCAATTTGCCGAGGACCAGGCTCCGGTGGATCTCAAAAACGCACCATTTGAAGGCAAACGCGCCATCAAGCACCTGGAGGAATTGTGCAAGATCGGACCTCGCATCAGCGGCACCGACGGCATGAAGCGCCAGCAGGAAATGCTGAAGAGTCACTTTGAGAAACTCGGCGCCACCGTGACGCTGCAAACATTCGAAGCTAAGCAATTCAGCCGGCGCGACAAAGTGACGATGACGAACATGATTGTCTCGTGGCATCCCGATCGCAATCGCAGGCTGCTCTTCTGCGGTCATTACGATACTCGCCCCGTCGCCGATCAGGAACCCGACCGCCGCAAGTGGACTCAGCCGTTTGCCTCGGCGAATGACGGCACATCGACTGTGGCCTGGTTGATGGAACTTGGCCGGCACATCAAAGATCTGAATTCTACGATTGGCGTCGATTTCGTCATCTTCGACGGCGAAGAGTACATCTTCGAACCAGGTCGCGATCGGTTCTTCTTCGGCTCGGAGCATTTCGCAACTGAGTATCGCAAGAATCGCGGGCAAGTCCGTTATATCGGCGGCGTGTTGCTCGATTTGTTCGCCGCTAAGGGCGCACAGTACTTAATCGAGCAGAATTCGGAGTTCTATGCCGGCGCGTTGATGGAAAGCGTTTGGAAGACCGCAGCCGAACTGAACATACCCTTGTTTGCATTCAAACGCGGCGGCGCCATCGACGATGACCACATCGCGCTGAACAAGGCAGGCATTCCAACCATTGACATCATCGACATGGAATATCCACATTGGCACCGATTGAGCGATACTACCGATCAGTGCTCTGACATTGTGATGGAGCAGGTCGCCAAGGTGCTGTGCACCTGGCTGCAACGAGTGAAGTAGGCAAGTTAACGGTCCAGCCGCACCTGCCCATTCGGCCGGTCCGTCACTTTGTTGAAGAAACTCTTTGCCTCCGGCTGCCAATTCTCCAGGTCTCGCACTCGAGTTTCATGGCTCGGATGGGTTGATGAGAATTCGGAAGTGCGCGAGCCGCCGCTTTGCTTGTCCATGCGAGTCCAGAATCGCACGGCCTCTTTGGGGTCGTACCCGGCAGCGGCCATCAGCACAACGCCCAGATAATCCGCCTCCGACTCGTGATCGCGGCTGTACTTCAACAATCCATACTGCGAACCGACATTGTACAGCGAAAGAATCTGTCGCCTCTGCTGCGGGTCCAAATCCGAAAACGACGACGCAACCGCCAACTGTCCGATCTGCGCCAATTGCTGGTGCGCCATTCGCTCTGCGCCGTGATGCGCCAGCGCATGTGCGATTTCATGGCCCATTACGGTCGCAAGCCCAGCCTCGGTCTCGCAAACCGGGAGGATGCCCGTGTATACCACAACTTTTCCTCCAGGCAGACAGAACGCGTTGACCTGCTTGCTGTCTACGACCTGAAATTCCCAAACGAATTTCTCCGGCTTCAGTTTGAAGTGGGTCCGATAATTGTCCGATTCCGCTGCAACGGCAAGCCTACGACCGACGCGCTGGACTCGCTCCGGCAATGGTCCGGAACGCACAACTTTCGACTCGCTGAGCACCTCGCGAAATGCCTGTGCCCCGAGGCGAGCTTCTTCCTCTGGGCCGAATGCCACGATCTGATTGCGCCCGCCGGGGCCTTCCTGACAGCCGCGAACCATCAATACACCGGCGGAAACCAACGCGATTGCAATGGGGATGAGCCGCCACCACCAACTACGTGATCGATATTGGTACGACATCGCAGAAATCCCGCGAAAAGGTGGAAGTCCCATATGCAAAGCGTTATGCTGCCGATCAGATCATTATCGTCAATGGAGAGGTTCAATGAAATGCTTGTATTCGATGTTTGGGTTTCTGTGCGTCGCGGCAGCCCTTAGCGCCGCTGAACGGCCCAACATCGTTTGGATCGTCGGTGAAGACATGGGCTGCGAACTTGGCTGTTACGGCGACAAACTGGCGCACACCCCGAACTTGGACAAGCTCGCGGCGCAGGGCGTTCGTTACCGGCATTGTTACACACACTGCCCCGTCTGCGCGCCAAGCCGTTCAGGACTGATTACCGGGCAGTATCCCATAACCATCGGGACGCACCACATGCGTTCGACGCTGCTCAAACCGCCGCAGACTTTCACTTCCATGCTGCGGCAATCGGGGTACTACGTAGCTTGGCCCGGCAAGACCGATTTCAACTTCGCGGTCCCCGCCGATGCGTTCGATTCCACCAAACCCTGGCTCAACAACGTGCCGAAGCAGCCGTTCTTTGCGTACGTGAATTTCACCGTATCGCATGAGAGCCAGATTCGTGCGACAAAAGAACAGCACGCGAAGAACACCAACCGGCTGACTGCAACACAGCGCCAAGACGCCGCAAAGTTCGCCCTGCCGCCGTACTATCCTGATACGCCGGAGGTTCGTCTCGATTTCAAACAATACTACGAACTTTGCACTGCCGTGGACTATCTCGTCGGCGACGTTTTGGCGGCGTTGGAACGAGCCGGCGTCGCAAACAATACGGTGGTGATCTTTTTCGGCGACCACGGCAGGGGCATGCCGCGAAGCAAACGCTGGTGTTACGAACAGGGAACACACGTGCCGTTGATCGTTCGCTGGCCGGGCAAGATTTCTGCCGGCTCGACCAGCGATGAATTGGTGAGTTTCGTCGACCTGCCGCGAACGGCCGTCAGTCTGGCAGGCGCAAGAGCGACCAAGGAAATGCAAGGTCAGGTTTTCCTTGGTTCTGAGAAAGCAACGCCTCGCAAGTATGTGTATCATCATCGCGACCGAATGGACGAGACATTTGACCGCATCCGAGCGGTGCGCGACTCCCAGTATCGTTACGTTCGCAACTATCACCCGGAATTGCCATACGCGCAGCGGGTGCAGTACATGGAGTTGATGCCGACGATGCAAGTCTGGCGCCGCCTCAATGCCGAGGGCAAACTGAACGATGCGCAAAAACTCTTCTTCGCTCCAACCAAACCGAAGGAAGAGCTTTACGACGTAACTGCGGATCCACATGAAATCCGCAACCTCGCTCCGATGCCTGCGCATCAGCAAAAACTGATTGAGTTGCGCAAAGCGATGGATGAATGGCTCAAAGACTCGAAAGACCTTGGCGATATTCCGGAAAAGAAGTTGATCGAATCCGGTCTCGTCGCCGATCGACTCAAGGAGTACGAAAAACGCAAGCCGGAATGAGAGGGTTGTTGAACAAGGAAGCGATCAACGACTTGGATATTGATGCTGCGGAGACATGTCACGCCTTGACCGTCGCGTGCAACTCGTCCCACTCCAGGCAACGGTCGCCTGACGACGAACAGTCGACTGCTTCAGCGTAGAGACCGACGGCTTGCACATCGCCCAGTTTCGACGTCGGCGTCGAAAAAGAAAGAAGCGAAGCGCCGCCGGCCAGACTGTTGTAAGAAGTCCAACCTTCCGGCGAAGTATTGGCCCGCAGGTCTTTCGTCGGGTCGTAGTGTGCCCATAACTGCTCAGAGAGATTCGATCCGAACAGATTGAACCGCCCGACTCGATCGGATGCAACCCGCGATAAGTAGAATTGGCCGCCGGCTTGAATGACGAACCGCACGGCAAAATGATGGCGGTTGTTCGTGCCGATCCGTGCCGAAATGCTGGAAAATCGAGACAGCGAATGCGTGCGGCCATGGTGAAACGCTCGTTGCGGCAACAGCCACAGCCCGAAATAACGTGAACCGGTGCTGGCATTGCCTCGGATGCGCCAAGCGGCGCGGCCATCGCGATTCAGGAGCGCCACCAGCACGCCCGACGGCGGCACTCGAAAATTCCAGAACTCGAACCCGCCAATAAACGGCGATTGGTCCGGCAACAGCAACTCGTCCAAATGAAAAGCCCGCCGTGTGACGTAACCGTTCCCGGCGCCGGCCGCGAACGTTTCAACCTTCGAAGTCGGCCTTTGCATAAGGATTCGCGACGACGCAGGAGCGACAGGCATTGGAAACAGCGACTCGCACGCCAACGCACCAACGGCGTGGCCGTTCCGTTGAACTGAGTCACAGGGACTGGCAACGTTTCTTGCCGCGGGCCGGGTCATTACTTTTTGCACAGAATTCACGCGTGTTCGGTCAACATTCGGCGGGCAATAACAAAGGCGTTTGGAAACGTCGTTTAGGCAGGAATGCAAATCACAAACTCTATCGCAATCAGTACTCTCAATTAGAGTGACCAACGGGCAGAAAGTTCCATGGCCCTTTCAGACCCGCTTCGTTTGGATTATTGCGACTGTGTAAGTGACAATAATCAATTGAGTTATGACAAATCGACTGCGACGGCCTGTCACGGTGCAGCAGCATTGCGGGGTGGCAATGATATGATTTGGTGGGAACACATACATGTAGAGCTGCAGGTCTTCGACTGCGAAAATCCCATGACTTCTTGTTCGCAACATCGGGCGTCATCTGTCGTTGACAGATGCCCGGGTGTCGCATTATGGGTACGATTTCTATAATGCCCAAATGACCACAACGGCTGCAAAACAACCGCGAATCTTGATTGCCGAAGACAATCTGCAGGGCGCGGAACTGATGGAAGCGTATCTCAGCCAGTCGCCATTCGAAGTGCGTACGGCGTCGGACGGTGAATCGACCCTGCGACTGGTCCGTGAATGGCGGCCTGATATTTTGCTTCTTGACATCATGATGCCGAAGCTCAGCGGCTATGAGGTCTGCAAGCGGCTGCGCTCGGACCCGGCGACCCGCAGCACGCCAGTGCTAATGGTTACGGCCCTTGATCAGCCGAGCGATGTAGACCGCGCTGTTGAAGTCGGAGCCAACGATTATTTGACCAAGCCCATCAACAAGAGCGAGCTATTGCTGCGAGTGAATGCCATGCTCGTAGCGTGTCAAAAGCCCGATGAATTAACAGCGACGCTTGCATACATCGAAGCTGTCGAAACCTCGCCGAAGTGAAGCCCATACTGGAGCCGCCGATGAGGCCGTTCTTCCCGATCGCCATCATGCTCATTGTGCCGGTTTCACTTCCAGCACAGCCGCCAAGTAAGCCGCCGACAGAGATGGCCAAGCTCAACTTTCTGGTTGGCGAGTGGCATGGCAAGGGCACCGTTCATATGGGCCCAAATCAGAAAGTTGATGTTGATGTTGTGGAGAAGGCGACCAAGAAGGTCGGGGCCGGCCACGTGATCATCGTTGAGGGACTAGGCACAGCCAAGGATGCGAGCGGCAAAGCATATATCGGGCATGAAGCATTGGGCGTGATTTCATTTGACTCGGCGACAAAGAAATACTCGATGCGGGCGTTTCGCCGCGACGGCGGCAAAGTCGATGCGGATATTACTGTTGGCGACAAGTCATTTGAATGGGGATTCAAGGATCCGCAACGCAAAGTCGAAGTGCGGTTCAAGACTGTTATCAACGAAAAAGGCCAATGGCACGAGACCGGCGAAGTCTCGCTCGACGGCAAGACGTGGAACAAGTTCATGGAAATGACGCTGAGCAAAGTAAATTGAACTGCCGGTCGCTTTCTTAGTTAACCGTCACCAACGGCTTGCCAAGCACTTCCCAACGAGGCTCAACTCCAAGTCCCGTCGCCTGTGAAGCAGCAATGCGCCCATTTGTCCGTTTCGGAGCGCCGGTCGCATTTGACACTGTCACATAACTGTTGAAGTCGGTTGTGGTGAACAGGAACTGCGGCGGCGTACTGTGCGCCAAATGTGCGATCGCCGCCGTAACAATGTCGCCGCCCCAACTGTCTTCGATGGTCATGGCAATGCCGAGCGACGCGCACAGGTCGCGTGCCTGCCGTGCTTTGGTCAGGCCGCCGAATTTGCTGATCTTGATGTTGACGACATCCATCGCCCGATCGGCATGGCCGCGCAAAAGCACATCCATCCCGTCGATATTTTCGTCGAGTACGAACGGATGATCGGTGTGCCGGCGAATGGTCAGGCATTCTTCGTACGTGCGGCACGGCTGTTCGATGTAGACATCAACGTCGCGGACCGCTCGAACGACTCGCAGCGCGTCGTGCATGAGCCAGCCGGTGTTGGCGTCGGCAATGAGTCGGTCGCCGAGTTGCATCTTCGCGGCGACGGCGTGAATTCGCTCGATATCTGTTTGCGGGTCGCCGCCGACTTTCAATTGGAACCGGCGATAACCCTCGGCCCGATAACTGGCCACTTTCGCCGCCATTTGCTCAGGCGATTCCTGTGAAATTGCGCGATACAAGCCCATGTCGTCGCCGTAACGACCGCCCAACAAAACACAGACCGGTTGATTCGTGACTTTTCCGAAAATGTCCCAGCAGGCCATGTCGATGCCGGATTTGACATATGCATGGCCCAATAACGCCACGTCCATTCTCTGATTCAGCTTGCCCAACTGCGTCGGATCTTCGCCAAGTAGATGCGGCCCAAGTTCGGCAATGCCGGCGCGGCAACCGGCCGCATACGCAGGCAGGTAGAACGGACCCAACGGACACACCTCGCCGTAGCCGGTGATCCCGGCGTCGGTCTCGACGGCGACAATCGTGCTGTCGAAAACCGTCATCGATTTGCCGCCGGACCACTTGTAACTGCCCTCATGCAGCGGCAGGTCGACATGATACGCGAGAATGCGGGTGATTTTCATGATAATGGTACGCTCCGCTCCTAAGACTTCGCGTCGCGGCGAAACGGGGGACCAAACTATCGCGCCTTCGGCTTCGGCAGATGCGTCGCGGCGCCGAGGATCAGTTCGCTCGACTCCATCAGCGTCTCTGACAGAGTCGGGTGCGGGTGGATGCTCTCGGCCACGTCGCGGGCAACTGCTGCCATCTCAACCGCGAGTACGCCTTCGGAGATTAGTTCGCCGGCGCCGGCGCCGACAATGCCGACGCCCAAAACGCGTTGCGTCCCTTTCTCGCAAATCAGTTTGGTCAGTCCGTCGGTGCGGCCGATGCTGATCGCCCGGCCCGACGCGGCCCACGGGAACTTCACGACTTCAATGGCGATGTTTTGCGTCTTCGCCTCACTCTCGGTGAGGCCGCACCAAGCAAGTTCCGGGTCGGTGAAAATGACGGCAGGAATCGCTCGCGGCGCGAACTCAGCCGGCTCGCCCAGGAGAGTCTCGACGGCCACGCGTGCCTCGGCGGTCGCTTTGTGTGCAAGACCCGGGTCGCCGGTGACATCGCCGATCGCGAAAACCTGTGGATCGTTTGTTCGTCGTTTTGCGTCGACTTTGACAAACCCGCGCTCGTCTAATTGAACCCGAGTCCTCTCGAGTCCGAAGCCGCTTGTATTGGGCCTGCGGCCGACCGCGACCAACACGCGGTCGAACTCCATCTGTGCCGGGGCGGACTTCCCTTCCAAGGTGGCGACGATTCCGGCCGGAGTCGCCGCAAGTCCGGCGACCTTCGTGCTGACGTAGATGTTGGCGAAGTCCTTTTTGAGCCGGTCTTCGAGAGGTTTGACCAGATCGCGGTCGGCTTGTGCGAGGATACTGTCGAGAAACTCAACGACGACGACTTGCGAACCGAGCGCGGAATAGACCTGGCCCAGTTCCAGGCCAATGTAACCGCCGCCGATCACAAGCAGTCGTTTGGGAACATCGGCAAGCGCGAGCGCCCCGGTCGAATCCATGACTCGCGGATCACCAAGTTGGAAGGCACTCGGCATCGCCGGCGACGAACCGGTTGCGACGATGCAGTGTTGAAACTGAATCGTGCCGGTCGTGTCGCCGCTCAGTGAGACGGAGGTGGAGCTTTCAAACGTGGCCTTGGCCTTGATGTACTCGACGCCGCGTCCCTTTGCCAACTGGGTAATGCCGGTGTTCAGTTTACCAATGACGTTTTTCTGTACGTAGCTGCGGAGTTTGTCGAGGTCGATTGCCGGCGACGCGAACGTGATGCCCCAACCAGCGGCCGCTTTCGCTTCATGCAGCAATTTCGAAACGTGCAACAGGGCCTTGGACGGAATGCAGCCTCGATTGAGGCAAACGCCGCCGGGTTGCGGATCGGCATCGACCATCGTGACCTTCATGCCGTGATCGGCCGCCGCGAACGCCGCCGGGTACCCGCCCGGTCCGGCGCCAATGACAAGAAGTTCGGTTTGCTTGTTGCCGATATCGGCCATTTCCATCGACTCCGGAAACGCAATCAGCCGGATTGGAACGTCGTCGCATCCGGCCGATTCTTCAAAACACGATTACGATTCCCGATTGATGAGGCCGCGAATAAACGCGATCAGGCCGAGCACAAACAAGATCGGCGGGTAGATCGCGATTCGATCCATGAACAGGCAAAGGACGAACCAGACGACGGCGAGCACCATCATCAAGATGCCGCCGCCGACGCCGGCGTTGATGCCGCCGAACTCCTTAGCGGGTTTCGGCGGCTTGCGCGGCGGCCGCGGCGCATCGTCTTCGAAGTCGTTGCCGAGATCGGGCTTTGGCGGTAATTCCGCGCGAGCGCTCATCGGGTCGCTCGCCGGCGCCTGGTCCGTGAATCCGCCGTACGGCGTCTCCTCGGCTGCCGGCAGCGGCGGCGGAACGGCGAAATCGTCGGCGGGCACCGTCAGTTTCGTCTGACAGTCCGGGCAGAGAATCTGTTTGCCCGCAAGTTCGTCCTTGACGCGCAAGGCTCGTTGGCACGAATTGCAACTCAGCGAGATCGGCATAGTGGCCTCGTTTGAAAGTCAGCGGGAATCCCCGTTTAGCTCTCCAACACCAGTCGCACCGGGTCGGCCAACATAGCGGCAACACGAACCGCGAAGCGGGCGCCATCGGCGCCGTCAATGACCCGATGATCATAAGTTAGACTGATGGGCAACATTAGTCGAGGTTCGATCTTATCGGCTCGGACCACAGGTTGCCAGGACGAACGCGACATGCCGAGAATCGCGACTTCGGGATAGTTTATGATCGGTGAGAACGCCGTGCCACCGATGCCGCCCAAGTTCGTGATCGTGAACGTGCCGCCTCGCATTTCGTCCGGCGTTAACTTGCCGCCTCGTGCCTTCTCGGCCATCTCGTTCAACTCTCGGGCCAGCTCCGAGACGTTCTTTTTGTCGGCGTCGCGGATTACTGGCACCAGCAGGCCGCGTTCGGTATCAACTGCGATGCCGATGTGAAAATAGCGTTTTAGGATCAGCTCGCCGTGTTCACCTGAGGCTGCATCGTAGCTTGCGTTGAATTGCGGATACGCTTTGAGAGCCGCAACACATGCCTTGACCGCAAGCACGGTCATCGTGACTTTCGGCGAACCCTTCGGCGCGGCTTCGACGAAGCGTTTGCGCCCGGCCTCAAGATCTGTAATGTCGGCCAAATCGTGCTGCGTCACTTGCGGGGCGGCATTCCAGGAGAGAGTCAGATTCTTGGCAATCGCGCCGCGGAGTGCCGTGAACTGCTTCTTCTCAATCGGTCCATATCGTGAAAAATCCGGCAGAGCCGCCTGCGGCTTCGCGCCGTCGCGTGCCGGCAGTTTCGACAGGTTGCGAACGAACGATTTCACATCGTCCTGCGTCACGCGACCCGAAGGCGCAGTGCCCGTCACCAACGCGAGGTCAATGCCCAGTTCCCGCGCCAATCGGCGTGTAGAGGGTCCGGCTGGAACAAGAGCGCCGTTGGCCACTTGTGGTTTAGCCAGGGCAACTGGTGATATTTGCGAACGCGAATCGTAAACGGGGGTCTGAATGGGTTCTGAACTGGGTAATGGAGTCGGTTCTTGTTTACTTTTCGCGCTCACATCACCGACCGCCGACATCGCCAACAACTTCGACCCAACGCGTACTTTGTCGCCTGGCTTTGCCAACAGTTTTTCGACCTTGCCGGCGCCTGTTGCTGGTACGGCAATCGTCGCCTTCTCGGTTTCGAGTTCGACCAGTTCCTGGCCAATAGAAATGGAGTCGCCCTCGCCTACGAGTAAGCGCACCACGGTCGCTTGTTCGATTCCTTCCCCCAAATCGGGGACACGGAACTCCATCGTTCACCTCACAAATCGGACTTCATACAGTCCACGGATGCGGCCCATCCGGGTCCACCCCTAATTCCACAATTGCTCGTTGCACCACATCGCGATCCATCTCGCCGCGCTCGGCCAACGCGTGTAGCGCGGCAATTGTCACCGACTCGGCGTCGATCTCGAAGAAGCGGCGCAGCGATTTGCGCGTCTCGCTCCGGCCGAATCCGTCGGTGCCAAGTGCGAGCAATCGTCCGTTGACGTAAGGAGCAATCTGTTCCGGCAACATGCGCTGGTAGTCGGAACTAGCAATAATCGGCCCCGCCGTTTTGCCAAGAACCTCTTCCACAAACGAAGTTCTCTTCGGCTGATCCGGGTGCAGTCGATTGAGCCGCTCGCATTCAATTGCGTCACGGCGAAGTTCCTGATAGCTCGTTGCACTGTAAACGGTGCTGGCGACCCCGTACTTTTCGGCGAGCAACTGCTGGGACCGCAGGACTTCATTTAGGATGACGCCGCTGCCTAATAGCTGAACGGTTTTCGTTGCGTTGGGCGGTGTAACGGTCTTGAGCGGATACAGACCCCGGAGAATGCCGTCTCGGATTCCGTCGGGCAGCGCCGGCATCTCGTAGGCTTCGTTGTAAACGGTGAGGTAATAGAACACATCCTCACCGTCGACGAACATGCGGCGAATACCCTCTTCGATAATCACGGCCAATTCGTAGCCGTACGCAGGGTCGTAGGCACGGCATGTCGGTACGGTCAATGCGGCAATGTGACTGTGGCCGTCTTCGTGTTGCAACCCTTCGCCATTAAGAGTGGTTCGACCGGCGGTGCCGCCGAGCAGAAAGCCACGGCATCGGCTGTCGGCGGCGGCCCAAATCAAATCGCCGACGCGTTGAAAGCCAAACATCGAATAGTAGATGTAGAACGGGATCGTGTTGACGCCGTGCGTGCTGTAAGCCGTGCCGGCGGCGATCCAACTGCACATACTGCCGGCTTCGGTGATGCCTTCCTGCAGAATCTGACCGGTCTTCGTCTCGCGGTAGCTCGTCGGCGTGCCGGCGTCAACCGGTTCATACAGTTGGCCCACGTGGCTGTAGATGCCGAAGCGGCTGTACATGCCCGGCATGCCGAATGTCTGCCCTTCATCGGGAACGATGGGAACGATCAGCTTGCCGACGTGGGCATCCTGCATGAGGTCCATCATCAGATTGACCCAGGCCAACGTAGTCGATTGCGTCTTGCCGGCGGTGCTGCCCTTGAGGACGCGTTCAAAGCTTTTCGGCGCCGGCAGAGTACAAGGTTTGAAATCGGGATTGCGTGAGGGCACGAAACCGCCCAACTCGCGCCGGCGCTCGAACAAGTACTTCATCTCAGGTGTATCTTTGGCCGGCCGATAGAACGGTATCGTCTCCAGTTGTTCGTCCGACATGGGGATGCTGAATCGATCGCGGAACTGTCGTAGCGCCACTTGTTGCTTGAGCTTTTCCGGATCGACGTCGTGTTCGGACTTCGGCAGGCCATCGTTGGGCAGTTGCACTTCCATCTTTTTGACTTGATGGGCGATGTTCTTGCCTTCGCTGGGCGTGCCGTAACCCTTGATCGTTTTGACGAGGATCACCGTCGGGCTGCCGGTATGGTCCGCAGCCGCTTTGTACGCCGCGTACACTTTGAGCGGATCGTGCCCTCCGCGCTTCAGGTTTGCCAACTGATCGTCTGACAGATGTTCAACCAGTTTCTTCAGAGTCGGCGAGTTGAAGAAGTGTTCGCGAATGTACGCCCCGCCCTTGACCACATACAGTTGGTACTCGCCGTCGACCACTTCCTGCATGCGGCGGGCCAACTCGCCGGTGCGGTCGGCTGCGAGCAACGGGTCCCAATCGCTGCCCCAAATGACTTTGATGACATTCCAGCCGACGCCGCGGAAGTTGGCTTCGAGTTCCTGGATAATCTTTCCGTTGCCTCGGACCGGTCCGTCGAGCCGTTGGAGGTTGCAGTTGACGACGAAGATCAGGTTGTCGAGTTTCTCGCGGGCGGCGAGTGAGATGGAACCGAGCGATTCGGGTTCGTCGCATTCGCCGTCGCCGAGGAAGCACCAGACGTGAGTGCCTTCGGTGTTCGCCAGACCGCGATCGTGCACATAGCGATTGAACCTCGCCTGATAAATGCCCATAAGCGGGCCAAGACCCATGCTGACCGTCGGGAACTGCCAGAAGCTGGGCATCAGCCATGGGTGCGGATAGCTGGACAGACCGCCGCCGGGCTGCAACTCCTGACGGAAGTTAATCAAATGCTGCTCGGTGAGTCTTCCTTCGAGAAAAGCACGAGCATAAACGCCGGGGCTAGCGTGTCCCTGAATGTAGACGATGTCGCCGGGGCTCGTTTCGGTCCTGCCGTGAAAGAAGTGGTTGAAGCCAATTTCGTAAAGAGTGGCGGCTGACGCATACGTCGCAATATGCCCGCCAACGTTCGTCAATTTGTTGGCGCGAACCACCATTGCCATGGCGTTCCAACGCAGGATGCTCTTGATCCGCCGTTCGAGTTCGCGGTTGCCGGGCAGCTTCGGCTGTTCGGAAACCGGGATCGTGTTGACGTACGGCGTCTGGGCCGTGAAACCGAGCCGTACGCCGTCATGATGCGCTTGCTCCAACAGGCGTTCGAGCAAATACCGAGCCCGCTCGGGCCCTTGCGACTGCACGACGGCCTCGAACGACTCGAGCCATTCGCTGGTTTCCTGCGGATCAACATCGCCAGGAAAAAGCGCCGCGAGCTGATTAGCATGAAGATTGATGTTCACCGACTGCACCCCGTTGTCACTCTACTTCAAACGTCGATTGTACGGATTCGGCACGGCTTCAGACTCAGGTGGGAAGCCGGAGAATTGCTGCGGGTTACGAAATTCTGACGGGTTGTATCGGTTGTGACGCGCTTTTTCGCTTGCTTCGATTCTGACCGCGCGTACACTGCGGCTCATCCTATCCGAACAAAAAGGAATGCTTCGATGATGCATCATGAATCGCGATTAGATCGCCGGTCATTTCTGACTGTCGCCGGTTCCGCCGCCTTGGGGGCAATGTTAGTTTCCGCGGCGAAGGCCCAACAACCGCGAGACTGGTCGGGCCGAATGCCCACGCGTTACCCTGATCCCGATTTGGTCGTCCTCGACGATCGCTGTAAAAAGTACTTCATCGGCAACACGCCGATTCAGCGCCTGCATACCGGTACGCTTTGGGCCGAAGGCTGCGCCTGGAACGGCAGCGGGCAGTATCTCGTTTGGAGCGACATCCCCAACGATCGCCAGCTACGCTGGCTCAACGAAGACGGGCACGTCAGCGTTTTTCGAAAACCCGCTGGTTACTCGAATGGAAACACGTTCGACTATCATGGCCGGCAGATTTCGTTTGAACACGGCAACCGCCGCGTCGTCCGCTATGAGTACGACGGAAAAACAACCGTTCTGGCCGATAAGTTCAACGGCAAACCGCTGAACGCGCCCAATGACGGCATCGTACATCCCGATGGATCGGTTTGGTTCACCGACCCCGGCTACGGCATCCTGCTCGATTACGAAGGACACAAAGCCGACCTGGAGCTAAAGGAAGCGATCTATCGAATCGACCCCAGTGGCAAGATCGAGAAAGTCGCCGACGAAATATTCAAACCTAACGGCATCTGTTTCTCGCCCGATTACAAGAAGCTCTACGTGGCCGACACCGGGGCATCCCATTACAAGGACGCGCCCAAAAACATCAAAATATGGGACGTCGAAGGAAAGTTGCTCAAGAACGGTCGCGAGTTCTGTTCGATGGAGCTGGAAATGAAGCAACCGAACGGCGCCACGGTCAAAAAAGCTGGCTTTGCCGACGGCATCCGCTGCGATACGGACGGCAATGTCTGGGCCAGTGCCGGCTGGGTCGGCGCCGGATACGACGGTGTTCACGTTTTCGCACCAGACGGCAAACGCATCGGCCAGATTCTGCTGCCTGAGATTTGCGGAAACGTATGCTTCGGCGGCCCGAAACGCAATCGGCTGTTTATGTGCGGCAGCCAATCGCTATACGCCGTCTACGTCGAGGCCAAAGGCGCACATATCACCTAAGCCGCTTGCGGCCTAGCTCGCCAAACGGCGATTATGTGTTGTTTCCGCCGGCGAATTACGTCTAAGATGGTAGACAGTCCGATTGGCGGCCCGAACTGGACGGGAGTACAGATCATGGCATCGTTCACCGAGACGTTATTGAGCCGGCAGATTCAACGGGTTCGACGGCGTTTGTTCTTTCAACTTTGCGTGAATCGGGTGATCGTTGCAGTTATCGCGGCGAGCGCCATCTTCGCCGGCTGGTATCTGGCACGCCCGTGGCTGCTTGGGCATTCGGTTCGCCCCTGGATGGACTGGACCGTTGGCGTACTGGCTTTCGGTTTGTCGCTGGCGACGGCGTTGGTATTGGCATGGCGCAAAATGCCGGACCAGGTCGCTGCCGCACTCGCGCTGGACGAACGATTTCAGTTGCGCGAGCGCGTCACAACTTCTCTGACGTTGACTGATAACGAGCGCGTTACGTCGGCGGGCACTGCCTTGATCGCCGACGTCGGCGACCGCATCGGCACGTTGCCGGTCGGCTCGAAGTTCCCTGTTCGATTTGGCTGGCAGTCGTTGCTCGTGCCGGCAGCCGCTGTGGCACTTGCACTGCTCATGATCTTCTACGATCCGGCTATTCCAGAAGTGCAAGGCAACCAGGAAAAGCCGATTCAAATTGCGGCTGAGAACATCAAAGAGATCGAGCAGAAGAAACAGGAGTTCCTGAATCGGCCGAAATCGACCGACCCGACAAAGTTGGATCGGCCCAAGGGCGATGACATCAAACGCATCGAAGCGCAGATCGAGGAAATTCTGAAAAAGCCGGCGACGACGGACAAAGAGATCAAGGATCGACTGTCCGAGTTGTCTCCGCTCGAAGAGCAGCTGAAGCAAAAGGAAAAGGAAGAGGCAGCGAAGCTCGCCGGGTTCGACGAGCAAATGAAGAAACTCGATCAGTTGCAAAAGAAGCGCAAAGAAGACGGCAAGAGCGAGGACGGACCTGGAAAGGACGCAAAAGAAGCGCTGGCCAACAACGACACGGAAAAGGCCAAGGAAGAATTCGACCGCCTGAGTAAGAAGCTCAAGCAGAACGAAATGACTCAAAAGGACAAGGACGAACTCAAGAAGGAAATGCAGCAGCTCAAGGACGACCTGCAACGCCTGGCCCGCGAGAAGGACCAGGAAAAGAAGGAGCAACTCGAGAAGAAGGAAAAACAATTGGAAGACCAATTGAAGAACGATCGCCTCGATCAGGAAACCAAGAAGCAGCTCGAGAGCGAACTGAATAAGACCAAGCAAGAGAAGAAAGAATGCGAGAACGGCCAGTGCAAGCAGGAATCCCGTGAGTTGGCTGAAAAGCTCGAACGCGCTCAGCAGGCATTGGACAAGGGCGATACCGATGAAGCCGCGACCGCGCTCAAGGACGCGGCCGATCAACTCGAGCGAATGCAGCAACAGCAACAGAATAAGGAAGACCTGGACAACGAATTGCAACGGCTCAACGACGTTCGCGAATCGATGGCAAAAGCTTGCGAAAAATGCCAGAACGGCCGCGACGGTCAGGACGGCGACGCCGAAACGCTTACCCGCAAGACCGGCGAGGAAGGCAAAGAAGGCAAGGGCAAAGGAAAGGGCGGTAAAGGCGTCGGCCGGCGAGCCGAGAACAAGACCGGCTCGGAACTCAAGGGCGCCGATGCCCGCGAACGCGGCAAGTTCAACGACAAGGGCACCAAGATTCACGTTGGCACGGCCGAAGGCAAATCCGTTATCGGCAAGGCCGGCGCTTCCATCACCGGCGAAATCAAACAGGCCAGCCAAGACGCGCCTGACGCCATCGACGTGCAGCGAATCCCACGCGGTTACAAAGACAGCGCCAAGGGCTATTTCAAGAACATCGGAAACCAGCAGACCGAGACTCCGAAGAAGTGAGTCGCTCGGATGACTCCATCGCACGAAGACGGTAAGGTCACAATCCAGTGTGATTGCGGTAAGGCGCATGCTGTTTCCGAGGGGGCCGCAGGAACCACCCTAGAGTGCAGTTGCGGCTGCGGTGTTCAAGTTCCGCGATTAGCCGAATTGCGGAGGCTTACCGGAAGGACGAGCACGATTAGCCCCGAAATGCACTTGGACCATCTCCAAAGCACCAATCAGATTGATGTCGGCGGGCATTGCGCACTATGTGGAGTAACGACGGAACGTCGCATCACATTGGAAGTGGAATGCGAACGCGCCTGGGTAAAGGGCGGCGGCGGGTTTTGGAGTCAACTGATAGGCTTCATCATGCTTGGTTGGGTAGGCTTGCTGATCGCCCGACTTGGCAGCTCGGAGAGACGACAACTCGGCGCCGACAAGATCTATCAACTGCCTTTGCCAATCTGCGAACATTGCCGCCCCAGGCTCAAAGACCGTTCGGTGGCATGGGATTGTCTCATGCAGATACCCGTCTATGGCGACTTGCTTGAGAAATTTCCAAATGCAAAGATCCGAGTGGCCCAGTGACTTGAGTTTATTCCGCCACTTCAGCGACTAGGATCGTCAGGTCGTCCCAGGCAGGCTGGTCGCTGCGAAAATCCGTCAGACGATCTACCAGAGTTTGAGTAAGCACTGCCGCCGGCAAGTGGCCAGACTTCCGCAGAAACACTTCGAGCCGCTCAACGCCGAATGGTT
>Ga0233424_10000678_pt1 | contig 39270 bp, 33 predicted proteins | sample Watercolumn_Towu_FD_181011 | JGI IMG/M metagenome (GOLD analysis project Ga0233424, IMG submission 181011) | Freshwater microbial communities from Lake Towuti, South Sulawesi, Indonesia - Watercolumn_Towuti2014_125_MG | ecosystem: Environmental > Aquatic > Freshwater > Lake | place: Indonesia...
AGACGCTTTCCTAGCGTCCGCCCATGGACCAATTTGCGCAGTACGTTCCGGTGCTCCTTCTGGCCGTAGTCGCAATCGGGTATGCGTTCGGGATTCTGATCCTGTCCGTGGTGGTGGGCCAGCGCGGACGCCGCGACCGCGTCAAGGACACGCCCTACGAGTGCGGCATGCTCCCGGTCGGAGAGGGGAACGCCCGGCTCTCGGTCAAATTCTACCTGGTGGCGATGCTGTTCATCCTCTTCGACATCGAGGTGGTGTTCCTTTATCCCTGGGCGGTCGTGTACAAGGACATGTTGCGTGACAATGCCAATCTCATCTTCGGTTCCATGGTGACTTTCCTCGGGATTCTGTTTGTGGGCTACCTTTACGCTTTGAAAAAGCGGGCCTTCGATTGGAAAAGCTAAAGGGTAAAACGTAATCCGTAATTCGTGATCCGTGATTCGTGATACGCTTCGGTCCTGCCTCCGAACGCGGGATGACGGTTTACGTCTTAGGACTCACGCATCACCGCTTACGTGTCACGGATTACGTTTTTACAGATTACGCATTACGTTTACGCTCCATGATCAAATTCGGCACTTCCGGCTGGCGCGGCCTGATCGCCCGCGATTTCACGTTCCACAACGTCCGTCTGGCCTCTCAGGCCATCGCTGACTTCCTGAAATCCGCAATCCGCAATCCGCAATCTGAAATCCATGGGCGCAAGCCCGTGGTGATTCTCGGCCATGACACCCGTTTTCTCGGACGGGAGTTTTCGCTGGCTGCCGCGGAAGTCCTCACCGCGAACGGCCTGACAGCCTTGTTGTGTGAACGCGATGCGCCCACGCCGGTTATCGCCCACACCATCCGGCGCCGAAAGGCGGTCGGCGGGATCAACATGACCGCCAGCCATAATCCGGCCGAATACCAGGGGCTGAAGTTCTCCACCAGCAACGGCGCGCCCGCCACTCCGGAAGTCACCCAGCAGATCGAAGCCAACGTCGCGCGGCTCTTGGCGGAGAATTGGAGCTTCAAAGCCGCCGTGATCGGGACCTACGAGTGCAAGACCATCGATCCTCAGCCCGACTACTTCAGGCAGCTTCGAAAGCTAGTGGATTTCGCCGCGATCAAGCGCGCCAAACTCAAGATCGCGGTCGAGTTCATGTATGGGACGGGCCGGGGTTACCTGGACAAACTGCTGCTCGACGCCGGCGCGAAGATCACGGTTTTTCACAACGAATTGAATCCGTTGTTCGGCGGGCATCATCCCGAACCGAACGCCGAGGGCATGGCCGAAGTCAGCCGGTTCGTGCGGAGCGGCAAAGCGCAAGTCGGTCTGGGCCTGGACGGCGACGCCGATCGCTTTGGGATTGTGGACAAAGACGGCGCGTGGCTCACGCCCAACCAAATTCTGGCGCTGTCTCTCTACCATTTGAAAAAGAACCGAGGCTGGACCGGCGCCGTCGTGCGCACTGTGCCCACCAGCCATCAGGTCGATGCCGTGGCAGAACTGCTCGGCGTGAAGGTCCACGAAACGCCGGTGGGTTTCAAATACATCGGCGCGCTCATGGAAAGCGAACCGATCATCGTCGGCGGCGAAGAATCCGGCGGCCTGAGCGTCAAGGGCCACGTGCCGGAGAAAGACGGAATTCTGGCGTGCCTGCTTATGGCCGAACTGGTGGCCACCGAACGCAAATCCCTCGGCCAGATTCTGCGCGAGCTCTCGCAACAAACCGGCGAATTCCACACCGACCGCATCAACATCGCGATTCCGCCGCAGAAGAAGGAAGCTCTATTGCAGAAGCTCGCCGCCGGTCTCGACGCGATTGGCCCCTTCAAAGTCGAGAAATTCATCACGACCGACGGCTACAAATTGCTTTTGCCGAATCGCGAGTGGGTCGCCTTCCGCGCCAGCGGCACCGAGCCGCTGATTCGGTGTTACATTGAAGCCACATCAGCGGCTCAAATGAAGCGACTCCGCACGGCTTGCCAGAACTTGCTTCGTGGGTGAAATGCGACTTTCAAAGCCAGTAGAATCTGGTGCCGGACGATTGACTCACCGTAGCCAGTCGAGAGAAGAGATCATGGCTTACGCGCGTAAGGAGCACTGGAAGGCCTTGTAACTTTCCAGCCGACGCGGCCCTCTAAGGTCCCAGTCCAATTCAATTATGACACCGCCTCGCCTAATTGCTGTGCTCACGTTGGCCTGTCTCATGTTGCCGGTCTGGCTCACGGCTCAACCGGTCGATCCCTGGGAGCGGATGCGCGGCTTCGACACGAATAAGGACGGCAAGATTTCGCGTGAGGAATTCCCAGGCCAGCCGCAAGGGTTCGAGCGCATGGACGCCGATGGCGATGGCTTCATCACGCGAGAAGAAGCTGGCGCCATGCGTGGCCGGTTTGGTCCAGGGCCAGGCGGGAATCTTGGGCCGGGCCCAGACGGCATGGGGTTGTTAATGCGGCTCGATGCGAATGGCGATGGACGGATTACCCAGAAGGAATGGACCGATTTTTTCGAGAAAGCAGACGAGAACGGCGATGAAATTCTGCAACCGGAAGAGTGGCGGGCCGCCACCAGCCGGGAACGGCTCAAGGATCCTGCGCCGGCCGTCGGCTCCCAAGCTCCCAAGGTCAAAGGCAAGCACCTCAGCCATCGGCGCGAAGTCGATCTGTCCGCGCCGGAGAGAACGACCGTGCTGATCTTCGGCTCGCACACCTGAGGCCCGTTCGTCCAGCAGGCCGTGCGCTTGCAGGATGTCTATGAGCGTTTCAAAGACCGCGCGGATTTCTACTGGATTTACGTGCGCGAAGCCCATCCAGCGGATGGATTCCGTCCTGCCCGGCACGTGAGCATCGAACAGCCGACCACGTTCGTCCGGCGGGAACAAGTAGCTGGCGCTTGTTCCGCGGACCTGAAACTTTCGATCCCCGTGCTGGTCGATGACATGGAGGACACGGTCGCCAAAGCCTACAATGCCTTGCCCGATCGGCTGTTCATCCTGAATGCAGATGGGACCGTTGCCTACCGAGGTGCGCGCGGCCCGCGTGGATTCACAATCGACGAAATGGAACAAGCGCTGGCGAAACTCGTGCCTGAGGCGCCCGCGGCCCAAGACAACACACCAAAGCGAAGCAAGATCCAGAATCGAGTTCGTCAGCCACCGAGGATCAAACGGTAAACGCAGGACTCCTGGCGTCTAGGAATCGATTCGGAGTGGGTTTTATAACAATTCTCGGGTCGGTACCAACCCACGGTAGTCCTCGGCGGCACGTTGCCGCCGGGAACGAGCGGTAGCGCGCTCCACCATCATCACAGGGTCATGTGAGAGCTTTGCGCGCCCGGCGCCGGGGTTTTCGATAGGTCGTGGCCGGCGGCGATGCTGGCTCTCCCTTTCCTCCAAATGTCCGTTTCAACTCCCGGATTTGATCGCGGAGGAGCGCCGCTTTCTCGAACTCCAGATTGTTCGCCGCCGTGAGCATCTCTTCCTCGAGCTCGCGCACCGTTTCCGTGACGTCGAAATTCCCCCCCGCGTCTTGAATCACCGCCGCCGCCGCGCCTTCCTTTTGCGACGAGAGGCTCTCCTCGACCGGTCGGCTCACGCTGCGCGGAGTGATATTGTTGGCATGGTTGTAAGCCAGCTGCTTTTGGCGGCGGTATTCAGAAGTCGCGAGGAATCTCTGGATGCTCTGCGTCTTCACGTCGGCATAAAGGATGACCTCGCCGTTCAAATGGCGGGCGGCGCGGCCCGCGGTCTGAATCAGGCTCGTCGTGGACCGCAAATAGCCCTCTTTGTCGGCGTCGAGAATGGCCACGAGCGAAACCTCCGGGAGGTCCAATCCTTCCCGGAGCAAATTGATTCCGACCAGCACGTCGAATTCGCCTTTGCGCAGCGCCCGCAAAATCTCCACGCGCTCGATGGCGTCGATTTCGCTGTGGAGGTAGCGAACGTTGATCCCGATGTCCCGCAAGTAATCGGTCAGTTCCTCGGCCGTTCGTTTGGTGAGTGTGGTGACCAGGACGCGTTGCTTCGCCTCGACGCGTTTCCGGGCTTCGTGGATCAAATCATCGATCTGTCCTTTCAAGGGCTTGAGCGTGACGGTCGGATCGACCAGGCCGGTGGGACGAACGATTTGCTCGACGATGTGGCCTTGGGACCATCCGATCTCCTGCGCGCTAGGCGTTGCGCTCAGGTAAATGGTTTGGTTCTGCCCTTGCTGAAATTCCTGAAAGTTCAACGGGCGATTGTCCAGCGCGCTCGGCAAACGGAACCCGTGTTCCACTAAAACCGTTTTGCGCGAGCGATCGCCTTCGTACATCCCGCCGATCTGCGGCACCGTGGCGTGCGATTCGTCAATGACGAGCAAGTAGTCAGAAGGGAAGAAATCGAAGAGCGTGCAAGGCCGCGAGCCGGGGGCGCGGCCGCTCAAATGGCGCGAATAGTTTTCGATGCCGGAGCAGAAGCCCATTTCCAGCATCATCTCCAGATCATATTCGGTTCGCATCTTCAGGCGTTGCGCTTCGAGCAGCTTGCCTCGCGCCTCGAACCATGCGATGCGCTCCGTGAGTTCCTCCCGGATGCTCAGCACGGCGCGCTTGATCTTGTCCATCGGCGTCACGAATTGTTTGCCCGGATAAATCGTGATCGCTGGCAAGGAATCGAGCTTCCGGCCTGTAAGCGGCTCGAAGCGGGTGAGCCGGTCGATTTGGTCCCCGAAAAACTCGACGCGGATCGCGTCCTCGGCGTAGGCGGGGCAAAGCTCCACCGTGTCCCCGCGCACTCGAAAATGGCCGCGGCTGAAATCGACGTCGTTGCGGCTGTATTGGAGATCGATCAGTCGGCTGAGGAATTGGTCGCGCGTGATGTCCTGTGCAATCCGCAACGGAATCACCATCGCCTCGTAATCTTCTTTGCTGCCGATGCCGTAAATACAGGAGACACTCGCCACCACGATCACGTCCCGCCGCGAAAACAGGGAACTCATCGTGGAGAGGCGAAGGCGTTCGATCTCTTCGTTGATGCTCGAATCTTTCTCGATGTAAGTGTCCGTGCGCGGAATGTATGCCTCAGGCTGGTAGTAATCGAAGTAGCTGACGAAGTATTCGACGGCGTTGTTGGGAAAGAAGCCTTTGAACTCCGCGTAAAGCTGGGCGGCGAGCGTCTTGTTGTGGGAGATGACAAGCGTCGGGCGGTTCACGTTGCGCACGACATTGGCGATGGTGAACGTCTTTCCGGATCCGGTGACGCCAACGAGCGTTTGATGTTTCGCGCGCGAAAGCAAGCCATCGGTCAACCGGGCAATCGCCTGGGGCTGATCCCCGGCGGGTTGGTAAGGCGCGACCAGCTCGAACATCGGCGGCGAACTTACGAGTGCGTTCGCGGAGTGTCAACCGATGCCAAGTGAACGCACTGCGCATAGCCCGCATGTCCGCAACTGAAAGTCGTTACAACGTTAAAAGGTCAAAGCGTTAAATCGGTGAAAAATTGGATCGCAGCTTGCGAACAATCTGGCCGATTGCAGACAGAAGCAGATTCGGAATGGGACTGCCATCAGAGCCACGCACTTCTTAGCCGCATCTATTCAATGCCATTGGGGAATCGCCCTCACCCTAACCCTCTCCCCCAGGAGAGGGGATCGTTTTCTCCCGCGCCGGAATGGGTCACGAATCAGTGACTCAGCCGCAACCTCGAAATGCATCTGCCTCTCCCTGGAGGAGAGGCCGGGGTGAGGGTGCTTTGCTTCTTCATGCTAAATTGTTACGGCTCAGGGGAAGCGTCTTCGACCTTTCTCATCCGCGATCGGATTGGGGCGGGGAAGGGGAGAGTGTTGAAAGAAGGCTCGCGAGGTCCCACTTTGGCAATGGCCACGCCTTTGCTGAGGTGCGCTGCGACCGGCGCGAACACATCCCTTCCCTGAAACGTCTGGCTCACGAACGGGAGAAAGAGATTCTTGTTTTCCAAACGGTGAATCGCTCGCACGGATTGCTTCGCCAATGCCCATGAGAGCAACCCGTTATCCGGACCGACAAAAAAATAATCTTTCGTGCGAACTGCGATGGCCTTGCGCTCGCTGCCGACGCCAGGATCGACCACCGCGACATGCACCGTGCCCTTCGGAAAAAAATCGATATGAAGCTGCCAACGCGAACGCCTCCGCTCGAAGGTCTTCCGGTCGAATGCCGTGGGAAATATCCACAATGCAGGCCTTCGGATTGATGACGAGAACTACTCCTCTCATAGTTCCGACAAACCAATCGTCCGTCCCGAAATCCGTCGTCAGGGTGATAATCGGCATGGACGGAAGTTGGGAGAGCGGCCATTCAGCGCAAGCTTCCGATGGTCCTGGATTAGTGATGGACGGTGTGAACCGGATATTGCTCGCAAAACCGCTCCGTCATTGACGCTGGATCGGTGCGGTTCTATCTGATTGGGGGAATGGCAACAATCGGATTCTCACATGTCCGGATTTCGCTGAGGGCAGCGTGGCGGCGCTATCCCCGGGATAGCCGCAGCCGTTTCGTCGTCGCTTGCTTCGTGATCTCGGCCTTTTCCCTTCCGCTTACACATGAGGCCGCCGAGCCAAAACGCAGCTCCCGTTCCTCATCCGACCCCGCCACATTCTCCAGGAGCCAACCGTCGGATGCTTCCCACCGATGGTTTTCGATCCCCATTGAAGTCAGCGGACTTCCTTCTCCGGCCGAATTTCTTCCGGTCCATTGCCAGGTCGATTTCACGGAGTGGTTGCGCGGGTCGAACGTTCCGGGTGCCGTGGGAAGCACACGCGCCCTCGCGCGTTCCGACCCGCGCCTCGCCGGTCGGAACAGTCGGAGAAGCCGTCTCCTCCAATGATCGCTTTTCGGACGTCGTCGCCAAGGCGCGAGGGCGCATGCGCTCCCCAATGAGCATGAAATCGCTTGCGATTCTTCGAGGGATTTGCTTTTCGGGCTTTCTGGGTCTGGCCCCGGCGCCTGTTCGTGCCGACATCGAGCCAGTGAGACCACCGCTCTTCCTCGACTTCGAGAAGGACGAGCCGAACGTCAAGTTATTCCACGGCGTGAGGCGAGTTCAGGGACGTTTCGGAGGCGCGCTGGAATTCACGACCGCTCTGCAGTACGCCGAAGTCGAGTCGTCGCGCGCGCTGGACGGCATTCAATCGATGACCGTGGGCGGTTGGTTTTTCCCGCGGCGCAGCGGCGAGCAGTATTTCTTCTTCCGAGGCATGCCAGAGATCGGTCCGCTGGGCGAACGATTCTTTCGACCGGCAACCAACTGGGTGAATTTTGTTCTCGGCACGGACCAGCGCGGCTTTCTGCTCGGCACGATCAACGGGAACGGCTCCATGCCGTTCGCGCACGTGACGGTCAACGAAGTCGCCTTCGATGCCTGGAACCAGCTTGCCGTGGCGAAGGACGCACGAGGGTTCCAGAAATTCTATTTGAACGGGACGCTGGTGCATACCGACGACCGCGCGGTCACCGGCAGCAAAATCTGGCTATTCCGCGACACCGCCGCTGGCGAACCGGTCCGGCTGGCCATGCCACTCGGGGGGTTGATTGGCGAGACGTGGATTTATCCCCGTGAATTGTCCGCCGAGGAAATCAACCGGGATTTCCTGACCAAACGGCACCGCTACAATCCTGCACTGCCCGGCGAACCAGTCTGGTTGCGGGAGATGAACGCCCATCGGATGGCCGGTTTATGGAACACGCCGCCCAACGCGGATACCTGGCCGAAAGAACGCCAGCGCATTCTCGATGGCGCGATGAAGATCCTCAGCCCGTTCCCGAAGGAGAAGGTCCCGCTCGATCCGAAAATCATTTCGGAGGAAGACTGCGGCACTTACTTGCGCCGGAAGATTTCCCTTCAAGTCCAGTCCGACGACCGGATGCCAGCCTATCTACTCGTGCCCCAAAGAAGAACTGGCCGCGTCCCCGCCGTCATTTGCTTCTACGGAACGACTAGCGGCGCGGGCAAAGACACCACGGTCGGCTTGTCGGGCCGCGCGCCCGGCGCGCCGCCGCAGCGCAACCACGCTTTCGCCATCGACATGGTGGAGGCCGGCTTCGTGGCTTTCGCCGCGGATTATCTTCGCGACGGCGAACGCGTCAAACCGGGCCGACGCCCCTACGACACCACGGACTTCTACGAACAGTTCCCGGACTGGTCGATTCACGGCAAAGACATCTGGGACACTTCGCGCGCCATCGATTACTTGCAGACGCTGCACTTCATCGATCCGGAGAAGATCGGCATGACTGGGCATTCCTACGGCGGGCACAGCACGATTTTCACCGCGGCGCTGGAACCGCGCATCAAGGTCGCGGTGGCCAACGGCCCGGTCTCGGATTTTCTGCACCATGGTATGCACTAGGGCGTGCCCAAAGGCGGCGGCAACAGCCAGTCGATGCCGGCCCTCCGTCCGTTCGTGCTGGAGCATACCATGCCGTTGCCGATTACATTTTACGAGTTTACGGCCCTCATCGCGCCGCGACCTTTGCCCGTCGGTCAAGCCGCAGGCGAACGGCGCCCCAGGGAAGAAGAGAATTACGCCGCGGTCAGCGAAGTGTATCGCGCGCTCGGCCACGCCGAACGCGTGCGCTACCACTGGTACGCCGGCGATCACGATTACCCGCCTGAAGCCCGCAAAGCCGCGGTGGATTGGTTCAATCGGTGGTTTGCGGCCAATGCTTCTGGACGCGAATAATTGCAAACCTGCGCTACGCTAAACACGTTCCTCATCCGCGAGTCGCGCTTTCCTAATACCTTTCGGAGCTTCCCAAATGGAAGTCCCGGAGGGACGAATGAGAATAGCCCAGCGCTTCAACGCTGGGATGGATGCGGTGTCCGGACAAGTCCCGAAGGGACGGCCGAACAGGTGGTTCTGGCGAGGTCCGTTCAGCCGTCTCTACGGGACTCGATTCGACCCGTTCCCGGCGTTGAAACGCCGGGCTATTGTCGGGATGTCCCTCCGGGACAAACTTTAACCGTATTTCCGAATGGAATTGGGTTGAAAGCCGGCGTTACGGCGGGGCCAAGAAGTTAGGTTTAAGCCGGCATGCTCCGAGGCACATTCCTGTCTCGTGTCGCGAAGGGAAACAAGAAAACCGCCCAACCGCCGACAGGAATGTCGCGTTACGACGTTCCGAGATGCGGAGGAGGGCATCCGCGCTCCTGCTTTCGCTTCAAAAATACGTCCCAAACAACAACCGATGCCCTATGCTAAGAATTCCCAGATCAACCCAGACGTGACTGATCCAAGCTCCGGCCAGAGTTCTTTGCCTTTGGTACATTAGGCTCCAGAAAATCCCTCCCACGCCGGTGAGTGCTCCGAACATGACGCCCCACGCCAGCGGGAAATACTGCGTCGTCACCACGATGTGATGCGCCGAGAACGCGACTCCAGCCAACCCGTGCGCGAGACCGTTCCCGACAACTTGTCGCAAATGCCCGTAAACAAACCATCGCCAGTAATACTCTTCGAGCAGCGAGTGGATTAACGAGAGAAACAGGCCAAACGTCCAGTAATGGTTTAGGATGCCCAGCGCCTGAACCTTCGCCCGGATTTTCGGCGCGCTGCTCAGGACCACGTCGCCGCAAGGCGTGAGCAAGAGCGTCCACATGGCGCCGATGATCCCGATTCCCAAGAAGATTCCCAAGGGCAGCGCCCGCCGGTGGACTTGATCGGCGAGATTGAAGCGCGGCCAGCCGGTTCTTGTGATGAACAGCACGGCAATGACTGGCCATACCAGCGTGAACAATTTCGTGAAACCATAAAGCCACCGCGCGAAAATGTGGTCGCTCCAAAGCATGAAATAGCAGAGCGACGCCAGAACGGGCAGCGTCATCGCCGGCAAAAGCGCGAGCCAGATTTTGTGCTTCGGAGTTTGCATCAAGCTCATTCAACCGGCGGCATGCCGCGGAACTCAGCACCACGCCACGCGACACTAAGCCGGACCGACTTACACGGTTCTGGGGAGCGCACGCGTCTCGCGTGCCGTGTTCGGTGTCTCGCCGAACACTTTGTGCTCCTGAAGCCCGCGCTTTATAGGTGCGTCCTTGACCACGAGCCAGACAGTCGGCGAGACGCCGACTGAAGCAGCCGAGACGGCCGCTCTCCCCATTCCAACTGCATCGTTGGCCAAGACTCGCCGCCAGCACCTCCAGAAAAATTAGACTCTGATTTTTCGGGCGAGGATCTAGGATTTCCCTTGGCATGTCCAGCACGAGCCCCAAAATTCTGATCGTCCGTGATATTGAATCTTGAAGAATGAAAATCACTCAAATCATCTGCCAAATCCTCCGCGTCCGCTCCGTCGAAAAGAAAACGGCCAGCTCCCAGGACGTCGTCCTGATCCGCGTCCGCACCGATGATGGCCTTGAAGGCATCGGCGAAGCGGACGCCTCCCCCGAAGTCGTCAAAGCCATCGTCGATGCCCCGTTCAGCCACAACATCGCGTGCGGTCTGCGGGAAATTTTGCTCGGCGAACACCCGCTCGAAACCGACCGTCTCTGGCAAAAGATGTATCGCCAGACGATGTATTTCGGGCGCACCTCCGTCACCATCTCCGCCATGAGCGCCGTCGATATGGCGCTCTGGGATCTCAAAGGCAAATATTTCAAACAGCCAATTCACCGTCTCCTGGGCGGCAAACACCACGACCGCATCAAAGCTTACGCCTCGATTCTATTCGGCAAGGATGGCGCGGCGACGCGCGACATTGGCCGGCGCTGGATCGAAGCCGGTTATCAGGCGGTGAAGTTCGGCTGGGAACCGATGGGCCAAAACGAGGCGCTCGACCTGGACTTAGTCCGCGGCGCGCGCGAAGGTGTCGGCAATGGGACGGTGCTCATCGACGCGGGTTGTGTCTGGGACGCGCGCACGGCTTTGCGCCGCGCGCATCAATTTGCCGACTTCAACATCGGGTGGCTGGAAGAACCGTTGCGCGAGGCGGACGTAGATGGCTATGTCTGGCTGCGCGATCGTTCGCCGGTGCCAATCGCCGCGGGCGAAGGCGAGTGCGGTCGTGAGTCGTTCCGGCCTTTGATCGACCGCCACGCGCTCGACATTTACCAGGTGGATATTTCCCGCTGCGGATTCACGGACTCGGCCTACATCCGCGCTCGCGTCGAGGAGATCGGCGCGCGGCTCTGCAACCATTGCTACACGAGTCCCGTGACCGTGGCCGCTTGCTTGCATTGGCTGAGCACTTGCCGCGACGCGTTCATTTTCGAGGACAGCGTCGAGGATTCCCCTCTGCGCCACGAATTGACCCACGAAAAAGTGCAAGCCCGCAACGGCTGGATCACCGTCCCAGACGGCCCCGGCCTGGGAGTGACACTGAACGAGGAGTTCATCAAAGGTTATCTGGTGGCGGAGTCGGGGAAGTAGCTGCATGTTCCCGGTCGGGCCAAGTGGCACACATGAATCGCTCCGGTATCTCCATTACAGTCTCTTGCGTAGCGGGTCGGTGATCCATACGATGCAGTCATGAAGACGTTGACGGTCCGTATTCCGGAAGAACTTCTCGACGAATCCAAGGGCTGGCCGAGGAGAAAAACTTCGCTGAGCAGGACAAAGACCGTGCGTATTGCGAGCCTTTGAAGCGGGAATTGGAAGCGCTCCGGCTGGCCGAGGCGCGGGAGCGAAGCAAACCAGATCCAAGCTGATATTGGAGAAGGCGTTCGGATACCAAATCACTCGCCAGAGTGGTTCCCATCGCCGCCTCACTACACCGCGACACTCTTAGAAACCCGGCGCGCGGACGAGCCGCCGGCTCATCACGACCCGAGTTTGACTGAGGCAGTACGGAAAATGCGCTTTTGCACTTCGGCGATGCGCGTATATTATGATGAACCAAACAACGCGCCAAACTGCTGTATGATTTTGATTTGCCGAAACCGTATCTATTCAGTTGAACCGGGGAGCGCACGCGTCCTCGCGTGCGGTGGTCGGTGCCCTCGCCGACCACAACCATCTGCATTAACCATTCATCATTTCGCACCCGGGCTTCAACGTCGTTTTGACTGGCGAGGCGCCAGTCGGGACACGCGAGGGCGCGTGTGCTTCCCATTTCCTTCCACATCCTCTTGTTTGTACTTACTGATCCCCTTCTTATTGGCCGCGGCGCACCTTACGACCGAAGCGGCGCCGGCCAAGATCGATTACAACCGCGACATCCGGCCCATCCTTTCCGAGAACTGTTACGCCTGCCACGGTCCCGATGAAGGCAAACGCAAAGCCGGTTTGCGTCTCGATCGCAAAGAAGTCGCCTTCAAGAAACTGAAATCGGACGCCATCGCGATCGTCCCATGTGACACCACCAAAAGCGAATTGATCAGCCGGTTGACCACGGCGGATGAAGACGACCGAATGCCGCCAGCGAAATCCGGCAAAGCGCTTTCGGCGGTGCAGATCGATCTGCTGCGGAAATGGATCGAACAAGGCGCGGAATGGAAAGGCCACTGGGCTTATCTCAAACCGGAGCGGCCTCCCGTCCCGGAAGTGGAGAACAAAACCTGGCCGCGCAACGAAATCGATTTCTTCATACTGGAACGGTTGGAGAAAGAGGGACTCAAACCATCGCCGGAAACGGACAAAGCCAAATTGATTCGCCGGCTCTCGCTCGACTTGGCCGGGTTGCCGCCGTCGATCGCGGAAGTGGAGGAATTCCTCTACGACAACAGCCCGGAAGCGTATGAGAAACTCGTGGATCGGCTGCTTGGCGCGCCGCAATACGGGGAACGCATGGCGCAGTTCTGGCTGGACCTGGCGCGCTACGCCGACACGAACGGCTATCACATCGACAACCACCGCGATAATTGGAAATGGCGCGAGTGGGTGATCGAAGCGTTCAATCGTAATCTTCCTTTTGACCGATTCACGGTCGAGCAACTCGCCGGGGATTTGCTGCCCAGTTCGACGCTTGAGCAAAAGATCGCCACCGGTTTCAACCGAAACAACATGCACAATTTCGAGGGTGGCGCGGACCCCAACGAGTACCAGACCAAATACGTCGTGGACCGCGTCGATACCACCGCGACGGTCTGGCTCGGGACCACGATGGCCTGCACGGAATGCCACGACCACAAGTATGATCCGTTCACGCAAAAAGAGTTTTACCAGTTCTACGCCTTCTTCAACACGATCCCGGAGAAGGGACTCGACGGCCAGGTGCAATCCCCGGCCCCGCGCCTGGCTTTGCCATCGCCGGAACAGAAGGCGCGCCTGGAGCAGTTCGATAAGGAGATCGCCGGAATCGATGCCGGACGGAAGAGTTTGCTCGAATCACCCAGAGACGCATGGGACCAGGGCCAGGCCGAGTGGGAAAAGAAATTCCGCGCCATCGCTTCCGACTGGACGGCGTTGGAACCGCTTCACGCCGTTTCTGCCAAAGGCGCGACGCTCACGAACGCGCAGGATCGGGCGATCCTCGCCGCCGGCCCGAATGAGGACAAGGACACCTACGAAGTCACGCTGAAGACGCAACTCAGGGACATCACGGGGATTCGCCTGGAAGCTCTGCCCCACGAGAGTTTGCCCGGCCAAGGCGCCGGGCGCGGGGAGAAAGGCAACTTCGTTTTGACCACGTTTGAGGTCGAGGCCAGTGCTTCCGGCGCGCCCCAGAACGCAGACCCGGTTGATCCACCGTTGATCGGCGCGTGGTATGCGCTAGGTCCTTTCCCGGGCGATTCACCCCGACAAGCCTTCAGCAAGGCGTTTATCTCGGAAAGCAACGTTGATCTGAAGAAGACGTATGAGGAAGGCCGCCGCAAATGGGTCAAGCGCGAGGATTGGCCCGATGGAGTCGTCCATGCGTTGCCAGGCGAGAATTCGGCCACCTATCTCTACCGCGTGCTCACGGCCCGGCAGGCCCTGCAAGTGATGGCGCTGATTGGCAGCGGCGACGGGGTGCAGGTATGGTTGAACGGAAGGAAAGTCTTCGCGAATGACATCATTCGAGAAGCGAAGCCAGATCAGGACCGGGTCCGGCTTCGCCTGAACAGCGGCGAGAACAAGTTGCTCCTCAAGATCAGCAACGCCTCGGGCAGCGGTGGTTTCGCCTTCGCGTTGTCGAAGGAGCCCCTCACGAGCCACGCGGTGGATTTCGAGCGCGCGGTGGCAGACTTCAACCGGCCTGGATTCAACGTCATGGCCGCGCTGGATGATCAGCCCGCCACCGGTTGGTCCCTGGGCGAAGGCGCGGCTTCGGTGAATCGCCACGCGTATTTTCTGTCGCGCCAGCCGTTTGGTTTTTCGCAGGGCACCGAAATCAAAGTGCGGATGCAATTCGAATCCGCCAAACCGCGCAGTTCGCTCGGCCACTTCCGCCTCGCGGTGACCGGCGCCAACGGGCTGAATGAATTCGCGGCGTTGCCGGACAACATGCGCGCCGACCTCGTAGTTCCCGAAGCGAAGCTTACCGGGCCACAAAAACAGGAACTGCGGACTTACTACCGCGAGACGTTCGTGGATGAGGTCAAATCGATCAACAAAGTGCTCGCGGACCAGCGCGAGGCCCGAACGAAGTTCGACCGCTCGATCCCTTCGACCATGGTGATGCAGGAGATGGACCAGCCGCGCGAGACGCACGTTTTGATTCGCGGCGATTTCCGAAACAAAGGCGAGAAAGTGAACCCAGGCGTCCCCGGCGTGCTGCCGCCATTGCCTGCTGGCCTGACAGCCAATCGCGTTGCCCTGGCCAAATGGCTGACCGATCCGGATCACCCGCTCGTTGGCCGCGTCACCGTCAACCGATTTTGGCAAATGTATTTCGGCACCGGCCTGGTCAAGACCGCCAATGATTTCGGCTCGCAAGGGGAATGGCCGTCCCATCCGGAGTTGCTCGATTGGCTCGCCACGGAGTTCATCCGATTGAAGTGGGACATGAAAGCGATGCAAAAGCTCATCGCCATGTCGGCTACGTATCGCCAATCGTCCCAGGTGACACGGGAACTTCTGGAGAGAGATCCAGACAACCGCTTGCTCGCGCGCGCGCCGCGCTTGCGGCTCGAAGCGGAGTTCGTGCGTGACAATGCGCTCGCCATCGCCGGGGTGTTGAATCGCAAGATGGGCGGCGAAAGCGTCCGGCCGTATCAACCGCCGGGCCTGTGGGAGGCCATCGGTTTTACGGACAACGGCAATTTCAGCAGCCAGGCCTATACGCAAAGCAAGGGCGACGATAATTACCGCCGCGGCCTGTACATCTATTGGAAGCGCTCGCTGCCTTACGCGTCGTTCGTGACGTTCGACGCGCCGAACCGCGAGGTGTGCACGGTCAAACGCCCGCGCACCAACACGCCGCTCCAGGCGCTGGTGATGATGAACGATCCGGTCTATGTCGAGGCCGCCCGTTGCTTCGCGCAACGAATCATCCGCGAAGGCGGCTCTTCAGCGTCCCAACGCGTTGCCTATGCGTTCCGGCTGGCCGTCGCTCGCCCGCCAACCAAGCAAGAAGAGCAAATCCTCCTGGGCATCTACGCAAAGCAGTTGGAGAAATTTCAGAAGGACAAAAGCGCGGCGATGGCTCTGGTAACCATCGGCGAATCGCAGCCGCTGTTCGGTCTCGATCCCGCCGAACTGGCCGCGTGGACGGCCATTGGGAACGTGATCCTGAACCTCGATGAAACGCTCACCAAGGGTTGATCGAAATGACGAATGACCAGAGAATGACTAAGCCGTAACTATTCCGTGCGATGAAAGGCTCGCCCTCACCCCGGCCCTCTCCCCCAGGGAGAGGGAGTAACTTTTGCACGCCGGTGGACTCATCCCTGTTTAGGGAGCGTTTCCCGGTGCGGGAAAGAGCGGTCCCCTCTCCTTGGGGAGAGCGAGCGTCCTCTGCGGCCGTCGAAACTGGCTCACGGTGCTGGTTTGTCGGGACGCAGTCTGCGAAACTCCCTCTCCCCGCGGGAGAGGGCTGGGGTGAGGGAGCACCGTCAGCAACTCCAGACGGTCGAGATTCGACCGACGCTTCTCACACTCACCTGAACCTTCCTCTTTCGTCCTCGTCATTGGGCACGGTTCATTCCTCTTTCAGTTATCTCCTATGACTCCCCCAAGTCCACTTCACCGCGAGCTGGCCCGCGTGATGACGCGGCGGCACTTCTTTAGCCGCACCAGCCTGGGCCTTGGCACGCTTGCGCTTGGCTCCCTGCTCAACAAAAATCTTTTCGCCGCGACCGCCCAGGGTGGCGCGAAGTCTTTCGGCTCGATTAATCCCCTCCACTTCGCGCCGCGAGCCAAACGGGTCATTTACCTGTTCATGTCGTGCGCGCCTTCGCACATGGACCTGTTCGACTCCAAGCCGAAGCTGGTCGAACTGACAGGCACGGAACTGCCCGCGTCCGTGCGCGGCAACCAGCGCATCACCGGCATGACCAGCGGCCAGGCGCAACTCCTTTGCGTCGGTTCGCCCTTCAAGTTCGCCACGCACGGCAAGGGCGGAATCGAATTGTCCGAGTTGCTGCCTCATCTGGCCAAGGTCACGGACGAAATCGCCGTCATTCGCTCGATGTTCACCGAGCCGATCAATCATGATCCTGCGGTGACGATGATTGGCACGGGCCACCAGCAGCCGGGGCGCCCCACGGTCGGCGCATGGATTTCCTATGGCCTGGGCAGCGAGAACAGGAATTTGCCCTCCTTTGTGGTCTTGCTCTCCGGCGGCGGCGGCCAGCCGCTCCAGGCGCGTTACTGGGGCAGCGGATTTTTGCCCAGCACGCACCAGGGCGTGCAATTCCGCGGTTCGGGCGATCCTGTTTTGTTTGTCTCAAATCCGAACGGCATTAGCCACCAGACGCGCCGCGAGTTGCTGGACGGCATTCGGCAACTCAACGAAATGCAGTTCAACGCCATGGGTGATCCGGAAATCGTCACCCGCATTGAGGCTTACGAAATGGCCTACCGCATGCAAACCAGCGTGCCGGAGTTGATGGACATTTCCAAAGAGCCGAAAGAAATTCTCGACCTCTACGGCGCCGAGCCGGGCAAGCCTTCCTTTGCCAACAATTGTCTGCTCGCGCGCCGGCTGGCCGAGCGCGACGTCCGCTTCATTCAACTGATCCATCGCGATTGGGACCATCACAGCGATTTGCCCAACGCCATCCGGCGGCAAACGAAGCTGACTGACCAGGCCTCGGCGGCCCTCATCACCGATCTGAAGAAGCGCGGCATGCTGGATGACACGCTCGTGATTTGGGGCGGCGAATTCGGGCGGACGAGCTACAGCCAGGGCGAGATCAGCAGGACGAGTTTCGGGCGCGATCATCATCCGAGATGTTTCAGCCTTTGGATGGCGGGCGGCGGCGTCAAGGGCGGCATCACCATCGGGAGCACCGACGATTTCGGCTACAACGTGGCGGAGGAGCCGGTGCACGTGCACGATTTCCACGCCACCGTGCTCCATTGCCTCGGCATCGACCACGAAAAGCTGACCTACAAATTCCAGGGCCGGGATTTCCGGCTGACGGACATCGCGGGCAGCGTCGTGCAGAAGCTGCTGGCTTAGATGTCACCCGATTCCTAAGTTGGTTCCGGGGAGCGCACGCGTCTCGCGTGCCGTGTTCGGCGTCTCGCCGAACACCTTTGTGCGCTTATGGCCCGCACGTTTGGCTAAGTCTTCCGTACGAGCCGCCAGTCGGCGAGACGCCGACTGGAGCATCCGAGACGGATGCGCTCCCCTTTCCAACCGAATCGTTCCGGCTCGCTGGAACAATTCAATTCAACTGCCGAGGCTTGCTCTGCGGCTTGAGCAAATCCAAGAAGTTCCTCGTTGCAGCGCAAATCGCAAGTCTTGCGCGCGCAGCCTGCGGGCCTATTCTACCGGCACTTACACCATCTTCACCGTGCACTCGTTCCAACCCTCCCATGCCTGCTAATCCTGATCCTCAATCGGCCGCTATCAGCCGCCGCGAACTCCTTAAGCAAGCGGTGGGCGCGGGCTTGATCACGGCCTTGGCTCCTCTCGCCGGGTGCGCGACGGTTCAGGCCGAGAAGCACAACTTGATTCGCCGCGAAAACGCACGGCCCGGCACGACCGATTGGCTGCTCAGCAACACGCGCGTCGATCCCGCGGCCAAATACCGCTGCCCGTGGATCGAAGGCTATGGCTCGCGCAACAGCGTCCGGCCCGGCGAAACCATCGATTTCAGGGTCAGCACGAATCCGCCGGCGCCGTTCACCATTGATCTGTATCGCCTCGGGTACTACGGCGGCAAAGGAGGCCGGCACATGGCGAAGCTGGGTCCGTTTGAAGGGCAGACGCAGAAGGATCCGCCGATTGGCCCCGAACGCGTCCGGGAGTGCCTGTGGGAAGCCGCAACGAAATTCACCGTCCCCAAAAACTGGCTGAGCGGCGTTTATCTCGGCAAGCTCACCGAGGAAAAGGAAAACCTCCAGAGCTACCTCATCTTCATCGTCCGGGATGATCGGGCGTGCGATTTCCTCTTCCAGTGCAGCGACACGACCTGGGCGGCCTACAATCGCTGGCCGGACGTGTTTTCGCTCTACGACGACGGCACGCCGCCGCACAACTGGTACGTCGGGCCGGGTGTGCGCGCGGGCTGGGACCGGCCCTATGGCAGGTATCGGCAAATCTTCGACGCGCCGCTTTCCCAAGGTTCAGGCGAGTTTCTCCTGTGGGAATTCCCGCTGGCGTTCTGGATGGAGAAGGAAGGCTACGACGTTACCTACATCAGCAACGTCGATACACACACCGACCCAAAAGGCTTGCTGCGCGCGAAGGCGTTTCTGTCCGTCGGTCATGACGAATACTGGTCGCTCCCCATGTTCAGCAACCTCAAGGCCGCGGTGGACGCCGGCGTCCACGCCGCCTTCTTCAGCGGCAATTCCGTGGACGGCCTTGTGCATTTCTATCCGAACCGCGCCGGGGTTTCGAACCGCAGCATTTCGCGTATCGGAAAATTCGGCCCGTTCGAGGACGAACTGAAACGCTTTGGAAATCGTTGGAAACGCCACGGACCGAATCCGGCCACACTGATGGGCGCGCGTTCGACCGATCCCTACAACGGCACCGCCGATTGGACCTGCGTGAACGACCTGCACTGGCTGTTCGAGGGCACCGGCATGAAGAACGGCGACACCATCAAAGGGCTGGTCGGCTGGGAACATCACGGTTTGCCGGCGGACATCCCCGGACTGGAAATTCTGGCGCGCGGGCCGGTGTTTAGCGGAGGGAGGCCGCAGAATGTTGAGTTCACCGCAACAATTTATCCTGGCAAGAAGGGAAATCTGGTTTTCAATGCCGCGACGATATGGTGGTCCGATGGATTGAGCGCTCCACCGGGTTATCTGCGGCCTTCCGCGCACGGAGGCACTCCACCGGGGCCGGACGCGCGCGTGCAACGGATGACGAAAAATCTTTTCAGCAAGTTCCTGGAAACAGCGGCGCGGTCAGATAAGCGCCCGGACAAGCCGGAGGCCAGGCGCTAGGCGCTTTGTCTCGCCATTGGTCACACTGCGAGAATATCACTTTCTGGGAAAAGCAATGCGTTTCTCTGTGATCTTTGCGATCTCTGTGGCTAATCAATTGCCGTTTTGAGCACTGGTTGTCCACAAGTGATCATTGACTTCGTCTGCGCAAGGTTGCCAACCCACTTTCACGGCCCCACACTGACGCCGTGAACCGCCTCTCGCCTTTGTTTATCGTTTGCAGCGCTACGATCGTGATCGGACAAGTCGTGCTTGGCCAGAGCCAACCTCCGCCAGCGAGCACGCCCCTTACTCCCCAACAAGCCCTGGCGTCATTCCGCCTGGAACCTGACTTGGCCATTGAACTTGTCGCGGCCGAACCTTCCGTCGTCGATCCGGTCGCGCTTTGCTTTGACGAGAAAGGTCGCATGTACGTCGCGGAGAACCGCGGGTATCCGACGGGGCCGGGCGCGGGCTACGGTCCGGCCGGCACCATCGCCATGCTCGAAGACGCGAACGGCGACGGCCGATTCGAGAAGCGGACGACGTTCGCCTCCGGTCTGACTTTTCCGAATGGTGTTCTGCCCTGGAAAGGCGGCCTCTTCGTCACGTGCGCGCCGGATGTGCTTTACTTGAAGGACACCGACGGCGATGGCCGCGCGGACGAGCGGCGCGTGGTGTTCACCGGGTTTGCGACGAACAAGAGCACGCAACTGCGCGTGTGTTACCCGACGCTCGGACCCGACAACTGGATTTACCTGAGCACCGGCCTGAGCGGCGGAAAGGTCACTTCGCCGATTTACACCAATCATCCACCCGTCGATGTGGAGCGGGACGATTTCCGGTTCAAGCCGGACACTGACCAATTCGAGGCCGCCGACGGCAAAGGCCAGTTCGGGCTGACGTTCGACGACTTCGGACGGCGCTTCACCTGCATGAACCGCGTCCACATCCAGCACGTCGTGCTGCCCTCGCGCTATCTGAAGCGCAATCCCAACTTGGCGTTTTCGGACACGATGCAAAATGTGCCGGAAGCTACGATCAACGATCTGCTCAAGGGGGAGAACCGCGCGGCGCGGATTTACCCGATCAGCGCCAACTTCACGACGGCGGACTCGCACGCAGGCACATTCACCGCGGCATGCGGCATTTTGATCTATCGCGGCACGGCCTTGCCGGCGGAATATCGCGGCCAGCCGTTCGCGTGCGATCCCACGGGCAATCTCGTGCATTGGGACAAGCTCAGCTCTGCGGGCGCCACCTTCACGGCGCGGCGAGTGCGGGAAGGGATCGAATTCCTGGCCTCCACAGACAATTGGTTTCGCCCGGTCTTCCTCGCGAACGGCCCGGATGGCGCGCTCTACATCTGCGACATGTACCGGAAGACGATTGAGCATCCGGAGTATTTGCCGGAGGAAATCCGGAAACGGACGGACTTCGACGGCGGCAAAGGGATGGGGAGGATTTATCGCGTCGTCGGCGCGAAGCCGCAGGCTGGCAAGAGAGTTGTCAGTGATCAGTTGTCAGTGGTCAGTAATCGGAAAATGGATTTGGCGAAGGCTGGCGTCAAAGAGCTTTGCGAACTGCTGAGCCATCCAAACGCGTGGCAGCGCGAAACAGCGCAACGGTTGCTCGTCGAACGGCAGGATCGCCGCGCCGTGCCCATTTTGGAATCCATCGTCGCCAGCCGGCGGACGCCGATTCTGAGTTCTCCCGCTGGCCGATTTCATGCGCTGCTCACCTTGGAAGCACTGGGTCCGGTCCACGATCTGACGCTGGAGTGCGCTTTGAGCGATCCCTTGCCCGGCGTGCGCGAAGCCGGGGTGCAACTCACTGAATCCCGGTTGCGTCAAGGACAAGACACCGCCAAGTGGTTGGAACGTGTCGCTGCAACGGCACAGGATCTGGACGCCCGTGTGCGCTTCCAATCCGCTCTGAGCTTGGGTGAAGCGGCTCAGAGAACAGAAAGAGATGATTCAAATCCGACCGCACCTCTTCAGGCAAAGTTGCCGCTGATTGATGGCCTCGCCGCGATAGCGCTCCAGGATGCCGGTGATCGATGGGCACGCGCTGCCCTGCTTAGCTCGATTTATCGCCACGACCGAGATTTGTTGGAGGCTCTGATTCGCAGATCAAAGCCAAACGCGAGGAACCTGCCGGAATTGTTCATCGAGCTCGGCCGAATCATCGCGGCAGGCTCTCCGAATCCAGGGATTGGCTCCGAGCTCGAAGCAACCCAAATCGGCTTCGACAGCCAGGCAAGCTTTCTTGCGGGCTACGCGGATGGCCTGCCAAATCGCGGACCGAAGTTCACAAACCTTTCGCCGCTCGAACTGCTGATCAGCGCGAGCTCAGACGGAAGATATGCCGAACTTCTCAGGAATCTGATCCAGGAAGCCCAATCCATCCTCGGCAGCGCGACTGAGCCCGCCAATCGCCGTCTGCGCGCCATCGCCCTTTTGGCCCACGCCGATGCGAAGCAGGCCGGCGCCGCGCTTCTGCCATTGCTGGAGTCTCAACAGCCGTCCGAAGTTCAAACGGCCGCCGTTCGCGCGCTGCTGCGACCGCACCATCCCGGAGTCGCAGCCGAGTTGCTGGCTTCGGCGCGCTGGCGAAGCTTCACGCCTTCGGTCCGGAACGCTGTGTTGTCCGCGCTGTTGACGCGCCAGGAATTCTTGCCCGACGTGCTGGCGGCGATCGAGTCGGACCGGCTCGCTCCTTCGCTTCTGAGCAACGCCCAGCGCAACCGATTCTTGAACCACAACGATCCGGCGCTCAAAAAGCGCGCGGAGGCCGTGTTCAAATCGATGCAAAGCGGGGATCGGATGAAGGCTTACGAAGAAAACAAGTCCGTCTTGAGTTTGAGGTCCAACGCGCGGAATGGAAGTGCCGTCTTCAAGCAACATTGCGCGTCGTGCCATCGCTTGGACCGCGAAGGGATTCCTGTCGGGCCGGACCTGTTCGGCATTCGCAATCAACCCAAGGAAGCGATCCTGCTCCACGTGCTGGCGCCGGATTACGAAATCGCGCCCGGATTCGCCGGCTACGTCGTGGAAACTAAAGATGGCCGGACGCTATCCGGATTGATCCTGTCTGAGACGCCCACGAGCATCACGCTGCGCCAGGCTCAAGGCAACGAAGAAAACATTCTCCGCAGCAGCATCGCCGGCCTTTCTGCGAGCAATTCATCCTTGATGCCCGCGGGTCTGGAGAAAGCGATGACGCGCCAGGACCTGGCTGACTTGATCGCGTATCTGAAAGGGGAGTGAAGCCGAGCCGAATCGGGGAGCACACGCGCCTCGCGTGTATCGACCGGCGCCTCGCCGGTCGAATGGACGCGCGTGGATCTCATCGCGTGATGATGGCCTATTGGATCGAAGCAAGGTAGCCGGCGAGGGCGCCAGCCACAGCACGCGAGGCGCGTGCGCTCCCCTGTTGACTGAATCGGTACGGCTAAGGCACGTAACCCCGAGCCACCTCCACGAACGCAGACGCTATCCTGGTACTCGCCAAGGAGCTACGATCTTTCCATGAACCCGACGGTAAGGCTGCGTTGCTGCGCAGCCGGGCTTCTATCGATGCGGCGGCGCGGCAGCACCGCCCTACCAGCGATGGGTTCACTGGCCGTGAGCATGGTTCAAGCACCAAGGGAGCTTCCCACGCCTTTGCCTCTGTTTGCTCCGTTGCCTCCTGTTAGAAGAACAAACGCGCTCGGATCTGCTCCTAAGCCGTATCTATTCACTGAAAATGTCAATCGCCCCCACCCTGCCCCTCCCCTGCCCCTCTCCCCAGGAGAGGGCCAGAGTGAGGGCGAGCCTTTCATCGCACTCAGCGTGTCTCCCAATCTTTGGCGCGTTCGAGGGCCTTGGTCCACCCGGCGGCGAGCTTGTTTCTCAGAGCCGGTTTCATGTTCGGACGAAACTGTTGGTCGCGCTGCCATTGTCCGGCAATTTCACTCTGATTTTTCCAATAGCCAACAGCCAGGCCCGCGAGGTAAGCGGCGCCGAGCGCCGTGGTCTCGGAAACCTTCGGGCGCACGACCGGGACGCCGAGCAGGTCGGCCTGAAATTGCATGAGCAAATTGTTGCGCGCCGCGCCGCCGTCAGCGCGCAATTCCTTCAAACGAATGCCGGCATCCGATTCCATGGCGACCAGAACGTCCCGCACTTGAAAGGCGATGCCTTCGAGCGCGGCGCGCGCGAGGTGCCGCGCATTCGTGCCGCGCGTGAGCCCGAGAATCGCGCCGCGGGCATATTGATCCCAGTGCGGCGCCCCGAGACCTGCGAACGCGGGGACGAGATAAATGCCGCCAGCATCCGGGACTTGGGAGGCGAGCGCTTCGACGTCCGAGGACGAACGGATGATCCCTAAACCATCGCGCAGCCATTGCACGACCGCGCCCGCAATAAAGATGCTTCCTTCCAAGGCGTATTCGGTGCGATCACCGATCCTCCAGGCGACTGTGGTCAGCAAATTGTTTTTCGAGGCGACGGGTTTGGTTCCCGTGTTCATGAGCATGAAACAGCCGGTGCCGTAGGTGCTCTTGACCATGCCCGGCTTCGCGCAGGCCTGGCCGAAAAGCGCGGCTTGCTGGTCGCCGGCGATCCCGGCAATGGGCGTGCGCGAACTCAACAACTCGGTTTCGCCATAGACTTCGCTCGAACTTCGCACTTCCGGGAGGATCGCGCGCGGCACGCCGAAGATGTCCAGCAACTCGTCATCCCATTCGCCGGTTTGGATATTGAAGAGCATAGTGCGGGACGCGTTGCTGACGTCGGTCACGTGCCTCCGTCCGCCCGTCAAATTCCAGACCAGCCAGGTGTCCACGGTCCCGAAGGCGAGCGCGCCGGCCTTCGCCTTTTCGCGGGCGCCTTTCACATGAGTGAGCAGCCACTGAAGTTTGGTCCCGGAAAAATAAGCGTCGATGACCAGACCGGTCTTCTTGCGGATGAGAGGTTCGAGCCGTTTGGCTTTGAGCCGGTCGCACATCGGCGCAGTGCGGCGGTCTTGCCAAACGATGGCATTGGCGATGGGTTTGCCCGTGGTTCGGTCCCAAACCACGGTCGTTTCACGCTGATTGGTGATGCCGATGGCCGCAATGTCTCGGCCCGTCAGACCAGCATTGGCCAGCGCTTCCACGGCGACGCCGGCTTGGGTGGACCAGATGTCGCCGGGATTATGTTCCACCCAGCCGGGTTGGGGAAACAACTGCGGGAATTCTTTTTGGGCGACGGCTTTGATCGAGCCGAAACGGTCAAAAACAATTGCGCGCGAACTGGTGGTGCCTTGGTCGAGAGCCAGGATGTAATTCACGGCCCCGTATGTATAGGGTTCTGAATGTGCTTCAAACCTCTTTTTGCATCAGCGGGAGCGCACGCGCCTCGCGTGTCCCGACCGCCGCCTCGCCGCTCGGAACCATTGTGCCATTCAGTGGGGCAGCAGATGATTTCAGTCCGACGCCGGAATGCGGTCGGCGAGGGCGCCGACCGCGGCACGCGAGGCGCGTGCGCTCCCCATCAATCCTCCGCCCTCGAATCGCGGCTGGTCAAATCGCGGACGGCTTCGGCGACGTTTTTGCCTTCGTAAAGCATGGCGTACACTTCGTCGATGATGGGCGTGACCACCCGAAATTTGCGGGCGAGTTGAAAGGCCGACTGCGCTGTCGGCACGCCTTCGGCCACGGTCACCGTTTTGCTCAAGAGATCTTGAAGTTTTTCTCCGCGCGCCAGGCATTCGCCCAGGCCGCGGTTCCGGCTTAACTTGGAAAAGCAGGTCACGGCCAGATCCCCCAGCCCGCTCAATCCGGAAAAGGTTTCCGCCTGCGCGCCGCAGGCCACGCCGAGGCGGCGGACTTCGACAATGGCGCGCGTGATCAACGCCGCTTTGGAATTGTCGCCAAACCCCAAGCCGTCACACATGCCCGCGGCGATGGCGATGACATTCTTCAACGCGCCGCCCAGTTCGACACCCGCCAGGTCCACGGTCGTATAGACTCGGAACGCCGGGCGATGGAAAAGGTTCTGCACGGCCTGCGCCGTTTCCGGGTCCGCGCTGGCTGCGACACACGCAGTGGGAATGCCGCGGGCGACTTCCGGCGCGAGAGTCGGCCCCGAGAGCGCGGCGGGTTTGGATCCACGCGCGGTAACGCCCAGGATGCCGCACATGGTCAAACCCGTGTTGTGCTCGATCCCTTTGGTCACGCTCACCACGATGCCGCGAAAGAATGCCAGGTGCCTCGTGACTTCGCGAAAGGCTTTGGACGGGACCGCGACGACCACGCATTCGGCATCGGCGATCGAAGGCAAAATCTCTTTTTCGATTCGCCAATCGTCCGGGAGCGGGACATCGGGAAGATAGCGCGCGTTACGGCCGGATCGCTTCATCTCCTCCAGATGAGCGGGATCGTGCCCCCAGAGCGTGACTGAATGTTGGCCTTGAGCCAGCAATCGCGCCAGGGCAGTGCCCCAACCTCCAGCTCCAAGAACCGTGACTTTCATTCTGAGTGCATAGCATAGCGCAGATTTTCAATCTGCTGTAGCGCAGAATTGCATTCTGCGTCCACTCCATAAAACTCGAACGTGTGGAGTTTGCCGTCGTGTTGCCGATTGCAAATCGGCGATACGGCAGACTGCAAGTCTGCGCTACGACGAAGCCGGCGCTAACCCAGTGCCTTTCATCCGTTCGAAGCGGTGGATGATCGCGCCTTTTTGAAACTGACGCGATTCTCGCTGCCCCTGACGAGGCGCTGGATGTTGGAGCGGTGCTTGTAGATCGCCAGCGCGCTCATCGAAGCGGCGACGCCGATCATCAGGGGGCTTTTCCCGGTCAACCCCGTGGCGAAGGGCAGAACGACTGCCGCGGAAACCGACGCCAGCGACACGTAACGGCTCAAGCAGAAGACTACGATCCAAACGCCCAGGATAATGAGAAATGGCCAGGGGAGCAGCGAGATCAAGACGCCCGCCGACGTGGCGATGCCTTTGCCGCCTTTGAATCCAAGCCAGCACGTGTAATTGTGGCCCAGGATGGCCGCAATTCCGGCGATGATCGCCAAGCCTTCCCGATCCGCCACGCCGGGCGCAGCCCCAAAAGCTTGAGCGACCGAACGGACCAAAACCGTGCAAGCGAGGTAACCCTTCAGTCCGTCCAGGGCCAGGACCGCGATGCCGGCCGGTTTGCCCAGGCTGCGGAAAACATTCGTCGCTCCGATGTTCCCGCTTCCGACGGTGCGGATGTCCAGGCCGCGCGCTTTGGCGAACAAAAAGCCCGTGGGAATGGACCCGAGCAGATACGCCGTCAGCGCTACGACCAGGCAAAGCACAAGTTCCACGCGCCGAATCTAGGCCCAGCGTCGCGGAGCCAGCAAGCGGGAACTGGATTCAGTGCATCCACAGTTGACGGTGGCTTGGACTGGAACCGCTCGATTTTGGAGTGCGCCGGCAAAGCGCAGCGGCGACGGCGCTTTCTTGTCAAATCCGCACGATCTCGGACAGATCGTGGAGCGCCGCCTCGGTCGACGCCAAAGCGGCGTCGCGCTTCGCTTGCCGCCGCACTCCAAGGAGTCACTTCGGGATGCGCCGAACTGGAGTGGCAGCAATTCTCATTTTGACTCGGAGCGCGCCCATCCTGGGCGCAGCGCGCAGAGAAATCCGAACGCGGCAGGCTATTCCGCGCCGTTTTCGCTTCCGGGGCCGCTGCAGCCTGGAAGGCCGCGCTCCGCGCACGCCAAAATGAGAATTGCTGGGGGTGTCGAGACACCGCTTGATTCCTTCGTAAGCCTTCGTTACCGTGCGCGCTTTGAATTTTCAATTGATCTCGGCCAGGGCAACCATCTGCCTCACAGATCACTGACCACTGATTACTGATTGCTGCTGAACGACCGCTCTATGACGGACTCCTACATCCAGAATCTTTTCGCCGAACGCATCGGCGGGCGGCAATACGGCAAATCCACCGCCATCTACAAATTCGCGAAAATCAAAAGCGCCAAACGCGCCGCGCTCGCCGCGCATCCGGGCGCGGAGATCATCGACATGGGGGTTGGTGAACCAGACGAGATGGCCTTTCCCGCCACAATTGCGGAACTGCACAACGAAGCGCTCAAGCCGGAGAATCGCGGTTACGCGGACAACGGCGACGTCGTGCTGAAGGCCGCAGCCGCCCGCTATCTGGAGCGCGTCTGCGGCGTCAAAGGCATCAACCCCGAAACCGAAATCATTCATTCGATCGGGAGCAAAGCGGCGCTCTCGATTCTTCCGGCGACGCTGATCAATCCGGGCGAATATGTGCTCATGACGACGCCCGGTTATCCGGTGTTCGGCACGCACGCCAAATACTACGGCGGCCTCGTGCACAATTTGCCGCTCACGGACGCCAATTGCTTCCTGCCTGATCTCGATTCGATTCCGCAGGACGTGTTGCGGAAGGCGAAGGTGCTCGTGTTGAATTATCCGAACAATCCGACGGGCGCGAGCGCGACGCGGGAGTTCTTCGCGAAAGTCGTCGCGTTCGCGGCAAAGAATCGCATCGTCGTCATCCACGACGCGGCTTACGCGGCGCTCGTCTTTGAAGGCAAGCCATTGAGCTTCCTGGCTATGCCGGGCGCGAAGAATTTCGGCATTGAACTCCACTCCACGAGCAAGAGTTTCAATATGACGGGCTGGCGCTGCGGGTTTGTGGCGGGCAACGAATTGCTCGTGAAAGCGTACGGCGACGTCAAGGACAACACGGATTCCGGGCAGTTCCTGGCGATCCAACACGCGGCCGCTTATTGCTTTGATCATCCGGAAATCACGCAGCAAATCGCGGCGAAGTACTCGCGGCGGATGGACGCTTTGGTCCAGACGCTCCGGGCCGTGGGCTTGAGCGCCGCCAAACCGAAAGGATCGTTCTTCCTCTACGTGAAGGCGCCGAAAGCCGCGGTGAAGAAGGACGGCCAGCGCATCGAATTCAAGACCGCCGAAGACGCCTCGCAATGGCTGATCATGGAAAAGCTCATTTCAACCGTGCCCTGGGACGACGCCGGCCCGTACCTTCGGTTCAGTGTCACGTTCGTTGCGAAGGATCAAACGGACGAGAAACGCGTGCTCGCGGACGTGGGAAACCGGCTGGGCGATGTGAGATTTGAGTTCTGACCTAGTAAAACGTTAAACGCAAAACGTAATTCGTAATCGTCCAAAGACGACCTCATCAGATCAAAACCTCCTGCCAAAGCGAAATTCCGCTCTCCGCCCGCGAGGAACGAGTGGAGAGAGCCGGAGAGAGAATTCTCCCAACCGAAACTTCGCCCACTGGACCCCTGAGCCTCCCCTGAACCTCCCCTGAGCCCGTTCCCCACCCGTTCCCTCTCCCCCTCGGAGGGGGAGAGAGTGTCCGGAGGACGGGTGAGGGGGAGGTTCGTGGGGAGGGGAATTAAACGTTAGAGCCTCCGTACCCTGCCTCTCCTCCCTCAGTGGAGTAGAGGGTGTAAGCGAGTTTGATGCCTCAGAGTTCGTCTTCTCGGTCCGCGTAGAAGAGTTGGTAGGCCCTAGGGTAATCGGCCTCCGGCACGTAAACCTTCGCTTCGCGGTTCAGATCGCCGTCATCGGGGAGGGTGGGATCGGCGAATTCCTGCCTCGCCGCGATGCCGTGCTTTTCCAGCATGATGACCAGCATCTCGGTGTTGATGACCGGGCCGGTGTAGAACAGCTTCACGCCGGGAGTCTGCCTCCTGGATTAAGTTTGCGCGAGCAAAGTAGGGCAGGCTTCCGGCCAGCCCGCAGAAAAGAGGCGCAGCATTACAACGGCAATTCCCCACAGGAGTCGGAGCGCGGGCGGCCTCGCCCGCAGAGGGGACGGCTGGCCCGAGAGCGTCGAAGGACTTCCCACGCGCCAGACATTGCCGAGGCGCTGCGGACGGGGTCGTCCGCACTCCGCTAAAGAAAGTGTCGCTGTAGTGGTAGAACCGCTTTCGCAGCGAAGGGACACATGAAGCTCCATGCTGAGGGATGCCGCGGGCCCACTTCTCGGCTTCTCTCTTTTGTCCGTTGCCTCCTGTTAAGAAAAAAGGAGCCAGAAGGGTACTATGTGAAGCAACGGTCCGATGGGCAGGCTGGAAGCCTGCCCTACGTTGATCTCACGGCACGGCCAGGCGAATGGGGGCCATGTCAGCGGTTCGAACCTGGTCTTGCAACCTTTGTGGGCTGACCGGCTGCACGCTGCCGTCCCCGAGGACAATGCTGCCCTGCCCGTCATGAAGCTCCCGGCTCCAGCCGACCACGCTGTTCGTTGTCAAATGGTGGATGCCGCTCTTCAGCGGAACGCCGTTCGTGGTCAGATTCCGATCACCGGACAGTAAAGATTGAGGGCGTGTTCCATTTGAATCCAGGCCGACGAAATAACTGATGGTTTGATTCCGAAGGCTGCTCCAATTCGTCGCCTCCGTTCGGGTGTCGTTTGGGCAGCGCAAGATCTTCGGCGTGGCCAACTCGTTGGACATGGCCTGAAAGTGCCGGAACACCTCGATTGCGTTCGTGAAGTCCAACGAGCCTCCCCGGTTCATTGAGAGGGACATGGGATAAAGGTCGCCGTTGTCGGTGGCGAAAATCCGGAAGGCCAACCCCACGTTCTTCATGTTGTTGATGCACTTGATGCGGTCGGCCTTCCCCCTGTTCTTGTCCCCGGCCGGGATCGCCATGAGGAACAGCAAGACCACCACGCCCACGATCACGAGCAACTCCACGAGCGTGAATCCGTGTCCGCAGAGATCAGGCTTTTGCGGAGCGCGACCTTCACTTCGCTTCAACGTTCGCTCGGTAAGCCGCTTCGGAAGTGTGACGGTACTCTCGCCGACACCGATGCGGCATGAAGGCCGCGCTGCGTGAGGCTTGCAGGCCTTGCGTCCGCGTTCTCGCAGGCTGTTCGCTCCAACTTTCATTCCGCTCAAGGTAACGCAATTCGCTTCGTCACCAATCCGGAAGTTGCGATGAAACTGTTCAACCGCTGGCCGGTGGCCTGTTGCACGCTCCCGTCGCCCAACGCCAGGTTGCCGCGAAATCGGTGCATGTCCTTCGTCCAACCCAGATTCATGTTGGTTGTGATTTCCAAAATGCCGGGGCCGGCGGCGATGCCGTTGATCGCCAAGTTGCGGTCCCCGACCAGCAGGGAGGCAGGCAAGTTCTCCGTGGAGCCCAGGCCCAAAAAGTAACTGACATTACTTGTGCGCAGGCTGCCAAAATCCGTTGCGGCCTTCCGGGTGTCCGAAGGGCAAACGAGGAGGCGAGGCGTATTCAGTTCGGTCGAGAGCGCCTGGAAGCACTCGACGACCGCGCGGTTCGAGGGGCTCGCTCCCGGTTCGTGCGGGTTCAACGCGCCGGCGAGCTTCTGCAGGGGATACGAGTTGCTGTTCCCGGTGGCGAAGATGCGAAAACTCAGGCCCATATTCTTCAAGTCGTTCACGCAGGTAATGCGCTGGGGTTTTTGCTTGAGTTGATACGTTAAGGGCACCATCAGGAGGAAAAGGAGGGCCACCGTGAAGAGGATGACGACCAGTTCTGTCAGGGTGAATGCTCGGCGTCTCTCCGGTCGGCGGGGAAGTTGCATGGAATCCAATCCAGCATTACCGGTGCCTGACTGATTTGAAGCACAATCGGTCGGCTCATCCCGACTGCAGTGCGCCATTCTCACGCCGGGCGCGCGAAAACCACTCCATCTTATGGCTGGTCTACGGCTAAGAGCATGTCCGAAAATGGGTAGCGCGGGCGACTCGCCTGCCCCGGTCGGCGACCCGCCGACCGGATGCGCGGAAAGCCACCTTGCGGAAAGGCCGTCATGATTGGCCCTGAGCGCCGCGGTCCTTCCGTCCGGCGAGTCGCCTGTGCTACCCAAAATCGAATTTCAGGCACGCTCTTAACCATATCTGCGTTTATCTGCGGTTGAACCAGCTTCCAGCTTCGGTGCTTTTGATTTGGCATCCACGAACTTTCTGCCTGAATACCCCCAATGAAATTCGCCATTTGCAACGAAACCTTCCAAGGCTGGAAGATCGATGATGCGATTGGGTATGTCGCGAAAGCCGGCTACGACGCCATCGAAATCGCGCCCTTCACACTCACCAAATACGTCACGGACGTTCCCGCGGGGGAGCGCCAAAGAATCCGCGACGTGGCACGGCGGGCGGGTATTGCGGTGTCCGGGATTCACTGGGTGCTGGTGCAGGCCGAAGGCATGTACGTGACGCATCCGGACAAAACGGTCCGCGACCGGACGTCCAAATACTTTTGCGATCTGGTCGATTTTTGCGCCGATCTGGGCGGGAGCATTATAGTCGTCGGTTCGCCGAAGCAGCGCAACCTGATGGACGGCGTTTCTTACGAGCAGGCCTGGGAATGGGCGACGGGTGTGTTTCGAGACTCGGTCATGCGAGCGGAGCAACGCGCGATCACGATCTGTTTCGAGCCGTTGGCGCCGAGCGAAACCAATTTCATCAACACGGCGGCTGAAGGCATTCGCTTCGTGCAGCAACTCAACACGCCGCATTTCAAAATCATCCTGGACGTCAAAGCGATGTGTTCTGATTCCAAGCCGATCCCTCAGATCATTCGCGAATCCTGGCCCAATTTTGCCTACTTCCACGCCAACGATAAGAATTTGAAAGGACCGGGCTTTGGGGACGTGGATTTCAAGCCCATCGCCGCGGCTTTGAAGGAAGTGGACTACAAAGGTTATGTGTCCGTCGAGGTGTTCAACTACGACGAAGGCCCCGAAGTCATTGCCACGAAGAGTATCGAGTACTTGAAGAAGGTCTTCGGTTCCGTCGCTTCCTCGGGTCGGGACGACTCACCCAGGCAGCCATAAACCAAGCCATTCGACAAACCGTGAACTTCGTCCGCGAATGTTCGAGCATGGAGGCAATTCTTCCGCGAAAACAGGACCCTTTGGAATTTTCGGACACGCTCTTAGGTTTGCAAAGGCCCCGAAAGCAAGATTGATTTCCGGGACGCATCCGACATAAATTAGGGTCATGAAACCAGCCAAACACGCCCCTCGAAACTCGATCGCCCTTCATCTGCGTGGACGAGGATTTACTCTGATCGAATTGCTGGTCGTGATCGCTATCATCGCGATTCTGGCTGGCATGCTCCTGCCCGCGTTGAGCCGCGCCAAAGCCAAGGCGCAGCACACTTCGTGTCTCAACAATCTCAAACAACTGGGCATCGCCTTCGCCATGTACCTGGATGACAATCAGGATACCTTTCCGGGGGTCGCTTCGCGCGGCGCGTACAATCCCATGCAGGAAGATTGGATCTTCTGGAACATCAACCGGACGGGCAGCGGGACCTTCACCAAGGAGATCATCCAGGACACGAAAAACAGCGCGATTGGCCGATACATCGGCAGTTTCACGACCAACTTGTTCCGCTGCGCTTCGGATCAGGACTGGGACGCGCGCCGCAAGCTCGACAGCAATCCTTACATCTACAGCTATTCCATGGTGAGTTACGTGGCGGATAAGAATTACGGGCCAGGATCGGTTTTCCCAATTGTGGCCGGTTCGGCGCCGGCGCTGCCGTTCAAGAGCACCGAGATCAAACTGCCCACGCAAAAGATGGTGCTCGTGGATGAGAACGGCGACCCGAAGAACGGCCAGCCGGTTATCGATGATGGGCGATTTGTTCCGCCCGGTAACGTGCTGGGCGCCCGCCACAAATACTTCCGCGGATCCAAGCCAGCGACCCAGGCCTACTACAAGAGTGGCCGGGGCTCGGTCTTGCTGGCGGACTGGCACGTGGAAACCTACACACCGGATCAAGCTCAGCAGCCCAAGCATTACGATACCCGATGGGACAGGTAGGCCCCTTGCGGTGCGCGCTCCCTCTCAACGGAATTCTTCAATGATTCCGACGCCAAAGGGCAGCACCGCGTACTTAAATGCTGAGCTGCTGACCGAGGCGGATTGCACTTTCTTGAGGTGCGACACACGTGCCGAGCTGCGCTTTGGTGTAGCCCAGATCGGCCTGAATTCCAGGCAGCGCCACTCCCAAGTTGTTGCGGCAAGAATGAAAGGAGCCGTACGTTAGCCACAAAACCCAAAGGACGCTGACCTCGCGAGGCAAACCGAGTTGTTTGGGCGGGCGCGCCTGAAGTTGCACGGCGTCATCATGCCCGGCTCGGCAAACCGCTGTCGAATCCGTTTTGCGGATCAGCAGGCCGCCACGACTCAGCCGCCCTCTCCGAACGGTCCTTGACGGAATCCAGCACGCTTCGCGCGTGCTTCTTTCTCCCGGCCATTACGTCGAACCCAAACGAGAACTCATGGCCGCCAGGGATCGCTGCAGATTGTGTAACAACTCGTCCGTCTTCCGCGCTTCCTCTTGGGAAACCAAGTGCTGATAGCGGGTGAGCGCGCTGATGGCCGCGGCCAGGTCGTGGTTGATCGCTTGCACAAGCGCCAGATTGAAATAGACGTTCGCAAAGGAAGGCTCCACCTCCGCCGCCATTTCATAATGGACTTGCGCCAGGCGGAAATCGTTCACCTCGAAATACAGATTGCCCAGATTGTAATGCGCCTCGGAATGGCGCGGATGGTGTTTCAAGCACGTGGTGAAGCAATCGAAGGCTTTGGCGGTGCGTCCCCGTTGCGATTCGATGATGCCGAGATTGCAGTAGGCGTCGGCCACGCAGTCCCGATCTTCAATCGCTCGGGCATAGGCCTCGGCCGCTTGGGGATCGCCTCGCTCATCCAGCAGCAGCGCTTGCTCAAACCGGCCTAAGTCCGGCGCGAAATTCAGGATTTGCGCAGACGGCGAGGAAAACAAATGCAGTTGATCGGGATCGTCGGCCGGCCGGGCGCGCTTGCGCACGCGCGTGTAACCAAGCTTTGACGCGGGAGGGGGGAATTTAAGGATTTCAGCCATTGAATTCCCACTCAAGAACGGACGCCGCCCTCCAGTGGGCAGACAGATCAGGCAACTTTCTGTTTCCTCTGCTTCGCGGGCTCGATTTCGGCCACCTCTTTCTTCGCCCCTTTGGCTTTTTCCATCGGCTTCTTTTGCACCTTTGTCCGCTCGATGCTCTCCTTGAGAGCGGTCATGATATCCACAACGGGCGCTTCCTCTTCTGGAACGCTGATCACTTGCTGGCCGGCAATCTTGGCTTCGATCATCTCGCGGAGAGCATCGCGATATCAATCCGTCAGGTCGAGGTTTTCCAGGCTCGATGTCATCGACTCGACCAAACTGATCGAAAGCTTCAGCTCATCCTTGTTCACTTCCTTTTGCTCGATCTGTGGAACGCTCTCCATTTTCCGCAGCTCCTGCGGATGGCGCAATTTGTAGAGGACGAGTCCCGCGTCCAACGGCGCGATCATCACGACTTCCTCGCGGTCCCGCAGAACGACTTTGCCAACGCCCACCTTGCCGCTGGCCTTCAGCGCCTGAGTCAACAGAGAATAGGTTTTTGACGCGACCACCCCATCGGCGCCGGCGAAATAGGGCGAATCATAGAGAGTCGGATGAACCTCGGTCGCGTCAATGAACCCTTCGATTTCGATCACTTTCGTGCTCTTGAGTTTGATCTTCTCCAGGTCCTCAGGCGAAACGATCACGTACTGTTCCGGCTCGAACTGATACCCCTTGACGATCTCTTCGGCGGTGAGCGTCTTGCTTCATTTCTTGCATTTCTTCTCGTAGCCGACGGCGCCGTGGTCTTCCTTGTGCAATTGATTGAACCGGATCGTTTCCTCCGTATCGACCGCGTTGTAAATGCGGATCGGAATGGTAATCAGTGAAAACCGAATATGGCCTTTCCAGATCGATCTCATAATTCACCTCGCCTCAGGTTCCGACGGTTTGCGTTCAGGCAGTCAATGCTGGCGCGTGAAACTCGCCAAGCGACCAGCTCAGATAGTGACAGCCAGGCCGATGCGCACGCTATTTTTTGAGCGTTTCGCGGAGCGGTTCATCCAGAAGTTGGTGACTCTTTGGAGTGCGGCGGCAAGCGGAGCGCGACGCCGCTTTGGCGTGGATCCAGGCGGCGCTCCGGGATCGTCCGAGATCGTGGGGATTCCACAAGAAAGCGCCGTCGCCGCTGCGCTCTGCCAGCGCACTCCAAATCAAAGGCTCAGGTCTGGTCGAAGCCTCAGGAACACGGCTTCGCGCAACAAGCCGTCTTTGGTCAGTGATCCAAACTGCACTTCGCAGGAAAGCTTGGGTTCAATCCACACCGACTGGGCATCGTCCAGCGGTTTCGCCTTAAGCGGTCTCTTGACCGTGGTCAGGCTCCGCAATTCGGCAAAAACCGCCTTCATGGAGCGATTGTCAAAACCCGTTCCGACTTTCCCAAGGTATTTGAGTTCGGCCCCCTCAGCTTGCGCCAGGTGCAGCGCGCCGAAATTTTTTTCGCGGTCTCCTTTGCCTCGCGTGTAACCGACGATCAGGCACTCCAGGGTTCGGCGGGTCTTGATTTTCAACCAGGATTCACCTCGCTTTCCGGGAAGGTACGCGCTGGCACGTTGCTTGGCCATGATGCCTTCAAGACCCATTTCCTGGACGGCCTGGAAAAAAGCCGCGCCCTCCTCGACCGCTTCACTCACGCGGTACGGCGTGTCCTTCTTGACCGTGTCTTGAAGCCACTCGCGCCGCCTGGTCAACGGCTCATTCACGATGGCGCGTCCGTCCAGATAAAGGCAATGGAACACGTAACACACGGCGGGGTGTTTCGTCCTGGCGCGCTCAATCGCGCCCTCGGCCTGTTGCAATTGATGCTCGAACTGTTATCGGAAGACACTTCCATCCATGAACCAACACAAATCAACGCACTTCGCGGGCTACCTGCGCGGCGAGTTTTTCCAAGTCAATCTCCGTCCCGGGCGCAGGGAACGGGTGCGTCAGCAAATACCAATCTTCGGTGAACGAAGCGAAGCCGCCCGGCGGGATGTTATTGCGCGGGCCGTGTGGTTCCAATTCGCACACCGGGAGCTGCGCGGCCTTCGGATAGTAGAAGCAAAGCGTCAGCCCGGCGATTTCTGGATAAACACTGTCCGGCGGTGAAGGATACCGCTTCACGAACGCCTGATGATGCGGCATTACGTAAGCAAACCAGCCGGCGTTGGAATCGAAGCCGAGCTTTGGCTGGCGCGTCGGGCCTAGCACTTCGAGAAAGTTCCCGCGGCGGCGGACGTTCGGATCCTTGGGTGTCAGGAGGATCGAACTTTCCTCGGCGAATTCATACATCACGTAGCCGTTCGGAAAACGCTGCGTTTCCGGCGTGAGCGGCACCACGCCGATGCCGCCGTGCACTGCAAATGTGCGGCTCCAGTGTGCCCAGCGCTTCGTCTCCTTCGACACGTTCCGAATGATTTGCGTGCAGGCGAGGTGCGTGGACCTGGCGTCGAGGCGAAACTCGCGGATGAGTTGCACGCCGGTGGCTTCGTCCGCCTGGCTCGTCAACCGCGCAGCGCGCGGCCCGATGGCCTCGGCTTGCCATGCGCCGCTCCAGAGTTTGTCCCGCCTGGGAATCAAATACTCCGGCCCGATATCGAAACGGCCGGCGCTGTCCGGCGCGCGCGGGCCGCCGGGCGTGCCCCATTTTGCTTCCGCCGGGTCGAGGTAAAGGGCATTGATGCCTTTCCAGGAATACTCCAACACGCGCCCGCCGACCTGATGGCAGAGCGTGACCCGTGTCTCGGCGTTCGAAAGCTCGAAGCAATCGGCGTAGTTCAACACTTTGACCCGCCGCACGCCCTCCGGCAGTTCGGCGGCAGAAGCGGTGACAACGAGGCTGAGCAGGACGGACAGATAGGTGGTACGCATAAAAGAATGAAAGAGGGCGGTGGAGGAGTTGGTCAACTTTAACTCGGTGGTTTTGAACAGGAGCTAACAACTGGCCCACTTCCTGATGGAGTGTTAATCGACTTTTTCACCCGTGGGAGCTTGTCCCGGGACCAGAAAAGTCTTGATCAACTCGCCCTCGCCGCACACCACCACCTCCGGGAATCGCTTGAACCACTTGCCATCGGGCACCTCCGGCTGGGTATCCACCCATCGCAGCATTAGTCTGAGTGGCTGGCCCGAAATGTGACGTGGTTGAATTCGTTCAAGCAAATGCGCGTACAGAGGACGTGGGAGGTTCTGACGGCGAATCTTGGGCATGATTCACTCGCCATAAAACCCACGGGTCATGGCGGACTTTCAACGAATGATTTCGGCTGGATCGTCGGTATTGGCCAGACGATCCGCCAAATCACCCAATTCATCCGCGCTGAGTTGGCGGCTCCGAGCGAGCTTCAGCGCGTGTTGAATTACTTTGGCCTGTTCGTCCGGCGGCACCTCGTCAATTTCTTCAACTACTTTGGCCGCAGTCATGAACTCAAATTACGCTCATCGGAACGAGCAGACAAGGCGCAAGCACCGTGTTACACCGTGTTACTGTCAAACCGCTGAACTTCCCGTGCGCGCGGCAACAATTGATCGAGGGCAACGCTCGCGTTCGGGAAGCTGCCTGAAGGCCGCTTTGATTTCAATTATTCTGAAAGGGGTCAGAATTCTGAAAGGGGTCAGTTCTTGAGAATGGCTACAAGCGTTAGTTTTCAGCGCCTTGAAGCTGGCCGCGCCGCGCCGCTCTAGGCGCGTGTTGCGAAATCGCCCGTTGCTTTCGCTCCTTGTGCGGTTACGATGCTCTTATGAGTACAAGAACAGCCATCGGCAACGGCCTGAGCAAACAAGACGCGACTTTCCTCGTTCGTATCGAACGATACCTCTGCGACATAAAATCCATCCACCAAGACATCGTGAGAAAACGGATGGAAGGGCGCAAAACCAAAGCCCGTATCGACCGCAACTTGAGAGAGATTCAAGCCGCCATCGACCGTGTTGAAGCAACTCTTTGAATACGTTCAGCGACTGCTCCTGCTTGCCCACGAAACGAAGCAAAACCGGGACGACATCGAGCAATTGCAGGAACGCGTGGCCAGCCTGACTGAAAAGGTTCAAGTTCTGGTCTCAGCGATTGAGCGGATCGGAGAGCGCGAACGGTTGGAGCGGGAGAAAAACCTCCTGGACTTCTGCGGACAACTCGTCATCAAGTTTGACACTGGTTTTCATCCGCGACAATTTGCATTTGTCGGCGGCCTCGGCAAGCCTGATCCGCCCCTTTCACCCGCATCCGCAGGGGTCTTAACAATGACTACAAGCGTTATTCTCCAGTGCCTCGAAGCCGGCTGCGCCGTGATGCTGACTTCGCCCGCGAGTTGTTCGATCACGGATTCGAGCGAGTTTTTCGTGGCGAAATGCGCTCTTGCCGTCAATGAGCAGGAGGGTAAATAGGCGGCAATTTGATCCAGCAGGCACGACCGGTTGAAGATGCGATTCGTCCCCCAAATCTTGGAGACCCATATGATGAGCAACAACACGCTTCCCAATCACCTCCGAGCCCCTCACACGCCTCCCGGCGGAACCGGATTTCACATCGGCAAAGTCCTCCTGAAACCTGCTCATGAACGCACCCCTTCCCCTCCACACGCACAGGAAACGGAAAACGAGCGACTCCTCACCCCGGCCCTCTCCTCGACCGAGGAGGAGAGGGAGAGGAACTTGGATCAGTTCAGGGGTCCAATGTGCGAAGCTTTAGTTTGGGAGAATTCTCTCCCAGGAATGCGCAAGCATGGTTCGGCCTGTTCGATTCTGACATTGGCGGCCGGCATTGCTGCGATACTGATTGGGGTTCCGATCGGCCATGCGGAACAGCCACTCCAGCAGCCGCCCGCCCAAGGACAGCCCGCCAAGCCACCGGCGCAGGGCCAGGCGAAGCAGGAGCCAATACCGGCGCCAGGCACGCAGACTTTCAACACCGTGATCACCAAATTGAAGGCCGGGAAACAGGTGTTCAGCA
>Ga0233424_10000679_pt1 | contig 39248 bp, 38 predicted proteins | sample Watercolumn_Towu_FD_181011 | JGI IMG/M metagenome (GOLD analysis project Ga0233424, IMG submission 181011) | Freshwater microbial communities from Lake Towuti, South Sulawesi, Indonesia - Watercolumn_Towuti2014_125_MG | ecosystem: Environmental > Aquatic > Freshwater > Lake | place: Indonesia...
TGGCGGAGGAGCGGATCCCGCTCGCAGGCGCCTCCAGATCGATGATCGACACGGATGCCAGGATCGCCCGCAGGTGGAACCGCACCGCCTCGTCGCTTCCGTGGATGATGACGATCGCGCGGTCGTCAGCGACCCGCTCCGCGTCGGCCGTCGCCGGCAGCGCTTCGCAGATGTCCGCGTGGAACCGATCGGCGATGCGGCGGAAGCGGGCACTGCTCGACGCCTCGCGGAGGTCGGTGGGATCATCCAGACGGATGTCGAGGATCGACCACGCCGGGTCTTTCTGCGCTGCCGCCTTGCGAAGCCGCTCCCTGGCGCGCTCCGCCGCGCCGTCCGTCCCGGGGGTCGCGCTCTCCACCCGCACGAGGAGCACGAGGGTGAAGGCCGCGCACGTGCTCACGACGATCGTCCCCACCGCGTTCATCCCGCGCAGCGCGCTGAGCTGTTCCTCCGTGCTCACTCCTCCCGATACGAGGGCGGAGCCGGCGCTGACGACGGCGACCACGACGAAGCCGCACGCGGCGAGCGCCAGAGGCAGCACGATGTCCCGCGACGCCGGCTGTCCTCGGAGCAGCTCCCAGGCGAGCAGGCCGGCGAATACCGCCATCGCCAGGAAGACGACGTGGAAGACCGGGAGATACCAGCGGGTGCCCGCGGTGAGGATCAGTGCCGCGGGCACGCCGACGAGCGCGAGGACGACCGGCAGCCAGGGCGCTGACCGTCCGAAGTGCATCCGCACCCCGATCCACACGAGCGGCACGAAGGAGACGACGATCGCGGAGGCGGCCGCACGGAGCACGGGGCTGCCGGTGTGGTGGCCGGCCAACCAGAGGTAGGCGCCGAGCATCCCGATGCCGAAGGCGACGCCCCAGACGATGGTCGCCCTGCTCGGCCGCGCCAGGGTGGCGAGACCGACGACGATCGCGGTGAGCACGGTCACCACGGCCACCATGCTCGTGGTGACGTCGACACTGACGGGCACGAGCGGCGTCATACAGGGTCCTCTCTCATTCGTCGGGGGAAACGGACGGTGACGGTGGTGCCGACGTCCACCTCGCTCGCCACGAGGATGGCGCCGCCGTGCGCGACCACGATGTCCCGCGCGATGCCCATGCCGAGACCGGTGCCGGCGATGCCGCCGCGCACGGCGCTGTCGGCGCGGAAGTAGGGCTCGAACAGCCGCGGCAGCTCCTCCTCGGCGATGCCGATCCCGGTGTCCGCCACGGTGACCTCGGCATGTCCGTCCGACTCCGTCAGCCGCACCGTGATGCGGCCACGGGCCGGCGTGTACTTGACGGCGTTGCCGAGCAGGTTGTCGAGCACCTGACGGAGCCGGAAGGCGTCGCCCGTGATCACCATCCGAGCGGCACCGTCGAGCACGAGCTCCTGCCGCGCGGCTCCCATCAACGGTGCGAAGGACGCGGCGGACTCCTCCACGACGACGCGCAGGTCCACCGGCTCGAACGGATCGTGCGAGACCCGTCCTGTCTGGGCCTGCATGCTCGTGACGAGATCCTGCAACCGCTCCCCGGCGTCCGCGATGACCTCGATCTGCGCGGGCACCCGGCCGGGGAGGTCGTCGCGCTCGCGGAGGAGCTCGACGTGCCCGATGATCGCGGTGAGTGGGTTGCGCAGCTCGTGGGAGATCACGGCGGTCAGCGCCCGCCGCTCCTCGGCGGCCTCCAGGAGTGCGGTGACGTCGTCGATGACGACGAGGGTGATGCGCTCCCCCTCCCGCGCTCCGGCGATGGGCTGCGTGGTCACGGCCAGGGCGTGCCACTGCCCTGCCCCGTCGTAGAGCCACACCCGCTCCTCCCGCATCGACTCCCCCGCGGCCGCGCGCGCCAGCGTCGTGCGCTCCGGGGTCAGAGCCGTCCCACGCCGGGCGTCGTACTCGACGGACGCCGACGGGAGCGCCGTCCCGAAGCGGTCACGGCCGTAGAGGGTGCGGTACGCGTCGTTCATCTGCAGGATGCGGCCCGCGGAGGTGACCACCACGAGCGCGATGCGCAGCGCGTCGATCACCTGCGTGACGCGCTCCTGATTCGTCTCGGCCCGCTCCGCCGCCCGGTTCACCTGCTCCGAGCGGCGCTGCAGGAGCCGGCGCGCCGCGCCGGACCGCTGGGCGCCGATGCGGACTGTCACACCCAGGAAGCTCAGGGTGATGACGACGGTGAGCACCCGCAGCAGCACGTCCTCCGGCGGGCCCGAGCGGTCCGCGAAGAACACTAGACAGCCACCGCTGAGCGCGATGCCGACGAACACCCAGGGCATCGAGAAGTAGGTCGCCAACCAGACCACCGGAAAGACCCAGAGGAAGCCGAGCCGGAGATCCGGCACGTTCGTCGTCAGTCCGACCCCGAGCACGTCGAGCAGCGGGAGGACCGTCACGGCCGAGCGCGGCAGTCGTCGCCACGGGACCATGAGCGCCACCAGGGTGGTGACGACGATGAGCCCGATTCCGCCGATGAACAGCGGGATCGCGAGGGTCTGCGGCTTGAAGCCCGCGACCATCACCACGATGGCCACGATGCTCGCGGTGAACACCAGCTGCCACCGCCAGATCGAGACCGTGCGGATCATCAAGGTCCGCCTCCCGGTCGATCCTCAGCATTCACGCAAGATTACTCAAAGATCGTCACTTCTCGCTCTTCAGGAGGCCTTCCCGTCCTACGATTCTGAGTGGGAGCCGACGCTGCGACTGGGGAATTCGCAGAAGCTGGGGCCGCGCGAGTGGGGATTCGCAGGCATCCGGGGCCGCGGTGGGGGAGCCGCGGCCTCGACCCCTTCTTTTCAGGCGGGGCGGTCGTCGGACGTGAGGCGGTACCCGACACCGCGCACTGTCTCGATATAGCGGGGGGCGGTGGGGCTGTCGCCGAGCTTCCGACGCAGATTGGCCATGTGCGTCTCTATCGCCCGCTTGTCGGGTTCGCTCACCCGGTCGAAGGCGTCGCCGGAGGCTCCGCGCAGTCCGAGCGCGAGGTCGGCTTTGCTGCAGACCCGGCGGCCGGCCTCGAGGAGCGCCGCGAGCAGGTCGAACTCGGTGGGGGTGAGCTCGACGGGGCGCTGGGCGACGAGCACGAGGCGCGTGTCGAGGTCGAGACTGAGGTCCCGGTGCACGAGCCCTCGCCACGTGGCCACGGTGGCATCCCCGGCGGCCACCATCGGAAGAGCGGGGATCGACGCGACGGAGGGTGCGGGGGCGGCGGACTGCGGCGACGGGGCGCTTGCGACCTCCGGCGTCCCCGTGGGTACCGCCGACGAGCGGTTGCGGCGGAGGAGCGCCTCGATCCGCGCCCGCAGCTCGCGTGGCCGGAAGGGCTTCACCAGGTACTCGTCGGCGCCGGAGGTGAGGCCGAGCACCACATCCGACTCGTCGGCCAGGGCGGACAACATGATGATGAACGTGTCGCTGACCTGACGGATGCGCCGCGCGACCTCGAAGCCGTCGATGCCCGGGAGGTTGATGTCCAGCGTGGTGATGATCGGATGGTGCGCCGCCACGGCTGCGAGACCGTCCGGGCCTGACCCCGCCTGCACGGTTCGGAAGCCCGCGGCGAGGAACACCTCATCCAGGAGCGAACGGACACCGGGGTCGTCTTCGATGATGACCGCGACCAGCGGCTCCCCCGCCGTCATGCGCGCTCCTCGCGGGCGATCGTGACGAAGCGCGGCGCATCGGCATCCAGCTCCGAAGGATCGAGGTCGTCATCGTCCTCACCGGCTCCGACGGGTCGTTCGATCTCGATGTCCCACCAGGCGTCGGCGAGCTCCTCCGCCATGCCGCGACCCCACTCCACGACCACGACCGACCGCTCCAGGTCCAGGTCGAGGTCGTCGAGCTCGGCCGCGGAGCCGAGGCGATACGCGTCCACGTGCACGAGGGGGGCGCGTCCGACGAGCGATGGATGGGTGCGGGCGATCACGAACGTCGGGCTCTGCACGGGTCCTCGGACCCCGAGGCCCTCGGCCAGGCCGCGCGTGAAAGTGGTCTTGCCGGCCCCCAGCGGACCGGTGAGGATGAGCAGGTCTCCCGGCTCGAGCTGCTCGCCGATGCGCAGCCCGAGCTGCTCCATCTCTTCGGACGTGGCGATCCGGCGTCGTCCGAGGAACGCCGGGTCCAGGCTCACGTCGTCCTCCGCGGCACCCGGTGACCGATGCGGGTGACGATCTCGTACCCGATGGTGCCGGCGGCCTCCGCCCAGTCCGCGGCCGATGGCACGCCGAGAGTCGGATCCCCGAAGAGCGTGACCTCGTCGCCTACCGCGACCGGGGCGTCTCCGACGTCCACGACGAACTGATCCATCGCGATCCGGCCCACGTTGGTGTAGCGGCGCCCGCCGATCGACACGGGCAGTCTCCCGGAGGCGCTGCGGGGCACTCCGTCGGCATATCCCAGCGGCACGAGCGCCAGGGTGGTCGCGCGGTCCGTGCGATGCACGTAGTCGTAGGAGACCCCGGTACCGGCGGGAACACGCCGGACGGCCGCCACGGCCCCGCGCAGGGTCATGGCCGGGCGCAGGCCCAGCTCCGCGGAGGAGCGGTCGTCGAAGGGCGAGAGGCCGTAGGTGCCGATGCCGATACGCACGGCGTCGAGTCGTGTCTCGGGCAGATCGATGGCGGCGGCGGTGGCGGCGATGTGGCGGATCTCCGGACGCACGCCGAGCGCCGCGGCCTGCGCCACGCCCTCCTCGAACCGGGCGAGCGCGGCGCGGTCGTCGGCCGGCGAGGCGTTGGAGAGGTGACTGAAGAGCCCCACGACCCTGACCCTTCCGATCCGCTCCAGGCGGGCGGCCTCGGCGAGCACCGTCGCCCAGTCGTCCGGAGCGATGCCGTTGCGTGACAGCCCCGTCTCGAGCTTCAGGTGCACCGCGACCGGGCGGTTCGCGGATGCGGCGGCAGCCACGGCCTGCAGCTGGTCATACGACGAGATACCGATCTCGACGCCCTCCGCTGCCGCCTCCAGGAACCGCTCCCCCGGCGCGTGCAGCCACGCCACCACCGGCGCGTGCACCCCTTGGCGCCTCAGCTCCAGCGCCTCCGGGATCTCGGCCACCCCGAGGCGGGTCGCACCGCCGGAGAGCGCGGCCACGGCGGTCGCGGCGGCTCCGTGCCCGTACGCGTTCGCCTTCACCACGGCCAGCACCTCCACGCCGGTGAGGCGACGGAAGTGCCGGACGTTGTCGGCGATCGCATCGAGATCGATCGTGGCCTCGCGGAACGGGACGGTCACAGCGGGGCTCCTTCGGCGACGACGAACGCGGCGGCGAGGCCGGCATCGTGGGTGAGGGTGAGGTGCAGCGTCAGGATCCCCCGTGCCTCGACCACCGCGGCCGTGGATCCGGACAGGACGAAATGCGGTCTCCCTGAGGGCTCGGAGGCGATCTCGATCTCGGTCCAGTGCACCCCGTCGGAGCCGCCGAGCGCCTTGATCAGCGCTTCCTTCGCAGCATATCGCGCGGCTAGAGAGGGCAGCCGGAGTTCACGTTCCGACGGGGCGAACAGCCGCTCCCGCAGTCGAGGCGTCCGGGTCATCGTGCGCTCGAACCTCGGGATGTCCACGAGGTCGATGCCGGTGCCGATGATCACGCGTTCAGCCTACTCGGGCTTCCCCACCCACCCCGCTACGAACGCCCCACCCCTCTGCGTGCGTACTCAGAGGGGTGGGGCGAACAGAAGGGGGTGGGTCGGCGGTCACTCCACCGTGACGGACTTCGCGAGGTTCCGCGGCTGGTCCACGTCGAGGCCCTTCGCGGTCGCCAGCGCCATCGCGAAGATCTGCAGCGGGACGACGGCCAGCAGCGGCTCGAACATGGGGCCGGCGAGCGGGATGTGGATGACCTCGTCCGCGAAGGGCAGCACGGCGGCGTCACCTTCCTCGGCCACCACGATCACGCGGGCACCGCGGGCGCGGATCTCCTGGATGTTGGAGACGACCTTGGAGTGCACGAGCGCGGAGTGCCGCGGCGACGGCACGAGCACGAACACCGGCTGCCCCGGCTCGATCAGCGCGATCGGACCATGCTTGAGCTCGCCCGCGGCGAAGCCCTCGGCGTGGATGTAGGAGATCTCCTTGAGCTTCAGCGCGCCCTCGAGAGCGATCGGGTAGCCCACGTGACGGCCGAGGAACAGCACCGAACGGGTGTCGGCCATCCAGCCGGCGAGCTGGGTGACGTGCTCGTGCTCGCTCTCCAGCACCTTGGCGACCTTCTCCGGCAGCGCGGCGAGCTCCTCGACATCGGTCGAGGCGTCGGCCACCACACCGCGGACCCGTCCCATCTGCAGGCCGAGCAGCAGCAGGGCCGTGATCTGGGCGGAGAACGCCTTGGTCGAGGCGACGGCGACCTCGGGCCCGGCGTGCGTGTAGACGACGGCGTCCGACTCCCGCGGGATCGTCGCGCCCTGCGTGTTGCAGACCGACAGCGTGCGGGCGCCGCGCTCGCGGGCGTACTTCACGGCCATCAGGGTGTCCATGGTCTCGCCGGACTGGCTGATGGAGACCACGAGGGTGTCGGCGCCGATGACCGGGTCGCGGTAGCGGAACTCATGGGCGAGCTCGACGTCGACCGCCACCCGGGCCCACTGCTCGATCGCGTACTTGCCGACGAGCGCGGCATACGAGGCCGTGCCGCACGCGGTGATGATGACGCGGTTGATGCCGACGAACAGGTCGTCGAGACCGTCGAGCTCCGGGATCACGACCTGGCCGTCGCGGATGCGGCCGCGGATCGTGTTGGCGACGGCCTCCGGCTGCTCGGCGACCTCCTTGGCCATGAAGCTCGACCATCCGCCCTTCTCGGCGGCGGCGGCGTCCCACGACACGTCGAACGGCTCGGCGGTGACGGGGGTGCCAGCGAAGTCGGTCACGGTCACCGCGTCGGGGGTGATCGACACGATCTGATCCTGACCGATCGCAAGGGCCTTGCGGGTGTGCTCGACGAAGGCGGCGACGTCGGAACCGAGGAAGTTCTCGCCCTCCCCCAGACCGATCACGAGCGGCGAGTTGCGGCGAGCGCCGACGACGAGTCCGGGGTGGTCCTGGTGCATCGCGAGGAGGGTGAAGGCGCCCTCGAGGCGGTTGACGACAGCACGGAACGCGAGGGCGAGGTCGCCCCCGTTGCCGGCGTACTCGCGGCCGAGGAGCGCCGCAGCCACCTCGGTGTCGGTCTCGCTGCGGAAGGAGACACCGTCGGCGAGGAGCTCGTCGCGCAGAGCCGCGAAGTTCTCGATGATGCCGTTGTGGATCACCGCGAGCTTGTCGTCGTCGGCGAGGTGGGGGTGCGCGTTGACGTCGGTCGGGCCGCCGTGCGTCGCCCACCGCGTGTGCCCGATGCCGGTCGTGCCGTCGGCGAGGGGCGCATCACCGAGCGAGTCGCGCAGCATGGCGAGCTTGCCCGCCTTCTTGCGCATGCCCAGCGTTCCCTCGCCATCGATCACGGCGATGCCCGCGGAGTCATAGCCGCGGTACTCGAGCCGGGCGAGGCCGGCGAGAAGGATGTCCTGGCTGGGCCGCGGGCCCACGTATCCGACGATTCCACACATGGGGATAAGGGTAAGCGGGATTTTTTGCGAGTCGTCCGAACAATAGAGGGCTGCAGGAGGGGCTCAGAGCTTGCGCAGGAGCACGCTCTCCACGTCGTGATCCGCGCCCTTCCGCAGGACCAGCCGCGCGCGGTGCCGGGTGGGCATCACGTTCTCGACGAGGTTCGGCATGTTGATCTCGTTCCAATATCCCAGTGCGGTCGTGATCGCCTCCTCGTCGGTGAGGTGCGCGAACACGTTGAAGTAGGACGACGGGTTGCTGAAGGCTCCCTGCCGCAAAGCGAGGAACCGGTCGACGTACCACTTCTCGATGTGCGTGGTGTCGGCGTCCACGAAGATCGAGAAGTCGAAGAGGTCGCTGACCGCGACGTCGTTCGGGGCCGGCGGGGGCTGCAGGACGTTGAGCCCTTCGACGATGACGACATCGGGGCGGCGCACCACGACGTGCGCGTCGGGGACGATGTCGTAGCGCATGTGGGAGTAGAACGGCGCCCGCACCTCAGGGGCTCCGCTCTTGACCTCCGTGAGGAACTCGATCAGCGCCCGGCGGTCGTACGACTCCGGGAAGCCCTTGCGATCCATGAGACCGCGACGCTCGAGCTCGGCATTCGGGTAGAGGAAGCCGTCCGTCGTCACCAGCTCCACCCGCGGCGTCCCCGGCCATCGGCTCATCAGCTCGCGGAGGAGCCGGGCGATGGTCGACTTGCCCACGGCCACGGAGCCGGCGACACCGACGACGAACGGCGTGGTCGTGTCGTCCTCCTGGAGGAACGACGAGGTGGCCGCGCCGAGCTGCTTCGTCGCGCTCGCGTATAGGCTCAGCAATCGGCTCAGCGGGAGGTAGACCTCGCGGACCTCGGTGAGGTCGAGGCGGTCGCCGATACCTCGTAGCTCCACGACCTCGGTCTCGGTCAGGGGCTGGTCGAGTCCGGCGGCGAGACGCGCCCATTCCGCGCGCCCGATCTCCCGGTACGGCGACAGCGGCAGCGTGGGGTCGGCGGTGGTCACGTCGTCCATCGTAACCGCGCGCGAGTATCCTCATCCCGTGCGCCTGGGAGTCCTCGACATCGGATCCAACACCGTCCACATGCTCGCCGCCGATGTGCGGCCGGGCGGACGACCACTCGCCACCACGAGCGACCGGACCGTGCTGCGCCTCATGCGCTACCTCACACCGGACGGGGCGATCGCGGAGCAGGGCGTGCAAGCCCTGGAAGCGGCCGTCGCGCAGGCGCGCCGGGTGGCGGAGGAGGAACGCGTGGACGCGCTCCTCGCCACGGCCACGAGCGCCGTCCGCGATGCCCGCAACGGGGCCGAGGTGATCGCCCGCATCGAGGCCGCCCTCGGCCAGCCGCTCCAGGTGCTCGACGGGGAGACCGAGGCCGCGCTCACGTTTCTCGCCGTGCGGCGCTGGTTCGGGTGGTCTGCCGGCCAGCTGCTGCTCCTCGACATCGGCGGCGGCTCCCTGGAGATCGCCGCCGGTGCCGAGGAGGTGCCGGACGTCGCCGCGTCCGTCCCCCTCGGAGCCGGGCGCATGACCGTGCAGTTCCTTTCGCAGGACCCTCCGGGTGAGGACGACGTGGAGCGCCTCCGGGCGCACGCCCTGACGACGCTCGACGGGGTCACCTCGCGGTTCCGCAGCCTCCCCCGTCCGGACCACGTCGTGGGCTCCTCCAAGGCGATCCGCTCACTGGCCCGGCTCGTCGGCTACCCCGTCCCCGGCTGGTCGGGCATCGAGCGGATGCTGCTCCCCCGCGACGCCCTCGGGTCGTGGATCCCGCGTCTCGCGCGCCTCCCCGCCTCGGCACGGCAGGAGCTCCCGGGGATCACGCCCGACCGGACCTTCCAGATCGTGGCGGCGGCGGTGTCGCTGCATGCCGCCATGAGCGCGCTGGATGTGGAGGAGCTGGAGGTGTCGCCGTGGGCGCTGCGTGAAGGCGTGCTGCTGCGGTACATCGAACAGCTCGGCGGCTGACCGCCCCGGCCCGGAGACGACGAACCGGCCGGCCGCCGAGGCGACCGACCGGTTCGGAGACGACGGGCTCAGAGCGCGAGGCGCTCCTGCACGACCGCCGCGAGACGTTCGGCGTAGGTGCGGGCCGACTCGGAGTCGGCGGCTTCGACCATGACGCGCACGAGCGGCTCGGTCCCGGACTTGCGCAGCAGCACGCGCCCGGTGTCGCCCAGTTCGGCCTCCACGTCGCGGACGGCCTGCTGCACGACCTCGTCGTCGGCGACGCGATCCTTGTCGACGTCGCGGACGTTGATCAGCAGCTGTGGGTAGACCGTCATGACCGAGGCGAGCTCGGCGAGGGACTTGCCCTGCCGCGCCATCTCGGCCACGAGGTGGAGTCCGGTGAGCAGGCCGTCGCCCGTGGTCGCGTACTCGCTCATGATGACGTGGCCGGACTGCTCGCCGCCGAGCGCGTACCCGCCCTCGTTCATGTCCTCGAGCACGTAACGGTCGCCGACGGCGGTCTGGCGCACCGTGATGCCGTGCTCGCGCATCGCGACGTGCAGACCGAGGTTGCTCATGACCGTCGCGACGAGCGTGTCGTCGGTGAGGCGTCCGCGCTCCTTCATCGACAGGGCCAGGATCGCCATGATCTGATCGCCGTCCACGACGTTGCCCTGCGCGTCGACCGCGAGACAGCGATCAGCGTCGCCGTCGTGCGCGATGCCCACATCGGCGCCGAGCCGGACGACGGCTTCGGCGAGGTTGTCGAGGTGCGTGGAGCCGACGCCGTCGTTGATGTTCCACCCGTCGGGGTCGGCACCGATCACGGTGACCTCCGCGCCGGCGTCGCGGAACGTCTCGGGAGAGACTCCGGAGGCGGCACCATGGGCGCAGTCGAGCACGACGTGGACGCCCTCGAGACGGTGCGGCAGCGAGCCGAGCAGATGGACGACGTAGCGGTCCTCCGCGTCGGAGAAGCGGTCGATGCGACCGACGCCGGCGCCGGTCGGGCGCAGCATCTCGCCGTGCATGGCCTCTTCGATGCGCTGCTCTACCACGTCGGGGAGCTTGCGTCCGCCGCGGGCGAAGATCTTGATCCCGTTGTCGGGCGCCGCGTTGTGCGATGCCGAGATCATCACGCCGAAGTCCGCATCGCGATCCGCGACGAGGAATGCCAGAGCGGGCGTGGGGATGACCCCTGCCTCGAGGACATCGACGCCCGAGGAGGCAAGGCCCGCGGCGACGGCAGCGGTCAGGAAGTGCCCGGAGACCCGCGGGTCACGGGCGACGACGGCGGTGAGTCGCTTGCCTTCGGCCTTGCGAGCCTCCGCCGTACGGCCCTGGCCCAGGACGACAGCAGTCGCCTGGGCCAGGGTGAGCGCCAGGTCGGCGGTGAGGATGCCATTGGCGAGTCCTCGCACGCCGTCCGTGCCAAAGATCGGCATCGGAGCAGTGGACCTTAACGCTTCGAGTACTGAGGCGCCTTACGGGCCTTCTTGAGTCCGGCCTTCTTGCGCTCCTTGACGCGGGCGTCGCGCGAGAGGAAGCCGGCCTTCTTCAGGGTCGGACGGTTGTTCTCCGCGTCGATGCCGTTGAGGGCACGCGCGATGCCGAGACGCAGGGCGCCGGCCTGGCCGGAGTCGCCACCACCCGAGATGCGGGCGATCACGTCGTAGGCACCGGCGAGGTTCAGCGCGGTGAACGGGTCGTTGATGAGCTGCTGGTGCAGCTTGTTCGGGAAGTAGTCCTCGAGCGTACGGCCGTTGACCGTGATGGTGCCCGAGCCGGGAACCAGACGCACGCGGGCGATGGCCTGCTTGCGACGGCCGACAGCGGCGCCGGGGACGCTCAGCACGGGGCGGGGAGCCGCCTCGACCGCGTCGGTCTCCGGGGTCGACGTCGAGAAGTTCTGGAGGTTTTCGGTGGAGTCCTGGATGTCAGCCACGAGTATGTCCTTAGTCTGTACGGCGCTTACTGGGCGACCTGGTCGAGGGTGTACGGCTGGGGCTGCTGCGCGGCGTGCGGGTGCTCGGCACCGGCGTACACCTTCAGCTTCGACAGCTGCTGGCGGCCCAGGCTGTTCTTCGGGAGCATGCCACGGATGGCCTTCTCCACGGCGCGGACCGGGTTCTTCTCGAGGAGCTCGGCGTAGCTGACGGCCTTGAGGCCACCCGGGTAGCCGGAGTGGCGGTACGCCATCTTCTTCTGGAGCTTCTGACCGGTGAGCGCGACCTTGTCGGCGTTCACGATGATGACGAAGTCACCCGAGTCGATGTGGTTGGCGAAGGTCGGCTTGTGCTTGCCACGCAGGAGCGTCGCCGCGTGCGAAGCGAGACGGCCGAGAACGACGTCGGTGGCGTCGATGACGACCCAGTCGCGCTGGACTTCGCCAGCCTTGGGGGTGTAAGTGCGCGTCACGATAGTGCTGCTTTCTTGTCGAACGGAGGTGTTCGTGAATCCCACTCCGGGGTGGTTCTTCCCGACGGGGAGGAACACGCCAGTGGAGGGCTCACGTTCGGATGTGCATCTTCCCCGCAGGCAGGGAAGGGCACCAAAGAGTCAGCATACGCCACCGGAACGGCATTCCCAAACCGGCTCGGACCGGCGGCGTCAGTTCGGGCGGACGGTCACGAGGATCGGGCGGTGATCGCTGGAACGCTGCGGGAGCGTGGTGATGCGTTCGATCTCGAAGCCGGACGAGGTCGCGAAGTCGTAGTGCCCACGGAAGACCCGGTAGCGGGTGTACGTGTGGTCATCGCTGAGGGACAGGGCGTAGCCCTGGTCGCGGACCGCCTGCCCGAGGTTCTCCTTGAACACGGGGTAGTTGTAGTCCCCCACCATGAGCTGCGGCAGCCCCTCGCCCAGCGTCGCGAGCTCGGCGAGCGCGGCGCGGATCTGGTGCCGGCGGAGTGAGTTCAACGCCGTCAGGGGCGCGGCGTGGAAGGACGCCACGATGAATTCTCCGCCGTCGTCGATGTCACGCAGGCGGGCGCCGAGGACGCGCTCGTGCGCCGGTTTCGCGATCCGGTCGTGCAGCGACTTCTTCAGGCCGAGGGTGCGGATGCCCTGCAGCCGATAGGTGCTCTCCCGGTAGAAGAGGGCGAGGCCGAGGCGGTTGCCCTGCGTCGCATCCGCCAGGACGAGGCCGCCGATCCGATCCGGAAGCTCCGGGACGTCGCACTCCTGGAGGCAGAGGATGTCGGGATCATGCTCATCGACGAGCGCCGCGAGCTCGCCGGCGGCGCGGTGCTTGCGCAGGTTGTAGGAGATGACCTTCATGATCGTCCCCACGCTACCCGCCCCATCTGTGCCCCGGCTCCCGATCCCGGCGATCAGTCGCTCTCGCGGTCGCGTCGGGCCCTGGTCTGCGCGGCCCTGGCCGCCAGCAGCTCGTCGGCCGGATACCCGACCTCGGTGAGCGTGAGACCGCGGGCGGCGAGCACCTTGAACTCGCTGGTCCGCGCGAGGGCATCGCGGAGCACGACGAGGTCGCCGACGTCGAGGCGCCCCTCCCCCACCGCCGCGCAGGCGCCGACGAGGGCCCGCACCATGCTGTGGCAGAACGCGTCCGCCTTCACCTCGGCCACGAGCACGCCCTCCGCATCCCGCTGCCACCGGTAGTCGAGCAGCGTCCGGATGGTGGTGGCCTCCTCCCGCGGCTTGCAGTAGGCCGCGAAGTCGTGCAGGCCGATGAGGGTCCGGGAGGCGGCGTCCATGGCCTCCGCGTCCAACCGGCCCCGGATGGTGGTGGTGTCGAGCCGTCGCAGCGGGTCGTATCCGGCCAGGTCGTCGGCGAGCCGGTAGCGATAGCGTCGCCAGACCGCGGAGAAGCGCGCGTCGAAGCCCTCGGGAGCGAGGGAGGAGCGCACGACCGTCACGTCGGGGTAGGCGCCGAGCACACCACGCATCCGCGCGGCGATGCTGCCCGCCGGGTCCTGCGCTGCACGGCCGTGACGCGCCTGGATCCGCGCCCACTGCGCCTCGTCGAGATCCACGTGCGCGACCTGTCCGCTCGCGTGCACGCCGGCGTCCGTCCGCCCGGCGACGACGAACCGCACGTCGGAGCCGACGATCCGGGCGAGCGCCGCCTCCAGCGTCCCCTGGACCGTGCGGAGTGTGGGCTGCGTGGCCCACCCGCGGAAATGGGTGCCGTCGTAGGCGATGTCGAGCCGGATGCGCACGAGGCCAGCCTAGGACAGCCGCGCGCGCACCCTGCGCCTCAGATGCCGCCGTCGACCGAGCGGATCATCGCGCCCGGCTCCTCCGGCACCATCACCTCGGTCTCCCGGTTCAGGCTCTCGCCCCGGAAGAACCGCTTCGACCGCGGGAACAGGTACCAGAGGAACATCAGGACGAGGCCGATCGCGAGCGACCCGATGCCGATCACGAACGTGCCGCCGATGCCGAAGAGCACGGTGTAGCCGTAGTCGACGTCCCACATGTCGATCGCCGACTGCACGAACGCGCCGGTCAGCAGCAGCGCTCCGAGCAGCGGGAAGATGCCCTTGAAGAACAGGTCGCGGGTCGAGCGGCGCAGGTCGGCGCGGAAGTACCAGACGCAGGCGAACCCGGTGATGGCGTAGTAGAACGCGATCGCGAGGCCCAGCGAGAGGATCGAGTCCTGCAGGATGTTGTCGCTGATCAGGGTCATGCCGACGTAGTAGAGGGAAGCCACCACGCCCATGACGATGGTCGAGAACGACGGCGTCTTGTAGACCGGGTGCACGTCCTTGAACTTCGCCGGGAGCGCCCGGTACACGCCCATCGCGAGCGTGCCGCGGGCGGTCGGGAGGATGGTCGTCTGGGTGGACGAGATCGCCGAGATGATGACCGCGACCACGAGCACCCAGCCGAACGGACCGAGCAGCCCATCCTTGATGGCCAGGAAGAAGTCGTCGGCGTTGGCCTCGTTGCCGAGGCCCGTGCCGTCCTCGCCGAGTCCGGCGTACATCATCGCGGCGATCGTCACCGCGACGTACGTCACCAGCAGGATGACGCAGGTGAGCACCGCGGCCCGGCCGGGGATGCGCTTCGGATCCTTCGTCTCCTCGTTGAGGGCGAGGCAGGTGTCCCATCCCCAGTAGATGAAGAGCGCGAGGAGGATCGCCTCCGTGAAGCCCGACCAGTCGGTGAAGCCGAACGGGTTCAGCCACTCCCACGAGAACGGGGTGGCGTCGGGGGCGTCGCCCGTGAAGAACTGCCAGAGGGCGGCCACGATGAAGATCGCCAGCGCGAGGTACTGGATCGCGAGGAGCACGTTCTGGATGCGCTCACCGATCTCGACCCCGCGCCAGCTCACCCAGGTCATGGCCGCGATGAAGAGCACCGCCACGACGACGACGCGCCAGTCGTTGTTCTCGAGGTCCTGCCCGATCAGCGACCAGAAGTACACGGAGGCGATCTGGGCGAGGTTCGCGAGCACGACCATACCGGCGACCGCGACGCCCCAGCCGCCCATCCAGCCCACCCACGGCCCGAAGGCCTTGGTGCCCCAGGTGAACGTGGTGCCGCAGTCGGGGACGGCGTTGTTGAGCTCGCGATAGGCGAAGGCGATCAGGAGCATCGGCACGAAGGCGATGATGAAGGCGATCGGCGCCTGCGCGCCGACGGCGAGCACGACGAAGCCGAGCGTCGCGACGAGCGAGTAGACGGGGGCCGTGGAGGCGAGCCCGATGACAGTGGAGCCCCACAGGCCGAGGGTGCCTGCGGCCAGGCCCTTGCCGTCGGGACGTTCGAGGTGGATGGGCGTCGTTGCCATGTCCTGAACAGTACGGCGCGCCGCGGTATCCCGTCAATCCTTTTGTTTCTGCAACGGAATCCATGCGCCGCGTTCAGATACGCGAAGGATTCCGTGGGTCAGTCGCGACCGAGCATCCCGTCGGCGTGCGCCGCGACCCACTCCATCAGAGGAAGCATCCGCTCCATGAGGTCACGCCCGAGCGGCGTGAGGCTGTACTCGACGTGCGGGGGCACGGTCGGCAGCGACTCCCGGTGCACCAGGCCGTCGTCGGTGAGGGTCCGCAGGGTCGAGGCGAGCATCTTCTCGCTGATGCCGTCCACCTCCCGACGCAGCTCACCCCAGCGCCGCGTGCCGTCGGAGAGGCAGGAGAGCACGAGCACACCCCACTTGCTCATGATGTGGTCGAGAATGACGCGCGTGCCGCATCCCTGGTCGAAGAGAGCAGGCTGCGAATCGCGGATCTGCGCAAAACTCACCGTCATGTGGGTACCTTACCGAAAAGTGGGTACCCACCGGAAGGAATGCGCGGCACGGGCGCGAGGGTTGTCCGGGGAGTCAGCTACGAAAGGACTCCCATGACCATCCTCGTCACCGGTTCGACCGGTCACCTCGGCCGCCTCATCGTCGCCGCCCTGCTCGCGCGCGGCGTCGACCCGCAGACGATCCGCGCCGGTGCGCGCGACCTCGCCAAGGGGGCCGACCTCGGCGTGCCCGTCGTCCGTCTCGACTACACCGATCCGGCGTCGGTCGCGGCGGCGCTCTACGGCGTGGACACGGTCGTGCTCGTGTCGGGCTCGGAGGTGGGCCAGCGCGTCGCGCACCATCGGGCGGTCATCGACGCCGCAAAGGATGCCGGGGTGTCGAAGTTCGTCTACACGAGCGCCCCGAAGGCCACCACGAGCTCCCTCGTCCTGGCCCCCGAGCACAAGGCCACCGAGGAGCTCATCGCGGCCGCAGGCCTTCCCGCGGTGATCCTCCGCAACAACTGGTACACCGAGAACTATGCCGCCGACCTCGCTCGTGCAGCGGAGACCGGCACCCTCAGCGCCGGCACCGGAGAGGGCCGCGTCGCCTCCGCCAGCCGGAAGGACTACGCCGAGGCCGCCGCCGCCGTCGCCATCGAGGACGGACACCTCGGTGCGGTCTACGAGCTCGGCGGGGACGTCGCATGGACCTACGCCGACCTCGCCGCCGCGATGACCGAGGTGACGGGCCGCGAGGTCGTGTTCGTCCCGCTGTCGGCGGACGAGCAGCTCGCGGCGCTCCGAGCGGCCGGTCTCGATGAGGGCACCGCCGGGTTCGTCGTCGCCCTCGACGCCGGCATCCGCGATGGCGCCCTCGCGGACACCGACGGCACCCTCCGCCGCCTCATCGGCCGCCCGACGACGCCGCTCGTCGAGGGCCTCCGCGCGCTGGTGTGACGCGAGGAGCGCCGCCGGCCCCCGTCACGGGCGGCGGCGCTCCCCCGGCGCCGGCTCCACGGCGCTCTGCACGTAGGCGACGGTCAGCGTGATGCTGCCACGGCGCAGGCCCTCCGCACGCAGCACCGCGTCCACGGCGTCACGAGCGTGCCGCAGTGTCGCGACACTGCGAACCCGCCCGTCGACGCCGATCGCCGCCTCCACCGCCACGCCCTCCGCTCCGGCGGCGACGGACACGATCGGTTCGGCTCCGCGCTCGTTCCCCCACGCCGACGCGCCCGCACGCAGGAGGTTGGAGACGAGGGAGCCCGATCGGTACACGCCGCGCACCCCGGAGCAGGCGCGCAGCGCCGCCTCGATCCGGAGCGCGAGACCCGCGCGCTCCTCCTTCGACAGCTCGGTGCCGGTCATCATGCTCCCTCCCTGACGTCGGTGATCGCGACATCGATCGCCGCGACCCGCAGGTCGGTATGACGACGCAGCCGGTCCTCCACCTCCGCGCGCAGGCGGTCGGCGACGCGGCGGAGCGGGTCGCCGAGGCGCACGCTCACATCGATCGCCACGCGCACGGGCGCTCCGGGCTCGGTGACGTCGCCGTCCAGCCGGCACCGGCCGACCAGCACGCCGGGCACGGCCTCCTCCGCGGCACGGACCAGTCCGCGCACGGCGCCTTCCGTGATGGCCAGGTCCACGTCCGGATCGTCGGAGGCGAAGGGGATGCGGCGTCCCGCCTGAGCGTCCATGGCGATGCCGCTGAGGATCCGGGCCACCCACCTCTCGTCCACGGGCGGTGCGGACGCGGCCTCCTCGTCCATCAGCGCGGTGCCGAGACCCCGCAGTCTCTCCAGGGCGTCGAGGGCGAGCTGGCACCCCGGAGACTCCTCGATCGCAGGGATCCTCGGAGTTCGTCCCGCGTCCAGGTAGTCACCGAGCTCCTCGATGGTGTGCCCGTCCAGATCGGCGGGCTCCAGGCCGAGGCGGCGCAGCGGGTCGTCCTCGTGGTGATCGGTCATCGCCACGCCTCCATCCGTGTGATCAGGAACCGTCGCGCGCGGGACAGCAGTCCGCGCACCGTGCTGACGGGGATGCCGAGCTCCTCGGCGATCTCCTCGTAGCTGTAGCCGCCCAGCTCCCGCAGCACCCAGCACTCGCGCTGGGCCTCCGGGAGTTCGCGCAGAGCCGCGCCGAGGGCCGCCACGCCCGCTCTCGCCTCGACGACCGCGTCCGGCCTGGTCTGCGGCGGTGCCGGACGATCGAGCTCGTCCACATCGAGGGCGGGCCGCGTCAGGCGCAGCCGATCCACCGCCTTGCGACTCACGATCCGCATGAGCCAGCTCTTGACCTTCGCGGGGTCCTCCAGCTCACCGAACCGCTGCCATGCCGTCACGAACGCGTCCTGCACGATGTCGTCGACCTCCGCCGACGCGTTGAGCATCCGCTGTGTGTAGGCCCTCATTATCGGCGTGTACCTGCGCACGAGCACCGCGAACGCGGCGACGTCGCCGTCCATCGCACGACCGGCGACGATACGGTCCCCGGCGTGCTCCAGCGCCTCGCCCCAGCGATCGGCTGCCATTCCCCCACCCCTCGTTCACGGTTCCCCAGGCGTTCGGAGCCCGCGCCGGATCGGATCGAGGCGACCCGACGCGCGCGGGCGGAGGAGACGCCCCTCCGGGCGTCTCCTCCCCTTCCGTCACTTGGTGAACGTGTCCTTGACATCCTCGGCCGCGTTCCTGACGTCGCCCTTCGCCTGCTCGGCCTTGCCCTCGGCGACGAGCTTGTCGTTGTTCGTGACCTCGCCGACGACCTCCTTGGCCTTGCCTGCGACCTTCTCGGCTGCGGCCTTGATCTTGTCCTCCGCGCTCATGGCGCCTCCTTTCCTCACACGACCCCGACGGTCGGGGTCGATGTCCGTGTGGCGTTCCGCTCGTGCGGTGCCGTCGTCTGTGTGTCCGCGAGCGAACGGCGCATCCGCTGCCGGGAGCGGAAGAGCTCCCGCCAGCCGCGGTCGGCGATGTGTACGACGACCGGCATCCGCGTCCCGGTGACGGCGTCCCACTCCTGCACGACGGCGTCGGCGGCGGCGAGCACGTGGCCCAGGGCCGCGCCGGGGCGCGGAGTCACCACGAGGCCGAGAGCGATCTCGCGGCCGACCTTCCGGCTCATCACCCGGGCGGCCAGCACGTCCGCTCGGTCGGCGAGCGGGGTTGCCAGCAGCTGCTCCGCCACATTCCGGTCGACGGCGGTGGTGCCGCGATCGCCGACGAGCCGGAGAAGGGTGCGCTCCGGCCGCGGCCTGCGGGTGACAAGGAACGCGAGGAAGAGGACGACGAGCAGCACCGCGGCGGCGATCCCGACGAGCGCCCACAGCGGCACGAAGCCCGCGCCGGGGATGTCGAGACCCCATGCCCCCGACCACGCCACGAGGCCGTCGGCCTGGACGAGTACATCCTCGGCAGGGGCCGGAAGCGTCCCCGCGCTCCGCAGTCCCGCAGCGAGGAGGACGACGCCCCCGCCCAGAAGCATCGCGGCTCCTCCGAGGAGGATGATCCGGTTCGCGACGGTCCCTGCCGACGTCATGCGATCACTCCATCCCGCGCCACCTGCACCCGCGGCGAGAGCCGGAATCCGGTCTCGTCCAGCACGCGCAGGGCCGCGTCTCGCGCGGCGGCCGCATCCACCGAGACCCCGCTCGTGGGCGTGACCCGGATCAGCACCGTGCGTCGTCCCACGGACACGCGCACCTGGCCGCGTGGCACGCCGATCCGGCGCGCGGTGCCGTCGGCGATGGCGTCGGCGAGCACCCCGTCGTCGATCACGAGCGCCGCCCGCGCGGCGAGCCGCGTGCGACGGGCGCGACGGCCGGGAAGCACGGCGAGTCCGAGGAGGAGCAGCGCCACCACCACGAGCACGGTCCCGGCGGCGATCATCACCGCAGGCGCCGCGGCGGAAGCCGTGACGGGCGTGAGCCATCCGGTGATCTGCGCGCGGAACCCCGCGTCGAGAGTCCCGGCGACCACCGCGCCCAGCAGAGCGACGAGGAGCACCGCGAGGACGACCGCGAGCGCGATCGCCGGACCCCGGCGGGTCGCCCTCGCCTCTCGACGAAGCAGTCGCCGCGACGTCGTCGTGTTCGCCGTCATGCCACTTTCCTCCCGTCCTCACGTCGAACTCCGGTGAAACGCACGTCCACCGCTCCCACGCGGCGCGCCGCGAGATCCCGCATACCGCCCACCACGGCGTCGCGGACGGCGTCCGCCCGTGCGCCCACGGTGTCGGCGCCGCGGGGCCCGCGCACGACCGGAACCTCCACGGACACGCGCAGGTCGCCGCGGCGGTCCGCGAGCTGCACGCTCACGTCTCCGGCACCGACCCGCACGACGTCCCGGACGATTCCGACCGCGAGGCGGTGCAGCGCCCGGGCCTCGACGACCGTGGCCCCCGCCACGGTCGTCGGCCCGTCCGTCACTGCGACGCTCATGAGGACGATCGCCGCCCGCGCACCACGTCGGCGAGCGCCCGCACGTCCAGGCGACCGTCGACGATGCGGCCGACGACCGCGCCGACGAGCATCGCGAGGGTGACGAGCAGGAACGCCCAGAACCCCCAGACGATCCAGGTCAGCGCGAGCACCGTCGCTGCAGCTCCGCCGATCACCGAGGCGTTCACTGGACTCGCGCCTCCGGAGCCTCGTCGTCATCCTCGGACGGGATGTGCACGTCGTTGACGGTCACGTTCACCTCGGCGACCTCCATGCCCACCAGCTCCACCATGGCCCGGTGGATCGCGGCCCGCACCTGGTCGGCCACCTTCTGCAGGGACACGGGGTACTCCGCCACGATCGTCACGTCGACGGCCACCTGCGTCTCGCCCACCTCGACGCTGATCCCCTGCGCGAGGTCGGTCGTGTTGAGGGCGTCGCGGATCGCGCCCATCATGCGTGCGGCGCCGCCGCCGAGTGCGTAGACCCCGTCCACCTCTCGCGCCGCGATGCCGGCGATCTTCGCGACCACCGCATCCTCGATCGTGGTCTTCCCCGCCGCCCCCTGCGAGGCCGGAACGACCTGAGCCTTGGGCTGGGTGCCCCCAGTCACGTTCGCCATCTCGAGCTCCTTCATCCGTGTGACCACGCGGTTCCCGCGCGGGCCGTGTTCTCACGACACCACTAAGACGGTCGGGGAGCACAGAATGTCACAAACTTCTCCGAATGAATTTCGTCTCGCCTCTCGGCGGCGACTCTCAGTGCACTCCAAGGTTCAGAGTGCAAAGTTGCACTTTATGGAGAACAGTGCAGAATCCACGCGGGAGCAGCGCAAGCGTCGGACCACGCGCGCGCTCACCGAGGCCGCGCGCCGCTTGACCACCGAGCGAGGCTTCGCCGGCTTCACCGTCGAGGAGCTGTGCGCCGACGCCGGGGTCTCCCGGCGCACGTTCTTCAACTACTTCGAGAGCAAGGAGAACGCCGTCTTCGGCTTCGCCGTCATCGACTCCCGCCAGGAGGAGCTCGAAGCGGCCTTCCTCGACCGCGAGGGCGATCTCCTGGACGACTTCGTGCAGCTCACCGTCGAGCGCTTCGCCCTCTTCGACCCGATCGAGCACGCCGCGGAGCTGTTCGCCGTCATCGAGCAGGAGCCGCGGCTGCTGCGGGCCGCCTTCGAGCAGCAGGAGAAGCACGAGCGCCGCGACATCGCCCTCGTCGCCCGCCGCCTCGACACGGAGCCGGACGCGGAGCTGCGCGCCGAGGTGCTCGTCCACTCCGTCGGCGCGCTCGTGCGGTTGTGCATGGAGCAGCTGCTGCACCATCACTCCACCGAGCCGTTCGCCAACCTCATCACCCGCCGGCTGCGCCTCGCGCGCGACCTCTACACCCCTGCACAGAAAGACCACTGATGTCCGCCACCGCCACCGCGGATGCGCCCTTCCTCCTCACGAAGCGCCGCATCTGGATCATCTTCAGCGCCCTGATCGCGGGCATGCTGCTCGCGAGCCTCGACCAGACCATCGTGTCGACCGCGATGCCGACCATCGTCGGCCAGCTCGGCGGCGTCGACCATCAGGTCTGGATCACCACGGCCTACCTGCTCGCCACCACCATCGTCATGCCCATCTACGGCAAATTCGGCGACGTGCTGGGCCGGCGGTCGTTGTTCCTCGTCGCCATCGCGCTGTTCACGCTCGCCTCGGTCGGCTGCGCGTTCGCGTCGGACTTCTGGATGTTCGTGGTGTTCCGCGCCCTCCAGGGTCTCGGCGGCGGCGGCCTCATGATCCTCTCGCAGGCGATCATCGCCGACATCGTGCCCGCCAACGAGCGCGGTAAGTACATGGGTCCGCTCGGTGCGGTGTTCGGCCTCTCCGCCGTCGCCGGACCGCTCCTCGGCGGCTTCTTCGTCGATCACATGACCTGGCAGTGGGCGTTCTACATCAATATCCCAGTCGGCATCGCCGCGTTCCTCATCGCCCTCGTGGCCCTGAAGCTCCCCAGCAAGAAGGCGGAGAAGCCGATCGACATCCTCGGCGTGCTCTTCCTGTCCGCCGCCACGACCTGCCTCATCTTCTTCACCGACTTCGGCGGCGACGCGGCGTTCGGCTGGGATTCCCTGGCGACCTGGGCCTGGGGCGCCGGGCTCGTGGTGTCGGCGACGGCGTTCGTCATCACCGAGTCCCGGGTGCAGGACCCGATCATCCCGCTCAGCCTCTTCCGCAATCCGATCTTCGTGAACGCCACCGCCATCGGCCTCGTCCTCGGCATCGGCATGTTCGCCGCGATCGGCTTCGTCCCGACGTTCCTGCAGATGTCCTCCGGCACATCCGCCGCCGCATCGGGTCTGCTGATGATCCCGATGATGGTGGGCCTCATGGGGACCTCGATCTTCTCCGGCATCGCGATCTCGAAGACCGGGAAGTACAAGATCTACCCGATCCTCGGCACGATCATCACCGGCATCGCGATGGTCGCCATGACCACCCTGTCGGCGGAGACGCCGATCTGGCTGATCTGCGCGTTCCTGTTCGTCTTCGGCGCCGGGCTCGGCCTCATCATGCAGGTCGTCGTGCTCGTCGTGCAGAACGCCGTCCCGGCGGGCGAGATCGGCACCGCCACCAGCACGAACAACTACTTCCGCGAGGTGGGCGCCTCGCTGGGGACCGCGGTGTTCGGCACGATCTTCACCACGCGGCTGACCGAGAACCTCCTCGGCGTGTTCGCCGGCGCCGGAGCGTCGCCCGAGGCCGCATCCGAGGCCGCGTCCACGATCGACCCCGCCGCGCTGAACAGCCTCCCGGACGAGGTGCGCGACGGCATCGTCACGGCGTACGCGGACGCGCTCGCCCCGGTGTTCTGGTACCTCGTGCCCTTCATCGCACTCGCGCTCATCCTGTCGCTGTTCCTCAAGCAGATCCCGCTGTCGGATCAGGCCGGGCTCGTGGCCCGCGGTGAGGCGATCAGCGGCGAGGAGGCCGAGCGTCTGGAGGCGGAGCTCCGCACCGGAGGGCGGGTCGACGCCGCACGCGCGGACGCCGAGCCGGGAGAGACCGGCTCGGCGCCCACAGGCAAGTAGCCCGCGCTAGGGGAGGTCGGCGACGTCGACGTCGTCGTCGTCCTCCCCGCCGCCCGTCGCCGGAAGCTCGTCGGGCTCGGGGTCGTGGTCGGTGGTGACGAAGTCGGGGTCGACGCCGATGGCCTCGATCTCCTCCTGGTTGTCCTGGCTGTTCGACGTGTCGGACATGGCGCCTCCTGACGTTGGGGATCCGGACGGCCAGTCTGGGCGGGCGGCCTCCCGGGGCCGAGGGGGTTGACACGGCGTGTCGTCCGGCGCTTTCGTCGGGTCCGGCTCGGAACCACCAGACTTGAGCCGTCCGCCCCTTCCCCCCACCGAGGAGCACCCATGACCGACGCCGCACCGCACCGTTCCGCCTGGCAGCGCTTCTGGGATCGCGGAGGCTGGTGGCGCGCCCTCCTACTCGCCGCCGTGTACTACGGGCTCTATCAGCTGCTCTCGCTGGCCTTCCTCCCGCTGGCCGCGCAGGTGGACGACCCGGCGAGTGCGGCCGGCGTCCTCGTCTACGACGTCCTGCCGATCCTCGTCGGGGGTCTCCTGCTCGTCGGGTTCATCGCCTCGGTCGGGTGGTGGCGCCCCGTGTTCGGGCGCCAGCCGATCCGGGGAGCGGGATGGATGTGGATCGCGATCGTCGCCGTCCTGCTGTTCAACGTCCTCCGCTTCCTCACGATCGAGGACGGCAGCGTCGGGGTGGATGTCGTGGCGACCTGGTTGCTCGCCGGCCTCGCCATCGGCTTCGCGGAGGAGGTCCTCACGCGCGGCCTCGTCGTGAAGATGATGCGGGACGCGGGAGCGCGCGAGCTCGTCGTCGCGGTGATCTCCGCGGCGATCTTCGCCGGGCTGCACGCGGGCAACCTCCTGACCGGCCAGGATCTGCTCCCGACCCTCTTCCAGCTCGTCTACACCTTCGCGTTCGGCATCTGCATGTATCTCGCCCTCCGCGTCACCCGGACCATCGTGGCCCCGATCCTCCTCCACGCCAGCACCGACCCGAGCATCTTCCTTCAGACGCTGCACCCCGCCGAGGGTGGGCTGACGGCGCTCGCGGCTCTGGGGAACATCGTCGTGGTCGTCGTGGGCCTCGTGCTGATGGTCTTCATCCGCGGGCGGGTCGAAACCTCCGTACCCCGCGCCTTCGCCCCTCGGCGCTGACAGCGCGCGTCACGCCGCACGCCAGACGGCGTGGGTGCCGACCGCCGCCATCGCGAAGACCAGCACAGCCACCCGGTGCGCGTCGCCGGCGGACAGGGCCGCGTCGGAGGCGCCGATGAGGTCGTCGGCGACGCCCGCCACCATCGTCCGCGACACGACGGCGTCGTCCATCTCGGCCACGCCGTCCGCGAGCCACCCCATGACGAGCCGGAGGGATCGCGGCCCGAGCTCGACCCCGAGAGGGACCTCAGGACAGCTCAGCACGTCGGCGACGGTCACGCCGTGCCGCAGCAGCCCGCCGAGCGCCCCGGCGAGGGCACCGGTCAGTAGGGCGCGCCCGTAGCCTTCGGCGACCAGCACGTCCCAGGACTCCTGCGGCGCGAGCGTTTCGAGCCCGAGGCAATGACCGCGCCCGTCCGCGACGGCGTCCTCCAGGGCTCGCCGGGCGTCCCGGAACACGGTGCTCGCACGGCGATCGGGTGCAGACACGGCAGACCTCGTCCCTCGATGCCCGCCATCTCGGTGCCGACTGTGGGGCCGACGCGTCACACACTCTAGGACGCTCCGCGCGGGGTGAGGACGGTATCCCGGCACGGAGGTCGGAGACGACAAAACCCCCGGAAGGTTCCGGGGGTTTCATTCTGTAGCAGGAGCGGGGCTTGAACCCGCGACCTCACGATTATGAGTCGTGCGCTCTCACCAACTGAGCTACCCTGCCGCACGGCATCCGCATCGCAGATGCGAACTCCGAGCCCCGAGTCAGGATTGAACTGACGACCCCTTCCTTACCATGGAAGTGCTCTGCCACTGAGCTATCGGGGCGTGCTGCCCCTCGCGGGGCAACCACACGAGAATACCATCACTGTGGCGTCCTCATGAAATCGAGACGGTCACTCCTCCGAGGTGAGCGACGTGCGTCCGGCGTTCTTCTTGAGCCACGGCATCGGGTCGATGGTCGTCCCGTTCACGATGAGCTCGAAGTGCAGGTGCGCCCCGTAGGAGCGGCCGGTGTTACCGGTCTTGCCGACGATGTCGCCGACCTTGACCTTGTCGCCCGCCTTGACCTGCAGCGAGCCGTACTGCATGTGCGAGTAGTGGCTCGTGATGACCGAGCCGTCGATGACGTGGTCGATGTAGACCGTGACACCGTAGGCGGCACCCTGCTCGGTCGCGATGCGGACGGTGCCGTCGGCGATGGCCTGGATGGGCGCACCGTTACCCGGGACGAAGTCGATGCCCTCGTGGAGGCGGCCGCTGCGCATGCCGTAGCCGTAGCTCATGCCCACACCGACGAGGAACGGCCACTGGATGGCGGCATCCGGGTCGTTGGTGAAGATCTCGCCCGAGTAGTTGATGCCCTGCTCGGCGGCGACCTCGACGAGCGACACGGTGCTGAAGTTGTCGGCACGAGAGAGCGGCTCGTTCTGCACGCCGGACGGCGCGACGAAGGCCTGGATCTCGTCGTCCGCCGAGCCTGCCGCGTCAGCGGCGGCCGCGGTGACGAGGGACGTCGAGGCGAGCGATCCGCCCTGGGCGGCCGCGACGGCCTCCGCCGGCAGGGTCATGGACACGGCCAGGAGTCCGGCGAGCCCCATCGCGCCGACGGTGGCACCGGCGGCGAGGGTCTTGCGGATGCGGCGGGTGCGGCGAGGACCGACGGCGGCGAGGCCGGCGGTGTCGATCTTCGGCGCAGCCTGCGATGCGGCGTTCGCGGCGAAAGCCGAACGGCGGGATGCCGACGACGTCGGGATGGAGCCGGTCTCGCGGAAGGCGCGGGAGGCGCGCTCGAACGCGTCACCCTCGGCGTCAGCCTCGGCGACGAAGGGCTCGGACGCCGGGGCAATGTCCTCGACCGGGACCGTGTCCTCTGACTTCTCGACGATCTCGGCGACGACGGGCACCGCGGGGACATCGGCGATGACGGGCGCAGCCGCTGCGATGAAGGGCTCCTCAGGTGCGACCGGCACCGGGGGCACCTCGGCCTGGCGCTGACGTGCGGCGCGACGGGAGAGCGGGATGACAGCAGCGAGGGCGATCACGGTCTCCGCGTCAGCGAGGGGTGCCGTCGACCCGCTCGCCGAGGCCTCGGAGGCCGCAGTGCGAGGGCGGCTGGACCGGCGCGTGGGCGCAGCGGCAGCCTGGGGGTTCTCGAAGGGCAAAGCTAATCTCTCGGTCGTTCGTGATGCTCGGGGGCGCAATGACAACTCTCACCTTCGGGTGGTGAAAGTAACGATCGGGTAAACACTACCCCGATCCTCCTGTGAAAGCCATGGATCGGTCAGGGTTTCTCCTCATCGAGGATATCCCGGAGTCGGTCGTGCACGGTCACGCCACCCGCGATCAGGAAGGGCCGCGGCGATTCCCGGTCGATCCGGCTCACCCGGCCGCCCGCTTCCTGGACGAGCAGGGCGCCCGCCGCATGATCCCACGGTTTGAGGCCGCGCTCGAAGTATCCGTCCAGTCGGCCCGCCGCCACGTAGGCCAGGTCCAGGGCCGCCGATCCCATACGGCGGAGATCCCGGGCGATGGGCATCACCCGGCGGACCGTCGCGAGGTCGCCGTCGTGCGTCGCCGGGTCGTAGCCGAACCCGGTCGCCAGGAGTGCCCCGGCGTCGGTCACCGCGGTCACCGCGAGCCGGACGCCGTCCGACCAGGCACCGTGCCCGCGAGCGGCCGAGAAGGTCTCCCCTACAGCGGGCGCGTGCACGGCGGCGGCCAGCGCCTCCCAGGCGTCCGGCTCCGGAGGACCGCTGACGGCCGCGATGCTCACGTTGTACGCCGGGATGCCGTAGGCGTAGTTCACCGTGCCGTCGATGGGGTCGACCACCCACGTGATGCCGCTGTCGCCGGCGGCCGCACCCGACTCCTCACCGAGGAAACCGTCCGCCGGCCGGGCCGCGCGCAGTCGCTCGCGGATGAGCGCCTCCACCTCGCGGTCCGCCTCGGTCACAATGTCGGCGAGCGTCGACTTGGTCGCCGCGAGCCGGACGCCCTCCCGACGTCGGGTACGGGCGAGCGCACCCGCCTCCTCGGCGATCTCGGTCGCCAGCGCGCTGAGCTCGAGAGCGTCGATCACGGCGCCGGGTGCGAGGGTGCGGGCGGCGGCGGCGGGAAGGCCGGGGGCTCACTCTGGGTGGGCGGAGCGGGCTGCGGCGGCGCCGGCTGCGCAGGTGCCGCCGAGGGCGACGCCGGCTGCGGCGGCGCCGGCAGGTCGGGCGCGGGAGGCACAGGGCCAGGAGCGGGAGGCGCCGCGAAGTCGGGAAGGGCCGGAGCCGTGGGCGCCAGGGGCGGCGTCGCCACGGGGAACGCCGCGGTGGGCGCCTGACCCAGGGCCTGGGGAGCCGCCGAGGGGTAGCCCGTGTAGAACGCATTCCAGTCCGGGCTCCCGTCCGGAAGGACCGGGAGGGGCGTGATGCCATCGGCGTAGGTCGGCCAGGACGGCGCGGAGGCGATGGGCCGGGCGGCAGGAGCCTTCTTCGGCGCGAACAGGGCGTTCAGCAGCGGGATGAGCGTCGTGCCGACGGCGACGAGGATCGTGAGGGCGACGACGATGCGCCAGTACAGCTCGGTGTAGTCGAAGGTGTTGGGGAACGCGAGGAAGAACACCAGCAGTGCGACGAGGGCGCCGAGGAAGACGATCGTCACGATGTGGATCACCTTCGTGAAAGTCGTGACATGGCGCTGCGCGGCACGGGTGAAGAGCCGCACATGGAGCAGTGCGAGCTGCAGGATCCCGATCACGAACAGCAGTTGGAAGAAGCGCTCCGCGCCGAAGTAGAACCCGTCTTCCGGGAGCCAGATCTTCACGAGGCCGACGAGGAGCGCGACGACCCAGGTGACCATGCTCGCGAGCTGGAGCCAGTCCGGCCGGTTCGGCGCGAGGCCCGCCTCGAGGATGGCGATCCCGGCGAAGGCGGCGAGCAGGAGGATCGTGAGGAAGGCGCGACCGATGAGGCCGTTCTGATCACCGACCAGGACCCACACGACGCAGACCAGAGCCGCGGCGATGAGGGCGCCGATCGCGACCCACAGCGAGCCCCTGATGAGCAGCGACATGTTCTTCTTGTCGCCCTGCGGCTGCAGCCGGGCGGTGTCCGGATGGGACATGGGGATCCTCTCGTCGAGCGGCGATGCCTTCATCCTGCCACGCGCGGGCCCGCTTGTTCCGGCTTCCCTCGAGTGCGAAGGAGATCAGGGACCGCCCGCGCCCTGGGGAGGAAGGGTCAGCCGGCCTTCTTCGCGGAGGCCGCCGCGAACGCCGCGACCCGCGCCTGCGCGTCCGGGGTCTCCAGGGCGGCACCGATCGACCGCGCCTCCTCGCTCAGCTGCTCGGCGAACGTGCGCTCCGGCTGCGACCGCACCAGCCGCTTGGCCTGCCCGTACGCGTCCGCCGCCCCGGCGAGCCAGAACCGCGCGATCTCCTCGGCTCGCGCACGGACCCGGTCGGCTTCCGTCCTGCCGTCCTCGCCCTCCACGACCTCGGCCACCAGGCCCCAGTCGAGGGCCTCCGCGGCGGTGAGCAGCCGGTCCTGCAGCACGAGCTGGAGGGCACGGCGCTGACCCACGGCCCGCGCGAGCTGCGCAGACACGGAGAGGTCGGGGGTGAGGCCGATGTTCGCGTACAGGCTCCCGAGCTGCGACCGCGAGCCCACCACCGCGTAGTCCGTGGCGAGCAGGATGCCGAGTCCGCCGCCGGCCGTCGTCCCGTGCGCCGCGGCGACCACCGGCACGCTCGACTCCGTGAGCGCGCGGATCCCGGTGTTGATCACTTCCGCCAGCGCGGTGATCTCCGCCCCGGACGACCCCATGGTCGTCGCCATGTCGATCACGTCACCGCCCGCGCAGAACGCCGGTCCCGCCGCATCGATGAGGATGGCCTGCACGTCGTCCCGCGACGTCGCCTCGACGGTCGCGTCCCTCCAGGCGTACGCCAGATCGGCGTTGAAGGCGTTGAGGCGGGTCGGACGGTTCAGCGTCAGCCGCGCCATCCCCTCGTCGACGGCGAACAGGATGGCATCACTCATGGCTTCTCCTTCGAGCACAGGCGGATGCCTCCAGGCTAGTCGCGCTCAGGAGCCGTCCCAGACGCGAGCGACGAACCGCTCCATGCGCCGCCGGGTGCCGTCGAGCCGGAAGTCGACCTGTCCCGCCGCCCGGATCTCGTTGGGTGCCAGCGGATGCGCCAGGCGCACGTTCTCGTGGCAGGACAGATCGGCGCAGATGTACGTGCCGACCGAGTCGCCGCGCTCCCCCGCCTCTCCCGTGCGTCGCGCCGCGAACAGCGCCACCTGGTTGCCCGGCTGCATCGTGTGGCAGATGTTGCACATGCCGGAGCGCCCACGCCCGGGTTCCGATGCCCGCAGCACCACGCCGACCACGCGCCCCTCGTGCGGGATGAGGACGTAGCCGCGCTTGCCGGCACTCGGGTCACGCCAGGCGAAGAAGTCGAGGTAGTCCCAGTCCACGAGGAGGAAGTCGTGCGGCATCTCCATGACGCGCAGCTCATCGGCGTCCGCGTTCACGAACGAGGCCCGGACGTCGGCTTCGGTGAGAGGTCGCATCGCTCCAGTCTAGGAACTCGGCGCGGAGGTGAGGCCGGGAACGGGAGAAGCCCCCGCGAGCGGGGGCTTCTCGCTGTTGGATTCTTGCTGTTGGCTTCTCGCTGCGAGCTTCAACGTTCACTTGTCTGCCCTGCGACTTCGTATGCGTTGCATGGAGCCGAGGTCGCTCAGACTTCACTCCGTGTCGTGTCAATAACCCACTTGACCGAGTGCGAACTCAATCTCCGCAGCTTGGAACCCTTCGAACGCCAGCTGGTCGTAGAGGCCCTGACGCGAGAACGAGGTCAGATCGAGGTACGACTGCGCCTTCTCAGCGCACTCGGCGTTCCAGTCGGCGCCGGCATTGTCGACGCCGAACGTGGCGTCCTCCGTACTGAAACCCTCGAACTCCAGTTGCTCGATGAGGCCCGTGCGAGAGAACCCTGCGAGACGCAGGTAGCCCTGAGCTTTGTCGACGGCATTCTGCTGCGATAGGGATAGCTTCGGCTTCTCCTGCACCGTAATGGTTATCGCTGCTCTCTCGGTCGCAAGAGACCCTGCAGCACGACTCGTGGACAGCACCAGGGCCTCCGGGTCTTCGAAGGAAGAAAGCTGCGGCGCATCGAGTCCCGCATCCTCGAGAACTGTTATGGCCTGCGACACCGGAAGTCCGACCACGTCCGGCACCGTGACTTCCGCGGCGGGTTCAGGGTCTTCTTCCTCTTCATCCGCGGCGCCATCGACGGGCGCTTCAGTCTCCACAGCCGCGGGCTTATCGTCAGACGCGGGCGAGATCGTAGAGATTCCCGCCGCGACGCCGATGGAGGCGACCGCCGCGAGCGCCCCGAGCACGATGCCGGCTATGGCGAGGCCCTTCGACTGCTTTTTCTGCAGCGCGATGATGGCGACAGTGATCGCGCCGGCACCGAGCAGGGCTCCGACTACGGGAACAATTCCGGTGAAGAACGCGACGATGCCCGCGACGAGCGCGATGATGCCCCAGGGGGCGGTGGACTTGCTCGCCTGTTCCGATGAGCCAGTCGGCGCACCATGCTCTGCGTGTGGGAGAACCGTTGTGGCTGTAGCCTGCTGCGGCTCGAGCCACTGGGCGCCATCCCAATATCTCTGCTCATTGTTCGCGTGCGGCGCCGGATACCATCCGGGCGCGGGCATCGGATCTGTCATGACTCCCCTTCGGCCGTGTTACGGCCCCAGATGTCAGCCGATTGATCGAATGCTAGCGGGAAGGTCGACAAGCGTGGACGGATCATCGTAACGATCGGCTCACGTTGGTCGCCGAACCCCGCCTGGTAGCAGCACGCCGAGTTGGAGTCGTCGGGACATCCTTCCTTGCATTGTCGCGGCTGGCGATCTAGAGGGACACCCATCGAGAACGAAAAAGGCCTGCACGACGATTCGCGCAGGCCCTTATCTCCGCCGTCATCACGCGGAGTGTTTCGTAGTGGTGGCGAGTGAGGGATTCGAACCCCCGAAGTCGAAGACGGCTGATTTACAGTCAGATCCCTTTGGCCACTTGGGTAACTCGCCAGAGCGCACCCGTCCGACTTGAACAGCCAACCGGGGGCACGAAGAACAATCATACCTGTCGGATGCGGGCGCGAGAAATCGAGGCGTCAGCTTCCGTACACGCCGCGGTCGGCGGCGGCCAGCGACTCCGGTGTGCGCAGCAGCCCGCCCTCGGCGCGGCAGGTCGCAGCGGCCACATCCATCGCGCGCGTGAGCAGGGCCGTCCACTCGTCGGCCGCCTCGGGGGCCCCGTCCACCAGTCCGGCGGCGACGGCGGCCAGCGTCGCGTCCCCCGCGCCCACGGTGTCGACCACGCGACCCGGCAGCGCCGAGATGGGCGCCGAGACCGACCCGGCGTCCGACTCGAGCACGGCGCCGTCCGCTCCGGCCGTCGCCAGCACCGCCGTGACGCCGAGGCTCCGGAGCCGCGCGCGCAGGGCGTCGAGGTCGCCGTCGTAGAGCACGGCGGCATCGTCGGCGCCGACCTTCACCAGATCCGCCCGCGCCGCCAGCCGCTCGAAGCCGCGGACGAACTCCTCGCGGTCGGACAGCATGCCGGTGCGCGGGTTCGGGTCGATCGCCAGCCGCGCGCCCTCCACCGCGGCGGCGAGGGCCTCGACCTCGGCCGGGACGTCGAAGGGGAAGCAGCTCACCGCGACGATGTCCGCGCCGGCGATGGCAGCCCTCGCCTCGTCCGAGTACCGGACGGTCCGCTCCTGGGCCGCGCGGTTGAAGGCGTAGCTCGGCTCGCCGTTCCCCGCCCGGGTCACGACCGCCCGCGATGATCCGTGCGGCGCCGCGCTCGCGATCAGCCGCACGCCGTGATCGGCCAGATACTCGCGGATGTGCGCGCCGGCGATGTCCTCCCCCACCATCGCGATGAGCGTCGTAGGGATTCCGAGCCGGCGCAGCCCCACCGCCACGTTCAGGGCGGCCCCGCCGACGAACTCGCGGACTCCGGCCTCATCCCGGATCTCGTCGATCAGGGCGTCTCCGATGACGACGGCCGCGCCGCCGGGGGAAGTCTCAGTGCTCACTCGCCGACCCTACCGTGCCGCCCGCGCCCCGAAGCAGCGCCGAACCGTGTGCATAACTCAGGAGACCTGGGCCTCCATGCCGTCACGAGCAGCCCACGGCGGCCCGCCGTCCCGGATCTCCTGAGTTGTGGACACCCGAACGGGCCGAGGGACGACGAAGGCCCCGGGGAGAACCCCGGGGCCTTCGTTCACTCACTCACACCTCAGTTGTAGGTACCGGGGGTGATGTCGTCCGTCGAGAACGCGTCGAAGTCGACGTAGCCGAAGTCGCCGTCCGCGTACGCGCCGTCGGATGCGAAGATCCGGTTCGGGTAGCGCTCGCTCTTGGCTTCCTCGGTGGCCTCGACCGTGACGTCGCGGTACTTCGAGAGACCGGTTCCGGCGGGGATGAGCTTTCCGATGATGACGTTCTCCTTGAGACCGACCAGCGGGTCGCGCTTGCCCTCCATGGCGGCCTGCGTGAGCACGCGGGTCGTCTCCTGGAAGGACGCAGCGGACAGCCACGACTCGGTCGCGAGCGACGCCTTCGTGATACCCATCAGCTCCGGGCGACCGGACGCGGGGCGCTTGCCCTCGGCCACGGCCTCGCGGTTGATCTGCTGGTAGCGCTTCAGGTCGACCATCTCACCCGGCAGCAGGGTCGTGTCGGCGTGGTCGACGACGGTGACCTTGCGGAGCATCTGGCGGACGATGACCTCGATGTGCTTGTCGTGGATCGGCACGCCCTGCGAGCGGTAGACGCCCTGGACGCCGCCGACGAGGTACTTCTGCACCTCGCGGGCACCCATGACGCGCATGACCTCCTTGGGGTCGAGCGTGCCGACCTGCAGGGGCTGACCGACCGAGACGTGCTGGCCGTCCTCGACGAGGAGGGTCGCACGCTTCAGCACCGGGTAGACGACGGGCTCGTCGCCGTTGTCGGGCGTGAGGATGACCTTCTTGGCCTTCTCGGTCTCGTCGATCGTGATGCGGCCGTCGGCCTCCGCGATCGGCGATGCACCCTTGGGGGTACGCGCCTCGAACAGCTCCTGCACACGGGGCAGACCCTGCGTGATGTCATCCGCCGACGCCGAACCACCGGTGTGGAAGGTACGCATCGTCAGCTGGGTACCGGGCTCACCGATCGACTGGGCCGCGATGATGCCGACGGCCTCGCCGATGTCGACGGTCTTGCCGGTCGCGAGCGAACGGCCGTAGCACTGCGCGCACACGCCGACAGCGGAGTCGCAGGTCAGGACCGAGCGGACCTTGATGGTCTCGACGCCCGCGGCGACCAGCTTGTCGATGAGCACGTCGCCCACGTCGTCGCCGGCCGCGGCCAGGACCTCGCCCGACGCGTTCACCACGTCGGAGGCCAGCGTGCGGGCGAACACCGAGTTCTCGACGTTCGCGTCGCGCACCAGCTCACCCTGCGAGTTCGGAGCGGCGATCGGGAGCTCGAGGCCCTTCGACGTGCCGCAGTCCTCTTCGCGGATGATGACGTCCTGCGAGACGTCCACCAGACGACGGGTCAGGTAACCCGAGTCGGCGGTACGCAGAGCGGTGTCGGCCAGACCCTTACGGGTACCGTGCGTCGCGATGAAGTACTCCGCCACCGACAGACCCTCGCGGTACGAGGAGATGATCGGACGCGGGATGATCTCACCCTTGGGGTTGTTCACCAGACCACGCATACCGGCGATGTTCCGGATCTGCAGCCAGTTACCACGGGCGCCGGAGGACACCATGCGGTTGATGGTGTTGTCCTCCGGGAAGTGCGCCTTCATCGCGGCCTGCACCTCGTCGGTCGCCTCGGTCCAGATCTTGATGAGCTCCTGACGACGCTCGGCGTCGGTCGTGAGGCCCTTCTCGTACTGGGACTGGACCTTCGCGGCCTGCTTCTCGTAGCCCGCGACGATCTCCGCCTTGTTCGGCGGGGTGAGGATGTCGCTCAGCGCGACGGTCACACCCGAACGGGTCGCCCAGTAGAAACCGGCATCCTTGATGCGGTCCAGCGTGGCGGCCGTCTCGACCTTGGGGTACTCCTCGGCCAGCTTGTTGACGATCTGCGACAGCTTGCCCTTGTCGGCCTGCTCGCGGACGAACGGGTAGCCCTTCGGGAGCGCGTCGTTGAAGATCGCCTGCCCCAGCGAAGCGTCGACCAGGCCGTGCTTCTCGTAGCCCTCGGGAGCCTCGCCCTCGAGGAAGGCCAGACCCGGGATGCGGATGCGGACCTTCGCCTGCAGGTCGAGCGTGCCCTCGTCGTACGCGAGCTGCGCCTCGCCGACGGAGCCGAACGCACGGCCCTCGCCCTTGGCACCGGCCTTGACCGTGGTCAGGTGGTGCAGACCGATGATCATGTCCTGCGAGGGCAGGGTCACCGGACGGCCGTCCGACGGCTTCAGGATGTTGTTCGACGCGAGCATGAGCACGCGGGCCTCGGCCTGAGCCTCGACCGACAGCGGCAGGTGGACAGCCATCTGGTCACCGTCGAAGTCGGCGTTGAACGCCGCGCAGACGAGCGGGTGCAGCTGGATGGCCTTGCCCTCGACGAGCTGCGGCTCGAACGCCTGGATGCCGAGACGGTGCAGGGTGGGTGCACGGTTCAGCAGCACCGGACGCTCGCGGATGATCTCCTCGAGCACGTCCCAGACCTCGGGACGGGTGCGCTCGACGGCACGCTTGGCGGCCTTGATGTTCTGCGAGTGACCGAGGTCGATCAGGCGCTTGATGACGAACGGCTTGAACAGCTCGAGCGCCATCTGCTTGGGCAGACCGCACTGGTGCAGCTTGAGCTGCGGGCCGACGACGATGACCGAACGGCCCGAGTAGTCGACGCGCTTGCCGAGCAGGTTCTGGCGGAAGCGACCCTGCTTTCCCTTGAGCATGTCGCTCAGGGACTTCAGGGCGCGGTTGCCGGTACCGGTGACGGGGCGACCGCGGCGGCCGTTGTCGAACAGCGCGTCGACGGCCTCCTGCAGCATCCGCTTCTCGTTGTTGACGATGATCTCGGGGGCACCGAGGTCGATGAGGCGACGGAGACGGTTGTTGCGGTTGATCACGCGGCGGTACAGGTCGTTCAGGTCGGAGGTCGCGAAGCGGCCACCGTCGAGCTGGACCATCGGACGCAGCTCCGGCGGGATCACCGGGACGACGTCGAGCACCATCGCGGCCGGGCTCATGCCGGTCTCGAGGAACGAGTTCACGACCTTGAGGCGCTTGATCGCACGGATCTTGCGCTGACCCTTGCCCTCCGAGATCTGCAGGTGCAGGCTCTCGGCCTCGGCGGCCAGGTCGAACGCGGCCAGGCGACGCTGGATCGCCTCGGCACCCATGTAGGCCTCGAAGTACTGGCCGAAGCGGTCCTGCAGCTCGTGGAAGACGTCGTCCTCCGGACGCAGGGCGCCGACCTCGAGCGTGCGGAAGTCCTCCCACACGCGCTCCAGCTTCAGGATCGCCTCGTCGGCACCCTTGCGGATGAGCGACATCTCCTTCTCGGCGGCGTCCTTGACCTTCTTCTTGGCGTCGGCCTTGGCACCCTCGGCCTCGAGGGCCGCGAGCTCCTCCTCCAGCTTCGCCAGGCGCTCCGCGATCTTCGCGTCGCGGCGGTCGCCGAGCGTCTTCAGCTCGAGACGGATGTTGTTCTCCTGGGTGCCCAGGTCGCGGTGACGGGCATCCTCGTCGACCGAGATGACCATGTACGCGGCGAAGTAGATGACCTTCTCGAGGTCCTTCGGCGCCATGTCCAGCAGGTAGCCGAGGCGCGAGGGCACGCCCTTGAAGTACCAGATGTGGGTGACGGGAGCGGCGAGCTCGATGTGACCCATGCGCTCACGACGGACGGAGCTCTTGGTGACCTCCACGCCGCAGCGCTCGCAGACGATGCCCTTGAAGCGGACGCGCTTGTACTTGCCGCAGGCGCACTCCCAGTCACGGGACGGGCCGAAGATCTGCTCTCCGAAGAGACCGTCCTTCTCCGGCTTGAGGGTGCGGTAGTTGATGGTTTCGGGCTTCTTGACCTCGCCGTAGGACCACGCGCGGATGTGGTCTGCGGTCGCCAGGCCGATGCGAAGCTCATCGAAGGTTGTGGACTCGAGCACTAGTTCTCCTGTGTCGGAAATTCTTTTTGAGAAGTCTGGGCTTCGACCGGCTCAGCCGTCGCGGGGACGGCTGAGCCCGTCGAAGGATTAGATCTCGTCGATCGAGGCGGCCTCGAAGCGGCTGGAGATGTTGATACCGAGTTCCTCTGCGGCGCGGAACGCCTCGTCGTCGGTGTCGCGGAGGTTGACCAGTGTGCCGTCGGCCGAGAGGACCTCGACGTTCAGGCAGAGCGACTGCATCTCCTTCATGAGCACCTTGAACGACTCGGGGATGCCGGGCTCCTGGATGTTCTCGCCCTTGACGATGGCCTCGTACACCTTGACGCGACCGAGGATGTCGTCGGACTTGATCGTGAGGAGCTCCTGGAGGGCGTACGCCGCACCGTAGGCCTCGAGGGCCCACACCTCCATCTCACCGAAGCGCTGTCCACCGAACTGCGCCTTACCACCGAGCGGCTGCTGGGTGATCATCGAGTACGGACCGGTGGAGCGGGCGTGGATCTTGTCGTCCACCAGGTGGTGGAGCTTCAGGATGTACATGTAGCCCACGGAGATCGGCGCCGGGAACGGCTCGCCGGAGCGGCCGTCGAACAGCTGCGTCTTGCCGCTCGAGTCGATCAGGCGGAGGCCGTCACGGGTCGGGAGCGTCGAGTCGAGCAGACCGGAGATCTCCTCCTCGCTGGCACCGTCGAACACCGGGGTGGCGACCTTGGTGCCGGGCGCGGCCTCGAACGCCTGCTGGGGCAGCTTGGCGGCCCACTCCGGGGTGCCCTCGACCTTCCAGCCCTGCTTCGCGATCCACCCGAGGTGGGTCTCGAGGACCTGGCCGAAGTTCATTCGACCCGGGATGCCGAGCGGGTTGAGGACGATGTCCACCGGGGTGCCGTCCGCGAGGAACGGCATGTCCTCGACGGGCAGGATCTTCGCGATGACACCCTTGTTGCCGTGGCGGCCGGCGAGCTTGTCGCCCTCGGTGATCTTGCGCTTCTGGGCGATGTAGACCACGACGCGGCGGTTCACGCCGGAGCCGAGCTCGTCGTCGCCGTCCTCGGCGTTGAACTCCTTGACCGCGATGATCGTGCCCTGCTCACCGTGGGGCACCTTCAGCGACGTGTCGCGGACCTCGCGGCTCTTCTCGTTGAAGATCGCGCGGAGCAGACGCTCCTCGGCCGACAGCTCGGTCTCACCCTTCGGCGTGACCTTGCCGACGAGGATGTCGCCGGGGCGGACCTCGGCGCCGATGCGGATGATGCCGCGCTCGTCGAGGTCCTTCAGGAGCTCCGGGCTGACGTTGGGGAGATCACGGGTGATCTCCTCCTTGCCGAGCTTCGTGTCGCGGGCGTCGACCTCGTACTCCTCGATGTGGATCGACGAGAGGGTGTCGTCCTTCACCAGGTCCTGGCTCAGGATGATGGCGTCCTCGAAGTTGTAGCCCTCCCACGTCATGAACGCGACGAGGAGGTTCTTCCCGAGGGCCAGCTCGCCGTTCTCGGTGGCGGGGCCATCGGCGATGACCTCTCCGACCTCGACGCGCTCACCGGCCGAGACGACGACCTTCTGGTTGTAGGAGGTGCCCTGGTTCGAACGGTCGAACTTGCGCAGGTGGTACTCCTGCGTGCCGCCCTCGTCGAGCATGACGACGACGCGGTCCGCGGAGACCTCGGAGACGACACCGGCCTTCTCGGCGGTGATCACGTCACCGGCGTCGATGGCCGTGTAGCCCTCCATACCGGTTCCGACGAGCGGCGAGTCGCTGCGGAGCAGCGGCACGGCCTGACGCTGCATGTTGGCGCCCATGAGCGCGCGCTGCGCGTCGTCGTGCTCGAGGAAGGGCACGAGCGAGGTCGCGACCGAGACCATCTGGCGCGGCGAGACGTCGATGTAGCCGATCTCCTCCGGGAGGAACAGGTCCACCTCACCGCTGCCGCCCTTGGGGCGCGCGAGCACGTGGCTCTCGCGGAAGCGACCCTTCGCATCGAGCGGCGCGTTGGCCTGCGCGATGTTGAAGTCGACCTCCTCGGAGGCGGTCAGGTAGTCGATCTGGTCGGTCACGACACCGTCGACGACCTTGCGGTACGGGGTCTCGATGAAGCCGAACGAGTTGATGCGCGCGAAGGTCGCGAGCGCACCGATCAGACCGATGTTCGGGCCTTCCGGCGTCTCGATCGGGCACATGCGGCCGTAGTGCGAGGGGTGGACGTCACGGACCTCGACGCCGGCGCGGTCGCGGCTCAGACCACCGGGGCCCAGAGCCGACAGACGGCGCTTGTTGGTCAGACCCGCGAGCGGGTTGTTCTGGTCCATGAACTGCGACAGCTGCGAGGTTCCGAAGAACTCCTTGATCGCGGCGACGACCGGGCGCACGTTGATCAGGGTCTGCGGCGTGATGGCCTCGATGTCCTGCGTGGTCATGCGCTCGCGGACGACGCGCTCCATGCGGGACAGACCCGTGCGGACCTGGTTCTGGATCAGCTCGCCGACCGCGCGGATGCGACGGTTGCCGAAGTTGTCGATGTCGTCGGTCGCGAGGCGGATCTCGGTCTTCTTGCCGCCGCGGATGCCCTCGAACGTCTCCTCGGTGCCCGCGTGCAGACGCACGAGGTACTTGATCGTGGCGACGATGTCCTGCACCGTCAGCACCGACTCCGTCAGCGGGGTGTCGAGACCCAGCTTGTGGTTGATCTTGTACCGGCCGA
>Ga0233424_10000681_pt1 | contig 39135 bp, 31 predicted proteins | sample Watercolumn_Towu_FD_181011 | JGI IMG/M metagenome (GOLD analysis project Ga0233424, IMG submission 181011) | Freshwater microbial communities from Lake Towuti, South Sulawesi, Indonesia - Watercolumn_Towuti2014_125_MG | ecosystem: Environmental > Aquatic > Freshwater > Lake | place: Indonesia...
GCACGACCCGCCGGACATGCCGTTTCGCCGCGCGCCGATGGGGCTGGCGAGCCGGAGCATCGTGGTCCCGCTCGCGACCAACGTGCATCTCGCGTGGGACGCCAAGCTGCTGCGCACGCACACGGTCTGGGAAGGCGAATCGCTCAACCTCTACGGCCCGCCCTTCAACGGCACGGCGACGAGGTTTATCTGCCAGCCGGGCGGCCTTGATTCTTGGGGAGGCGAACAACGCCTGCCTTGGAACGTGCAACGTAAGCTTCCGCTAACCAGCACGGTGCTGCTGCAAGAGGTGGACCTGAAGCCGCCGCAAGCCAGATTTCTCGGCGTCTTGCTTGCCAACGGGACGCCTACATTCGCCTACGAAATCGGCGAAGGGACTCAGTCGCACGTTCGTGTGCGAGAGACTCCGAGGCTGGAAAAAATCGCCGCGCGCTCGGTCGTCGTTCGCCGATTCGAGATCAGCCCATGCGACAAGGCGCTGTCGCTCGTCGTCCACTCCGAGCGTGGGTCTTCGCTAGAGCTGGCAGCGAAGCAAGCGACATTTGCGATTGCACGGCCGAATGACGTCCTCCTTGCCTCGGTTACCGGTGCACCTCGAACTCAAGTCGTCGCAGTTAACATCGGCAACGAGTTCATTCAGAAGTTGGACGTGGAGCGCGATGGCAAGGGGCCCTACAGCGCCACGCTGACCAACACCGTTCCCGGCCCTTTTGTGCGACTCTACGTCTTCATCAAGGCCGACCGTAGCTCTGTGTCGTTCGATGTCACAACGACTTCATGCAGGGACAGCGTGGATGCGAAGATGGTTGCGAACGAACTTGCGAGACTGCATTCGAACGACTCCCGTGCTGTTCCGTCCGACACTTCGCGCCCGAGTGCGATCGTTTCACACACGTTGACTGTCCTCGCGGACTCTGCGCCCTCGCGTCCCGAGTCGGGCGACGATTTCTTCCGCGTCGAGCATTTCCCGGTGCCCAAGGACATCAAGCTCATGGTCGGTGGCATGGACTTCCTGCCGAACGGCGACCTCGCGGTCTGCACGCTCGCGGGCGAGGTGTGGATTGTCGAAGGCGCGACGAACGCGCCGCAGCGCGCGGTGTGGCGGCGCTTCGCGCGCGGGCTCAACGAACCCGCCGGGCTCAAGGTCGTCAACGGCCGCATCGTGGTGGTGCAGAAGTGCGAGCTCACGCGCCTCACGGACACCGACGGCAACGGGGAGGCAGACCTGTTCGAGTGCCTGAACGACGACTGGGGCTACAACGGCAATTATCACTCGTTCGCGTTCGGCCCCGCGCTCGACGCCGCGGGCAATTTCTACGTGATGCTCACCGGCCACCGCACCATTTACGACCTGCCGCGCATGGGCTGGGCGCTCCGACTCGCGCCGGAAGGTCAAGGTGCGAAGTCCAAGGTTGAGAACTCGAAGTTGGCGGCAGCGAAACCCGCGGACCTGCTCACGTGGCCGTTCGAGCGATTCAAGGCGGAGCCGTTCTGCTCGGGGCTGCGGTGTCCGAATGGCTTCGGCACGCATCAGGGCGACATCTTCATCACGGACAATCAAGGCCACTGGGTCGCGGCGAACAAGCTCGTGCACTTGCAGGCGGGGAAGTTCTACGGGCACCCGTCCGCCACGCCCGCGCCGCGCGAACAGTTCGATGGCGACATGAACGCCACGCCCCCGGCGGTGTGGTTCCCGTATGCGTGGGTGCGGTCGGCCAGCGGCATCGCCACCATCGGGGACGCGCGGTTCGGGCCGTTCCGGGGGCAGTTGCTAGTGGGCGAGTTCCAGAACGCGAGCGTGGTGCGCGTCGCGCTCGAGAAGGTCGGGGGCGAGTGGCAGGGCGCGGTGTTCCCGTTCGCGAAGGGCTTCGCGAGCGGCGTGAACCGGCTGGCGTTCGGTCCCGACGGCAAGCTCTACGTCGGCGGGTTGCGCATGGGCCACTGGACGAGCATCGCGCCACAACCGCATTCGCTCGACCGCGTGAGCTTCACGGGCAAGGTGCCGTTCGAGATTCGCGACGTGCGCGCGCGCTCGGACGGTTTCGAGCTGACCTTCACGCAGCCGGTGAACGCCGCGAGCGCGGGCGACGTGGAGAATTGGGACGCGTTGCAATACACCTACGGCTACGAGGGCCGACACAACGCGCCGGAGAAAGACCGCGACGAGAAGCTGCCCGGTTCCGAGGTCCGCGTGACGAATGCGGCTGTGTCGGCGGACAAGTTGCGCGTGAGCCTGACCATCGAGGGCTGCAAGCCGCGCCACGTGGTGATGGTCCGCGCGACGGGCGTGAAGAACTCCGAGGGCAGGCCGCTGCGGAACGACACGTTCCACTACACGCTGAACGCAATTCCGCGAAGGTGACGGCACGATTCGTGGCCGCGCCCGTCCTCTGGGAGGGCGCGGTCCCACCCGCGCCCACGGTCTCATTCCACTTCCACCACGGCCACGGCATACACGAGCACGCGCGGGATGGTGAACGTCGCGACGTCCGCTGATTGGCGGATCGTGAGCTTCGAGTTCTTCGCGTCATCGGGCGAAAGCAGGCGCACGGTCTTTGCCCGTTCGCCGGGCGCGAGCGCGAGGCGCACGGGCACTTGCTCGCACGCGATGGGATTCTCCTCGTGTGGACCGCGGCCCATGCGCGCATTGGCGGGCGGCTCGGTGCGGTTGTAGTTCACGAGGTGGACGAGCGCGCGCTTCTTCTCCGGTTGCCGCAAAAGCGAAAGCACCGAGGTCGGATGGCCCTCGCGCCGGGTGACGCCGGCGAGTTCGTTCGCGCCCCACGTGTCCGCAGTCGCCGGCAGGTTCGTTGAGAGCGCCGGCAGGCGGATGCCTCGAAACGTCTCGATGACCGCGCGTGCCTGTCCCTCCAACGCGGAGTCGTCGCACCACGCGAGCACGCGCCGCCCGCGCAGATGTTGCGTCGAGAGAATGTCATCCGGCACCACGTCGAAGGCGAACCCGTCGCGGACGAGGCGGCGGCCGAAGCGCTTGAACTGCTCGACGGGGGCGACGTTGCCCTGATGAACCGCGCTGCGCGGGTAGAGCACGAGCAGTTCCGCGGCGGGCTGCGCGCCGGCGTAGAGGTCGCGGTGCTGGCGCGCAAAGTTGAAGTAGCTCACCAGCGCCTCGCGGCCGGCTGGATTCTTGTAGGTCGCGTAGAAGCCCATGCCCGCGCCGCCGTTGGCAATGCCCTCGGCGATGGTGGCGCGCAGGCGCGTCTGCTCGTATTTGCCGAGCACGAAGGGCTTCGGCCCGAACGCGCCCAGGATGTAGCGCAATTGCAGCGTGCCGTCGCCGAGGTCGCCGTTGGCGAGGTCGGTCTGCGACGCGGCGTTGCCGGTGGAATACCAGAGGTAATCCTCGCCGCGTCCCCACAAGCCGCCGGGCATCGCGCTGCGTTCGTCGCCGTTGATCTGGCTGAATGCTCCGAGGTGGTTCCACTGCGCGACCATGAGATCCGGCTTGAGTGCGCGGCCGTGGGTGATGAACACGTCGTCGAAGTCGTGCTTGAGCGCCTCCTGCGTCCAGCGCAGCGCGGCCATCTTGAAGGGTGTCGTCTGCATCGGGTTGTGCCACGAGGGAATTTCGGTGAAGCGATGCGCCTTCAAGTCCGCGATGCTGAATTTCTCCTTGAGCTCGGCCGAGGTGAAGTTCGTGCCGAGCCACGCGCGGAATCCGCCGACGCAGTGCGCGCACATGCAGTCGCGCCGGTAGAAGTAGTTCGCGATGAGGCCGTCCACGCCGCGGTCCACGGCGAGCTTGACCATGGCCTTGAGGCACGCGCGCCACTGCGGGTTGTTGAGGCAGCCGTGATACTCGGGCCAGCCGCCGACGCGGTAACTGAGCGTGGAAATGACCTTGCCCGAGGCGTCCACTTGCAACATCGAGACCGGGTCCGCGGCGGGCTTCGGACCGAGCTGCGCCTCGTCCCACTTCGCATACCACTCGAAGAAGCCGGCCTTGTTCGTGTGCTCGCCGAAGATGAACGTGGTGTTGAAGTGCCCGACCGCGCGCAGGCCGAGCGCGTGGATGTCGCGGTTGAGCCTGGCGAAGAACGCGCCGCACTCGGCGTTGCCCTGCACGGGCAGGTGCGCCGGGTAGCCCTTGTAAGCCGGCGTGTGCGCGAGGCTGTGGAAGGTGACGCCATAGAAGCCCACCTGCGCCACCTCGGGCCGCGCGTCACGCAGGAACTCGACATATTCGGGCACGCCGTAATCCGTCCAGTGCGCGACCATCGTGTTGAACCAGCGCGAATCGGCGGGCGCGGGAGGAGTTGCGGACCGCGCGGCGAGCGGCAGCACGAGGGCCAGCGCGGCTGCGGGAAGGAACCGGGAATTCATGCGGCGAATCATCGGCGGGACGAAGTGGGCGTCAACCGTTTGTTGTGCGGGCCGGGATTGACCCGCGGTCCGCACCGCAGCGCACGGGCGGTGCCGCGAAGTCGTGAGTTACGCCAACGGCACCGGGCAATCCAGCGTGTCGCTGACGGCGCGGAGGAGCTCGGCCTCCTCCACGCGGACTTCGCCATCCGCCGAAATGGCGGCAACACACGCGGTGAGCACGCGCTTCTTGAAGGGAAACGACAGCAGGCTGAGCCGGTCAAGCGCGAGTTCGAGTGCGTCGAGGCGGCAGGCGGATTGTTCGAGCGGGCCGTCCGGACCTTTCGGCAGCAACAACTCGCGCCAGCCCGCGCGAAACGCCGCCAGCGCGCGCACCGGGTCGTCCTTGTGGCCCTGCCGCGAGAGGCAGGAGAGCAGCACGAGGCACTCGTGCTTCGCCGCGGCGATGGAGACCGGCTGCGACGCGAATGGCAGCGAGAGGCCGAAGTAAATCGCGAGGTGCCGGCGCATTACCCTGCGGAGCGTGAACTCGAACAGGTCGAGGAAACCGTCGCTCGCGATGAGTTCCTCGAGCGTCGTGTTGAAGCGCTCGAACTGCGGGCGGTTCATGCGGCGCAATCCGGCCAGCGCGAGGTCGAGCAGCGGCAGCTTGCGCGCGCGGTCACCCAACACCGGCAGCGGCTCGAGCTTCTGGAGATCTTCGAACGCCGGGCCCGCGGCGGTCTCGCGCAGGCGCTTCATCTGCCACTCGCGCAGGGCGGGGTCGTCCGCAAGAAGCAGCGCATAAACGAGCGCGCACGCGCCCAGCGGGTCGCGCGCGGCGTCCGTCACCCCGCGCGGCAAGTCGCGCACGAGCCCGCTTGCGAGCGACAGGTCCGCCGCAGACGGATTGCCGACTTGGGCGCAGAGGCCGGCGATGTTGCGACGGGCCAGAGGCGCAGCACCGGCGCCGCGCTGCGCGAGTTCGGACACCGCCTCGCCCTCGTCCCGCGACGCGGGTCGCGCCATCGCGGCCAGCCGCGCCATCTCGGGGTTGAACGCCGGGTCGAGCCAGCGGATTCGTTTCTCGATGGGCGGATGCGTCGCCATCATGAAGTCGAGCCAGGACGGCCTCCCCGCGTTGGAGAAAAACATGTGGCGCAGCATGGACGCGCGCGGCGAGCGCAGCGCCGAACCACCGGAGTATCCGGCAATCTTCTTGAGCGCGCCGGCCAGGCCGAGTGGGTTGCGCGTGAACTGCACCGCCGCGGCGTCGGCGAGGTGTTCGCGCTGCCGCGAGACCGCCGCCTGGATTAGCCGGGCGAAGAAGACGCCGAGGTAGCCGATGATGAAGAGCGCGAGCCCGATGATGAAGAGCGCGGCCAGGAGTTTGTCGCCGTCCCGGTCGCGGCTCCGCGAATGGCGCGGGCGCGAGTTGCCCAGCGCGCGGAGCAGGATTTCGCCGATGAGCGCGAGGCCGAGGATGCCGCCGAGCCACGCAGCCAGCTTCATGTTCAGGCGCATGTCGCCGTTGAGGATGTGGCTGAACTCGTGCCCGACCACGCCCTGCAATTCGTCGCGCGTGAGGTGTTCGAGCGCGCCGTGCGTCACCGCCACCGCCGCGTCGCTCGTGGTTCTGCCGGCGGCGAACGCATTGATTCCGTCCTCTTCCTCGAGCACAAACACCGGCGGCACGGGCACGCCGGACGCGATGGACATTTCCTCGACGACATTGAGAAGCCGGCGTTCGAGCGGGTCGCGGCTCGAAGGGTCCACGAGCCGGCCACCGCACGACTCGGCCACCGCCGGGCCACCGCCCGTGAAGCCCGCCCACGTCACGCCCACGCCGCAGAGGATGACCAGAAGCGTCACCGCGACATCCACGGCGACGAGCGCGGGGTCCCACAACCGTTTCGGCGAGAGCACGCCGGCGACGACGCCGTGCACCGCCGCGATGATGCACACGACGGCGATGCCGTAGAGCACGAGCAGCCGGCCCGTGCGTTTGCGGGCGTTGTCCTGTCGGGCGAAAAAGTCCATGTTGTCGGGCCGCGCCACGGGCACGGCCCAGGCTAAAAGGAAACCTTCACTGCCTGCCGGTCCGCGTCGTTGTCCACCTTCCACAGTGGAGCCTCGGTGACGCCGAGCATTCCCGCGAACAGGTTCGTCGGGAACGACTGCACGCGCGTGTTGAAAAGCGTGACGGCGTCGTTGAAAGCCTGCCGCGCGAAGCCGACGCGGTTCTCTGTCGTTGTGAGTTCCTCCATCACAAGCATCATGTTCTGGCTGGCCTTGAGCTCGGGATACGCCTCGGCCACTGCGAGCATCCGCCCGAGCCCGGCGCCAAGGGTTCTCTCCGCCGCGAGCAGGTCGCGCATCGCGCCGGCGTCGGCGGGATTGGCGGCGGCGCGCGCGGCGGCCGCGGAAGCAGCGGCGCGCGCGTTGACGACCTCCTCCAGTGTGACGCGCTCGTGCTGGAGGTAGCCCTTGGCGGTCTCGACGAGGTTGGGGATGAGGTCGTAGCGGCGCTTGAGCTGGACATCAATCTGCGCGAACGCGTTCTTGAACCGGTTGCGCGCGGTGACGAGCCCGTTGTAGGTGACGGCGACGAACAGCACAGCCGCAAGGACGAGCCCGAGCGGGACCGCGACGAGGAGCATCAAGGGCAGGACAGCAAGCGGGTGCATGACAGTTGCGAATGGTTGCATACTTCGGCGCTCGAAGTCTGGCGGGTGCACCGTGCGCGCTCAATTACAAAACCCGCGCCAATTCACAGACGGCGCGCCGCGCGAGGCCTTTGGCTTGCCTGCCCCGCGACGCGCCTCCTCATTCAACGCACGTGCATTCAACGCACGTGCATCGCACGTGACTCATGGGCGTTTTTTCGCGCAGCCCCAAGGCTCAAAAGACCATCCTCGTCATTGATGACGAGCCGAAATTCTGCCGGATGATCGAAACGACCCTTTCGCACTACGGTTACCGGGTCATCACCGCCCGCAGCGGCTACACGGGCATCGAAATGGCCGACCGTCTCCAGCCCGACATCATCCTCTGCGACGTGAACATGGAGGACGGCGACGGTTACGACGCGCTCGCGGGCGTGCGCAACAACGCGGTGATCGCCGACACGCCGTTCCTGCTCATGACGCAGGCGCCGAGTTCCGCGAGCCTGTTGCAGGGGCTGTCGTTGTCGGTGGACGATTACCTTCCCAAGCCGTTCACGTTCGAGCAGTTGCTCGAGGCCCTCAAGCACGCGTTCAAGGCGCGGCCGCGCGAGAGCGAGTGACGCGCCCTCAGCCGCGTTCGCCGCGCAGGTAAACCGCCCACACGATCAGCGCGAACACCGCGAGCGCGCCCGCGGTGAACCGCCAGAACCAGCGGTCTTCGCGGATCACCCCTGCATCAATCAGCATCACCCTCACGCCGTAGGCCATGTGGATGAGCAGGCAGAGCAGCAGCACGATGTCGAGCGCGGCGTTGAAGTGCAGTTGCTTCGGCGACCACGGCAGCACCCACGGCAGCTTGTCCCGCGCGGCCCAGCCCGTGTAGAGCTTGAGCGGCAGCAGCACGACCATGATGGCTGCGCTCACGCGCTGGATCAGCCACGCGACGGTGCCGCGATAGGGAAGCCGGCGGGGAGGTTCCTGAGATTCGTGCATGGGATGCTCGTCAGGCGCGATTGCAAAACCCGGAGTCGCGCGTGGTGAATGACGAATCACGAAATCCGAATGACGAAGGAATGACGAAGCTCGAATGGCGGATGCGCGTGCCGGACACGCTGGATTCGGACTTCGACATTCGGGCTTCTTTCGTCATTCGAACTTCGTCATTCGTCATTCTCAAGCAGCGCCCATCGCTTTCAGGATTTCCGCGGAGCGCCGCTCGGCCTCGCGCTGCACGTCGAGCTGGAGGTTCGCGCCACGCGCGTCAATGCCCACGGTCAGCGGGCCCATCGCCTTCACGCGGAACTTCCACAGGCACTCGGGCATCAGGTCTTCCCAGTGGACTTCTTCAATCGCCTCGACCTGCAAGGTCTGTCCCGCCGCCGCGCCGCCGGTCACGCTCAGATAAACCGCGCCGTGCTTCGCCATCAACTCCGCGCTCTTCGCCGAGAGGCCGCCCTTGCCGAGGATCGCGCGCACGCCGTGGTCGCGCAGCAGCGCCTCGGTGAAGCGGTCCATCCTCATGCTCGTGGTCGTGCCGATGCAGAGCGGCTCGTAGCGGCCATCGGGAAGCTTGCGCACGTTCGGCGCGGTGTGCAGCAGCGCCGCGCCGCGCAAGTCCACGGGACACGGCACGCCCTTGTCGAACATCCGGATGAGGCTCGCGTCGCGGATGCCGAACACGACGCCATCGAGCGTGACGGAATCGCCGACGGACAGTTGGCGCACGTCGGCCTCGGTCAGCGGGGTGTTGAATTGAAACGAGGCCATCAGAACCCAAATTCCACCTTCCCGTCCGCGGTCACTTTCGCCCTGCGCCGCTCGGCGCGCCAGCATTGCAGGTTCACACCGACGGGATTGCAGGTGATGTGCGTCCACGCGGACTCGATGTGCACGGCGAGCGCCGTCGTGTCGCCGCCCAAGCCCTGAGGACCGATGCCGGTCGAGTTGATGGCGTTGAACAACTCCTCCTCCAGCGCGGCGAGTTGCGTGTCGGGGTTCTTCGAGCCGAGCGGACGCGCCGTCGCCTTCTTCGCCAGCGCCATGCAGAGGTCGGACGAGCCGCCGACGCCGACGCCGACAATGGTGGGCGGGCACGGCTTTGCACCCGCGCCGACGACCTGTTCGAGCACGAAGCGCTTGATGCCATTCACGCCGTCGGCAGGCACGAGCATTTTCAGCGAACTCATGTTCTCCGAGCCGCTGCCCTTGGGCATGAAAAGAATGTCGAGCGCGTCGGCGTCCGGCACGAAGTCGAAGTGGATGATCGGGATGCCCTCGCCGGTGCTGGTCTGGCGGTTCTCGCGCGTGAGCGGCGCGACGATGCTCGAACGCAGCGGATGCTCACACGTGGCGCGCTCGGTGCCGCGGCGGATGGCGTCGGCAAGGCGCGCGCCGTCGAGGCGCAGCTTGCTGCCGATGCCCACCCAGTAAATCGGGATGCCCGTGTCCTGGCAGACGATCATGTCCCGGTTGCGGCCGAGCGCGATGGATTCGAGATACGCGGCGAAGATGCGCCTGGCGACTTCCTTCGACTCGCGCGCGGCGGCGGCGCGGATGGCCTCGACGATGTCGGGCGGGATTTCCTTGAGCGAGCGGATGTAGAGGTCGCGGCAGGTCTCCTCGACACGCGGGTAAAAGTCATCAGGCACTTCCATTGGGGCAGGTCACGCCGACGTTACATCCGGCCGCGTGTCGTGACACCAGAATTCGGACAGCGCGGGCTCAATCGGGCGCATCTCAGTTTCTTGCAGCACAGAGGGAAGGACGGACGAACTGACAGAAGGAAGCGGGCAAAAAGAAGGACTGGCAAACGGCGCAGCACGGACGGCAGGTGTAAGCAGGAAGGCGCATCCACTCCTTTGGCCGCGCATTCGTTTGTCCCCATTCGTTTGCCAACCTCATGAGTCCTGACATGGGCCCGGACCCCCGGTTTTTTCTGCCTCCTTCTTGCTGTCCGTTTCCGACGCCTGAGTCGCTTGCAAGAAAGTGAGATGCGCCCGGCTCAATCGGACTCCGCAATCGCGCGCCGCGAGCCAGCGCGCGGGGAACATTCCGCAGCAACGCGGCAGGCGTCGGCGACGACAGCGAGCCGGGCCAGAAAGCTCTCGCGTTCACTGGCAGGCAACACGGAGAGCACCTGCGCCTGCAAGTCCACCGCGACCCGCCTCAACTGCTCATACTTGCGCCGACCGGCGGGGCTGATGCGGATGCGGTAGGCGCGCTTGTCGCTTTCGTGCGGCTTGCGATTCACCCAGCCGAGGGATTCGAGGCGAGAGGCGAGGGATGCGATGGTGTTGGGGTCGCTGCTCATGGCGCGCGTGAGATCGCCTTGCGTGAGCCCCTTCGAGTCGCCTTCGAGCAGGCAGCGCAACGCGGTGAACTGATCGGGCGTGGCGCCGGTGTGGTAGATGCGGCGGCGGAAGGACTGGTTGAGGCCATACCACGCGCGGCGCAGCAGGGGCGGAAGCCGCCGGCGCTCGGGCGAGTCAATGGGCAGGGCGTCGGTTCCTGAATAGTCGCGGTCGGGCATAAGTCAGAGCAGCAGGCCGGATGATACGTGTAGGTAGTATTCGGTTGCAATCCATTTGAGACTCCGGCATCGTCCGCCGCGCGACCGGGAAATGAGTTGTCAGCCAACGCCGGTTTGGACAGCCTGACCTGACACAGCCACGATTTGATTCAGCATGAAAAGTTGTTCACGTTGGGCGCTCCGCGCGATGGCAGCCAGTTTCGCCGGCGTCGCGTTTCTTGTCGCCTCACGGCTCGACGCCGCGCCGGCCAAGGGCTGGCTCGCGTGGCGCGGGCCGACGCAGAACGGCGTGTCGCTGGAGAAAAACCTCCCGGCTACGCTTGACGCGAGGAAGCCGCTGTGGACCGCCGAGTTTCCCGGACAATCCGCCCCCGTCATCGCGGACGGCAAGCTCTACATCATGGGCTACCTCGGCGAGGGGGCGGAACTCGCGGAGGGCGTGGCGTGCTTTGATGCCGAATCGGGGAAGAAGCTTTGGGAGAAGCGCTACACGGATTTCCTGAGCGACACGATTTACCTGCGCTACGCGACGAGCAGCCCCGCAGTGGACCCGGAGACGGGCAACGTTTACATGATGGGCACGCAGGGGATGCTCGCGGCGTTCACGGCCGACGGGAAAGAGCTGTGGAGTTACTCGATGATGGAGTCGTTTGGCCGGCTGACGTTTCCGAACGCGCGCACGGCGTCGCCACTTGTGGACCGTGATCTTGTGATCGTGCGCGGCATCACCTCCAACTGGGGTGCGCAGGGCGCGGCGGGCGACCGGCTCTACGGATTCGACAAGAAGACCGGCCAGCTCGTGTGGGCATCGTGGTCGGGCGAGCGGCCGCTGGACAACTCCTTCTCGCATCCCTACCTCACGTGGTTCCGCGGCAAGCGCGTGTTCATCACGGCGACCGGCGACGGCAACATTTACTGCGGCAACGCGCGCACGGGCGACCCGTTGTGGCGCGTGCCGCTCTTCAAGGCCGGCATCAACTCGACCGTGCTCGTGCACAACAACGACAAGGTCGTGGCCATTTACGGCACGCCCTACGAGCCGGGGCAGATGGTGTGCATCAAGATTCCCGACGTGGAGCCGCCCGGCGCGACGAACGTGCCCGTGCTTGTCGAGCGGCAGACCGTGCAACTTTGGGCGACGCCGAAAGTGACGGCGTCCACGAGCCACCCGATCCTCGTGGGCGACCGCATCTACGTCGTCGCGGAAAAGGGCGACCTCTTCTGCGTGAACGTGATCACGGGGGACATCTTGTGGAGCCTCAAGCTTGGCAACGAGCAGCGCAACTCGGGCCTTGTGCACGCGGACGGCAAGCTCTACGTGCCGATGCTGGATGACCCCGCGTCGAAGGCCACCGGCGAGGCTGTCGCGGGCACGACGGGCGCGTTCTACATCATCCAACCCGGCGACAAGGAGGGGAAGATTCTCTCGCACATCCCGCTCGAAGGCCGGTGCTTCGGCACGCCCGCGGTTTACAACGGAAAGATCTACATGCAGACCTCGAAGCAGCTCTACTGCTTCGGCAAGGCCGGCAACAACCCCGGCCTCGCGCCCGAACCGGCGCCCGAGAAGTGGCCTGCCGCCGGCGCTGCTACGCAGTTGCAGGCGGTTCCCGCCGAGGTTGTGCTGCATCCGGGCGACGCGGCGTCGTTCCGCATCCGCACGCTCGACAAGAACGGGCTCGTCGTTCAGGACAACATTGATCCGAAGTCCGTCGCGTGGACCAACTACATTCCGCCGACCGCGCGGGTGCGCTCGCTGATGAAGGGCGCGTTCAATGCCGGCGGCCAGCTCGTCGCTGAAAAGGAAATCGTTCCCAGCGCGGGCGCATTCCGCGGCACGCTCGGCGGGCTGGCGGGCACGATTCGCGGACGCGTGCTGCCGGGCCTGCCCATTCGCGAGGACTTCGAGAAGTTCTCCATTGATGTCGTGCACGCGACCGAGGAAGGCGTGAAATTCGCCTATCCGCCGCTGCCGTGGATCGGGCCGCGTTTCAAGTTCGAGGTGCGCGAGAGCGGCGACACCAAGGCGCTGGTCAAGACCATTGACAACAAGTTTTTCCAGCGCGCCTACGTGTTCATGGGCGAGCCGACGATGAAGAACTACACCGTGCAGTGCGACGTGATGAGCGAGGGTCGCCCGCGCAAGATGTCGGAGGTCGGCCAGGTCAACCAGCGCTACCTCATCCTGCTCAAGGGCAACTCGCAGGAGCTCGAGATCAACTCCAACCAGGAGCGGCTCAAGGTCGCCGCCCCGTTCTCTTGGAAGGCGAACCAGTGGTATTCGATGAAGTCGCGCGTGGACTTGAAGCCGGACGGTTCGGGTGTGGTCCGCGCGAAAGTGTGGCCCAAGGGCGAGGCGGAGCCCGCGGCGTGGACGCTCGAAGTCCCGCACAAGGTCGCGCACCAGACCGGTTGCCCCGGCCTGTTCGGCTTCGCACCGCAGGAAATGCGCGTGGCGATTGACAACGTCGCCATCACGCCGAATTGAGCGCCGCGAACTGTCTCGAGACGCAGCCGTTTTCCAACGACCCCGCATGAAACTCAAACTTCTCCTCGCTGCTGCAGCCACGGCGGCGATCACCGCCACCGCGCAAGACTGGCCCCAGTGGGGCGGCACCAATCACCGCAACATGTATTCGCCGGCCAAGGGCCTGCCGAGCCGATTCGAAACCGGCCCCATGAAGAAGGGCACCGAGGAATTCGACCTCGCCAAGGCCAAGAACGTGAAGTGGGTCGCCAAGCTCGGGACGATGGCCTATGGCAACGTCACGGTTTCCAACGGCCGCGTCTTCATCGGCACCAACAACGGCGTGCCGCGCGACCAGCGCCACCTCGGCGACCGCTCCATCCTCCTGTGCCTCGATGAGAAAAATGCCAGCCTCCTTTGGCAGCTTGTTGTGCCCAAGCTCAAGGCCGGCAAGGTCAACGACTGGCCCGACCTCGGAATCCTTTCCTCCCCGACCATCGAGGGCGACCGCCTTTATGTCGTCACGTCGCGCTGTGAAGTGCTCTGCCTCGACGTGCGCGGCATGGCCAACGGCAACGACGGCCCGTTCAAGGACGAGGCCAAGTATGTCGTGGCCGACGTGGTGGACGCCGACGGCAAGCCCGTCGCGCCCATCGAACCCGGCCCGAAGGACGCCGACATCATCTGGCGCTACGACATGATGGACGAGCTCGGCGTGTTTCCGCACAACGCCTCCAATTGCAGCATCCTCATCGTCGGCGACACGCTCTACGTTTGCACTTCCAACGGCCAGGACTGGTCGCACGTGAACGTGCCCTCGCCGCTCTCCCCGAGCCTTATCGCGCTCGACAAGAAGACCGGCAAGCTGCTCGGCGAGGATGACGCGGAAATCGGCAAGCGCCTTTTCCACGGCCAGTGGAGTTCACCCTCGTCGGCGGTTGTCAATGGCCGGCAACTCGTGTTCTTCGGCGGCGGAGACGGCTGGTGCTATGCGTTCGACGCCAACCCGGCGAAACAGGGCGATAGCGCATTCCTCAAGACCGTGTGGAAGTTCGACTGCAACCCGCCCGAGTTGAAGAAGGACCCCGAGGGCAAGCCCTACAGCTACGGCAAAGGGGGCAGCGGCCCGAGTGAAATCATCGCCACGCCCATCTTCTACAAGAACCGCGTGTATGTGGCCACCGGCCAGGACGAGGAACACGGCGAAGGCCCGGCGGTCTTCACCTGCATTGACGCAACGAAGACGGGCAACATCACCAAGGACGGCGCGGTGTGGGTCTTCAAGCAGTTCAACCGCAGCATCTCCACGGCGTCCATTGACCCGGACACGGGCCTGCTCTTCGTGGGCGATTTCTCGGGCTTCGTGTATTGCCTCGATGCCGACACTGGCAAGCTCTACTGGAAACACGACATGAAGGCGCATATGTGGGGTAGCAGCCTCGTCGCGGACGGCAAGGTATACATGGGCGACGAGGACGGCGACTTCGTGGTCTTCGCCGCGAACAAGGGTGTGCCCATCCCCGCCAAGCAGCAGAAGAAAGGCGGCCCGACTGTCGGCCCGCAAATCATCAGCGAGGTCAACCTCGGCAGCGCCATCTACTCGAGCCCGATCGTCGCCAACGGCGTCATCTACGTCTCCACCCAGACTCATCTGTTCGCGCTGCACGACTCGGCCAAAGCCTCGCCACCCAAGCCGTAGCCCGCGCGTCACGGCGGTTCACCGCCGCAAGCGCCTAGTCTGTCCTAGCCAGCCGCTCGACAATCGCAATCCGCAATCCGCAATCTGCAATCCGCAACCCTCGATTCCTCCATGCCCACATCCATCTCCCCCGAAGCCATTGCCGCCGCCCAAGCCCAGCTCGACGCCCACCTGCGTGACACGCTCGCATGGCACTTCAGTCCCGAAACCGGCTGCCCTTACTGGCTCGACTGGGCGAAGAAGAACTTCGACCCGCGCCAGGAAGTGAAGTGCATCGGCGACATGCTCAAGTTCCCGCACTTTCAGGACGAAGCCCTGCGCGATCTCGAGCCCGAGGTGTGGGTCCCGGCGCAGTTCAAGGGGAAGCCGTTCAACATTTTCGAGACCGGCGGCACCACCGGCATGCCCAAGCAGCGCATCGGCTGGAACGATTACAAGACCGACTACGAGGAATTCAGCGGCAAGATCAGCGACGAGCACTTCCCGCGCGGCAAGGCGTGGATCATGGTCGGCCCCACCGGCCCGCGACGCCTGCGCCTGGCCATCGAGCACCTCGCCAACTTCCGCGGCAGCTCGTGCTACTTCATTGATCTGGACCCGCGCTTCGTGAAGCTCGTGCTCGGCAACAAGCAGTTCGACGTGGCCAAGCAATACATGGCGCACGTCGTGAACCAGGCGGTGACCATCATGAAGCACCGCAAAATCAGCGGCCTCTTCACCACGCCCAAGCTCCTCGAGGCGCTCGCCGAGCAGGTGAACCTCTTCGAGATCGGCATCCGCGGCGTCTTCTGCGGCGGCACGTCCATGTCGCCGCAATACGTCCGCTTCCTCGTCGAGGAGGTGCTCGAGAACAAGATCGGCTTCTACCCGACCTACGGCAACACGCTCATGGGCCTGGCTGCCAGCGTGCCCATCACCAAGGAGGACAATTACTCCGTCACCTACTACGCCCCGCAGCCGCGCGCCGTGCTGCGCATCGTCAACCCGAAGCAGACCGACCAGACCGTCGGCTACGGCGAATGGGGCCGCGTCGAGCTCACCACGCTCACGAAGGAGTTCTTCATGCCGCGCTTCCTCGAGCGCGACGAGACCATCCGCCGCGAACCGCGCGCCCCGTATGCGTGGGACGGCGTTGGCGACGTGCGGCCCTTCGGCGCGATGGAGAAAACCATCGTCGAGGGCGTGTATTAGTTTGCCCTCGCGAGCCCCGCGTGGCATTCATGCCGCATGAACTTGGACCGCATCCGGGAACGCCTGCACAACGGTTTCAAACCGTTCGTCATCGAGCTCTCCAGCGGCAAGCGGCTCAAAGTCCCGCACCCGGAATTCATGGCCATTGGCAGGAAGGGGCTTGTCGTGATGGGCGCCGATGACTCGGTCACCATCGTGGATGCGCTCCACATTGTGTCGGTGGAGAACCTCCGGTCTCGTCGGAAACCCCGGTCCACGCGCGCCCGCTGATGGTCTTCCACACCATCTACCTCAAGGACCTCAAGAACGACGCCGGTTACATGGACGTCGTCCTGGAGAACGACCAGCTCTTCCGCAACTTCATGCAGTTCCTCGAGGTCCGCATCGTCCCCGTCCGCGCGAATCGCCTCGCCGACCCCGCGAATCCCGGCGCGCACGCCGGCAAGTTCGCCATCAACTTCGCGGACGTCTCGGCGATGACCATCCGGCAGGCGTGATCGATCCTGCTTCGCTGGCCGCCACGGTGTTCGCGCCGGTTCCATTGCATTGCGCCGCACTTCGCCTTTGAACCTCCCACGGCGACCCGGCAAAGTCCGGTCATGCGACCCACTGCCTTTCTTCCGCGCGCGTTGCTCCTGACCGTCGCCGCCGCCGCCGCCTCGGTTGCGCTAGCGCAGGACGACGACCCGTTCATCCCGTTCGACGCCGTCGGGCTGTTTCGCAAGAACCTCACCGCGAAGGCTTCCGGCGCGATTGCAGCCTCGCAGCGCATCGCGTTCAACACCGGCTTCCGGCTCAACGCCGAGTTCGGCTACCGCATCAACGACTGGATGCACGGCCGTTCAACACCGGCCTGCTCTCTCGGCTAGCAGCCTCGTGCGGCGCACCAACGCCGCCGTCAGTTACTTCATCGGACTCGATGCGCAGCCGACCCTCCCCTTTGCTGCGCTGGCGGGCGACCGAATGGTGTTCCGCGGCTGGAATCCAGCCCGGAGCGCCATCGTGCCGGTCACGAACACGCAGTCGTTCAACACCGTTCACGGAACGAACGGCCATTTCGCATTTGCGGATGGCAGCGTCATGCGAGTCGGCGAGCCCGGCTGGCCGGCCGTGAGTGCCTATCCACCGGGCTACACCAACCGCCTCCTCATGCCCTTCCCGCCGCCGTGATTCGCACCGCGAGCCCTTGAGTCCCGTCACGACCGCTGCTTCAATCCGACCATCGCCGAAGATGAATCCCACCACACCGCCCCGCATCCGTGTCCATCCGTGTCCATCCGTGGTTGAACTTCTCTGCGCCTTCGCGCTGCTTGCCGCTGTGACTGCGCGCGCCTCGGACTGGCCGCAGTTCCTCGGCCCCACGCGCAACGGCGTGTATCCCGGCACGAACCTCGCCGCGACGTGGCCGAACGAAGGCCCGCCCGTGCTCTGGCAGAAGCCCGTCGGGCAGGGCTTCAGCGGACCCGCGGTCGCGCAAGGCAGGCTCATCCTCTTCCACCGCCGCGGCGGCGAGGAAATCGTCGAGGCGCTCGATGCGCGCGACGGCAAGCCGCAGTGGGCCTTCCCGTATCCGACGGGCCACGTGGACCAGTATCCCTCCGGCGATCCCGGCCCGCGCGGCACCCCGGCCATCGCGGACGGGCGCGTGTTCACCTTCGGCGCGGAGGGCAGGCTGCACTGCCTCGACCTCGCCACGGGCGCCAAGGTGTGGAGCGTGGATTGCAAGAGGCAGTTCGGCGCGCGCCCCGGTTTTTTCGGCCTCGCGTGCTCGCCGCTCGTCGAGGGCGACGCCGTGCTCGTCAACGCCGGCGGCACCGGCGGCGCGGGCGTGCTCGCGTTCGACAAGTCCACCGGCAGGCTGCTGTGGAAGGCCACCGACGAGGAGGCGAGCTATTCGTCACCTGTCGCCGCGACGCTCGGCGGGAAACGCCTCGCGGTCTTCCTCACGCGCGACCACCTGCGCGGCTTCGACGTGAAGACCGGCAAGTCCGCGTTCGAGTTTCCGTTCATGCCGCCCATTCAGGCCTCGGTCACGGCCGCCGCGCCGCTCGTGGCGGGCGACACGGTCTTCATCACCGCGAGTTACGATCTCGGCGCGGCCGCGCTGCGCGTGACGCCGGGCGGACTCGAAAGGCTATGGGCGAACGACGACGCGCTTTCGTCGCAATACGCGAGCGTCGTCGAGCGCGGCGGGTTCCTTTACGGCGTGCACGGCCGGCTCGATGTCGGGCAATCGTCGCTGCGTTGCGTCGAGCTCAAGTCCGGCAAGGTGCAGTGGAGCCGCGACGGGCAGGCTTACGGCACGCTCATCCTCGCGGGCGACTCGCTGCTGTTCCTCACGGTGAACGGCGAGCTCATCCGCGCCGCGGCGTCGCCCGACGGCTACAAGGAACTCGGCCGCGCGCAGGTGCTGCCGTTCTTCGCGCGCGCGCATCCCGCGCTCGCCGACGGCCGGCTTTTCGCGCGGAGCAAGGACCGGCTCTTCTGCGTGGACCTTCGCGCGCCGGAGACGACCAAGCGGTAGGTGTTGTCCGGCTTGAGACCCGTGCAGCCGCGCCTGAATGCCATCACGGGATCGGGAGCAGGAAGCGGTTCGAATGGCCCGCGGCGGCGGCGTTGCTCACCGAGGCGTCGAGCATGGCGTTGTTCATCTGCTGCACGCTGCCGTCGGCGGTCATGGCATTGCCGCAGAAGCCGTGCAGGTCGCGCGTCCAGCCCGTCGGTCGCGCGCTCGGGACGGATACGACCGAGCCGCGGAGGTTTGAGGCATTCGTCACGATGTTGCGGTCGCCGCCGAGGATGACCTGCGGCCGAGTCTCGTCGGCATCAAGGCCGATGAAGTAGCTCGTGCCCCGGTTCTTCTGGAAATCGAACCCGAAGTTGGGCGGGACGGAGTTCGAGCTGAAGTCCACGCACATGTTGTTATGTCTCTCGCGGTCCGTCGGGCACATCAGGACTTTGGCCGAGCCAATCTCATTCGACATGATCAGGAAGTGTGTCCAGGCGTTGCTGTCGTTCATGAAGGCTGGATTCGCGATTCTCCGGGCGCCTCCGTCGTCTCGTGTCGGGCTCCAATACGGATACTTGTCGTCGTTGTCGTTGGCCCAAACTCGGTAGGACAAGCCCAACTGCTTGTTGTTACCCACACACTTGATCCGGGCGGCGTGTTTCCAACCCTTGCTTCGATACGTCACGAACCACGGCAAGAACCCAGCGAAGAAGAAAACGACTATCACCGCGATGACCAGCACCTCCGTCCGCGTGATGGCGCGTTCACCGGTCCGGGGCGTCCGTGTCTTCATCGGGTGGAGAATAGGCCCGCGCCGTCGCGGACTCAATACAGGTCATCACGCCGGGATTGCACAAGTCGCAGCCCGCATTCTTCCACGCTTTCATTAGCACCCGGCTTCAGCCGGGTGATACGAGCGACGAAGACCGGAAACGGTTTCAACCGTTTCCCGTGGCCAGTCGCCGCCAAGCCGTTGAAACGGCTGGATCCGGACCGCCAGCTTCCACCCGGCTGAAGCCGGGTGCTAATGAGACACGGTGGCTGCCTGCGAGAAACCGGGACCCTCCTCCTCCGCACTCGTCACGCCACCACGCCCATCACGGGCTTGCCGGAGGAAATCATCAACGGTCGGTTCGACTGGTCATAAACCTCCGTCGCCGGGTCAATGCCGAGCAGGTGGTAGAGGGTCGCGGCGAGGTCGTCGGGGCGCACCGGGTCGCGCGCGGGGAAGGAGCCGGTCTTGTCAGATTCGCCGTGGACGTAACCGCGCTTGACGCCGCCGCCCGCGAGCAACGCGGTGTAGCATTGCGGCCAGTGGTCGCGGCTGGCCTTCTCGTTGATCTTGGGCGTGCGCCCGAACTCGCCCATCCACACGACGAGCGTGGTGTCGAGCAGGCCGCGTTCGTCCAGTTCGGTGAGCAGCGCGGAGAGCGACTGGTCGGTCACGGGCAGGTGATACTTCTCGAGGATGGGATGCATCTTCGTGCCGTTGTTGCCGTGCGTGTCCCAGCCGCCGCTCGTGGTGCTCTGCCCGCCGATGGAGTTGGAGAAATAGACGTTCACGAACTTGGTGCCCGCCTCGACGAGCCGGCGCGCGAGCAGCACGCTTTGGCCGTAGGTGGTGCGGCCGTAGCGGTCGCGCACCTTGTCGGGCTCGCTCGCGAGGTCGAAGGCGCGGCGCAGCCTGGGCGAGGTGAGCATCGCCAGCGCGCGCTCGTAGTAGTCGTTGATGCCGCGCGCGGTGGCGGAGTAGTCGAGCAGGCGGGTCTGCGCGTCAATGAGCTTCTGGATTTCGCGGCGCTGTTGCAGGCGCTCGGGGCTGATGTCCGAGGGAAGGCTGAGTTCCGGCAGCGCGAAGTTCGGGTCGTTGGGATTCTGCGTGACGAGCAGCGGGTCGTGCCGGCGTCCGAGGAAGCTCGCCGCCTGTCCCGCCGTCACCACGCCGTCGCGAATGATGTGCGGATACGCGACGAAGGTCGGCATGTCGCCGCTGACGGGCGCGAGCTTGTCCACCACGGAGCCGTAGGCGGGATGGAGGTCGGGCGAATCGCGCAGCGTGATGTCGTCCACGGGCGGCTCGTGGCCGGAGATGGCGTAGTAGCTGGCCGGGTTGTGGTTGTTCGTGCGGTGATGCATCGTGCGCACGAGCGTGACCTTGTCCATGACCTTGGCGAGCTGCGGCAAGTGCTCGCTGATCTGGATGCCGTCGGCGTTCGAGGAAACCGGCTTGTGCGAGCCGCGCACGCCCTCGGGCGCGCCGGGCTTCATGTCGAACGTCTCGAGGTGCGACGGCCCGCCGAACTGAAAGAGGAAGATGACCGACTTCGCGCGCGCGGGCGGGGCCTTGGCCTGCTTCTCCGCGGCTTGAAGGAGCTTCGGCATCGTGAACCCGAGCAAGCCGAGTCCGCCGACGCGCAGCGCGTGCCGGCGGTTGAGCGCCGCGGCTGCGTGGAAGCCGGCGCAGGCGGGCGAGTGGCGAGGCGCGCTCATGGTGAACCGTGGGAACGGTAGCATCCGAAGCGGACGCCGCAATGGGCGAATTCTGGGCGCATCTCAGTTTCTTGCAGCACAGAGGGAAGGACGGACGAACTGACAGAACGAAGCGGGCAAAGAGACGGACTGGCAAACGGCGCAGCACGGACGGCAGGTGAAGGAAGGAAGGCGCATCCACTCCCTTGGCCGCGCATTCGTTTCTCCCCATTCGTTTGCCACCCTCATGAGTCCTGACATGGGCTCGGACCACCGGTTTTTTCTGCCTCCTTCTTGCTGTCAGTTTCCGACGCCTGTGTCGCTTGCAAGAAAGTGAGATGCGCCCGCGAATTCTTCAGATGGGAAAAACCCGTTGACCGTCGCGCGCGGGCTTCACTAAGCTCCGCGCGACCGTTCCACCAACCACAACGCCATTCCTATGAGCAACACCCACGTCCCCCTCATCAGCTCCGGCACCGCCGGCCCGCTCGGAGTCCTCCACCTGCCCCGCCTCTGGCTCAAATGCTCGCTCGAAGCGCGCGGCAAGCTCGCCGCCGGCTATCCGGGCCTCGGCAAGGGCTACGACGCGATGACTTGCGCCGCGCTCGGACTCGGCGAAGCCGCCGTCAAGAGCTTCATCGCGAGCAGCCGGCCGACCTATCCGCAGTTCGAGGCGTGGGTCAAGAAGCAGCCGGGCGTCAAGCTCGACAAGGCCACCCTCTACAAGCACAACCAGTCCATCCTCGGCTACATCCACGGTGATGACGTGCGCAAGGGCATCCTCGGCGCCAACGGTGTCGCCGACGACGGTTCCGTCAATCCCGGCGCCGTGGACCTCAACAACCTCGACGACTGGTATGAGTTCCATCAGGCCGAGTTGAAGTAACCGGCACAGCAGAACCAATCTCCATCGGCCGACGCGGCAACCCGCGCCGGCCTTTTGTTTTGGTGGCGGACCGGCGAAGTGCGCGCGGAGAATTGTGTTGTCATCCCGGCGCGCGCTCGCAATATCGCGCCCCGCGCAGACAGCAACGGGTTCATCGCCGCCACCTGCGCGCGCAACCGCAATCCGCCCCTGCCATGACTTCACTCCAAGTCAAACCCGCCGGCTCCTGCGCCTTCGACATGCTCGCGCTCGGCGAAATCATGCTCCGCCTCGACCCCGGCGAGGGGCGCGTCCGCACCGCCCGCGAATTCAAGGTCTGGGAAGGCGGCGGCGAATACAACGTCGCGCGCGGCCTGCGCCGCTGCTTCGGCATGAAGACCGCCGTGGCCACCGCGTTCGCCGATAACGACGTGGGCCGCCTGCTCGAGGACTTCATTTTGCAGGGCGGCGTGGACACGCAGTTCATCAAGTGGGCGAAGTTCGACGGCATCGGGCGCGACGTGCGCAACGGGCTCAACTTCACCGAGCGCGGCTTCGGCGTGCGCGGCGCGGTGGGCACTCCCGACCGCGGCCACACGGCGGCGAGCCAGCTCAAGCCCGGCGACTTCGACTGGGACCACATCTTCGGCAAGCTCGGCGTGCGCTGGCTGCACACGGGCGGCATCTTCGCCGCGCTCTCGGACACGACGCCGCAACTCGTCATCGAGTGCGTGAAGGCCGCGAAGCAGCATGGCACCGTCGTCAGCTACGACCTCAATTATCGGCCGAGCCTGTGGAAATCCATCGGCGGCCAGAAGCGCGCGCAGGAAGTGAACAAGGAGATCGCGAAATGCGTGGACGTGATGATCGGCAACGAGGAGGACTTCACCGCGTGCCTCGGCTTCCACGTCGAGGGCGCGGACGAGCATTTGCTGCACATTGACGTGACGGCGTTCAAGCGCATGATCGAGACGGCGGTGACATCTTTTCCAAATTTCAAGGCCACCGCCACCACGCTGCGAGCGGCGAAGACCGCGACGGTGAACGACTGGGCGGCCATCGCGTGGTGCGACGGAAAGTTCTACGAGAGCCGCAAGTATCCCGACCTCGAAATCCTCGACCGCGTCGGCGGCGGCGACAGCTTCGCGAGCGGCTTCATCTACGGGTTGATGACGACCGGCGACCCGCAGAAGGCCGTCGAATACGGCGCGGCCCACGGCGCGCTCGCGATGACCACTCCCGGCGACACTTCGATGGCGGACAAGGGCGAGGTGGAGAAGCTGATGAAGGGCGGCGGCGCGCGCGTGCAGCGGTAGGTCGAAGCGGCGCAGGCGGAGTCCGGGCGTTCGTCCTAGTCCGCGAGCTTTTTCAGCGCGTCCCGGACGCGCGCGGCTTTCTCGTAATCCTCCTCCGCGACCGCCTCGGTGAGCGCGCGCTCGAGTTTCTCGCGTTCGGACAACGGCCGCTTGATCCGGATGTCCTCGAGCCACAGGCCAAGCGAGGCCACTTCGCCGCTCTGCTCGATAAGTTCGGGCCGGTCATGGTCGCGGTAGAACTGCCGCAGTTGCTCGATGCCCTCCTCGATGAGTTCGATGGCCTGCGCGTGCTGCTTCTGCGCGAGCAGCCGCGTGCCCAGCGCGCGGTAACGCATGAGCAATAGCTGCGGGCGAAACTGCTGCAACGTCCACGCGAGTTCCTCGGACTCGGCGTGCTCGGACGCGAAGTCGAACACCTCGAGATTGCGCGCCGTGTCGCGGTCCACGCCGTCGAAGTCCTCGAGCTGGTAAAGGCAGATGTAGCGGTGATGGAATTGAATGGCCTCCTGCTGCAGCCGTGCCATGTCCTCGCCGTGCAACACGAAACCATCCGTGTCGCCTTGCGCCTCCTTCTGCTGCCGGGCCTGGGCCTGATAAAACTGAAACCACGACTCGTGCCCGCGAGGACGCTTGCCGTCGGGCCGCCCGGCGAGGTTCATCTGGAGGATGCCGAGGTCCACGCGGAGCTGGAGCTTCTCGGTGCCGTCCTTGGAAGTGAACTTGCGCACCACCACCTGCCCGGGCTGGTAATCCCACTGTTCCAGCAGGGTCGTGATGTCAATGTTCATGGCGCGACTATGCCGCTGAATGAACGGCTGTCAATCCGGTGAACGACTGAACGCGCGGAGCGTCTCGAGCACGGCGCGTGTGCGCGGCACCTCGTGCGTGCGGAACAAGTCCGTGCCGCCGAGCGCCGCCAGCACGGCAAAGAACGGCTCCGCGCAGCGCACCTCGTCCTTGAAATACTCGAACGCGTGCGGCAGCGCGTGGCACACCGGCCAGCCCAGCGTGCGCAGGCGGAACGTGTTCAGGAACACCGTCATCTGGTGCCGCACGCGCACCGCGCTGTCCTGCAGGTTGCGGTAGTAGAAGCCCAGCCCCGGGTCCACGAACATCTTTGTCACGCCGCATTTCGCCGCCTGTTCAGTCATGCGCGCGAACTGCTCATACATCATCGCCACCGGGTCGGCGCCAAAGTCAAACTCGCCCACCGCCCGCACATGCTCGCCCTGCACATAACAGAGGATCACCGCCGCCTCGTGCGCCGCGACCATGCGGAACACTCCCTCCGCGTCCGCGTTGCCCGTGAGATTCAACACGCTCGCGCCCGCTTCGAGGCAGGCGCGCGCCACCGCGGGCGAATACGTTTCCACCGAAACCGGAATGCCGGCATTGGCCAGGTCGCGCACCACGGGCAGCAGGCGGCTGCTCTGCGCCTCGTCATCAGCGCGGGCGGCGTGCGCCAGCGTGGACTCCGCGCCGACGTCCACGAGGTCCGCGCCCTGCGCCGCGAGCACGCGCCCGCGTTCGACCGCGGCCTCCGTCGAGAGGCACACACTTTCGCGATACCACGAGTCGGCGGAGAGATTGATGACGCCCATGACGGCCTTGCGCGAATTGAACGCGAGCTGCCGCCCGCCGACCTCGAACTCCCGCACTCGCACGCTGGCATCGGAGCGATGGCGTTCGAACAAATGCGCGAGGTCTTCCAGCGTGAGCATCACGGCGAGCGTCGCCAAACCTCCCCGAATCGGCAATGCGAACTTCCAAGAGGCCGCGTGGTCGAAGCGCCCGGAGGGAGTCGAACCCCCGACCATCTGCTTAGAAGGCAGATGCTCTATCCAACTGAGCTACGGGCGCGGCGACTCGGACACTAGCCGCGCCCGCCCGCACCGGCAAGCCCGCCCGTCCACTGTCCGCTTGCGCCGCAGGTGCTTTCGCGAGATATCACACTGCGAGCGATGAATCTCCTGCCCGCACTCCGGCCGTCCGATCCCGGGCCGCAGCCGCGACGCCGTCCGCCCCGCGCCGTGCGGCGTTTGTTGCGGCTCGGAGTCGCGTTGCTCGCGATGGCGGGTGTGCTCGCGGTCCTGTGGTTCGCCGTCACGAGCGAGACCTTCCTCAAAGCCGTCGTCCTCCCGCGCGCGGGCGCTGCGCTCGGTGTGCGCGTCACTGTCCAAGACGCGTCGGTCAGCCCGTTTTCCCGCGTGGAACTGCGCGGCCTCAAGGTCGAAACCACGCGCTCCGAGCCCATCCTCGATGTTGCGGAGGTGCGCGTCCGCTCCAACCTCCGCCAAGTTTTGAAGGGCAACATCGTCGTGGACGAGGCCCTTTTCGTCGAACCCGTGCTCACTCTCTCCCAAGCCGCCGACGGACGCTCCAACCTTGATGATTTGATGAAGTCGCTCGCGAGCGGCGCGGACCGGCGCGATTCGTCCGCGACTCCTCCACGGCTGAATGTCGCGTCGGTGAAAATCGAGAACGGCAGAATCCGCGCATCGCGCCGCGCAGCCGGAGAGGAAGCCAGCGCAACGGTCAGCGGCTTGAATGTGACCGCGACGAGCATCGCCAACGGAAGCCAGATTCCCATCCTTGTCACCGCGACCGTCGAAGCCTCGCGCTCGGCGGCGACCAATCGCGCGGCGTTGAAGGGCTCGCTCTCGGCAGACCTCCGGCTCGCGCTTTCGTCCGCGCTGCAACCCGACGCTGCCGCAGGCTTTGTCGCGCTGACGGTCAGCGAGGCGAAAGGCGACGTGGGCGGCGTGTCGGGCGTGTCGGCCACGCTCGGTGTGGACTGCGCCGCGAAGGAAATCCGGCGGCTCGCGCTTCAGTTCACCCGAGGGCCGGCTTCGGCTGCGGTGCCGGTCGGGCGCATCGAAGCCTCGGGCCCGTTCGACTTCGCGTCGCTCGAAGGCCGGCTGAGCGTGAACGTGTCGTCGGTGGACCGGCACGCGCTGAACCTCGCGGGCGCCGCGGCGGGGCTGGACTTCGGAACGACCGTCTTCAACTCGACCAACGTCGTCACGTTCGCGAAGTCCGCGAGGTCTCTCGCGGTGCGCGGCGCGTTCAGCGCGGACTCGCTTTCCGTCGCGCGTGGCGGCGGCACACGCACGCCGCGGTTGGATGCGCGTGCGGCCTACGACCTCGAACTCGACCTTGCGGCCGGATCCTCGCGCGTCACTGCGCTGGGCCTCGATGTTCGCCACGAAGGCCGCGAGCTGGTCCACGCATCGCTGTCCAAGCCGATGTTGTTCTGGTGGGCAACCAACGCCATCGCTTCCGCGGGCGACACGACGGTGGATCTGCGCGTCACCGATCTGGACCTTGCGGACTGGCGGTTGCTCGCCGGCCGCGTCGCGCCATCGGGCGTGGTCACGTTGTCCGCGCGCGTGAACGCGTCGCAATCCGGCGCGCTCCTCGACGCCGTGCTCCATGCGTCGGCGGACGCGCTTGCGTTGCGAACGGGAACGAACATGGCGACCCATCTCGGCGGCACGGCGCGCGCGCGAGTCCGGCTCGACGACTTCAAGCGCGTCCGGGTCGAGGAATTCCGCCTCGACGCGACGCAGGACCGCGACTGGCTCGGCACGGCGCAGTGTTCCGGAACATTTGACGCCGCCAGCGGCAACGCGGGCGCGGAGGGCGAAGTGCGCGTGCTGCTGCCGCGCGCGGTCGCGCTGGCGGGACTTGCCGAGCCGAAGGCGGTAACAGGAATCGCGTCATTCGCTGGCCGCATCGGTCAGCAGGTAACGGTGACGAACTTCCGCCCGAGCGCGACGCAATCGGTCGCGGGCCGGCTCGCGCTGACGGGTTTTAACGGCAGCCTCGGCGGCGCGGCGCTGACGGCGGCGACGGCGACGGTGGACGTGGACGGCGAGTTCAGGGCGGGACGCGAACTTGTGGTGCGCACGCTCGCGGGCGGGCTCGCGGTCGGCGGCGAGCCGGCGGGGAGTTTTGACGCGAACGGAACGTTCGACCTCGAAACGCGCGCTGGCCGCGCTTCATTGAAGCTCGTCGAGGTGAACCAGAATCTCGCGCAGCCGCTTCTGGCGCGCACGAGTGGCGACGTCGCGCTGTTGTCCGGTGCGCTGTCGCTCGATGCCACCGCGGCGCTCGATGCGAAGGCGGGCTCGACCGTCGCCGGTCGCTTGCGGCTCGACCGCGTGCTCGCCCGCGACCGCGCGGGCCGTTTGCCCGACGCGCCGTTTGCGCTCGTGGCGGACGTGGACGCGGCCCTCCGCGCGCCCGCCACCAACGCGCTGTTCGTGGACGTGCGACGCCTCGACGTCAGCGCCACCGCCGGTCGACAGCCCGCGGGCAGCCTCGCGCTGCACGGCTGGTTCGACCGGCAGAAACAGCAGGCTCGCGCGGGCATCAAGCTCACCGAAGTCAACCAGCGCCTGCTCGGCCCGCTGCTCGCGCCCGCGCTCGGCGGCAAGGCGCTGGTCACCGCTTCGCTCAACGCGTCCGCCAATGCGGGCTTCGACGCTCGCGCGGACTCGACGCTCACGGGCGATTTCAGCGTGTCCAACTTTCGCGTGCGTGACCCGGCCCGCGCGCTGCCGGGCGAGCCGCTCGCTTTGCAATTCTCCCTCGAGGCGGCGATGAAGGACCGTCGGGCCGAGCTGCGGCAGTTCGCGCTCAACCTCACGCCGACGATGAAGGCGCGCAACCACGTCACCGCGTCGGGCCGGGCAGATTTCTCAAACACGAACGCCACGCAATTCGCGCTCAACCTCAAGGCCGACGCGCTCGACCTGACCGGGCTGGCGGACGTGCTCGACGGTTCTCCTCCCGCCACCGCGTCTGCGCGAGCGGCCAAGCCTTCGTTCTTCAGCTCGAATCCCGCCCCGCTGCGCTGGCCGGTCCGCTCAAGCCGCGTCGAGGTCGGCATCCGCGAACTGCACTGGCGCGAGCTGGCCGCGCGCGACGTGACCGCGACCGCGACACTGGACGGCGGTCGCGTGGCGTTGGAGCCGCTGCGGTTTTCGTTGAACGGCGCGCCGGTGAACGCAAGCGCGGCTCTCGATTGCGGCGTGTCGGGCTGGCGTTATCAATTCGCGCTGCTCACCGGCCGCGTGCCGGTGCAGGCGTTGGCGGACGCGCTGTCGCCGGCGTATCGCGGACAGGCGCGGGGCGAGCTGCTCGCGGACATCGCGCTCACGGGCGAGGGCGTCACCGGCGCGAGCCTGCGCAGCAACCTCGCGGGCCATGCAACGGTCACATTCACGAACGCCGCCATTCACCTCGTCGGCCCCGGTGTGCGCAAGCTGTGGATGCCGGTCGCGGTGTTCCTCGGGCTCGATGAACTCTACAAGTCGCCGGTGAATCTGGTCACCGCGGACATCAAGGCTGGTGACGGCGGGCTGTTCATCCGCAAGCTCGCGATGCAGGGACCGGCGTTCATCGCCGAGACCAGCGGGACGATTCCGTTCGCGGACGCGCTGGCGGATTCGCCGATTTCGCAGCCGGTGGAAATCCATCTGGCGAACGCGCTGGCGCGGAAGTTCTCCCTGCTCGCCGCGGTGGAGAACCAGCCCTATGCGAAACTGCCGACGTTTGTCTCGTTGCACGGCACGCTAGGCGAGCCGAAGACCGAGGTGGACAGATTGAGGGCCACGTTCGTGGGCGCATCGGGCGCGGTCGGCCTCGTGCCGGGTCGGGCGGGCGAAGTCGTCCGCGGCGCGGCGGAAAAGGCGGCCGAGGCTGCGAAGGGCACGGCGCGCGTAATCGAAGGCGTCGGAAAGGGAATCGGTTTCATTTTCGGCGGCAAGTCCGCGACCAACGCGCCCGCGAAGAAGTGAGTCGGGGCGTGAGTTCCTTGCCGTGCGGTCACGAGCGCCAGCCGGATTCGGGCGGGGCGCATCTCACTTTCTTGCAAGCGACTCAGGCGTCGGAAACTGACAGCAAGAAGGAGGCAGAAAAAACCGGGGTCCGAACTCCTGTCAGGACTCATGAGGTTGGCAATGTGAATCGGGACAAACGAATGCGCGGCCAAAGGAGTGGATGCGCCTTCCTTCGTTCACCTGCCGTCCGTGCTGCGCCGTTTGCGAGTCCTTCCCTTTGCCCGCTTCTTTCTGTCAGTTCGTCCGTCCTTCCCTCTGTGCTGCAAGAAACTGAGATGCGCCCATTCGGGCGCGGCGCCACAATCACTGTTTGCACGCCGCGCCGAAGCTCACTAAGCTGCCGCGTCTCATGAAGAATCTCGTCCTCTGGCTTGTGGTCCTTACCGCCCTCGGCGGCGGCGGATGGTGGGCGTGGAAAAATCACCCGGACAAGGTCGCCTTCTGGAAGTCCAGCGAGCCAGCGGCGAAGAAATCGTCGCGCCCGACCACGGCGGTCGTCTCCGCGCGCGACATCAGTTTCGCCGTTTACGCCGCGGGCGACATCGGGCCTGCCGACCAGGTCTCGGTGCGGCCCGAGGTCAGCGGCAAGATTGCAACGCTCGCCGTGGACATCGGCGACAAGGTGAAAAAGGGCACCCTGCTCTTCGCGCTCGACGACTCCGACCTCCAGATCGAGCGCAGCCAGCGGCAGACCGAGATCGAAGCCGCCAAACTTCAGATCGAAGGCGCGCGCCTCACGGTCGAGAAGCTCCAGCTCAACTTCAACCGCACCAAGCAAATCTTCGACAACAAGGGGCCGCTGGACCGCAGCCAGCGGCAGACGGAGATTGACGCGGCCAAGCTTCAGATCGAGAGCGCCCGCCTCACGCTGGAGAAGGCGCAGATCAACTTCGACCGCACGAAACGGCTCTTCGACGACAAGCTCATCTCCAAGGAAGTCTTCGAAAACGCGCAGGCCGAGCTCGACCAGACGCGCAACAACCACGCGCTCGCCCGCAACAACCACGAGAGGCTCCTCACCCACGAGGTGCTCGAGAACGCCAAGGCCGAACTCGACCTTGCCGTCAACAACCACGCCCTCGCCCGGAACAGCCATGAGCGCTCGCTTAAGGCCCTCCAACTCGTCGAGGACAAGATTTCCAAGACCAAGATTCTCGCGCCGTTTGATTGCACCGTGCTCACGCGGCCCGTGTCCGTCGGCCAGGCCGTCAGCGGCTCAAGTGGCGTCAACAGCGGCACCGAGGTGCTCACCATCGCCAACCTCGCCGACATGGTCATCACCGCGCACATCAACCAGGCCGACGTCACCCGGCTCAAGGTCAGCCAGAAAGTGGACGTCGAGGTCGAGGCCGTCGCCGGGCTCAAGCTCACGGGCTCGGTGGACCGCATCGCGCCGCAGGCCACCATCCGCAACTCCATCAAGGGCTACACCACGCGCATTCTCCTGCGCAACGCCGACACCGCAGTGCGCCCGGGCATGACCGCCAACATCACCATCCCGCTGGCCAGCGCCGAGAGCGTGCTTGCCGTGCCGCTCGCCGCCGTGTTCAGCGACAAGGGCGACCGCTTCGTCTTCGTGAAGAAGGACGACAAGTTCGCGCGCCAGCCCGTGCTCATCGGCGTTTCCGATTATGACTTCTGCGAGATTCGCAACGGACTCGAAGGCGGCGAGACCGTCTCACTGATACAGCCCGCGGACGACGTCGGCATCGTGTCGTCCGCGTTCCAAGCCGGCGGCAAGGGCGGCAAAGGCGGCAAAGGCGGCAAGATGGGCGGGAAAGGCGGTTACAAAGGCGGCGGCGAAGGCGCGGCCACTTCCGGCGGAGGAACCAGCGGAACTCCGGGAACCGGCGAAGGCAAGAGCGGCTACAAAGGCGGTGGCGACCGTGGCGGACGCGGCGGCGGAAAGGGCGGTCCCGGCGGCAAGGGCGAGGAAGGCGGCGGCAAGGCCGGTGGCACAGGCCCGTAACTTCGTCCGCGCCCCAACTTCCATGGCCCTCATCGAAGTCCGCAACGTCAGCAAGCTCTACCACCTCGGCGGCGAGGAAATCCGCGCGCTCGACGACGTCACGCTCGACATTGATGGCGGCGAGTTCATCTCCATCATCGGCCCCTCTGGCAGCGGCAAGTCCACGCTCATGCACATCCTCGGCTGCCTCGACACGCCGACCAAGGGCACGGTCGCGCTCGATGGCGAGATGATCCACGACCTTTCCAACCGCCAGCTCGCCACCGTCCGCAACCGCAAGATCGGGTTCGTGTTCCAGTTCTTCAATCTGCTTCCCAAGCTCAACGTCCTGCAGAACGTCGAGCTCCCGATGGTGTATGCGAACGTGAGCGCGCGCGAGCGCCGCGACCGCGCGATGCGCGCCCTCGACATGGTGGACATGCAGAACCGCGCCAGGCACCGCCCGCTCCAGCTCTCCGGCGGACAGCAGCAGCGCGCCGCCATCGCCCGCGCGCTGGTCAACGACCCCAAGATCGTCTTCGCCGACGAGCCCACCGGCAACCTCGACTCGCACACCGGCGAGACCATCCTCCACCTCTTCCACGAGCTGAGCAAAAAGGGCCGCACCATCGCGCTTGTGACGCACGACCCGGAAATCGCCGCCGTCACGCCGCGCCGCATCGAGATTCGCGACGGCAAGATCGCCCGCAACGTGGACGCCAAGCTCGGCGGGCAGATCGACGCGCCGAAGTTTGCCATGCCCAAGGAGTGAGCGGGCACGATGTGGTTGATGTCGGGGAGCACACGCCTCTGGCGTGTGGTTTCCGGCGTCCCGCCGGAAATCACAGCACTCCATATTCCCGGCGCCGAATCGTGCGGCGGGAGATTGGCGGAACAAAGTCGCGGCCGAGACGGCCACGACGGCACGCGGGAGCGTGCGCTCCCCCATCGAACTGAATTGTTCCGACTCGGAAAAATCACTCGGGAGCAGGCTTGGGAGAACTCTCCGCGCTGATTTGCTCGAGTGCAGATATTGCCCAGTCCCGGACCAGAGGATCGGCGTCGTTGCTTAGTTCCCTCAACTTGGGGACGGCGTTGGTAGCAAGCGAACCAAACATCCCAAGTCCTCTGGTGGCCCGCGCTCGAACCGAATCACTGCGATCGTCCAAGGCGTTTATCAGGGCTGGAATCGAACTCAGTGGCTCCGCGCGAAGGGCACCGAGGCCCATCGCGGCTCGGTGCCGAACCTTCTGATCCTTGTCCTTCAACGCATCTACCAGCAACGGGACCGCCCAAGCGGCGTTAGAAATTCCAATCCAAAACGCCGAGGCACCAATCCGCATTTCCACATCTGCATTGGTTAGTGCATGGGCCAATGCAGGCTACGCCTCAACTCCGATGCATGCCAATGCGATTGATGCATTCAACCGAGTTTCACCACGGGCTAGGAGATTGCTGAGTGCGGGAATGGCAGGAGTTGCATTGCTGCCGAGGATGGAAAAACCTGAGCACCCACGCTCTTGAGTCGTTTCGGCTCCGATCGGAATGGAATGGTAGTAGTTCAGCCGGCGAGCCAGTCTCCCGACGGAGTTGACGAGAGCTTCCATCGCGGGGCCATCCTTCGCCTGAATCATTTTAAGAAGCTGGGGAATTGCGTTCGTTCCGAAATGCTCCATCGCTCCTGTCGCTTTCTCTCTATCCTCGCTTGCCAGCCAGTAACGCAGCGGCTTGCCTTCATAAAGCGGCTCGCGTGGTGGAAACGCCTGCCACGTGCCAAGAGCCAGGAGTCCCACGACGCCGAGCGCGGCGAGGATGCGGTTGCGCCTGCTCATGGCTTATTGGCTGTCACCGTAGCTCCACCTGGCTCCGCCGCGCAATGCTCTCCTCCGCCGCGATGCAGATGCGCGTGGCATCCACGCAGTCCGCAACGGTTGTGAGCGGGCGTTTGCCGTCCAGCACGGCGTCGAGGAAGGCGGCGTGCATTTCATCGAAGCCGAGGTGGTTGCCCCAGCCTTCGCCGCGCTTGCTCTCGACGCGGTGGACGATGGGCTCCTTTTGCTTCGTTCCGAGTTTCCACTGGAGAATTTCAAGGACGCCGTCGCTGGTTGAACCCGCAGAGAAACTCCCCTCACCCTTCCCTCTCCCCTCATCCGATGAGGGGAGAGGGTGGCCGGAGGCCGGGTGAGGGGTGTTCGCAGGTTGGCGAGGCGAACGAATTCGCGTCTGCAACGAGCCGGCATCGCCGACGATTCCCATTTCCAATTCCTCGTCCGGAAAGTCGCGGCCGAACAGGCAGATTTGCAGCGTGCCAAGCACGCCGTTGTCGTATTCGTAGCTCACGGTCGCGTGGTCGTTGACCTGATGCACCGGGTCCACGACGCGCATGACGGCGCTGGCTCCGAACGCGGCGACGCGCGCGGGGCGCACTCCCGGCAGTGGGACAGGCGTCCCGCCTGTCGTTGTTGGAGTGCCGCCTTTCTGGACGGGCAGGATGCCTGTCCCACCAACCCACCAGTTCATCAGGTCGAACTGATGGCAGTTCTTGTCCACGAGCATCCCGCCCGAGCGGCGCGCGTCCTGAATCCAGTTCTGCGACTTGGGCTGGAACGGCCCGCGGAACTCGCGCGTCCACACCATGCGCGGCCGGCCGATCTCGCCGGCGTCCACGAGCGCCTTGATGCGCTGGAAGTAGGGCGAGTAGCGCAGTTCGTGGCCGATCATCACCACGCGATCAGTGTGGCTCGCGGCGTCGAGCAACCGCGAGCATTCGTCGAGCGTGATGCCGCAGGGCTTTTCGAGGAAGAGGTGTTTGCCCGCCCGCAACGTCTCGAGCGCGAGCGGCACGTGCGTGAAGTTCGGCGTGGAAATGGCGACGGCATCCACGAGCGGCGAGTGGATGAGTTCGCGTTCGTCGCTGAAGACCTTTGCATCGGGCGCGACGGCAAGGGCGCGCTTGAGGTTGGCTTCGTTGCGTCCGCAGAGGGCGGCGCAGGTGGAGCGCGCGGCGAGCTTCACGTGCCATTGCTGCACGTGGCTGATGCCCATCGCGCCGATGCCGAGGAAGCCGATTCTAAGTTTCACATTAACCACGGAGGCACGGAGGCACGGAGATCACAGGGCGCGGCGCTTGATGCCGTGTTTGATGAGCGGGACGTTGAAGTTGATGAGGAAGCCGAGGCGCTTGCCGAGGAGTTTCATGTGCGAGAGCAACTGGGCCTCGTGAACCGGATGGCTTTCTTCGACGGCCTTCACTTCCACGATGACGAGTTCGTTGACAATCAAGTCGAGCCGGAACCCCATGTCGAAACGGATGCCGTCGTAAATCACGGGCACTTCGACCTGTCGCCGGACTTTGTAGCCGCGCTTGGTGAGTTCGTGGGCCACGCAAATCTCGTAAACGCTTTCCAGCAATCCAGGACCCATGGTCGAATGAACCTTGAATGCGGAGTCCACAATGGCGTCCGCGATGGCGTTGAGTTCCGCCGGCATCGGCTCCCTCCGTGCCTCCGTGTCTTTGTGGTTCATCTTATGTTTTATGTTGTGTGTTGCGTTGCCTTCGCCCAGTCCTTCAGGAAGATGTCCAGGCCGATGTCGGTGAGCGGGTGATCGTAGAGCATCTTGAGCGTGTCGAAGAACATCGTGCAGGCGTCCGAACCCGCGAGCGCGGCTTGCAGCACGTGCTCGGGATGGCGCACGGCGGCGGTGAGAATCTGCGTTTCGAAACCGTAGTTGTCGTAGATGGTGCGAATCTGCCGCACGAGGTCCATGCCCGTGTGGCCCACGGCGTCGAGACGGCCGACGAACGGGCTGATGTAGGTCGCGCCGACCTTCGCCGCGAGCAGCGCCTGCAGCGGCGAGAAGTTGAGCGTGACGTTCGTCTTGATGCCCTCGGCCGCCAGCTCTTTCACCGCCTTCAAGCCCTCGCGGATGACGTGAACCTTCACCACGACGTTTGGACCGAGGCTCGCGAGTGTGCGCCCCTCTTGCACGATGGTCGGCGCATCGGTCGCGATGGTTTCGAGCGAGACGGGGCCGCTGACGATGCCGAGGATTTCGCGATAGACGTCGTCGGGCTTGCGGCCGGCCTTCATCACGTGCGTGGGGTTGGTGGTCACGCCGTCAATGATGCCCCAGCTCCAGGCCTCGCGGATCTGCGCGACGTCGGCGGTGTCGAGGAAGAGTTTCACGAGAATGGTGGCGCGTTCCGTGCGATTGACTCAGATGGCATAGCTATCCGGGTCGGCGGGCGCGGACTTCATCCGACGGATTTCCACCTCGATGGGTTGCACGTGCGTGATCATGTAGGTGCCGCGGTGCGCGTCGCGGGTCATCGGCTGCACGCGGCCGCGGGCGTCGGTGGCGCGGGCCATGAGCGTGCAGTCGCCGGCCTTTGCGGGAGTGCGCCAGTGGTATTCCCACAAGCGCCACGCGTGGCGCACGGGCTCGCCGAGGAGTTGCGCCTCGCGCCACGAACGGCCGCCATTGGTGCTGACCTCGACGCGCGTGACGAGCGAGTTGCCCGTCCACGCCGCGCCATGCACGCGATAGACCGAGTCGGCGGGAATCACCTCGTGCAGCGTGGGCCGCGCGATCTGCGCCTTCACCTCGACCTCGCCCACGGGCAGGAGTTGCGCGGGCAGGCCGTCGCGCTGGTCCCAATACGTGTAGTCCGAGCTCTCGAAGTAGCCGCGGAACACGCGGTCCGCGACGATGATGCGCGTGAGCCACTTCACGGAAGCCATGCCATACCAGTCCGGCACCACCGCGCGCAGCGGGAAGCCGTGCGCCACGGAGAGCGGCTCGCCATTCATGTGCGTGGCGAGGATGACATCGGGGTCGAGCGCCTTCGCGAGCGGCAGTCCGCGGGCGTAACTGATTTTGCCGGGCGAGACGGGCTCCTTCTTGATCTCGCCGGTGTCCGCGCCTTCGAGCACGATTTCGACCGCGCCGTGCTTCATGCCCGCGCGCTCGAGCACCGCGGCGAGCGGCACGCCGGTCCACTGCGCGTTGCCGACGGCGCCGAGTTCCCATTGCAAGCCGCCGACTTTCGGATGCAGGAAGATGCGGCTGTTGCCCGCGCATTCGAGCGTGGCGGTGACCGTGTGGCGTGGCAATTCATCGAGGTCTTCCGCGCACAGTTCGAGCCGGCGCTCGACGAGCCCTTCGACGCGGAGCCGCCATTTCGCGCCGTCGAGCCTCGGCACGGCGAAGTGGCTGCGCACGAAGAACTGGTCGTTCGGCGTGATGGCGCTCGACAGCGACGAGAATGGAAACTCGAGGTTTTCGGGATGCTTGTCGCGAATGACAAGGCCGGGAAACGCGGCGGGCGGCGACGACGGGGCAGGCGCGGTCTTGGACGCTCTCATGCGTGGGTGATGCTGTTGCGAGTGGAAACCGACGGGCGAGACGGGTCAAGAGAATCGTCGGCGTCGGCGTCGCGCCGATTCTGTTGCGACGCTTGACGCTCCCACGGCACGCCAGTTCAATCCGCCGATGTTCTTCGTCTCCCACCTCGAGTGCGCCAACTGCGGGCAGCGCTGCGAGTCCACGCGCGTCCATAATCTCTGCATCGCGTGCCAGCGCCCGTTGTGGGTGAAATACGACCTCGACGCGGTTCACGCGAACTTCTCCAAGAAATCCCTCGTCGGCCGCCCGCCGACCATGTGGCGTTATCAGGAGCTTCTGCCCGTGCGCAACCCCGCGCACATCGTGACGCTCACCGAGACCATCACGCCCATCCTCGCGACCAAGCGCCTCGGCGCGCGGCTCGGCGTGAAGCAGCTCTACATGAAGGACGAGAGCCGCCTGCCGACCGGCAGCTTCAAGGCGCGCGGCATGGCCATGGCCATCACCAAGGCCAAGGAGTTCGGCATCAGGCGCGTCGCCTGTCCCACCGCGGGCAACGCCGGCGGAGCGATGGCCGCCTACGCCGCGCGCGCGGGCATGGAGGCGTTCGTGTTCATGCCGGAGGACACGCCGGTCATCAACCAGAAGGAGTGCTTCCTCGCCGGCGCGAAGACCTTCCTCGTCAACGGGCTCATCACCGATTGCGGCCGCATCGTCGGCGAGGGCAAGGCCAAGAAACAGTGGTTCGACGTGAGCACGCTTAAGGAGCCGTATCGCATCGAGGGCAAGAAAACGATGGGCCTCGAACTCGCCGAGCAGTTCGAGTGGGAATTGCCCGACGTGATCCTCTACCCGACCGGCGGCGGCACCGGCTTGATCGGCATGTGGAAGGCCTTCGCCGAACTCGAGGCACTCGGGTGGCTGCGCTCCTCGCGCAAGCCGCGGATGATTTCCTGCCAGAGCGAAGGCTGCGCGCCCATCGCGGAGACCTTCAAGCGCGGCGACCGCTTCGCCAAGAAGTTCGAGAACGCCGCGACCATCGCCAGCGGCATCCGAGTGCCGGCGGCGGTGGGCGACTTCATGATCCTCGACGCCGTGCGCGAGAGCGGCGGCGTGGCGCTCGCGACGCCCGAGGCGGACATTCCCAAATGGATGCAGCTCGCGTCGTCGCTCGAGGGCATCGCGCTGTGTCCCGAGACCGCGGTGTGCCTCGGCGCGCTCGAAGTGCTGGTGCGCGACAAGCAGATCAGCCCGGACGAGCGCATCCTCATCTTCAACACGGGCGCGGCGCAGAAGTATCCCGAGGCCGTCCGCGAACAGCTTGGCCGCGTGGACATCACCAAGCCCATCGAATGGGACCGGATTTGAACCACGAAGACACGAAGGGCACAAAGATTGAGCGGATTTCATGATTGCCTCTCACCCATGAGTTTCTCGTCTCCCGACCACCCCTCGCCCGCCCTTCGGGCACCCTCTCCCCTCCTCGGAGGAGGGGAGAGGGATGGGGTGAGGGGTGGCTGTCGCCGTTCGCAGAAGCGATTCCTGACTGCTTGCGGCTCGTGGAATCCGCTCCGGCCTTCGTGTCCTTCGTGCCTTCGTGATTAACATCCATGGACATCCTCATCACCGAAGACATCCAGGCTGCGTGCCTCGACCGGCTCGCGGGGAAGTTCCGCGTCCATCGCGACGGCGCGTTGTGGAAGGACAAGGCGCGGCTCGCCGGCGCCATCCGCGACGCGCGCGCCATCATCATCCGCAACCAGACGCAAATCACCACGGAGCTGCTCGCCGCCGCGCCGAGGCTGCTGTGCATCGGCCGGCACGGCGTCGGGCTCGACAACATTGACATGACGGCGGCAGGCAAGGCTGGCGTGGTCGTCATCGCGCCGCTCGACGCGAACGCGATGAGCGTGGCCGAGCACGCCTTCGCGCTGATGCTCGCGCTCGCGCGCAAAGTCGTCGCCGCCGACCGCTCCACGCGCGCGGGGGAGTGGGCGCGCCTGCGCTACACCGGCACCGAACTCGCCGGCAAGACCGTGTGCATCTGCGGGCTCGGCCGCATCGGGCGTCGCGTCGCCGTGCGCGCGAAGGCGTTTGAGATGCGCGTGGTCGTGTTCGACCCGTTCGTGAAGGCCGACTCGCCGCTGCTCTCCGAATCCGGCGCGATGCTTTGCGCAACTCTCGACGAGGCGCTCGCACAGTCGGACTTCATCACCGTCCACTCGCCACTCACGCCGGAGACGCGGCGGATGTTCAACGCGCAGAGCTTCGCAGCGATGAAACGCGGCGCGTGCTTCGTGAACACGTCCCGCGGCGGCGTGGTGGATGAAGCGGCGTTGCTCGCGTCGCTCAAGAGCGGCCACCTCGGCGGCGCGGGACTCGACGTGCGCGAAACCGAACCGCCCACAACGCGCGCCGAGTTCGAGGCGCTCGACAACGTGGTGCTCACTCCGCACATCGCGTCCTTCACCACCGAGGCGCAGGACCGCACGGCCGAGGGCGTCGCGAGCGACGTGGAGCGCGTGCTGAACGGACAACCTGCGGTGAATGCAGTGAACTTCGCGGAGCCGAGGCGATAGGAGCACGGAGGCCGACTCCGCAACCGCGGTTGCAATAAGGCTGCAGCCGTTCAGAAGCAATCACGCGCTCTCCCTCACCTTTTCCCTCACGCGCTGGGGGAGGCGCAAGCGCCGCAATCAATCACTAACTTAGGTTACAAAATCCTCAACCCGGTGTGATGGTCGAGCCTCCTTTTGGCTGTTGACGCGAGAAGTGGTGTAGAACTTTTCGGTATTTAGACGCAAACAACACGTGTGCGACAGGTGGAATGATCATTCGAGACCTCTGCAAAACTCCTTGAACGCCGCGTGTCGGTGATGGTCTGAGGATGCATGCATACCCGCCCCAATCCGCAGTTCGGTTTGATGGACAGCCTGATGACCATTCCCGCCAATGACTTTC
>Ga0233424_10000683_pt1 | contig 39030 bp, 24 predicted proteins | sample Watercolumn_Towu_FD_181011 | JGI IMG/M metagenome (GOLD analysis project Ga0233424, IMG submission 181011) | Freshwater microbial communities from Lake Towuti, South Sulawesi, Indonesia - Watercolumn_Towuti2014_125_MG | ecosystem: Environmental > Aquatic > Freshwater > Lake | place: Indonesia...
ATGGTCATGTCCGCATTTATGAGCTCTGCTCGTGCCATCAAGAAGGCATCGTAGTCGTCGCCGACGAGCGCGTCGAAGGGCACGAGATGGCTCTCAAGCCGCTGGCGCACGACATTCTCGCCCAATGAAGCTTTGGCTGCTCTCTTGGCGATATACTCGGACGGTGTCTGTGCCCCGACCTTTCGGTTGGTGGTCCAGCTGATGAGCGCGCAATTGAGTGCACGGTTCACTTTTTCATCGGCACGGTCGCCACTCAAGACCCCGACCGGGTAAAGATGATGGAACTCGCGTCCATGGAAATTGTCAGAGGTGATTGAAGCGCCATCGGCGAAATCGAGAGCTCCGCGCCGCAGACCTGTTGCCAGCATAGCTCTTGGCAAGCGATCCTTGCGGCCTGGCCATCCAGCAAGAACCATCTCCTCCTTGGCAGGGAGTGGATTGAAGACCTCGTCGAACAGCTCGCATGCCGTGTCGGTCTTGCCGGCGATGATATCGCGCAGAGCCTTGTAGTCGGAATAGGCTCGGGTGGCTGAAGTCTTGCCATACCGGTTCGTGTAGCAGGCGCGCCAGAGTGCTTTTCGGATCAGTGTCCGCGCGTTGCCACCAGCGTCGAAGCCGTGTTCCGGTACATCCGCCCATAGTGCGCAAATCAGGTACACCGCAACATCGCTGGGCAGGCACTGTTCGTTGAGAATGGCTTCAGACCGCAGAAACGCAATCCCATGCTTGAAGCCATGCTTCAAGCGGTCCCAGACAGATGCGAACTCATTGCCGAAGGAAGTATCGAGGTAGGTTTTCTTGAGTGGTGGCCGTTCCATCAGCAAGGCGGCAACAGACAGAATGCTGTCCTCAATGCGGCCGAAATCTCTCGCGGCAGGCACCGATGCCACCAGTTCTCCAACCATGTCATGGAGGCTGTCACCGGTCGCACTTTCCAGCTGCGCGACGACAATGTCGAAATCCTTCAACGGGGTGGCGGACGTGTTCATCTTGATGAAGACGTCCAGCGCTGTATCTCGACCTGTCGAGGAGGTCAGTGAAAGGAAGGGGATATTGTAGCCGCTGACACGCTGACGCAGCGCTGATGCGCGCTTGGTCAGCGCCTTGGTAAGCAACCCAGCTCCATCCAAAGCATCTTCCCAGGCTTCGAGAGCTGCCTCGCCTTCGGCGCCGGGGCAAAGAATCGTGACAGGAAGGTAGCCTTGTTCGAACATCGTCACGGGGTCATTTGCCCATACTGGCTGCAGGACGCCCTTTCGATCCCAACGCTTGACGATTTCCACCTTGGGCGCGTCGATTGCCTCAGCGTCCTCGCCTGCCTCCTCGCCCTCTTCATCCGGAACAAGTTTCACCAGGACGTCCACCCCGTCGCGGCGATAGTCTCCTGTCAGGCTGCGCCACAATGCCGTCATGCGCTGCTGCCCATCGAGCAGGTGCAACGCCACCTTCCCAGCGGGTCTGGGCGCTCCAACTATGGGTCGCGAATGGAACAATTCCTTGTCGCCGACTTCCAGCGTGAGCAGCGCGCCGATTGGCAGAGGCGGATCTCGCAGGATATTTTCAAGCGAACCAACTACTTGAGCTGGGCGCCATGCCTCGTGCCGCTGGAACCGGGGCAAGACGATCTGCCCCTGCTTGATCATGGCGAACCAGTCTTCGATCTTTTTGTTGCGCGCTTCCATGCTGGCCTCCCCTGTATCGTCAGCGTCCTGAATGCCGCATCAGAAATGCTCTGTAATCATCGAATAGGAAGACCGCACCATATTGGCTGTTTTTGGAAGACACAGATCCGATCTGGTGCCTTTCAATAGGTTTTGAAAGCGGCTGGGGCTGTCATTTCCTGGCTGCATGCTTGTCCACGAACGCGGCAACACTGCCGTAGCTCTCCTTCACCCGCGTCTGCACCTTCCGCATCATGTCGGAGCCGCGTTCGGGCCAATCGTGGTGAACGAACATACCGGTGAAGTCGCCATAATGATTGCGGGCAATTTCGGCGATCGCTTTGGCGTCCCAACCGGGGTGCACTTTGCTCATGCTGGTTCCTCCCTACAGCTTCTCGATGACGGCATCGACCATCGACTTCCATTGATGGAGCACTGGCTGGTTGGTTCGCAACCATGCCTGCACCTCCAGAGCGACCATGATCCCTTGCTCCATAAGGCCACGCTGCGCTTCAAAATCGCCCTGGTTGTCGACCGCCGGACTGGGCCATGCCATTACCAGCCCCGGACGGGGCCGAGCCTTGGTTGCAGGCTTTGTCGCAAACGTGACATTCAACCCGGCCGTATCCCGTTCGAGACGCTCACGGATCATGGGGAGGGCTCTTCCCCAGCCGGGAAAGACCACCGCCACATAATTGGCCCGGGTGTCCTGCCCTCGGCCGAATTCGTGCGCAAAACGAGAAGGGCGCAACTCGTCAGGCAGGAAAGCCAGACTGCGCCTCGCATCGAAGATCATCGATACGCTTTCGTCCGGATTCGCCTCCCTCAGCATCGACGGACCTGGAAAGATGCCTGGCGCCAACGCCTCGAGCAGCTCGACATAGCGCGCATTGAAGCCGCCGATCACCTCGTTGGGCACGGGCGTGTATCCGCGTCTTGCCTTTGTAATTGCCTGATCGATAATACTCGCGCGGAACCGCATGCGTACACTGTCTTGGCCCTGGTCGGCGCGCTCCCTGAACCAGTCGGCCAGGTCTTCATATGGTATCACGCAATCAAACTTGGCGGCGAATTCACTGTGCTGCTGCCGATAGGCCAGCGGGCAAACCAGAATGGTCGCGCCCGTTGCGAACCGGTCGGCCAGTGCTTCCAGCTCTTCGCGATAGCTTTCCGCCTGATCGGGCTGTTCAGAAGCGTCGAGCTTGTTTTCGATCAACAGGGCCAAGGTCTGTCCGGACTGCGAGATCGCCTCGACGAATATGTCGATCTCCCGGCGATTGCGGGTGCGCCGCTTGCTGTGCAGCACGGTGGCGGTGCTGATGTCATCGGGCAATCCCGCCCGCTGCGCCATCCACGCAACGAAGGCCAAGGTTACGTGCAGTTCCTCGACTAACAGCAGATCGATGTCGCGCTCGGTCGCATGGGTCAGCGTGGGAATAAACTCCTCACTCACGCAGCTTTCCCCTTGCTGGTCATTTTCGTGTACAGCTCGAACAGCTTTTCCAGGCGTTCGGTGTCGTTCTTGAAGCGGCGGCCGATATAGATGCGTTCGAGGGTTTCGTCGTTCTCCTCATGGGCGCGGCGGAGGTTTTCGGGCATGGTTTCGGGGTCGTAGAGGTCGGCGATGGTCGCGGGGAAATGCGCCTCGCGCGCGAGCAGGATATTCTCGGCGCAAGCCGTGAGGTCGGCCTTGTTCTGCTCGGTCAGTTTGGGGAGCGGGAAGGTGTTCCAGCCAAACGTGTTGGAATAGGCAAAATCAGTCCTTGTCCGCCCACATACGGTTCCGATCCAAGTGATGTGCAATCGCGACGCCAAAATAGATGCCGTCCAAAGCGGGGCATCGAACAAGGCGAAGCTTTGGCTACTCACCACCCCAGTCTGATCGATCAAACCCACAGGAAGATAAGGACGATTCTCTGAGGTAATTCTCGGGAGCACAATGGTGCTCTGCTGCGCTTCCCGCATCTCTCTAAATTGATGCGCACGCTCTGCCATAACGTTGGCGCTGGCATCCGAGCTATCGAGCCGCAGCTTTCGAACAGCGTTAACACGCCTGGATATTTGGGGATACCTCATCGCCTCTGAAAGCTTTGCGTCTTCGATCCATAGACAGAAAACGACCTCGCCGCGAATGAAATCAGCAGAGCCGTGTATGCGTCGGACGATGTCGCGGCCCAGTGCCGGCGGCAACTCTAATTCGGCAGCTTCTTGACGCGATAGGCGCAGGTGCCCCCCATCAACGACCTTGTTGCCGAAGATCATTTTGGGAGCCTCAGAAATTGGGGTGCTTTGCTTCAGCACGATGATGTCGTCACCGGCGGCGAGATACGCGTTGATGTATCCAGCTTCTCTGGCGATGGTCTCACCATCATCTCCGATGGAGAATAGTGTCCGGGTGGTGGGCGATGCATTGGACAGGCCAATGATGGCGACCGTTACGCCGGCTTTGTGCGATGCCAAATTCGCCCATTTGAAGCTAGTGTGGGCGAATACAATTTCGTGGCCAGTTGCGAAAATCAATGGCCACAAAATGGGAACCTGCTGGCCTTGGCAAACAGAGTTAGTCGAAACGAATGCCGATACCGCGTTTGTCGCCCGGCCATATTCAGCTGCTTTCATGAACCAGCCAGCCACATAATCGAGCGATTTCCATCCCTTGGTCAGGTGACCGAAAACGCGCGCAAGGTCAGCCTTCTGCTCTCTGTCTTGCCACGTGCTGCCAAGGTAGGGCGGGTTCCCGCAGATGTAGGTTTCACCGCCAGCATTCTCAAAATCGATCTCCGACTGGGCGAGCGGCGTCTCGAACAAATCATCCCCGCGTAGCTTCACCCCAGTCCCAGTCGGCGGACAAATGCTGAGCCAGTCGAGCCGCAGGGCGTTCCCGCAGGTAATCCAGTTCTGGCTGTCCAATGGCAGGAACTCGGCCAACGCCTCTTTCTGGCCGCGATAGAGCACGTCGCACTGATATTCGGCGATGATCAGCGCCAGCCGCGCGATCTCGGCCGGGAAGTCGCGCAGTTCGATGCCGCGAAAGTTGGTGAGCGGGATTTCGGTCTTGCGATCGTACTCGCCGCGCCGCTTGTTGATCTCGGCCTCGATCGCGCGCATCTCCTTGTAGGCGATGACAAGGAAGTTGCCGCTGCCGCACGCCGGATCGAACACCCGGATCTTCGCCATGCGGCTGCGCAGGTTGAGCAGCTTGCGGGCATTGTCGCCCGCCTCTTCCAGCTTTGCGCGAAGATCGTCGAGGAACAGCGGGTTCAGCACCTTCAGGATGTTCGGCACGCTGGTGTAATGCATGCCGAGCGCGCCGCGCTCCTCGTCATCGGCCACGGCCTGGATCATGCTGCCGAAGATGTCGGGGTTGATCTTGGTCCAGTCGAGATTGCCGATGTGGATGAGATAGGACCGGGCGATCTTGCTGAAGCGCGGCACATCGATATTGCCGCTGAACAGCGCGCCGTTCACATAGGGAAAGGGATCGGCCCAGCTCTTGATCCCGGCCGATTTGCGATCGGCGATTGGCGTGTTCATCGCACGGAACAGTTCCTGGATCACCTCGTGCGTGTTGTCGCCCGCGCCTGCGCTCATCTTCTCGACCGTCGCGGTGAAGCGATAGCTGGGGTGGAAGATGTCGGTGTCCTCAGCGAAGAAGCAGAAGATCAGCCGGGCCATGAAATGGTTCATGTCCGCGCGGCGTTCGGCCTTGGCCCAATCAGGATTGTGCCGGAGCAGCTCTATATACAGCTTGTTGAGCCGCCCGGTGGCGCGGATGTCGAACGAGCTTTCACGGATCTGCGCAACGGTGGTGATACCGGCCAAGGGCAGGAAGAAACCGAAATGGTCGGCAAAATCGGCATAGTCGCAAGCCACCGTCTCGCCGGTGGTGACGTCCTCTGCCTGAAAATCCAAGCCGTCGGTGGCAAGGATGAAGCGTGCCTTCTGGCTGGCGGTCTTGGGGCTGCTGCGTAGCGCGGTCAGCGTCGCATCGACGTTGCCAGGTGCGCAGGTGGCAAGATGAATATGGCTGCGCTGAAGCACTCCGCCGGGAATGTCCGACTGGTTGGTATTGCCCGCGCGCAGCCGCGTGACCGTGGTCGCCTTGTTGCCGAATGCGGCGAGAAACTGGAACGGAAACTCGCCCGCATCAAACGGCTGCTGGGCGAGTTCGGATACGGCTTCTTCGATTTCGACGGGGTTCATGCGGCCATGGTCTACAGCGGCGCATCGACCTCGCCAAGCGGGACAAGGTTCATCATGGGGCTAAGTTGCCGACCGATGATGCGCACCGGGAGTTTTCAGCATGCGGTCGGCACGTGTCGGTCAGATCGCGATGCTCGCCAGCGCCAGTTCCGCGTCACCGCGCACGAGGTGCCCGTAATGCTGTTCGATGATGACGACACTTGTCCCGGCAAGCTGCGCCACAGTCAATATCGGCAAGCCCGCCCGGACTAGATCGGTTATCACGCAGTGCCTGAGCGTGTATGCGGTGGCATCATCGGGCAAGCCTGCATCCAACACAGCCTGCTTGATTGGCTTCTTCCATGTGTCCTTGTCCCATGCCAATCCGCCCGGCTGCCTGAACAATGGAGCTGACGCCTTCTGCCCTTTGGCGAGTTCGTTCAGAAAATCGCCGACCACTGGCGGCAGAGTGATCTGGCGAGGTTTTTTCACCTTGTCCTTTCCGATCGTCAACGTGCGTGTGCGCGCATCAAACTGGCCCACGGTCAGCTTGGCGAGCGCGCCAGGCCGAAGCGGCATCAGACAAAGCCCCTTGATGAATGGCCGTATATCATCGCTTGCTGCCTCCAACAGGGCCCGACGCTGATCCTTGTCGAGGTAAAGTTCGCGGCGCTTGCCAGCATTCTTGAATGGCTTGAGCGCCTCTTGCCATGCAGCATCAGTGTTCGGGGGTCCCTGCATCAGAACTCGGCCGAGCGCAGCGCGCAATGGAACCATGTCCCGATTGACAGTGGCCTCGGACCGAACCTTCGTTTTGCGTTCGCCCTTCTTGTTCCGCGTGAGCAGCGCGGGCGCCTCTTCCAGCCTTTTCCGCCAAGCGCGCAGGTGATGGCGACGTAGCTTATCAAGTTTCACGTTGGCGATGGGGTCAGAGTAGACGTGGCGGCGAAATACCCCTTTGGCGATCGGGCCGGGCTTTTCCTTCAGATAGGCTTCGCATGCGTCCTTGACAGTCACCAAGCTACGATCACGCTCACCGCCGCTTTCGACAGTTTCCGCCCATTTTTCCGCATCTGCCTTGGCTTGCTTGAAGACGTCGTGCCCGGTCAACAGGCCATAATCACCCAGCGGCTTTCGCACGTTGCGGCCATTGTCAGGATCATAGAACCTGGCAAACCAGGTCCCGCCGCCCTTCTTCTTAGAGGGACGAAAACCAACATAGCACCCTTGCCGAAGCCTATGCCAATGCGGCTCGTCGCCGGGCTTTGGCTTGAGCCTCTCACGCTCTCCAATCCGGCTCAGATCGGGCATGTGCGGACCTCCAAAATCCATGAAAAAAACATGAAAAACTTGCCCGGACGGTGGCGTACACCCCCGAGCACTAATCATTGTTTTTACACGATTTTTTGGTCCGCGTAAAGCCGCAGAAAGCCGGAAAATGGCCCTTCACACGGGTGGGGTCGCAGGTTCAATCCCTGCCGCGCCCACCATCTTTTCCCGGGATCGAGAAAAGATGGCGTTCGCTGCCCCGATGGGCTTCGCGCAGGGACGTTCTGCTTACTTGACCTTGGCGGCGGTCGCCTCGATCTCGATCAGGAATTGCGGGCCGGCGAGCGCAGCCACCTGGACCGTGGAACGGGCGACCAGATTGGGGTTGGCCGCAGTGCCGAAGAACTCGCGATAGCCTGCGTTGAAGCCGGCAAAATCCATCTTGCCGCCGAGCTTGGGGTCGCCGACGACGAACACGGTGAGCTTGACGACATCGGACATCGCATAGCCCTGCTTGGCGAGCGCCGCCTCGATCTTCTTGAAGGTGCTGATCGTCTGCGTTTTCGTATCACCATAGGCCTCGATCCCTTCGGTCTTCGCCGGGTCAATCGGGCTGGCGAGCTGGCCGCTGAGCATCAGGATTTCCGCGCCCGGCGGGATGGTGACGCCGCCCAGGATGATGGCTGGCGGCGGATTGGTGTGGCGCACGATGCCTTGCGCCAGGGCAGGAGCGCAGCACAGGCTGGCGGCGATCGAGGTCAGCAGGATTTTGCGGATCAAGAAGATTTCCTTTCGCGTGACAGGAGGAACGACCCCGGCAGAAGCTTGCTCCGCCGGGGCCGGGAACGAACGTCAGAAGCTCACGGTGCCCCGGACATACCAGAAGCCGCCCGCCCAGCCGAGCGGCGATGTATCGGGATAGAAGGACCCGTTGGCCGCGCCGCCGGTCTGCGGATAGATGTTGCGGGTCTCGCGCTCGGGATAATTGTCGAAGATGTTCTGCCCGCCCACCGCGATGCGGTATTTCTCGGCAAAGGTGATCCCGACTTCCAGATCGGCCCAGACCTCCGCATCGAAGGTCTTGGGCCAGGGGTTGGGATAGAGAGCGGCAAAGGCGGGGTCGAAACCGGTCGCGGGCGCGAAATAGGTGGTGATACTGCTCGCATAGTTCACACGCGCGGTCACGTCGAACATGCCGCTGGTGAACGTCTCCGAGAGCACCGCCCGCCAGCGTGGCAGCGATTCCTCGATATTGCCCTCGCGCACGCGGTCGATCAGCGGAGCCGATGCACCGCCGATCGCCGCCGACTGGACGACCGAGCGGATGCTGGTCACCTCGGTCTTGTTCCAGTTGACCGCCAGGCTGGTGTTGAAATTGCCGATCCCGGTCGCCGCCTTGTGGGTCAGCACCGCATCGATGCCCTGCGTGCGCGTGGCAAAGCCGTTGGTGAAGAAGTTGATCTGCCCCAGATCAAGCGCATTGGCGACGCCAAGGCCGAGCAGCGCGGTGCGGTTGGCGGCGGTCACGTTGAAATTGCCCGTGATGCCGATGCGGTCCTTCACCTTGATGTTGTAATAGTCGAGCGTGAAGGTGAAGCCGCCACCCGGCGTCAGCACCAGGCCGCCCGAAAAGCTGGTCGATTTCTCGGGCTTGAGCGGCGAGGAACCATAAGCGATGCCGACGATGCTGTCGGGCCGCACGGTGGCCACGGCGACCGGCACCGGGCTGCCATTGGGAAAGGCGGTTTGCACATTCTGCGTGAACTGCTGGCCCGGCGTCGGCGCGCGGAAGCCGGTGTTGAAATTGCCGCGCACCGCGATCGCATCGGCAATCGCCCAGCGCGCCGAAATCTTGCCGTTGATCGTGTCGCCGAAATCGGTGAACCGGTCATAGCGCAGCGCGCCCGACAGGGTGAAGCTCTCGACGATATCGGCTTCGAGGTCGAGATAGGCCGACACGCTGTTGCGCCCGCCCGAGGTCACCGAATCCGGACCGAAACCGGGAAAGCCGTTCGCGCCCACAGGCTTGGTTGACAGGAAGGTGGTGCCGTTGGCGCGCTGCACCGTCTGCGCGGCGAAGGGCCCTGTGACCCAGGATGCCCGGTCGCCAAGCCCCACCTCATAGCTCTCGCGCCGGAATTCGAAGCCGCCTGCGACGTTGAGCGGGCTCGCCAGCCCGATCTCCCAGGGATAGCTGAGATCGAGATTGAGGTTGGTTTCGGTCTGCACCAGCTTGCCGAGATAGAAGCTGGTCGGGCTGTCCGGCCCCAGCGAGGGGTTGAGCGTGTTGCTCATGAAATAGCGGATCTTGTTGGTGCCGGTCGACCCCGACAGGTCATAGGTCATCCCGAAACCGGTCTCGCCCTTGTAGCCGCCGACGATCGCGAAATCCTCGTTCTCGGCCTCGAAGAACGGGGTGAAGCCATTCGGGAAGATCTGGCTCGCCTCGAAGGTCCGGCCGGTCTCGCTGAAATTGCCGTTGGGCAGCCGGTCGAGATAGGTGGTGTTGATCGACTTGCCGAACGATCCGGTATTGCCGAAGCCGGGCCCGCGACCGGGAATGGCGGTGGTGGTGACGCCGATCGGGCGGCGATAGTTGAAGTCATTGCCCTGGCGCTGTGTGCCCCAGTTGCCGAACAGGTACAGCTCGTCGCGATCGCCCAGCGGCAGCGAGGCGTTGAGCACGACGCGATAGGCGCGGTTCTCGGGCTGGCCCAGGCGGTTGCCCTTGGCGATCGGCGGGCGGATTCCGGCGGCGACCAGCGGCGCGATTTCGGGGCGCGGGGCCGAACGGTCCCAGATATTCTGGTCGATGAACTCGCCGGTGACGTTGAAGAAGCCGCCATCGCTGCCGAGCTTGAACCCGGCAATCGCCGAGATCTGCGTGTCCTGGCCGTCGCCCGCATAGGTCTGGCCATAGCGCGCCTGCATGTCGATGCCGCTGTCCTTGGTGCTGAGCCCCAGGTTGATCACGCCGGCGATCGCGTCCGATCCGTAGAGCGCCGATGCGCCATCGCGCAGCACCTCGATGCGGCCCAGCGCCTGGCCGGGAATCTGCGACAGGTCGGGTCCTTGCGAGCCCTGCGCCAGCTGGCCGCCGGCGACCTGGACCAAAGCCGAGCGGTGCATGCGCTTGCCGTTGATCAGCACCAGGATCTGGTCGGGCGGAAGGCCGCGCAGCGTCGGCGGGCGGACAAAGGCCGAGGCATCGCCGAGCAGGTTGCGCTGCTGGTTGAACGAGGGCACCAGCGTCTGCAGGATGGTCTGCAATTGCGGGCTGGACTGGGTCGCCAGATCCTCGTTGGTGAAGACGTCGATCGGCACCGAGGATTCGATCACAGTGCGGTCGGTGCGCCGCGTTCCGGTGACGACGATATCGGCCCTTTCGGGCGCATCGTCTTCCTGTGCTGCGGCGTCGGCTAGCGGCTGCTCGCCCGCATCGGCCAGGTTTGCGGCCCAGCCGGTCTGCGGCGCGGCGACCAATGCTGTCGCGAGCACGGCCCGCGAAATACCTCCATTCATTCTCATCGAAAGCCCCCTTTTCGCGTTTGGGCCTTCAGATCATCATCTTCCCAATGCCCGGGCTCTTTGGTCCGGATGTGTTGGTTCGTTCCTGCGATGACGTTTCATGAGATTATGTCTGGACTTCCGTTTCGGGTGCGGCCTCCTGTTGCGAGGGTTGAAAAAGCGTCTTGCGCATCGGCACGAAGCGCAGCGCGATGCCGTCATAATGCTGCACGACCTCGCCTTGGGCACGATAGCCATAGGCGGTGTAGAAGGGCACGCCGGGCAGCGTCGCCATCAGCTCGGCCTGGGTGAAACCTGCCGCCCGCGCCGCCGCTTCGCAGGCGTCGAGCAACGCCGCGCCGACGCCGCGCCGCGCGAATTCAGGCGCGATGAAGAATGCCCTGATCTTTGCCGGAGCCTGCGCTGGATCGACAAAGCCCATCTGCCGCTGGGCGAACCGATCGGACCCGAACAGGGTCGCGCGCCGACTCCATCCCCCACACCCGGCAATCCGTCCGTCCAGCTCGACCACCAGATAGGTGCCGTCGCCGACCAGCTCGCTATCGACCCCGAACACATGCTTGATTGCCGCCTCGGTCTCTTGCAGTGAATAGAAGCCGATGCTGAGCTTCCGTGCCGAAGCGGCAATCAGCCGCTCAAGCGCGGGTATCTCGTCAGGTCGGGCGGGGCGGATGATCATGCGGCCTGGGCACTCCTGGTCGGTTCGGTCAGCGCCCGGGCACGCATCTGGTCGACCAGCGCGGCAACGGTCGCATGTGCGGATTGCAGCGCGCCCTCCTGCCAGCCGGGCGTCTGGCTGAGCGCGGCGCTGGCGAAGAAGATGCGGCCATCGGGCTGATTGAGCAAGCGGAAGGCGGGAGTGTCGGTCATCGGATGCTCGCCGCGATCGCGCACGCCGGGGTTCCAGTTGGGCCAGGGCCCAAGGCTATAGGGAATCTTGCGCCAGTTGACGACCAGCGGAGCGGTGCAATCGGCACCATGGCCGGGATGGACGCTCTCGATCGCGGCGCGTGCCATCGCGATCTGCTCGGCGATCGGCCGTTTGGCAAAGGCCTTGCCCGGCTCGCCCGAGCTGTAACAGCCCAGGATCATCCCCCTTTCGCCGTGCAGCCCCCAGGACGGATACCAGATCAGGCTGGTCTCGCCGCCGACAAAGGTGAGGCCGCCATAGATCTGGTCGCGCTCCCAGAAGCGCGGGGCCTCGAACGCGACCTTGTTCGAATCCTCGTAGACCACGCCGGCAATCGCGCTGGCGACCGGGGCGGCGAAATTGGCCTCGATCTTCGCCAGCACCGGAAAGGGAATGGTGCACACGCAATAATCGGCCTTGATGACCCGCGCCGAGCCGCTGGCCGTGTCGACATAGGCGATCTCGACCCCGGCCTCGCTCTGGCGGATGCGCTGGACATCGGCGTTCAGCACCGCGCGTTTCTTCAGGTTGCGCTCGATGCCCACGGAAATCTGGTCCATGCCGCCGACGGGCTGGAACATCGTCGCCTGCATGTAGAGATTGTCCTCGAAGCCCATCATGCCAAGCTGCTCGTTGGCGAGCAGATCGGCGAGCGGCACCGGTGCATTGGCGGTCTCGAAGCTCGATATCCCGGCCCCTGGCCCCGTTTTGAAGCCAGAACGCGTGGTGCCCTTGAACGCATAATCGCCCTGCAGGTCGCCATAGGCTTTCAAGAAAGGCAGCAGCTTCGCCTTTTCCTCTACGCTGAGCGCGGTATCGAGCGCGCCCTGATTGACCGCCTTGGCGAGCAGTTCGGAAACATGACCGCGCATGTCGTTGATCGCGGTGCGCATGCGCAATTTGCTGCCGTTCTTCGCGACCAGATAGGCCGAGCGGCTCGAATTGACCTCGACCTCGAGCGGCACGCCGAAGCGCTTGGCATAGCCGAGCACACCCTGATGGAAACTGGGCAGTCGCGCCGGGCCGGCGTTGAAATACAGGCCTTCGGAGAAGCGCGCGATCTGGTCGTCCTCGCCCTGCATCGCGATGCGATCACCATCGCGCACTGTCCAGGCCTTGCCGCCGACGCGCCCACGCGCTTCGAGCAATGTGACCGCAAATCCGCGCTGTTCGAGCTCATAGGCCGCAACCAGCCCGGCAAATCCGGCACCGAGCACCACCACCGAGCGGCCGTTGCCCATATCGCCCGGCATCGGTTCGAGCGCTGCAGCCTCAGCCACTCCGAACCAGCCCATTGACTGCATTGCGCCCGCGACGGCCGCAACTCCCCCGGCCGCACCGATCCGGTGCAGCATCGTTCTACGTGTGATCACCTTGTGAATGCCCCCATTCGAAAATGCAGGCCTTGTCGACACCCTCACCCGTCACGGCCAGGCCATCCCGTCGCAGCGCTTTCCCTGGCCAACGCGCAGGGTTGCGCCGCCCTTGTCAGGTGGCCGCCTTGTTGTGCGATGCAAAATAACTGGTAAAACCAGATCAAGCGTGCCTGCAATAAAATGTGCAGAAACCGCTCGTTCTTAACCGAAAACGTCTATTCTCAGCTGATCGTCGAATAGAAACATCGTTTGCAAACGTGCGCAAGAGGATTCTTCGCATGTGCAAAAAATTCTTTTGCGTTGCGGCGCAAGCCCTCCACCGTGACCTTGGCCAAGCTCGCTCAGGCTGTGCTGCAATCAGGCGACCCGGCTGCGCGCATACCAGCCATATCCGCCGATCACCGCATAGCACAGCGCCGGCAGCACCAGAGCCAAGCCGAGCTGGCCCGAAAGGTCGGCGATCGCGCCGGTGGCGAGCGGGATAACCGCCCCGCCGAAGATCGCGATGTTGATGATGCCCGATCCATCCGCCGCACGCGGGCCCAGGTCCTCGCACGCCAGGCTGAAGATGGTCGGGAACATGATCGCGTTCATGAGGCCGATGGCGAGCAGGCTATAGCCGGAGACCATGCCTTGCGTGCTCGTCGAGACGAGGATCAGCGTGATCGCGCCTGCGGCCACCGCCGCGAGCAGCTTGCCGGGGCTGACGAAGCGCATCACGCCCGATCCGATGAAGCGCCCGACCATCGCGCCCCCCCAGTACAGGCCGATCAGCTTGCCTGCCGCCTGTTCGCCCAGCGCCATGACATGCGCCTGCATCAGATAGTTGACGATCAGCGATCCGATCGCGACCTCGGCGCCGACATAGAGGAAGATGCACAGCGCGCCGAAGCCGAAGCGCGGGCGCGCGAGCAGGTCGAACCCGGCCAGACCGCTGCTCGCCTCGTGCGTCTCGCCCTTCAGCCGGTTGCGGAACAGCCAGACCACGCCGGCCACCACCGCAATCGCGGCGGCGATGCCGAGATAGCCGTTGACGATCGCCTGGCTTTCGGCGGTGCGATAGGCATCGAGCGCGGGGCCGGAAAGCTGGTCCGCGCTGAGGCTGGCGAGGCTGCCGAGGATCAGCGCCGAACCGACGATCGGGAAGACGGTGGTGCCAAGCGAGTTGAACGCCTGCGCGAAGGTCAGGCGGCTGTGCGCGGTCTGCGGCTTGCCCAGCATCGAGATCAGCGGATTGGCGACGACCTGGACGATCACCACCCCGCTCGCCAGCACGAATAGCGCGAACAGGAAAAGGCCATAGGTGGCGTTGCGCGAGGCGGGGATGAACAGCAGGCAGCCGAGCATCATCAGCAGCAGCCCGCACACCGCACCGCGCATGTAGCCGACCTTCTTGACCAGCTTTGCGCCGGGAATGCCGATCAGCAGATAGGCGGTGAAGAAGCAGAACTGCACCAGCATCGCCTGGGTATAGTTGAGCGTGAACAGCTCTTTGAGCTTGGGGATGATCACGTCGTTGAGCGAGGTGATGCCGCCGAAGATGAAGAACAGCCCGAACACGAACAGCCTGAGCTCGGGCGCGTCGACATGGTCGGTCGCGACGCCGGGTTTGCCGTTCATGTTCTGCGGTGCAAGCGCCATTCGATCATCCTCACATTATCGGCGGGGCATCGCCCGCCTCGCCTTGAATAGAGCAATTGCGGAACCCGCCAAGCGCGATCACGCATCGTGCGGCAGGCTGAGCAGCAGCAGCGCCGCCGCCAGCGCCAATAGGGCGAGCACCAGGAACAGGCTGGCATAGCCGAAATCGGGCACCATCGTGATCGCGATCCAGGGCATGATCAGCGACGGCGCGGTGTTGGTGAGATTGAACAGCCCGATGCCCAGGCCGCGCGAGGCGGCATCGGGCAGGATGCGCAGCGTCTGGCTGGCATGCAGCGCCAGGAAGGCGGCATTGGCGGTGACGAACGCCAGATAGGCCAGCTTGGCGGTGGCAGGGGTTCCGGCCAGCGCCATGACCAGCAACCCCGCCGCGGCGACCAGCGCGGTCAACGCCAGCGCCAGGAACGGACGGCCATGGCGGTCGCTCCAGCGGCCCAGCAGCAGCGCCGCCCCCACCGACAGGCCGAGCCCGGTCGCATAGAGCAGCATCTTGGCCGCATCGTCCATCATGGGGTCGAGGCTGCGAAGCCAGAAATAGAGATAGGCGGCCAGCGCCGCGCCCGAGAGCTGCATCAGCAGCCGCGCCAGCCACACGCGCTGGACGACGGATGCGGCGCGCGCGATCGCGGCGGACTGGCGGGTGGAACGATCTGCGTCCGGAAAGGGTTTTGATCGCGCGAACAGCAGCAGCGGCAGCACCAGCACCAATGTCATGGCGGCGATGGTCGCGGTGCGGCCCGCAAGCCCCTGTGCCGCCGCTTCCGGCAGCAACATCGCCGAAAGCGCGCCCAGCGGCGGCGCGAGCGACAGCAGACCGCCGAGCAGGCCCTTGCGGTCATCGGGCACCACATCGCCCGCCCATGCGATCAGTGGCGTCAGCATCAGGTTGAGCGCGATCTGCCATGCAACGACTAGCCAGAGAAGGACCATCACCGTGTCGCACCAGACGATCGCCAGTTGCAGCAGGACCGTTGCGGCAAGCCCGGCCGCGACCCAGGTGTGGCGACGGCGCGTGACATCGCTCAGCCAGCCTGATGCCACGCCCGCCAGGCTTGCCGACAGCGCGCCAGCAAACACGATATAGCCCAGCCAGCGCACGTCATCGCCGCCGGCCAGTTCGGTCACCCGTGCAGGCAGCACCAGCATCAGGAAGGGCGTATAGGCGATCACGCCGCCGGCATAGGCGAGCGCATAGAGCGGAAGGAACGCCGGCGAAAGGCGCGTAAGGGGCACGGTCACAATATCAGCCGCCCACCGCTCATGTCCTGTTCCTGCAACCTCTGCCTTCATCCGCCTTGCATCAGGCCCGCCCTTCCGGATCGTCCGTCCTCATGGGCGAACGATCCGGGCGTGGCCCCCTTATGCTAGAAGTCGACGCGAACGCGAAGACCGTAACTGCGCGCATCGTTGAGGAATCGGATGTTGAGCGACGATCCGACCAGCGCCTTTTGCGACACCTCCTCGTCGAGGAAATTGCTCGCCCAGGCCTCGATCCTGAAGTTCTTGATCGTATAGCCCATGCCGAGGTTGAGCGTCGAAAAGCCCTTCTGCCGATCGGGGAATCCCGCCGACAATGCGGTCTGCCGCGTGCCGTTCAGGAAGACGATATCGTCCTCGTTGAACTGGCTGAGGAAATAGGACGAGCGATAGTTGAGCAAAGCCTGCCAGTCGAACCGGCCAGGTCCTGCCTGGAAGGATTGCGACAGGCGCGCGCTGATATTGATCTTCGACGCCAGGGGCAGCCGGTTGCCGACCAGGCTGATCAGCGGCGAATTGCCGCCCGCGCCGAAATCCTGCGCGCGCGCATCTGCCACGGTGCCGCGCGTGATCTTGGTATCGAGGAACGCGGCGTTCAGATCGACCGAGAAATTGCCCGGCAGCTTGAAGCGCAGCTCGGCCTCTGCACCATAGATCCGCGACGCGCCGATATTGCGGTTGACCAGCGAATAGCCGTTGCACACCGGCGGCGCCTGGGTGGTATCGAGATTGATGCAGGTCAGGTCCTGAAAGACCTGGTTGTTATAGTCGTAATAGAAGCCGGTCAGGTTGAACACCGCCGGGCGGTTGAACAGATCGAAGGCGTTGCGGCTGCCGACCTCGTAGACCAGCAGATCCTCCGGCCGGAATTCCTCCGGAATCGGCGAGCCGTTGAAGCTGTCGTTGAAACCGCCCGATTTGTGCCCGGTCGAGACCTTGGCATAGAGCATGTGGTCGTCGTCGATGTCGAACTCCACGCCCACGCGCCAGTCGATGAAGTCGAACTTGGCGCGCCCGATCTGCTGGCCGGGAATGGTGAGGTTCGCATAGCTGAAGCCACCATTGGTGTTAGAGGGGTTGAGCCTCGGGCAGTTGACGAAGCCATTGTCGATATCGGGCCGGTCGATACAGGTGCCGTTGGGATTGGTGCCGTTGGCGATCGATCCGATCTGCGCGATCAGCGTGTCGCGCAGGCCCGGCCGCGCAATGCCCTCGATCAGGAACTGCGCCTGGCCGCGCGGCGTGGTGATATTGGCCACGTTGAAATTGGGCCGGTCGAGCAGCGCCGGGCGGAAGCCTTCGGTGCCCACGCGCGTCGCGAAGCAGCAGGCGAAATCCTCGCCGCCCAGCGTGAGTGCCCAGTTGCCGCCGATGCCGAAGCGCGACTTCTTCTCTTCGGTATAGCGGATGCCCGCGATCAGCCGCAGCCGGTCCGCCACGTCATAGGTGCCGTCAGCATAGAAGGCGAAGCTCTCGCCCTTCACGTCGGGCATCACGAATTCGGTCGCCGAATAGCAGCAATAGCCGCGGTCGGCGAGCGCGAGATAGCCGACCGCCTGGTCCTCGTTGAAATAGAAGCCGCCCAGATTCCAGCGGAACGGCTGGTCCTCGTTGGCGAAGATGCGCGCCTCATAGACCTGGCTCTTGGACTTGGTCTGCCAGAAATTGCCCGAGAAATTGTCGTACTGCACCGCCGACAGATCGCGGCCCGGGAAGTCGATACCGTCGCTCGAGGCATTGACCTGGTAGAAATCGACCGAACGGTAGCTGCCGGTCAGCTCCGCGCCGAACGTGCCGAAATCATAGGCGATCTTGCCCTGCACGCCCCATAGCTCGTTGGTCATGTCGCCCTGCAGCCCGCGATAGACGACGTCCTTGAGGTTGAGCTTGTCGGGCCGGATGCCCGTTGCGGCGACCGCGCTGAAGATGTTCGCGCCGGGATAGCCGGTGCCGGTTTCCTTGCCGTAATCGCCGACGATCGAGATGCTGAGACGGTCGCTCGGCTCCCACAGGAACGAGAGGCGCCCGGCGTAATTCTCTTCAAGGCCCGCAGGCTTCAGCGTATTGGCCGGCGCACCGGTCGAGACGTTGTTGAAGCCGTAATCACGGTTGATGTAATAGGCCGCAGCCCTCAGCGCCGCGGTGCTGCCCAGCGGCACGTTGATCGCGCCTTCCGCCGCATAGGACGAGCGGTTGGACACTTCCGCCTGCGCATAGCCGCCGAACTGGCCGAGCTTCGGCTTGGCGGTGATGATGTTGAGCGTTCCCGCCAGCGCGTTGCGGCCATAAAGCGTGCCCTGCGGCCCCTTGTTCACCTCGACGCGTTCGAGGTCATAGAACATCAGGCCGAGGCCGCGCGGACGCGGGATATAGGTGCCGTTGAGATGCGGCGCCGCACCGGGATCGCCAAGCTCGGTATTGTTGGCCGAGCCGACGCCGCGGATGAAGATTTCGACATTGCCTTCCTGGTTGGCGATGCTGAGCCCCGGCACCGCAAGCTGCAACTGGCGCAGCTCGACAATGCCGTCCTGCCGCAACTGTTCTGCCCCCAGCGACTGGACGACACCCGAGACGTCCTGCGAATTCTCCTCGCGCCGGTTGGCGGTGACGATGATCTCGTCCTTGTCGTTGTCCGCGCCATCGGCGGGACGATCCTGCGCATAGGCGGGCATCGCCGCCGTGGCCGACAGCAGCGCAAACAGCGCGGCGCGTGCAAACTGGTTCCTCTTCATGACATCCTCCCTAATCCTGATATTATTTGCATTGAATGACGGGTCCGGTCGGCGAGACAATTTTCGCCGAGGACATGACGATTTCGAGCTTTCCTGCGGTCGCGAGGCTGAGCGGCGTGTCGACCCGGGTCATGTCGACCCCGGCCCTCGCAAAGCAGCTCAGCGGCACCGCGATGCGGGTCCATTTGCCGGTCTTCGCGGCGGCAGTGAGCATGGGGGCGAGCGGGAAGCCGCCAGCACACTGCGCGCCGCACCCCATGACCAGGCTGACATCAGCCGTGGGCGGGGTATCGACCCTGAGTTCGATTTCGAGCGCGAGTTCGCCGTTCGACTGGCGCGACAGGTCTTCCGCCTCACCCATCACGATTGCGGCGACCGCCGGTCCGGCGCCGGTCCAGCGCAGCCGCACCGAATCCTCCTGCGCGATGCGGTCTGCCGCCCGCACCTCGATCAGATCGGGGCCGGGATTGGTCGAAAGCGCGCCCGGCGGACCGATCAGCAACCGGCGGCCCGCGCCCGGTTTGCCCGCAGCGAACAGCACGCCGGGATCGGCCGCAGCAACGCTGGCGCGCATCTCGGGCAGCGGCGCAAGATCGCCCTTGTCGGCGAGCGTCAGGCCGAAGCCGTAAGCAAATAGCGGGTCGTAACCGGCGTCGCCGATATTGACCGCGGTCTGGTCGCTCGACTTCGGCCAGCTATAGGGCAGCTTGCCGCGAAAATCGGCCTTGCCGAAAAGCATGTCGGCCACGCCGCCGCCTTCCGATCCCGGCAGCCAGGCAGCGACGAACGCATCCGAGGCGTTGAGGAACGGGTTGACCCACATCGCCCGGCCCGAAAGGAAGACCGAGACGGTGGGAATGCCCGCTGCCTTGAGCTTGCGCAGCAGCGCGAGCGCCTTGGCATCGTCAAAACCGACATCGGGCCGATCGCCCTGGAACTCGGCATAAGGCTCCTCGCCGAACACCACGATTGCGACATCGGGCTTGCTCGCAAAGCTGCCATCGGGCGAGAGCGTCGCGGTGCCGCCTGCGGCCCTGACCTGCTCGTCGATGCCTTCCCAGATCGATTGCGCATTGGGGAAATCGCTGCGCTTCGTCCCCGTGCCCTGCCAGCTCAGCGTCCAGCCGCCCGTCTGCTTGGTGAGGTTGTCCGCGCCGTCGCCCGCGACCAGGATCTTCGCGCCGGGCTTGAGCGGCAGGACGCTGCCCGCATTCTTGAGCAGCACCAGCGATTCGCGCACCGCCTGCCGCGCCAGCGCGCGATGCTCGGCGCTGCCCAGCAGCTCGAACCGTCCGCCATAGGGCCGCGCGGAAGGCTTGCCCGCCTCGAACAGCCCGGCGCGCAGCTTGACGCGCAGGATGCGGCGCACCGCATCGTCGAGCCGCGCCATCGGCAGCGTCCCATCCTTCGCGTGTGCCAGCGTGGTCCGGTAGAGTTCCTTCCAGCTATCGGGCGCCATGTACATGTCGAGCCCGGCCGCGGCAGACGCTGCGCAATCGGTCGCGGTGCACCCTTCGACCTGGCCGTGGCCGTTCCAGTCGCCGACCAGAAAGCCGTCGAAATTCCAGCGTTGCTTGACCACATCGGTGAGAAGCGAGCGGTTGCCGTGCATCTTCACGCCGTTCCAGCTCGAGAAGCTGACCATCACCGATTGCACCCCGGCGTCGAGCGCGGGGAGATAGGGCGGGCTGAACAGATCGCGCAAGGATGCCTCGGCCATCTGGGCATCGCCCTGGTCCTTGCCGGCATGCGTGCCGCCATCGCCGAGGAAATGCTTGGCGGTGGCGATGATATGCGGCCCGCGCAGCCAGTCGGGATCGCCGACCTTGCCCTGCAGCCCCTCGATCAGCGGCGCGGCATAGCTGGTCGCGATCTCGGGGCTTTCGCCAAAGCCCTCATAGGTGCGCCCCCAGCGATCGTCGCGCACCACGGCGAGCGTCGGCGCAAAGGTCCAGTCGAGCCCGGTGACGCGCATCTCGATCGCGGTCGCCTCGCCGATCTTGCGGACGAGCTCGGGGTTCCGCGCGGCCCCCAGGCCGATATTGTGCGGAAACAGCGTCGCGCCGACGACATTATTGTGCCCGTGCACCGCATCGCTGCCCCAGATGATCGGGATGCGCGGCAGTTTGCCATTGGGCTTCATCGACGCGGCGTAGAAGGCATCGGCAGCGGCAAGCCAGTCCCTGGCGGGCGCGTTGTAGCGGTTGCCGGGGTCCGAATTGCCGCCGTTGAGCACGGAGCCCAGATGATAGCGATGGACGTCGTCGGGCGTGACGCTGGCAATATCGGCCTGGATGACCTGCCCGACCTTCTGCTCGATCGACATCGCCGCGATCAGCGCGTCGATCCGGCGTTCAATCTCGGCATCGGGGTTCAGCTTCGATTCGCGCTGCGGCCAGAGCTCGGCATGCGCTTCGGCGCTGGCGCCTGCCGCAGCGGTGGTGGCATCGGTAGCGGCGGCAAGCGGCGCGATCCCCAGCGCCAGGGGCCAGGCGAGCGCCGCAAGCGACACAGCACGCAATGCAAGGACAGCCCCACGCGGCACGATCATCATCCCTCCCATCCTGTCGGCGGTTGATACGCCTGACAACGTTTACCGATTCTCGGTCAACGTTTACCGCTATCCATCGACACAAGTCAAGAGAGGCGCTAAGAGAAGCTGGGTCGCAGCGGTTCCGCCAGTTCCGGGGGGGCCATCCAACCGCCTGGAGGGGACGATTTCAAAGCGAACCACGATCGTCGACATCGCAAGGGTCGCCGGGGTCACGCCCAAGACCGTCTCGCGCGCGCTCAACGATGCTCCCCATGTCAGCGCCGCCGTGCGGCAGAAGGTGAAGGAGGCCGCCGAGGCGCTCGACTATCACCCCAATCTGGCGGCGCAGAGCCTGATCGCGCGCCGCTCGTTCCTGATCGGGCTGACCTATGAACGGCCCAGCCCCAGCTATGTCGTCGAGCTGCAGAACGGCGCGCTCAGCCGGCTCGACGATGGCCGCTACCGGCTGGTGGTGCTGCCCTTCGCGCATGTCGCGAGCCGCCCCGAGGAGCTGGGCAAGCTGCTGCTGCGCGCCGGGCTCGACGGGGTGCTGCTCGCGCCGCCCGCCAGCGACCAGCCGCTGCTGCTCGACATGCTCGAACGCCAGCGCCTGCCTTATGCGCGGATCACCCCGCACAGCGATCTCGATCGCGGTCTGGTGGTAGCGATGGACGAGAGCGCGGCGGGCCATGCGGTGGCGCAGCATCTGCTGGCGCTCGGGCATCGTCGGATCGGCATCATCCTGGGCGATCCCTCGCACGCCGCCAGCATCGGCCGTCTCGAGGGCTATCGCCGCGCCTTTGCCGAGGCAGGTGTCGGAATCGACGACGATCTGATCGTCACCGGCGATTTCACCTATGCCGTGGGCTATGAGGTGGCGCGCACGCTGCTGGCCAGCGCGAAACGCCCGACTGCGGTCCTGGCGCAGAATGACGACATGGCCGTGGCGGCGATCGCGGCGGCACGAGAACTGGGCCTCTCGGTGCCGCAGGACCTGTCGGTCGCCGGGTTCGACAATTCGGAGGTCTCGCGCACCGCCTGGCCGCCGCTGACCACGGTCAACCAGCCGGTCGCGCAAATGGCCTGGGATGCCGCCGACCGGCTGATCGCGATGCTCGACGGCAAGACGGTGCCCGAACTGCCGCAGCGCCGCGACCATGCGCACGAGCTGCTCGTGCGCGCCTCCACCGCTGCCCCGGCCGCCTGATCGATCCGTTATTCCCGCTTCAACGGCGGCTCGGCGCGCTCGATCAGCTCGCGCGCATGGCTTGCGAACCACTGACCCGCCGCCGGTGCTTTCACCCCGCGCTCGGGATCGATCGGGCCGGCGGTGCCGCGCAGGCACTCTCCGTCCGATTCGCCCGGCACCTTGATCCACAGAAAGCCATCAACATAGGCTTCGCGCGTGATCAGCGTCGGGCGGCGTCCCAGGCCCCGGCCCGGCGGGTTGCACCAGACCTCGGCATCGCGATAGCGCCCGGCCGGCGGCTTCCACGAACCCAGGCCGTTGCGGCTGGTATCGATCAGCGCGTGCTTCTGCGACTTCGGCGTGCGCTTCAGGCCTCGATCGGCGAACAGCCGGTCATAGGCGGCATCGATCTGCCTGCGATTGCCGGGCCTTTCAAACGGTTCGGCCGAGAACTGGCTGGGGCAGGCCCGCGGGTCCAGTCCGCCCTGCGTCACCAGCGCGATGCAATTGCTGACCCAGCGCGCATAGGGCACGACGCGCGCATCGCTCTCGAAATTGGAAACGTTGAGGAAGAAGCCCGCGACCTTGTCCACATCGGCGCGGATCAGGCGGCTCGCAATCTCGCCGGGCGCAAGCCAGCTGCTGCCGGTGCCGTCGAGATAGACGCGCGCTCGTGGAAGCGCGCCCAGGATTGCGACCGCGCCGCGCAGCTGGTCGTAGCGCCGCGACGCCGCCGCCTCGTCCTGCCCTTCCGGACGGCACCCTTCGAGATCGCCCGCCAGATTGCGGTGCCAGGGAATGACGCCGAGGCCATCGGGCTCTAGCACGATGATCGCCTGACGGTTGCCGACCCCCCTGGCCAGCCCGGCGACCCAGGCGAGATAGGCCACGCCATCCGCCGCGCCGCCCGCCGAATAGAGCGCACAGTCGCGATAGGGGATGTTGTACGCCACCAGCACCGGAATCTGCCCCTTCGCCGCCGCACGCTCGGTGACCTCGCGGGCCTGGGCCTCGACGATCTCGGGCGTTCCGTAAGCGAGCCAGGTCGCCGAGGGAATGCGCGCCAGAAGCAGCGCGTCCTCGCGGGCAGCGCCCTCGAGCTTCTCGGCAGCTTGAACCGTTGTGCTGCGCTCATCGACGAAGAGCGTCGGCGGTTTGACGGCCGCAGGCGCGATCGCTGCCGGGGCCAGCAGCGCCAGCGCAAAGGCGAGGAATTTCAGTCGCATCACCGCTCCCAGAGGATTTTTATTCTCGCGCGCGAGGATCGGGCCATTGCAGCGGCAAATCAACCGGCGCGCGCCATCAACCACATCCGCTCCGGAGCGATCAGCCCGAAAGGCGCGGTGTTCTCGGGGTGCGCGCCCGCATCGCGATGACCAGTCCGATCATGCCGAGCGCCGCACCCGCGCCCGCGAGCAGGCTCCAGCGATAGCCCTCGAACAGGGTCGACAGCACCATCGCCACCACCGGCACCAGCACGCTGCTATAAGCCGCGCGTGCCGCGCCGATATCGCGGATCAGCGCGAAATACATCGGGAAGGTGACCACCGACCCCATCAGCCCGAGATAGACGATGCCGCCGAGATAGGCCGGGCGGCTTTCGAACACCGGCGCGCCATAAAGTGCCCAGCCGAGCGCCGCGTTGCCCAGCGCGCCCCACAGCATCGCCCAGGCGAGCAAGCTGAGGATCGGCATCGCCTTCACCCGCTCGGCCGATTGCATGACATTGGCGATCGAGGCGCACAGGATCGCACACAGCGCGAGGCCCAGTCCCTTCATCACGTCCGACAGATCGGCGGGCATCGCGCGATATTCCTGCACGAACAGCAGCGCGATCCCAGCCAGCGCCACCGCCGTGCCGATAATGAACCCGCCCGCAATCCGCGCACCGAGGAAGATGCGCGAGAGCAGCGCGTTGGGCACCATCAGCATCGCGAACAGCACCGCGAGCAGGCCCGAAGTGATGTATGCTTCCGAGCGGTAGACGAAGTTGAAATTGGCCGAGAACTGGAACAGCCCCAGCGCCAGCGCGATCAGCTGACCCTGGCGGTCGAGCCGCAGCGGTGCCTTGCGCCACCAGGCGAGCGCGAACATGCCAATCGCCGCCACCGCGAAGCGATAGCTGACCGACCATGTCGGCGGGACGCTGGAAATCTGGTCCTTGATCACCAGCCAGGTCGAACCCCAGATCAGCGAGACGAGCAGGAACGGGACGAGCACCCGCGCCGAGAGCATCGACGGTTCATCGTGAGCGTCTGACGCAGAGGCGGGCGCGCTGCTTGCCATCAGAGCGCGGCGATGGCGGCGGCGAGCGGAGCGACGGTTTCGGCATCCTGATCCCAGGCGGTGACGAAGCGCGCCTCGCCTCCCTCTGCCGTCATCTCGCCCCAGTCGTAGAATTCGAAGCCCTGCGCGCGCAGCGATGCCGCCTCGGTCGCGCTCAGCTTCACGAACACCTCGTTCGCCTGGACCGGGTAAAGCAGCCGGTCACCCGCCGCCTCGGCGATCGCCTGCGCGCCCGCATTGGCCGCGCGCGCATTGGCGAGCCACAGGTCATCCTCGAGCATCGCCAGCAATTGCGCGGCAAGGAACCGCCCCTTGGACTGGAGCTGCCCGGCACGCTTGCGCAAATAGGGCAGCTCGCGCGCCAGCGCGGTATCGAACACGATGATCGCCTCGGCGTTCATGCCGCCGTTCTTGACGCAGCCGAAGCTCAGCATGTCGACGCCTGCGCGCCAGGTGATATCGGCCGGGTCCGCCCCGGTCGAGGCGATGGCATTGGCAAAGCGCGCGCCGTCCATGTGCAGCTTGAGCCCGCGCGCCTTGCAGACCTCGCCGATCGCGGCGACCTCCCGGGGCGAATAGGTCAGGCCATATTCGCTGGCATTGGTGATAGATACGGCGGCGGGCTGAACCTGGTGGACATCGTCACGGATCTGGCTCGCGACGCGCACCACCTCGTCCGCGCTCAGCTTCGCGCCCTCGCCATCGGCCAGGATCAGCTTCGCCCCGTGCATGAAAAAGCCTGGCGCGCCGCATTCGTCCTGCTCGATATGCGCCATCCTGTGGCAGATCACGCCCTTGTGCGGCGGGCACAGGGCGGAGAGCGCGAGCGCATTGGCCGCCGTGCCGGTCGCCACCCACAAAGCCCTGACCCGGGTGCCGAACAGCTGGCTGAACCTGTCGTCGAGCGCCTGGCTGAGCGCGTCGCCATCATAGGGCGAATCGAGCCGGTTGGCAGCGGCCAGGGCATCCATCACGCGCGGGTGGACCGCGGCGGCATTGTCGGAGAAGAACTTCATGGCCGCGTGTGGTAATGCGGCGCGGGCCAAGGTCAAGCGGCTGAAATGTCAGAACCGGTGGTTCCAGCTCAGCGCGAACGAAAGCCCATCATCCTGCACGTCGCGGCTGCCGGTGACCGGGGCTGCGATCAGCGCCGCGCCATAGGTCAGCCGCGCCGAGAGCGAGGGCGATGGCGTCCAGGCAAGCGATGCGCCGATGCTCGCGATCTCGCCCGGCTGCGGCTGGAAGGCGCGGGTCGCGTTGCGCATCACCGCACCATCGGCGAAGACCGAGGGGGTGAAGCTGCCCCAGCGCAGCCCCAGGGCGCCAAGCGCACCCGATCCGATCGTCACCGGCCGCGCCAGCTCGACCGATCCGATCACACCGCGATCGGCGAGCACCAGGCTCTCGCGATAGCCGCGCACGGTGGCACTGCCGCCCGCGACGAAACGCTCGCCGGCATAGAGTATGCCGGTGCCATATTGCCCGGCGAGCCGCGCGCGCAGCTCCCAGCCCTTATCGCCGAGTCGCCGGGCATGGCTGATCTGGCCCGAAAAGCTGCGAAAGCGCGGCGAGGGTGCGGCGATGCCGACAATGTCCGATCGGCTGCCGTCGATGCCTTGCATGAAGCGCGCCTGCGCGATCCACACCGTGCCCGAGCTGCGCCGCGTCCATTCCATGCCGAGCCGGAGCGCCGAATATTCGGCGAGCCCCCGCACCGATCCGGGGCTGAACGAAAAGGGCTCGCCCAGCAGGAAGGTGCGCGTCTCGCGATGGATCACGCCGGTGCTCAGCGTCACCAACTGCGCGCTGATCTCGGGCGTGCCGTCGAGCGCGGCGGGGCTCAGCGGGCGCTGCCACACGGTCAGCGCGAAGCCGCCTTCGACGAACCAGTCGCGCGCGCGGATCAGAAGGTTACGCAAGGGCGCATCGACCACCGCCGCGCGGTTGTATCCGCCGCGCGCCTCGATCCGGAGCGCAGGGTGGAGGAACGGGGCGGCATAATCGACCTGCGCATCGGGGCGACCCGCCGTGAGCCCGGCGTCGAACGCGATACGGTCGCCTGCGAACAGCGCGTTGCGCATGGCCAGACCGCTGCCGAAGCGCCAGCCTCCGACCGCCGGAGACCTGCTGTTGGCAACGCTCGCGGACACCGCAAAGCGCGGTGCGGGATCGACCAGCAAGGCGAGCCGCGCCTCGCCGGGGCGCGCGCCGGGCTGGAGATCGGCCTTGACCGTGGCGATCGCATTGTCGCTCGCCAGGGTCCGGAAATCGCGCTCGATCGCAAGGCCGTTGAGCGGGATCGCGCCTGCCGAGGGCATGCGGCGCAGCACATAGGCGTCGCTGAGCCCGCGCTGCTTGCCGTCCTGCCATTCGACCGTCGCGCCGCCGCCGCTCAACCTGCCCGCCACCAGCCGCAGCACCAGCGGCGATGCGCCCGCCGGATCGCTCATCGGATCGATCAGCACGCCCGAATTGACATAGCCGTTGCGGACATAGGCCAGGCTGATCTGCTGCACCGCTGCTGCGATCCGGTCGAGCGGAACCGGCGCGCCGACCAGTCCGTTGGCTATCGCCTGTTGCCGCACCCACTCCCCGTCGAGCCGCTCGCCCTTTGAGTAGCGCACGACAAAGCCGCCGAAATCGAGGCCAGTGCTGTCCGCCGTCGCGATCGCGGCGATGTCGGGCTCGGCCTGCACCTCGACCGCGCAATAGGTGACGATGCCGCTCGCCGCCGCATCGGGTGAGGGCGCGCAAGCGGGTGCAGCGCCCTGCAGCACCAGCGCGAGCATCAGGCTCAACGGCAAGCTCCCGAAGGCGCCACGTCAAGCGCATCGAGCGCGAGCGGGCCGACCTGATCGATGGCAAGGCGGCTCACCGACCCGCTGCTGCGCGCCGCGCGGCACTGGCCCGCGAGCACGCCTGCCGCATCGCCGAAGCTGATATCGGGCGTGTCGATGCCGCTGCTGACATTGCCGACCTGGCTGTCGACGACCAGATCGCCATCAACCAGCAACAGGTTGCTGTTGTCGGCCGAGCGGATGAAGAAATCGGTTGCAAGCTGCACGTTCGCGCCGCGCTGCTGGCCCAGCGCCTCGATGCGCGCGCCATCGGCGATCAGCGCATAGGGTCGGCTGATGGTGATGCGCCCGCCGGTGCCGGGGCCCGACGAGGTGGCGATCGCCGCAGGCATCGCGCCGCCTGCCAAACGCAGCAGACCGGTCTCGGGCAATGCCAGCTCGATTTGCCCCGCAGCGCCGGTCAGCGCGCTGGTGGTGATCGTGCCACCCGGCCCCAAGGTGATGCGCGGTGCGCCGACGATGATATTGCCCGCCGCTCCGCCGCTGCTGGCGGTGTTCGTGCTGGCGATACGACTGCCCGCGCCGGTGATGAGCAGCTCTTCCTCTGCCGCCAGCGCGATGCCGCCTGCCGTGGTGGCGTTGGCCGAGCTGGTGGTCACTTCCGCACCGTCGCTGAGCATGATCTGGCGGGCAATGAGCGCCACCGTGCCCGCCTGGCCCGGCGCGAGATCGCCAGCATCCGAGCTGACGCGGCTACCCCGGCCCATCATGATGCGGTCGGCGACCACGGTCACCTCACCGGCTGCACCAAGGCCCTCGGTCGCGGTGGAGATCGTCCCGCCGTTCATGGTCAGGGTACCAGTGGTTGCAATGAGCACGCGGCCCGCGCGTCCGGGGCCAGGCAGTTCTCGCAACGAGGGAATGAGATCGGGATCGGCCTCGAAATCCTCGTTGCTGGGCGGCACCAGCAGCTTGCGCGCCGCAGAGCTGATTTCCGCCTCGCCCGACAGCGCGATCCGCCCCGCCGAGATCACGATATCCCCGGCATTGCCGAGGCTCGAGCTCGAGGTGGTGATCGACGTGATCCCGTCCATCTCCAGACTGTCAGTTTGGATCAGTATCCGCCCGGCATTGCCGGTATAATCGGCAAGCCGCGTGAATTCCTGCGCGCGCGGCAGCTCGGTTTCGGACGAGATGCTGGGTCCGCCGAACCCGTTGTTGATCAATCGCAGCGTGCCCGCCCGGATCGCGATCGCGCCCGCATCGCCCAGCCCCTGGCTGATCGACTGGATGCCGCCGATCCCGCTCAGCTCCAGCAGGCCCGTGACCGTGATGCCGATGGGTCCCGCTGCGGTCGCACTGTCGGTACTGGTCGAGATGAGGCCGATGCCGACCGCCATGCTGTTCGCGCGGATGGTGATGCTGCCCGGACCTGATGCCGTGCTCGACGAGCTCGAGGCGAGGATTAGCCCCTGGCTTGCCATTTCGAGCCGATCGACATCGATCAGAATGTTGCCGGTCGTGCCGGTCGGCATGAACGCCCCGCGCGCCTGGAACAGCGTGGTCGAAAGCAGGCCGGTATTGGTCAGCCGCAACAGACCGCCGCGCACCTGGATGTCGCCGACCGAGCGCCCCGGCGCGGACAGACCGGTCGCGGTGACGATGCCTTCGTCGATCTCGATCCGGTCGCCTTCCAGAAAGATCGTGCCACCGCCGCCCGCCAGCCGGCTCTCGGTGCGGATGGCACCCGCTTGCCGCACGACAATCTGCCCGGCCCGGATGCGGATATCGCCGCTGCGCTCGGCCAGGCCCTCGATGCCGCTGACGCGCAATTCGCCGCTGACAAGATCGACAAGATCGGCGCGCAGGTTGATGGCGGGCAGCGCGCCCGCGCTCGCGGTCACGCCAATCTCGCTAAAGGTATCGAGCGTGATCGTGCCTGCCACCAGGTCGATGCGGCCATCGTCCTGCAGCAGAATGCGGCTGTCATTGAGCGAAATCCGCCCGCCGCGCAGGCCCTGGTCGGGTGCGGCGGCAATATCCAGCGCGCCCCTGTTCTGGCCGACGGCGCGCAGGCTCGCTTGCGCCGCAAACAGGCTGCTGCTTTCCATGACGATATCGCTCGCCGACAGCGCGATGCGCCCGGCACCGACACCGCGCGCCGCCGCATCGCCCGGGCCCGCGCTGGCTCGCAAGGTTATTGGCGCATTGCCGCCCAGAAAGCCGAAGCGCGCAGGTTCGGCCATGCTGAAGCTCGAGCCCGATGCGGTGCCCGAGACCAGCATCGTGCCATCGGCAAAGCCCAGTTGCTGCGCGGTCGAGAAATGCGCTGTGCCGCCGACATCGATGGCAGCACCATCCCCGAACATGATGCCTGCAGGATTGAGGAAGAAGAAATCCGCGCCCGGCATGGCACTGGTTTCGATCGTGCCTGCAATGAACGAGGTTTCTCCGCCGGTGACCCGATTGATGACGTTGCGGATAGTGAGCGCATCGCTGGCGGTCCAGCGCGCGATATCGCCGGGGCCGAGGTTGAAGCGGGTGAAGCTGTGGAACAGATTGTCGCCCGCGCGCACGCCGCCGCCGATCGTCGTCACCGCGCCTTCAGTGGTTGCAGTGGTGCCGGTGGACAGTTGAGGCAGCGTGTCAGGGGTAATCGTGGTCGGCGGCGCGCCTGCGTCCTGTGCAAAGGCCGGAATGCAGACCAGGGCCAGCGCGGCGCATCCGGAAAGCCAAGCTCTCATCGCCAGCTCCCCACCAACGTGAACGCGCTCCAGATGCCGGGATCGGTCCATTGCCCGTCACTGCCGCGCGCCAGCTCGATCTGCGCGAGTTGCAGCGAACGCGCCCGGCCCTCGCCTGCGCGATAATGCCGGTAGAACGCCTCCATCAGCGCCGCCGTGCCCGCATCGCTGACCTCCCAGAGCGAGGCGAGCGCGCTCGCCGCGCCCGCCTCGACTGCCGCGCCCGCCAGCCCCATCGCCTGGTCGTCATCGCCCACGGCCGTCTCGCAGGCGCTCAGCACCAGCAGTTGCAGCCCCTGGCCGCGCAAGCTGTTGGCGCTCAGCATCGCGCGCAGCTCGGGCAGGCTGATCGCCTCACCATTGGCGACAACGAACGAGCGCTCGGTGCGCCCGTTGAAGGCGGCATGCGTCGCCAGATGCAGCACGCTCGCCGGACGCTTCGCGAGCGCCGCCGCGAGGTCCGCACGGTCGAAATCGGCGAGCAGCACGCCATCGCGCCCCGCCGCCATTGCTGCTTCGGAGGCGGTACCCTCCAGCCGGGTGAAGCGGCCCACGGGCAGGTTCAGCTCCATCTCGAGCGAGGCGGCGATGATCTCGGGATCGGTATCGCGCGTGCCGGGCGCGGCAAAGCTGAGCGCAGGCACGACCGCGAGCCGCGCCCGCTCCATCAGGAACCTGCCTTGCGCATCCATCAGCGCGGCAAAGCTGATCTGGCGCAAGGGGCCATCGGGCACGACGATCAGCGTCGCGTCCGGCCCGAGCAGCGGCATCATCGGCGCGATCAGCGCGGCATGCAGTTCGCGCGAGGCCGCCTCCCAGTCGCTGCTCGCGCCGCTGAGCGAGGCGGTCATGCGCTGCGCCAGCGCGCCAATGCTGGCGCGATTGCGGCTGCGATCGGGCGGCATCCGGCGATAGCCGCGCGACCTGTCGTCGCCGGTCGCATAAAGCAGCTCGATCCGGTCCTCGAGCAGCAGCGGATAAAGCAGCACCTCGCCCGGCTTGAGGTCGGCAGGGGTGACCGGGTTGCGCAGCGGCACGCATTCCGCGCCCAGGCTGTTCTGCAGTTCGGCGCTGCGATAGGCCTCGGCGATGCGCTGCGCCTGGTCGAGCGTGCCGGTATCGCTGCCCGCCACCGCGAGCGTGGTGCCGATCGCGCGTTCGAACACCGGGCGGACGAGCAGGTCGAACCGGCTCTCCTCAGTCAGCGGATCGACCGGCAACAGCACCGGGCGCACCCGCTCAAGCGCGCGATAGGCGGCGATCACATGCTCGCCTGCGCGCTCGGGCTCGGCATCGGCGAGCAGCAGCGCATAGTGCGGCAGGTTCTGCGGCAGAGCCTTCTGGCTCTCGAGGAAGATCGCGCGGCGGATCGCGGCATGCGCCGCCTGGCGCTTCCCCTCAGCCAATGCGATCCGTCCCTGCAGCGCCGCGAGCGTCGCCGCATCGCCCGCGCCCTGACGTGCCAGATCGGCATAAAGTTCGACTGAGTCACGAACCATTTTGGTTGCACCCAACCCCGCATCGCCGGCCAGTATGACCAGCGCGCGGTGCAGCGAGGCGCGATCGCCGGGCTTTTCCACCCGCGCCGACGCCGCCAGCCCCAGCGCGATGCGCGGCGCGATATCGGCCTTGCGCGCCTTTTCCAGCCGCGCCAGCCGCAGCGCGGACAGAGCAATCAGCGCGGGATCATCGGCCTTCACTGCGCGGTCGAGTGCGCAGGCAAAGGCGGCTTCCAGCCTACGCCCCTGTCCTTCGATATCGGAAGGCGCGCAGCCCTGCGGCGCAGGCGCCGGTGATGCCGATGCGGCCGAGCGCCGCCGCGTGCCCGGTGCGGCCGGTGGCGCGCCGCCCGCCAGCGCCAGCGCCGCCTCCCATGCAGCGCGCGCGGCGAGCACTCGGTCGCCCGCCTGCTCGGCCAGCACCTGGGCGGTGCGGAGGAAATCCTGCGCGCGCGACTGGCTGCCCGATCGCGCGCGCCGCATCGCCTCGCCCGCGACCAGGCAATATTCGGCAAGTTGCGCAGCGCTGCTGCCCCCGTCCTGCGCCGAGAGAGTGGAGGGAGGGTGATCGCCAGGGGCGAGCAGCAATTCGAGCGCCGCGTCCGCGCCGTCGTCGCCACCGCGCATCAGGCTGCGCGCCCGGCTAGCACGCTCGCTCGCTAGCGGCAGTGCAGCAGCGGGAAGATCAGGCACCGGCCGATCGCACAAGGTGATCGCATCGGGCAGGCGCGCCTCGGCTGTTCCTGGCGCGGCCAGGGCATATGCAACTGCCAGTATCCCGATGCCCGCCATATTGCCCCTGCCTGGTAACGGCTTGCAGGATAACCGGATTTTCGCTCCGAATGAACGCCTAATGCGAACCTTCGCCGAGCAGACCCTTAAGCCGATAGAGCGCATCGAGCGCGTCGCGCGGGCTGAGATTGTCGACATCGAGCGCCTGGAGCGCCTCGCGCAGTTCGTCCTTGGCCTCGGGCTCCCTTGCGGCAGCGGCGGCGAACAGCGGCAGATCGTCGAGCCCCGCTGCCAGCCCCCCGGTCGCCTCTCGCCCGGCTTCCAGCTTCGCCAGCACCGATTTTGCGCGCGCGACCACCACCGGCGGCACGCCCGCCAGCTTGGCGACGGCCAGGCCATAGCTGCGATCCGCCGGACCATCGGCGACCTCGTGGAGCAGCACCAGATCGCCCTTCCACTCGCGCGCGCGGACATGGTGCAGCGACAGCGCGTCGAGCCGCCCGGCGAGCCGGGTCAGCTCGTGATAGTGCGTCGCGAACAGGCAGCGGCAGCGGTTGCTGTCATGCACCGCCTCGGCAATCGCCCAGGCCAGCGCGAGCCCGTCATAGGTCGAGGTGCCGCGCCCGACCTCGTCGAGGATGACGAACGAGCGGTCGGTCGCCTGGGATAGGATCGCGGCGGTCTCGACCATCTCGACCATGAAGGTGGAGCGGCCGCGCGCCAGATTGTCCGATGCGCCGACGCGGCTGAACAGCCGGTCGACAATGCCGATCCGCGCCGATCGGGCGGGCACGAAAGCGCCTGCCTGGGCGAGCAGCACGATGAGCGCGGTCTGGCGCAGGAAGGTCGACTTGCCGCCCATGTTGGGGCCGGAGACGAGCCACAGCCGGTCGCGTTCGGACAGGTTCGCGTCGTTGGCGACGAACGCCTGGCCGGATTTTCGCAAAGCTGCCTCGACCACCGGGTGCCGCCCGCCCTCGATCGCGATCTCGGGCGCCTCGGTGAGTTCCGGGCAGCAATAATCGCCCTCCGCCGCCATCTGAGCATGGCCGCAGGCGACATCGATGCGTGCGATCGCGGCGGCGGTGCGCGCGATGCCGTCACGCGCGGCGATGACTTCCTCGCACAAACCTTCGAAATGCGCTTCCTCCGCCGCCTGGGCGTGCGTTCCCGCCTGCGCGATGCGCATCGCCTCTTCGTGCAGCGCGGGCGAATTGAAGCGCACTGCGCCCGCCATGGTCTGGCGATGGGCAAAGCCGCTATCCGCCTTCATCAGCGCATCGGCGCGCGCGGCGGGCACCTCGATGAAATAGCCGAGCACCGCATTGTGCCGGATCTTGAGCGCCTGCACCCCGGTCTGCGCCTTGTAGTCGGCTTCAAGCGCGGCGATCGCGCGGCGGGCATTGCCGGAGGTATCGCGCAAAGCATCGAGCGCGGCATCATAGCCGCGCGCGATATAGCCGCCCTGTTGACGCTCGGTCGGTGGGCTCTCGACCAAGGCGCGTGTCAGATGCTCGACCAGCGCGCCATGGCCCTGCATGTCGGGCAGCAGGCGCTTCAGCAGATCAGGCAGGTCGGCAGCCTTGCCGAGCCGTTCGCGCAACGTCCGCGCCGCACTCAGGCCATCGCGCAACTGGCCAAGATCGCGCGGGGAACCGCGCCCGGCGACGACGCGGCCTAGCGCGCGGGCGAGATCGGGGATGGTTTTCAGCGCCTCGCGCACCCTCTCGCGCAGCAGCGGATCGGCATGGAACCATTGCACCAGCGCCAGCCGGTCGCGGATCGCATGAATATCGGTCAGCGGCGCGCCGAGATCGCTGGCGAGCAGCCGCGCGCCCGCGCCGGTCACCGTGCGGTCGATCGCATGGACCAGCGATCCGACCCGCCCGCCCTGCTGCGAGCTCAGGATTTCAAGGCTGTCGCGCGTGGCGCCATCGACCGCCATATGCTGCGCCACCTCATGACGGCGCGGCGGGGCGAGGAACGGCATTTGCCCGCGCGAGACATGCTCGAGATAGGCGAGCAAGCCGCCAGCGGCCGCGAGCTCAGCGCGGCTGAAGCTGCCGAAGCCGTCGAGCGTCGCGACGCCGAAATGCGCCTTCAGTCGGCGCTCGCCTTCCAGGCTGGAGAAATCATGGCCGGGGCGCAGGATCGCGGTCTCGACGAACGGGTCGGCGCGGTCCGATTGGACGAGTTCGCTCGGGGCCAATCGCGCGATCTCGGCTGAAAGATCGGCAGCGCTCGCCTGCATCAGCTCGAACCGCCCAGTCGAGATATCGCACATCGCCAGGCCATAGCCGCCCTCGGCACTGGCGAGCGCGACCAGCCGGTTCTCGCTGCGCGAATCGAGCAGCGCCTCTTCGGTCAGTGTGCCGGCGGTGACGAAGCGCACGATCGCGCGCTGCACCAGCGCTTTCGATCCGGCGCGCGCCTTGGCCTCGGCGGGCGTTTCGGTCTGCTCGGCGATGGCGACGCGGTGGCCCGCCTTAATCAGCCGCGCGAGATAGCCCTCCGCGCTGTGCACCGGCACGCCGCACATCGGCACCGGATCGCCGCCATGCGCGCCGCGCGAGGTCAGCGCGATATCGAGCACCGCAGCCGCGGCCTTGGCATCATCGAAGAAAAGCTCGAAGAAATCGCCCATCCGGTAGAACAGCAGGCAATCGGGCGCCTCGGCCTTGAGCGCATGATATTGCGCCATCATCGGCGTTGCAGCGGGATCGGAAGAGGCGCTCATCGGCTTTCCGTTACCCGAGCCGGAAGCAGCACGGAAGCGCGAGTTTTCCCCAGAACGGATCAAAACCCAAATCCTCCCCCAGCAAGCCGGGGGAGGATTTTAAGGTTGCTTACGCCGCGACCAGCAGCTTCGCCTTCACATCCTCGGCGACGAACGCCGCGCAGCGTTCGCCGATCATGATGCTGGGCGCGTTGGTGTTGCCGCTGACGATCTTGGGCATGATGCTGGCATCGGCGACATAGAGCCCGTCCACGCCGCGCAGCCGCAGGCGCGGATCGACCACGCTGGCCTCGTCCGATCCCATGCGGCAGGTACCGACCGGGTGATAGACGGTGTCCGCGCGGTTGCGGATCAGCTCGTCGAGCGCGGCGTCGTTGTAGAGATCGACCGGGTGACGATCGACCGGATCGTAATCCGACATCGGCTGCGTCTCAAAGATGCGGTGCATGAAGCGCACCCCTGCGCGCAGCACTGCCATGTCGCGTTCGTCCGCCAGGAAGTTGGGGTCGATGCGCGGCGGTGCGGCGGGATCGGCGCTGTTCAGCGTCACCGTGCCCTTGCTTTCGGGGCGCAGCACGCAGGCATGACACGAGAAGCCATGGCCCTTCACATTCTCGCGGCCATGATCCTCGAGCACGGCGGGCACGAAATGGAACTGCACATCGGGCGCGGGGGCATCGGGCATCATCTTCCAGAAGCCGCCCGCTTCCGCCCAGCAGGTAGTGAGGATGCCAGTGCGCTTGCGGCGATGCTCGAGCACCGCGCGCGCCATGCGGGTGACCCCGGTGAGCGAGCTGCCGAAACTGTCGGTCGATTTGGTCGCAAAGCCCGAGACATAATCGATATGGTCCTGCAGGTTCGCGCCCACCTCGCCGCGATCGACCAGCACCGGGATGCCGTGCTCTTTCAGCATGCCGCCCGGGCCGATGCCGGAGAGCTGCAGGATCTGCGGTGACCCGAACGCGCCGGCAGAGAGCACGACAGCGGCGCGCGCGAACACCTGCACCACTTTTCCAGCGCGTTCGAACTCGACGCCCTTCGCCCGGCCGTTCTCGACGATGATCCGCCGCACCAGCGCATGCGTGCGCACGTCGAGATTCGCGCGGTCCGCCGCCGGCTCGACATAGGCGCGCGCCGCGCTCCAGCGTTCGCCGTTCTTCTGCGTGGTCTGGTAGATGCCGAAGCCTTCCTGCTTCGCGCCGTTGAAATCGTCGTTCAGCGGAAGCTGCAGCCGCCGTGCCGCCTCGACAAAGGCGTGGCTGCCGGGATTGGCCCATTTCTGGTCGACCACCGAAAGCGGACCATCGCCGCCATGATGCGCATCGAATTCGTGCGACGATCCATAGCGCGCATTGCCTTCCGATTTGCGGAACCAGGGCAGCACGTCCTTGTGGCTCCACCCGGTCGCGCCCATCGCTTCCCAGTTGTCGTAATCCCAGTGGTTGCCGCGAATATAGACCATCGCGTTGATCGCCGAGGAGCCGCCCAGCCCCTTGCCGCGCGGCTGATAGCCGGTGCGGCCATTGAGCCCCGGCTGCGGCACAGTCTCGAACTGCCAATTGGTGTTCTTCGGCAGGAAAGGCATGAAGCCGGGGGTCTTTACCCGCACGCCGTTGTTGCGCCCGCCCGCCTCGATCAGACAGACCGACAGCGAGGGGTCTTCCGTGAGACGCCCGGCGACCGCACAGCCTGCGGACCCGCCACCGATCACGATGATGTCATATTCGCTCATGCTCTCTCCCATTTTCGTTCTTGGTGCCGATCACGGCAGGGTATTCAATCGCCTCCGCTGGATGACCACCAGATGACCGGCCTCGTCGCTCTCGACCCCGGCAATGTGAAACCCAGCCGTCAGATTGACGATGATCATGCGATTGTTGCTGGCGCGGGTGCGCGTTTCAACGAAGTCGTAGCCTTGCGCCGCCGCCCATTCATGCTGGACCTGCATCAGCCGCGCGGCGATGCCCCGGCCGCGCGCTTCGGGAACGATGCCGCCGAGCCAGGAATAGAGCAGGCTGGGCCCGCGCCGATAGCCGATCTTGAAGCCCAGGACCGCGCCATCATCACCGTGCGCGACGTGCAGCACCGGATCGGCCAGCAGCGGCAGACGGCGCGCGAGATAATCGGGATCGAAGCTGTCGAATATCCGGGCGCACAAGTCGGCGAGCATGGCTTGCTGGCCTCTCACGCTCGCCCCTTCGAAAAGGGTGATAGCCGGCTCGTCGCCCCCGCGCGCCATGCGCCTATTCCGCCGGCTCTAGAGTGACATCGCCGGTTACGCGCGATGGCAACTGCCGTCCCTGCCGCGCGGCCCAGGCGGCCTTGATGCTGTCGCTGGTCTCGCGGCTGTTGTCATGGCTCCAGCCAGGCGGACGGAGCAGATAGGCAAGCTTGTTGCTGAGCCCCGGCGCCGACCACATGTCGCGCGCGATGCCCACCCATTCGTGAAACGCCGCCCAGAGCAGGTTGAAGCTGCCCAGCTGCTTGACGATGCCATAGCGGATTGGCTCGTCGTCGCGCTCGGGCACGAAGGTGCCGAACATCTTGTCCCAGACGATGAACACCCCGGCATAGTTCGAATCGAGATAGCGCGGGTTGATCGCGTGATGCACGCGGTGGTGCGACGGCGTGTTCATCACCGCCTCGAACCAGCGCGGCATCCGCTTCACCGCCTCGGTATGGATCCAGAACTGGTAGATGAGATTGATGCCGCCGCAAAAGGCGATCATCAGCGGGTGGAACCCCAGCCAGAACAGCGGCAGGCTGACCAGCAGCCCCGGCGTGAAGAACCCGGTCCAGGTCTGCCGGAGCGCGGTCGACAGGTTATAATGTTGGCTGGAATGATGGATGACATGCGCCGCCCACATCCAGCGGACGCGGTGGCCGAGCCGGTGCACCCAGTAATAGGCAAAATCGTCGAACACGAACGCGATCGGCCAGGCCCACCAGACGAAACCGATGTCGAACAGGCGATACTGGTACACCCAGAAAGCGATCGCGAGGGCAAGGCCCCCGGTCAGCGCGCCCGCCACGGTGCTGCCCAGCCCCAAGGCGAGCGAGGTCAGCGTGTCGCGCGGTTCATAGGCCCTGCGGTCGCGGCGGCGCACCCACCAGATCTCGACCAGCATCAACAGCACGAAAGCCGGGATGGCGAGTTCGGTCGGATTGGGCAGGTCTGGTATCATTGCAAAAGCTTGCTTACATCATTGTCAGCAGCCTGTCAGCATCCTGTTTTGACAGTGCAAGTGAAACATGTCCGAAGCGCGGATCGCCGGTTTCGACCTTCCAGCCTTCGCTGCAACGGTGCGCGCGCAGCGGCTTGGGCAGCACGCGTCCGGCGCAATGCGCGCCATGGCGCTTGAGGATGACGACGCGGCCATCGGTGCCTTCGACGAGCGCCGCCTCGCCATCGTTCGACATCAGCACCGGCCCCGATTCGAAGCCCGCGATCTGCTCCTCGGCGATGCGTGCGGCGTCCGCGGCATCGCCGATCCGGTTCTCGCCCAGCTGGAGCAGCCAGACCAGGCCCGCGACCGCCAGGATCGCGGCGAGCGAAGCGAAAAGCAGCATCAGGTTCATCGGCCATCGTCCCCTATGGCGCCGGTTCTGTGTCCGGTCGGGGTGCAGGATAGCACCGCAGGCGCACGCATGAAAAGGCCAGCAAAGCGCGGCAGGGCTTGATTTGTGCAGCGGGGCATGACAGCGGCTCGCGGACATTTTTCTCGCATATGTGGAAGACCGGGCCGTGGCCGATATTGAACAATTGCAGCAGGATTATCTGGCGCGCATCGCCACTGCCGATCTTGCCGCGCTGGAAGACATCCGCATCGCAGCTTTGGGCAAGCAGGGCGCGATCACCGGGCTGCTCAAGACCCTGGGCGGCATGAGCCCCGACGAACGGCAGGAGCAGGGCCCGCGCATCAACGGCGCGCGCG
>Ga0233424_10000684_pt1 | contig 38949 bp, 54 predicted proteins | sample Watercolumn_Towu_FD_181011 | JGI IMG/M metagenome (GOLD analysis project Ga0233424, IMG submission 181011) | Freshwater microbial communities from Lake Towuti, South Sulawesi, Indonesia - Watercolumn_Towuti2014_125_MG | ecosystem: Environmental > Aquatic > Freshwater > Lake | place: Indonesia...
GCTCGCTGCCGCCGGCACCCGACGGGTCCGGCGGCGCGATCGCGAATCGGTCGTCAGTCCCCGAGTCATCCCACGAGAAAGCCGTCCAGCAGGTCCACGCGTGCCCACCATCCAGCAGTTGATCCGCCAGGGTCGCAGCTCCAAGTCGTCCAAGACCAAGACGCCCGCGCTCAAGGGTTCGCCGCAGCGCCGCGGCGTGTGCACGCGCGTCTTCACCACCACGCCCAAGAAGCCCAACTCGGCGCTCCGAAAGGTCGCCCGCGTGCGACTCACGAGCGGCGTCGAGATCACCGCGTACATCCCCGGTGAGGGCCACAACCTGCAGGAGCACTCGATCGTGCTCGTACGCGGCGGTCGCGTGCGCGACCTGCCGGGCGTGCGCTACAAGATCATCCGCGGCGCGCTCGACGCGGCCGGGGTGAAGGACCGCAAGCAGGCCCGCAGCCGATACGGCGCGAAGCGCGAGAAGAAGTAGGGACGGGGACCGCCGTGCCGCGCAAGGGACCCGCCGTCCGACGGGAGTTCGCCCCCGACCCGGTGTACCGCTCGCCGCTCGTCACCCAGCTCGTCAACAAGGTGATGTTGCACGGCAAGAAGAGCATCGCCGAGAACATCGTGTACGACGCGATGAAGACGATCGAGTCCAAGACCGGTTCCGAGCCGCTCACCGCCGTGAAGCGCGCCGTGGAGAACGTGAAGCCGCCCCTCGAGGTGCGCAGCCGCCGCGTGGGTGGCGCCACCTACCAGGTGCCCGTGGAGGTGCGTCCGCGCCGCGCGACGACGCTCGCGATCCGCTGGCTGGTCGAGCACGCGCGCGACCGCCGCGAGAAGACGATGGCGGACTGCCTCGCCGCCGAGTTGATGGACGCGGCCAACGGCCTCGGCGCCTCCATGAAGAAGCGCGAGGACATGCAGAAGATGGCGGAGTCCAACAAGGCCTTCGCGCACTACCGCTGGTAGTCCCCGCCCGCACGACGAGTCGGTCTCTCCCATGCCCGCGCGCGAGTACCCCCTCGAGAAGTACCGCAACATCGGCATCATGGCGCACATCGACGCCGGCAAGACGACGACGACCGAGCGCATCCTCTACTACACGGGCAAGACCTACAAGATCGGCGAGGTGCACGAGGGCGCCGCGGTGATGGACCACATGGTCCAGGAGCAGGAGCGCGGCATCACCATCACCTCGGCGGCCACCACCACCTTCTGGCGCGACCACCGCATCAACATCATCGACACCCCGGGCCACGTGGACTTCACCATCGAGGTGGAGCGCTCCCTGCGCGTGCTGGACGGCGCCGTCGCCGTGTTCGACTCGGTGGCGGGCGTGGAGCCCCAGACCGAGACCGTGTGGCGCCAGGCCAACAAGTACCGCGTGCCCCGCATGTGCTTCATCAACAAGATGGACCGCACCGGCGCCAACTTCTTCCGCACCCTGGACATGATCAAGGATCGCCTGCAGGCCGTCCCGGCCGTCGTCCAGCTGCCGTACGGCGCGGAGGCGGGCTTCAAGGGGATCATCGACCTCGTGAAGATGAAGGCGATCGTCTGGGACGGCGACGAGAAGGATTCGACCTTCTCGGAGACCGACATCCCCGCCGAGCATGCGGACAAGGCCGCCGCGTACCGCGCCGAGCTGCTGGAGCTCGTGGCGTCCGAGGACGAGGAGCTCATGGAGAAGTACCTCGGCGACGGCGACCTGTCGAGCGAGGACCTGATCCGCGGCATCCGCAAGGGCACGCTCTCGTTCAGTTTCGTGCCCATCCTCACCGGTTCGGCGTTCAAGAACAAGGGCGTGCAGCAGATGCTGGACGCCGTCGTGGACTTCATGCCCTGCCCGCTGGACATCCCCGCCGCCGAGGGCACCAACATGAAGGGCGACGAAAAGGTGCGCCGCGAGGCCGACGAGAAGGCGCCGTTCGCCGCCCTCGCGTTCAAGATCGTGTCCGACCCGTTCGGTCGCCTCACCTACTTCCGCGTCTACTCGGGCACCATCTCCAAGGGCGACGAGGTCTACAACTCGGTCAAGGAGAAGCGCGAGCGCATCGGCCGCCTGCTGCTCATGCACGCCAACGAGCGCGAGGACATCGACTTCGCGATGGCGGGCGACATCGTCGCGGGCCTCGGCCTCAAGGAGGTGACCACCGGCGACACGCTCTGCGACCGGTCCAACCCCGTGATCCTCGAGCGCATGGAGTTCCCCGAGCCCGTGATCCACGTCGCCATCGAGCCCAAGACGAAGAACGACCAGGACAAACTCGGCAAGGCGCTCAAGTCGCTCTCCGACGAAGACCCGACCTTCCGCGTGCGCACCGACGAGGAGACCGCCCAGACCGTCATTTCGGGCATGGGGGAGCTGCACCTCGAGATCCTCGTGGACCGCATGCAGCGCGAGTTCGGCGTGGACGCCACGGTCGGCAAGCCGCAGGTGGCCTACCGCGAGACCGTCACGAAGAAGGTGGAGAGCGTCGAGTACCGCCACATCAAGCAGACGGGTGGCTCGGGCCAGTTCGCGGTCGTGAAGGTGACGATCGAGCCCACCGGGCCCGGCGGCGGCTACGAGTTCGTGGACGACATCACGGGCGGGCGCATCCCGCGCGAGTACATCCAGCCTGTCAACCAGGGCATCCAGTCGGCGCTCGACTCGGGCGTGCTCGCGGGCTACCCGACCGTGGACGTGCGCATCTCGCTGGTGGACGGCCAGTACCACGACGTCGACTCGAGCGAGATGGCGTTCAAGATCGCCGGCCAGATGGTCTTCAAGAAGGCGGCCCAGTTGGCTCGCCCGATCCTGCTCGAACCGATCATGGCCGTGGAGGTGGTCACGCCCGAGGAGTACATGGGCGACGTGATCGGCGACCTGTCCAGCCGCCGCGGGCGCATCGAGGGCATGGAGGCCAACGGCAACTCCCAGAACGTGCGTTCCCAGGTGCCGCTTTCCGAGATGTTCGGGTACAGTACTGATCTGCGTTCGCGCACCCAAGGGCGCGCGACGTACACGATGCAGTTCCATTCGTACCAACAGGTACCGGACGCGATCGCGCAAGAGATCATCAAGCGCGTGCGCGGCGAGTGAGCGGCTTCGGCGACACGAGATCACGACACACAGGGAGACGGCGGAGACCATGAGCAAGGCCAAGTTCGAGCGCAAGAAGCCCCACGTCAACATCGGCACGATGGGCCACATCGACCACGGCAAGACGACGCTCACCGCGGCGATCTCCAAGACGCTCGCCTCGAAGGGCCTCGCCGAGTTCACCCCGTTCGACCAGATCGACAAGGCGCCCGAGGAGAAGGCGCGCGGCATCACGATCTCGATCGCCCACATCGAGTACGAGACCGAGAAGCGCCACTACGCGCACGTCGACATGCCGGGCCACGCCGACTACATCAAGAACATGATCACCGGCGCGGCGCAGGTGGACGGCGCGATCCTCGTGGTCGCTGCCACCGACGGTCCGATGCCCCAGACCCGCGAGCACGTGCTGCTCGCCCGCCAGGTCGGCGTGCCCTACATCGTGGTGGCGCTCAACAAGTCCGACTCGGTGGACGACGAGGAGATGCTCGTTCTCGTGGAGGAGGAGGTCCGCGACCTGCTCACCTCGTACGAGTTCCCCGGCAAGGACTGCCCCGTCGTGCGCGTCTCGGCGCTCAAGGCGCTCGAGGGCGACGCCAAGTGGCAGGAGCAGATCATGGCCCTCATGAAGGCCTGCGACGACTCGATCCCCGAGCCGAAGCGCGAGCTGGACAAGCCCTTCCTCATGCCGATCGAGGACGTGTTCACGATCACCGGTCGTGGCACGGTCGTGACCGGCAAGGTGGAGCAGGGTCGCGTCCACACCAACGACGAGGTCGAGATCGTGGGGCTCCGCGACACGCAGAAGACCGTCTGCACGGGCGTCGAGATGTTCCGCAAGCTGCTCGACGAGGGTCGGGCGGGCGACAACATCGGCGCGCTGCTGCGCGGCACCAAGAAGGAGGAGGTGGAGCGCGGCCAAGTGCTGTGCGCCCCCGGCTCCATCACGCCGCACACCAACTTCGAGGGCCAGGTCTACGTGCTCAAGAAGGAGGAGGGCGGCCGCCACAAGCCGTTCTTCAACAACTACCGCCCGCAGTTCTTCTTCCGCACCACGGACGTGACCGGCACCATCGAGCTGCCCTCGGGTACCGAGATGGTGATGCCCGGTGACAACGTGCTCATGACGGTGGAGCTCGGCAAGCCCATCGCCATGGACGAGGGTCTCCGCTTCGCGATCCGCGAGGGTGGCCGCACCGTCGGCGCGGGCCGCGTCACCAAGATCATCAAGTAACGACGGTCGTCGGGGCCGCGGGAGGATCGCAGATGTCGCAGAGCATCCGCATCCGCCTCAAGGCCTTCGACCACGTCAACATCGACGACTCGGCGAAGAAGATCGTCGAGACCGTCACGCGCACCAACGCATCGGTGCGGGGTCCCGTCCCGTTGCCCACGGACAAGCACCGTTTCACGGTGATCCGCGGACCGCACGTGGACAAGGACTCGCGCGAGCACTTCGAGATGCGCATCCACAAGCGCCTCATCGACATCGTGGACCCCAACGTCAAGACGATCGACTCCCTCCAGCGGCTGGAACTCCCGGCGGGCGTCGACATCGAGATCAAGATGGTGCAGGGCGCCTGAGCGCGCCCGCACCCCCCGAGTCGTGAGCTCGTCCGACGGGTCGAGCGACTCCCCGTGGGGGACGCTGCCCCCGCCCGCCCCGGGCCCGGCCGGCGGCGCGCCGGGGTCCTCGGCACCCGAGTCGGGTCGCACGCGCCGCACGAGCGTGCGCGCCACGCTCGCCCTCGTGATCTTCTGCGGACTCGCCGGGGTGGGCGGCGGTCTGCTCGGCTCGCAACTGGGCGCCGACGGCAGTGACGACGAGATCGTCACGCAGCTGACCTCGGCACCGGTCGTCGTCGGCGAGGCCGACGGCGCACCCGCCACCGCGGTCGCCGCGGTGGCGGCACGCATCGCCGACAGCGTGGTGACCGTGCTCAGCGAGGTGGACGGCAGCGGCTTCTCCACGGGCACCGGGGTGGTGCTCACGAGCGACGGCGAGATCCTCACCAACGCCCACGTGGTGGAGGACGCGACCAGGACGGTGGTGCGCTTCGCGGGCCAGACCGAGCCGGTGCCCGCCCGCGTGCTCGCAACCGACCCCGGCAACGACCTGGCCCTCGTGAAGATCTCGGCCGAAGGGCTGGTGGCCGCCACCTTCGCCGCCCCCGGCAGCGTGCGAGTGGGCGACGAGGTCGTGGCGATCGGGTATGCCCTCGCGCTGGACGGCGGCCCCACGGTGACGACGGGCATCGTCTCGGCGCTGCGCCGCACGATCATCACCGAGTCTGGCGCGCTGAACGCACTGATCCAGACCGACGCCGCCATCTCCTCGGGCAACTCCGGGGGGCCGCTGCTGAACATGCGCGGCGAGGTGGTGGGCATCAACACCGCGGTCGCCCGCGGGGACTCGGAGTCGGCGGCCAACAACATCGGGTTCTCCATCTCGGTGGACGAGGTGCTGACGGTCCTCGAGCAGTTGCGCGCCCAGGCGCGAGGCGAGGTCCGCGAGGAGGGATTCCTCGGGGTGGGTCTCACCCAGCGCGAGGACGGGGGCCAAGGGGCGATCATCACCAACGTGCAGCCGGGCAGCCCCGCCGCAAAGGCCGGCGTGGCCAAGGGCGACATCGTGGTGTCGGTGGACGGCGAGACGATCGACGGCCAGGCCGGTCTCGTGGCCGCCATCCGCGACGCGAGCCCGGGCCAGACCGTGGAGATCGTCATCTCCCGCGACGGCGAGATCGTGCGCGTGCGCGCCACCCTCGTGGCACGCGAGGACGGCTGAGGGGTCCGACGGCCCGGCGAGTCGCGCGCCGGCGGGACGGGTCGCGCGCGGGCCCGCGGGTGCGCGGTTGGGAGCGGCAGGGGCCCACCGATAGAGTGACATTTCCAATCGAAGTCCGTGTGCGCCCGCAGCGCGGGTACCTCACGGCGACAACCAACCAAGGTGCTCCGCCGGCTCGGCCGCGCGGAGCACTTGCGCGAAGGACCGCAACGAATCCATGGCACGAACGGCGATCGTCGGCGAGAAGGTCGGCATGACGCAGGTGTGGGGCGACGACCAGAAGGTCGTGCCCGTCACCGTGCTGCGCGTCGAGCCGGCGCGCATCGTGCAGATCAAGACGGGCGAACGCGACGGCTACACCGCGCTGCAAGTGACCTACGGCAGCGTCGACGCCGCGCGCCTGACCAAGGCCGAGGCCGGACACTTCGCCCGCGCCAACGTGGCGCCGGGCCGTCGCGTAGTGGAGCTGCGCCTCGACTCGGTGGACGGTTTCGAGGTCGGCCAGGAGATCGGCGTGGACCGTCTCACCCCGGGCCAACTCGTGGACGTGACGGCGGTGAGCCGCGGCAAGGGCTTCGCCGGCGGCATGAAGCGCCACAACTTCAACGGCCAGGGCGCGAGTCACGGCAACCACAAACACCACCGCGCCCCGGGCTCCGTGGGCTCCAAGACGTTCCCCGGTCGCGTCTTCAAGGGCCTGCGCATGGCGGGTCACCTCGGCCACCAGCAGGTCACGACGCTGAACCTCGAGGTCGTACGCGCCGATGCCGACAGCCGGATCCTCCTCGTGAAGGGCTCCGTGCCCGGCCCGAACGGCGGTGTCGTGATCGTGCGCAACGCGGTGAAGGACCACTCCGGCGACGCAGCCGGCTCGGGCGCCGCGGGGAAGAAGTAGCCGTGGCGACGATCGACCTGCGCACGGCGGCCGGCACGGCCAAGGGTCGCCTCGAGCTGGCCGACGAGGTGTTCGGCATCACCCCCAACGTGCCCGTGATGCACCAGGTCGTCGTGGCCCAACTCGCGCAGCGTCGCGCGGGCACGCAGAGCACCAAGGGCCGCGCGCAGGTGAGCGGCGGCGGACGCAAGCCGTTCCGCCAGAAGGGCACGGGCAATGCGCGCCAGGGCTCCACGCGCGCGCCGCAGTTCAGCGGAGGTGCCGTCACGCTCGGCCCGACCCCGCGCTCCTACGGTCAGCGCACCCCGAAGAAGATGATCTCGCTCGCACTGCGCTCCGCGCTCTCCGACCGCATGGCCCAGGGCCGCGTGGTGGTCGTGGACGAGTGGGGCTTCGCCGCCCCGAGCACCAAGTCGGCCGTGGCGGCACTCGCCGCGCTCGGCGTGACGGGCCGCGCGATGGTGGTGGTGGACCGCGGCGACGTCGCGGCATCCAAGAGCTTCCGCAACGTCGCGGACGTCCAGGTGGTCGCCCCCGGCGAGCTCAACGCCTACGACGTGCTCTGCAACGAGTGGATCGTGTTTTCCTCGGCCACGGTGCCGGCCGCCGGTGCCAAGGCGGGTGCGTCGTGAAGGACCCGCGCGACGTGATCCTGCGGCCGGTCGTGAGCGAGAAGAGCTACGCCCTCATCGATGCCGGCACCTACACCTTCGAGGTGCACCCGGCCGCCACCAAGCCCGAGATCCGCGACGCCGTGCAGTCCATCTGGGGCGTCAAGGTCCTGCGCGTCAACACCCTGAACCGCAAGGGCAAGCGCCGCATGACCCGCGGCACCAACCGCGTGGGTGTGCGCGACGGGGCCAAGCACGCGCTCGTCACCCTCCAGGCGGGCTCCAAGATCCCGCTGTTCGAGAACTGAGGCGACCGTGGGCATCCGTTCTCGCCGTCCGACCAGCGCCGGTCGCCGCTTCCAGACCTCGCACGACTTCAGCGAGATCACGCGGTCGGCCCCCGAGAGGTCGCTGCTCTCGGCCAAGCCGTCGCGCGGTGGCCGCAACGCCGCGGGTCGCATCACCTCGCGCCACCAGGGTGGCGGCCACAAGCAGCAGTACCGCCGCATCGACTTCAAGCGCACGACGGACGCCTTCGGCGCCCGCGTCGCGTCCATCGAGTACGACCCCAACCGCACCTGCCGCATCGCGCTGCTGCACTACGAGGACGGCACGAAGGCTTACATCCTCGCACCGAAGGGCCTCGAGGTCGGCGCCCGCGTCGAGAGCGGCCCGCGCGCCGACATCATGCCGGGCAACGCGCTTCCGCTGCGCTTCATGCCGGTGGGCACCACCGTGCACAACGTCGAGTTGCGCCCGGGCCAAGGCGGCAAGATCGCCCGTTCCGCGGGCATGTCGGTGCAGCTCGTGGCCAAGGAGGGCGACTTCGCCACGCTGCGCATGCCCTCCTCCGAGATGCGTCGCGTCCCGATCGACTGTCGCGCCACCGTCGGCGAGGTCGGCAATGCCGAGCACGAGCTCGTGAAGATCGGCAAGGCGGGTCGCAACCGCTGGCGCGGCGTGCGCCCGCAGTCGCGCGGCGTCGCGATGAACCCGGTGGACCACCCGCTCGGCGGTGGCGAGGGCAAGACCTCGGGCGGCCGCCCGGCGGTGTCGCCGTGGGGCAAGCCCGAGCGTCGCACCCGCAACACGAACAAGGCGTCGCAGCAGTACATCGTGCGCCGCCGCCGCTCAGGAAAGGCGCGTAGTTAGCCCATGACCCGCAGTCTCAAGAAGGGCGCCTTCGTGGACGCGCACCTGCTCAAGAAGGTCGACGAGATGAACCAGTCGGGCGACCGCAAGGTCATCAAGACCTGGTCGCGACGCTCGACGATCATCCCCGACATGGTGGGCCACACCTTCGCCGTGCACGACGGGCGCAAGCACGTGCCCGTGTACGTGACCGAGTCGATGGTGGGCCACAAGCTCGGCGAGTTCTCGCCGACCCGGCTCTTCAAGTTCCACTCCAGCCAGGAGAAGGCGGCCGAGGCCGCCGCGGCCTCGGCCGATCCGACACCCGCCGCCCCGGCGCCCGCCGCCCCGGCTGCGGCTCCCGCGGCCCCGAAGGCGGGCGCATGACCGGCCCCAAGCTCAACGAGGCGAGCCGCGTCGCCGGGGAGCGCACGGGCTTCCGTGCGTCCACCCGCTTTGCCCGCGTGTCGGCGCGCAAGGTGCGACCCGTGCTGGATCTCGTGCGGGGCAAGGACGTGCGCAGCGCCGACGACATCCTGCGCTTCACCGACCGCGACCCGGCGATCCTCGTGCGCAAGCTGCTCGCGTCCGCCGTGGCCAACGCCCAGCACAACTTCCAGCAGGAGCCGACCGAGCTGTACGTCAAGGCGGCGTATGCCGACGAGGGTCCCACGCTGAAGCGCTTCCGTCCGCGTGCCCGTGGCAGTGCCGGCCCCATCCTCAAGCGCACGGCCCACGTGACGATCGTGCTGGACCGACTCGGCGAAGACGCCCTCGCGGCGAAGGCCGAGCGGGGCGGCGCGGCGGCCTCGCGGCGCGCGCGAGTGGCGGCCAGCCGCGGCAAGAAGGCCGAGCAGCCGGCCGCCGCGCCCGAGTCGACCGAGAAGGCGGAGTAGGCACCATGGGCCAGAAGATCAACCCCTACGGCTTCCGCCTCGGCGTCACCACCGACTGGAAGAGCAAGTGGTTCAGCGCCAAGGACTACCGCCGCTACCTCGCGGAGGACTGGAGGATCCGCGACTACCTGAAGGAGCAGCTCGCCGACGCCGCCGTGAGCCGCATCGAGATCGAGCGCACCCGCGACAAGCTGCGCGTGGACGTGCACACGGCGCGCCCCGGCATCGTGATCGGCCGCAAGGGTCAGAAGGCCGAGGAACTGCGTGCGGGGCTCACCAAGCTCACCGGCAACAACAAGGTGCAGCTCAACATCACCGAGATCCGCGAGCCCGAACTGGACGCCTCGCTCGTGGCGCAGGGCGTGGCCGACCAGTTGGCCAACCGCATCGCGTTCCGTCGCGCGATGAAGCGCGCGGTCCAGAACGCCCAGAAGCAGGGCGTGCAGGGCATCCGGATCCAGTGCTCGGGCCGTCTCGGCGGCGCGGAGATGACGCGCCGCGAGTGGTACCGCGAGGGGCGCGTGCCGCTGCACACCCTGCGCGCCAACATCGACTACGGCTTTCGCGAGGCCATCACGACCGCCGGCCGCATCGGCATCAAGGTCTGGCTCTACAAGGGTGAGATCCTGCCCTACAAGAGCGCCACGGACGACCGCATCGCCCGCGAGGCCGCCATGGCGGTGGGCGAGACCTCGGGCCACTCCGATGCGGCCCGTCGCGTCGTGACCTCGGCCGGCCCGCGCGCGGGCGAGGACGAGGAGACGGTCCAGAACGCGCCGCTCGTGAAGGAGGCCGACCCCGAGTTCGAGCGACTGCTCGACGAGGAAGAGGACATCCAGCGACGCAGCCACGACCAGCACGAGGCCCCGCACTTCAAGAGGGACGTCTGATCGACATGCTCGAGCCGAAGAAGGTCGCCCACCGCAAGCACCACCGCGGCCGCATGCGCGGCCCGGCCAAGGGCGGGTCGGAGCTCGCGTTCGGGGAGTACGGCATCCAGGCCGTGGACCCGGGCTGGATCACCGCGCGCCAGATCGAGGCCGCCCGCATCGCGATGACCCGCCACATCAAGCGCGGCGGCAAGGTGTGGATCAACGTGTTCCCCGACAAGCCGGTGACGAAGAAGCCGGCGGAGACCCGAATGGGTTCGGGCAAGGGCAACCCCGAGCTGTGGGTCGCCGTGGTGAAGCCGGGGCGGGTGCTCTTCGAGATCTCCTACCCCGAGGCCAAGGTGGCCGAGCAGGCGCTCGCCCGCGCGGCGCAGAAGTTGCCGATCAAGACGCGGTTCATCCACCGCGGCGAGGGGATCTGACGTGGCACGCGACATCGCCGAACTGCGCGAGTTGAGCCTCCCCGACCTCGTGGAGGAACTGCGCTCCTCCAAGCAGGCCGCCCTCGACCTGCGCTTCAAGCACGCGACGGGCCAGCTCGAGACCACGAGCGAGCTGGGCAAGATGCGCCGCCAGATCGCCCGCATCAGCATGCTCATCCGTGAGCGCGAGATCGCCGCCGCCGAGACGGGCAAGAAGACGGAGGGAAGCCGCTCGTGAACACCGTGTCCGCGCGCAGCGCCCGCAAGGTCCGGGACGGCGTCGTCGTGTCCAACAAGATGGACAAGACCGTCGTCGTCGCGGTGGTGGAGCGCATCCGCCACCCCAAGTACGAGAAGTTCATCACCCGCACCAAGAAGCTCTACGCCCACGACGAGGCCCGCGACGCCAAGCCCGGCGATCGCGTGCGCCTCGCCGAGACGCGCCCGATGTCCAAGACCAAGCGCTGGCGCGTCGTGGAGATCCTGGAGCGTGCGAAGTGATCCAGCAGGAATCCCGCCTTCGCGTGGCGGACAACAGCGGCGCGCGCGAGGTGCTCGTGATCAAGGTGCTGGGTGGCACCCGCCGCCGCTATGCCTCGATCGGGGACACCTTCATCGCCACCGTCAAGGACGCGATCCCGGGCACCGGCGTGAAGCAGGGCGAGGTCGTGCGGTGCGTGGTGGTGCGCACCGTCAAGGGCACTCGCCGTCCCGACGGCAGCTACATCCGCTTCGACGAGAACGCGGCCGTGCTCATCAAGGACGACCTCACGCCCCGCGGCACCCGCATCTTCGGCCCCGTGGGTCGCGAGTTGCGCGACAAGAAGTTCATGCGCATCGTCTCGCTCGCCCCGGAGGTGATCTGACGTGAAGCTCCGCAAGGGCGACGAGGTGATCGTCATCGCCGGCAAGGACAAGGGCGTCAAGGGCAAGGTCTCGGCCGTGTTCCCCGGCACCAACAAGGTCATCGTGGACGGCGTCAACCGCGCGAAGCGCCACGTCGTGGCTCGCGGGCGCAACACGAAGAGCGACATCATCGACAAGGACATGCCCATCCACGCGTCCAACCTGCAGCTGCTGCACAAGGGCACGCGCACGCGGGTGGGTGCCAAGGTGGGCGCCGACGGCACGAAGGTGCGCATCGCCAAGAAGACGGGCGAGATCGTCAAGAAGACGGGCAAGGAGGTCTCGTGAGCACCGCGACCCGCTACGTCCCGAGGCTGAAGGCCGCCTACCTCGAGCGGGTGCGACCCGCACTCGTCACGAGCCTCGGCCTCACCAACCCCATGCAGGTGCCGACGATCGAGAAGATCGTGGTGAACATGGGCGTCGGCAAGGCGACCCAGCAGGCGTCCCTCCTGGACGGTGCGGTGGCCGACCTCACGGCCATCACCGGCCAGAAGCCCATCGTGACCAAATCGCGCATCGCCATCGCGTCGTTCAAGTTGCGCGAAAACCAGGCGATCGGCGCCAAGGTGACGCTGCGCGGCGACCGCATGTGGGAGTTCTTCGACCGGCTGCTGTCCGTCGCCATCCCCCGCATCCGCGACTTCCGCGGGCTGCCGGGGCGCTCGTGGGACGGCCACGGCAACTACACCTTCGGTCTCACCGAGCAGCTCGTGTTCCTCGAGATCCAGTTCGACAAGGTCGACGCGCCCCGCGGCATGGACATCACCATCGTCACGACGGCCGACGACGACCTCACGGGCAAGGCCCTGCTCGACGCCTTCGGCTTCCCGTTCCGCAGGGGCGAGATGCCCGCATCCACCAAGAAGAAGTCGTCGCGTCGCGCCTCCGCTCGTGCGAAGGCCGCGGCCGGCACCACCGACGAAGCAGCGAACTGACCGGAAGGACGGACACACCCGACATGGCAAAGAAGTCCCTCAAGATCAAGGCGGCGGCGAAGCCCAAGTTCAAGGTGCGCGGCTACACGCGCTGCCAGCGGTGCGGCCGCGCGCGTGCCGTGTACCGCAAGTTCGGCCTCTGCCGCCTCTGCCTGCGCGAGCTCGCGCACGCAGGCGAGATCCCGGGACTCACGAAGGCGAGCTGGTGACCCCATGGTGACCGACCCGATCGCGGACATGCTCACTCGCATTCGCAACGCGAACACGGCGCGCAAGGAGCGCGTGTCGATGCCGGCATCCAAGCAGAAGTCGGCGCTCGCCGAGATCCTCAAGCGCGAGGGCTTCATCTCCGACTGGGCCGTCGGGGACGCGTCGGAGGGCGCCTCCAAGAAGCTCACGATCACGCTGAAGTACGGCGACGACCGCTCCCGCACGATCTCGGGCATCACCCGGGTCTCGACGCCGGGCCTGCGCGTCTACCGGGGCGCACCCGACGTGCCGCGCGTGCTCGGCGGCCTGGGCGTCGCCGTACTCTCCACCAGCCAGGGGCTCATGACCGACCGCGAGGCGCGCACGCGCAACGTGGGCGGCGAAGTCATGTGCTTCGTGTGGTGAGGGGGGAGTAGCCCATGTCCCGCATCGGCACGTCCGCCGTCCAGGTCCCGAACGGGGTCGAGGTGTCAGTGTCGGGCGCCGCCATCACCGTGAAGGGTCCGAAGGGCACGCTCACCCGCGACCTGCCCGAGGGCGTGGCCGCGCGGGCAGACGCCGCCGCCAAGACGGTGGTGGTGGAGCGCGCCGACGACCAACGCGACGCGCGCTCGCGCCACGGCCTGGCCCGCACCCTCGTGGCCAACATGGTCCGCGGCGTGACCGAGGGCTACGAGTCGCGTCTCGAGATCGTCGGCGTCGGCTACCGCGCCGAGGCGCAGGGTGCCGGCACCCTGAAGCTCGCGCTGGGTTTCTCTCACCCCGTGGTGTTCCGCGCCCCCGCCGGCATCACCTTCGACGTGCAGGAGCAGACCAAGGTGACCGTCAAGGGCGCCGACAAGGAACTCGTGGGTCAGGTGGCCGCCAACATCCGCAGCCTGCGCTCGCCCGAGCCCTACAAGGGCAAGGGCGTGCGGTACGTGGACGAGCGCGTGCGTCGCAAGGCCGGCAAGACGGGCAAGAAGTAGTCGGAGGGACCCATGACCAAGATCGCCCGCCAACGCCGCGAGTCGCGTCAGCGCCGCCAGCGCCGCGTCCGCAAGAAGATCCACGGCACGGCCGCGCGTCCGCGCCTCGCCGTGTACCGCAGCAACAGGCACCTCGTCGCACAGGTGATCGACGACGACGCCGGCCGCACGCTCGTGTCCGCGTCGTCGCTGGAGGCCGACTTCCGCAAGGGCGGGACGGGCGCCACGGTGGACGCCGCCACCCGCGTGGGTCGCGAGGTCGCCAAGCGCGCCAAAGACGCCGGGATCACCGCGGTGGTGTACGACCGCGGCGGATACCTGTACCACGGTCGCATCGCCGCCGTCGCCAAGGCGGCCCGAGAGGAAGGTCTGGAGTTCTGATGTCCGACGTCACCCCCGAATCCGCGACCCCCGGCGCCCCGTCGGGCGACCGTCCGCAGCGCCGCGACCGCCGCGACCGCAACGAGCGACGCGAGCCGCGTCCGCCCGCCAAGCCGGGTGAGATCGGCGAGTCCCGCGTCGTGCACATCAACCGCGTCGCCAAGGTGGTCAAGGGCGGTCGGCGCTTCTCGTTCACCGCGCTCGTCGTGGTCGGCGACCGCAACGGTCGCGTCGGCCTCGGCTACGGCAAGGCCAAGGAGGTGCCGCTCGCGATCCAGAAGGGCACCGAGGACGCCAAGCGCAACCTCTTCCACGTGCCGCTGGCCGGCACCACGATCACCCATGCCTTCACGGGCGTCAACGGTGCGGGGCGCGTGTTGCTGAAGCCCGCCGCACCCGGTACCGGCGTCATCGCCGGCGGTGCCGCACGCATCATCCTCGAGGAGGCGGGCATCAAGGACGTGCTGGCCAAGTCGCTCGGCTCGCCGAATGCGATCAACGTGGCGCGCGCCACGATCAACGGCCTCAAGTCGCTGAAGCGCCCGGACGAGGTCGCGGCGCGGCGCGGTCTGCCGGCCGACGCGTTCGTGCCCAAGGGCCTGTTGCGGGCCTACCTGGAGCGCAAGAAGACCGCGAGCAGCATCGCGGCGGCGACCGCAGCCGCGCCGTCGGCGCCGGGCCGCGGGGTGGTGTGACGTGGCATCCACGCGCAAGAAGACCGCGAGCGCCGCAGCGGCGGGTACCCCGGCCGGCACCATCCGGGTGCGCCAAGTGCGCTCCCAGATCGGCATCCTGCCCAAGACGCGCGCCACGATGCGAGCGCTCGGGCTGCGCAAGATCGGCGACGTGAACGAACTGCCGGACCGCCCCGAGATCCGCGGCATGCTCGCGCGCGTGCCGCACCTCGTCGAGATCACGCCCACCCGAGCGAAGGGAGCCTGACGTGCGCGTCGACCAGGTCGGACCGCGACACGGTGCGAGCCGCCCGCGCAAGCGCGTGGGCCGCGGCGTCGGCGGCAAGGGCGGCAAGACCGCCGGCCGCGGCACCAAGGGCCAGTACGCCCGCAACACCGTGGCCCGCGGCTTCGAGGGTGGCCAGATGCCCCTCAAGCAGCGCGTGCCGAAGCTGAAGGGATTCACCAACCCCTTCCGCGTGGAGTACTACGCCGTCAACCTGGACTCCATCGACGCGCTGGGGCTCGCCGAGGTGGACCCCGGGACGCTCTTCGCGCGCGGCGTGGTGCACAAGGGCGTGCTCGTGAAGGTGCTCGGACGCGGCCGCGTCTCGCGCGCGGTCAAGGTGCGGGTGCACGCGGCGTCGGCCTCGGCCCGCGCCGCCATCGAGGCGGCGGGCGGCTCGGTGGAGATCCTCCCACCGCCGTTCAAGGGAGTGCGTCCGCCCGCCCGCGGCAACCAGTTCACCAACCGGTAGGCCGCGCCCGTGGCGAGAATCGGCAACATCTTCCGGGTCCCTGACCTGCGCAAGAAGATCCTCTTCACCATCGCGATCATCGCGATCTACCGCGTCGGCACGGCCATCCGCGTGCCCGGCGTGGACGGCCAGGCCGTGAGCCAGTTGCGCGAGGCGTCGCGCTCGCAAGGGGCGCTGGGGTTCCTCAACCTGTTCTCGGGGGGTGCCTTCGGCAGCTTCTCGATCTTCGCCCTCGGGATCATGCCCTACATCACCTCCAGCATCATCATGCAGGTACTCACCGTGGTGATCCCCAAGCTGGAGCAGTGGCAGCAGGAGGGCGCGGTCGGTCAGCGCAAGATCACGCAATGGACGCGCTACGTCGCCATCGGCATCGCGCTGCTGCAGGCGGCGGGTCTCACCTTCATCTTCGGTCAGGGTCGGGGCTCTGCGTTCTTCGGCGCCGCCGGGGCCGCCCCCGATGTCGTGCTGCTCGACCCCTTCATGCCGCGCGCCCTCATCGTGATCCCGTCCCTCGTGGCGGGCACCGCCCTGCTGATGTGGATGGGTGAGCTCATCAGCCAGCGGGGCATCGGCAACGGCATGTCGATGCTGATCTTCGCCTCGGTGGTCTCCGACCTGCCGTACGGCTACTACTCGCTGCTGCAGTCGCGCAAGGCGCTCGTGTTCGGCATCCTCGTGGCGCTGTCGGTGGCGATCGTCATCGCCGTCGTGCGCGTGGAGCTCGGCCAACGCCGCATCCCCGTGCAGTTCGCCAAGCGCGTCGTGGGCCGCCGCCAGTACGGGGGGCAGAGCACCTACATCCCGCTCAAGGTCAACCAGTCGGGCGTCGTGCCGATCATCTTCGCCTCCAGCGTGCTGCTGTTGCCCGTGCTGTTTTCCAACGTGCTGGGCTCGGCCGAGGGCTGGCGCGGCTCGGTGGCCCGCGTGGTGGACCGCTACCTGATCAACAGCCAGAACGTCGTGTACGTCGTGACCCTCGCGCTGCTGATCGTGGCCTTCGCCTACTTCTACAACTCGATCGCCTTCGATCCCGTGCGCCAGGCCGACCAGTTGCGCAAGCAGGGCGGCTTCGTGCCGGGCATCCGTCCCGGTCCGCAAACCGAGTCGTTCCTCGGCAAGACCGTCAACCGCATCACGCTCCCGGGTGCGCTCTTCGTGGCGGTCATCGCGATCCTGCCCTACATCGTGCTGTGGGTCGGTGGCGTCTCGTCGTTTCCGTTCGCGGGCACGACCGTGCTGATCGCCGTGGGCGTGGCGCTCGAACTGATGCGACAGATCGACAGCCAATTGATGCAACGCAACTACGAGGGCTTCTTGAAGTGACGCCGGCGGCCCCTTCGGGCCGATCGGCGTCCCGACCTACGCTTCGAGCGGGGGTGCGCGGCGTGTCGGACAGCGTCAGGGTCATCGTCTTCGGGCGCCAGGGCGCCGGCAAGGGCACGCAGTGTGCCCGCATCGCCGCGCACTTCGGCGTCCCGCACGTCTCCACCGGCGAGATCTTGCGCGAGGCGATCGCCCGCGACAGCGTGCTCGGGCGCGCGGCGCGCGAGGTGCTGGACGACGGGGGACTCGTGGAGGACTCGGTGATGATCTCCCTCGTGCAGGGCCGTCTCGGCGAGCAGGATGCGCGCACGAGCGGCTATGTACTCGACGGCTTTCCGCGCACGCTGCCGCAGGCCCGTGCGCTGGATGCGATGACCGCAGCCCGACCCGCGCACTGCGTGGTGGACCTGGAGGTGCCCCGCGAGGTGGTCGTGGAGCGCCTGCTGTCGCGGCGCCGCGCGGACGACACGCACGAGGCGATCCACCACCGTCTGGACCTCTACGAGGCCCAGACCGCGCCGCTCATCGGCCACTACCGCGCCCGCGGCAGCCTGCGGGTCGTCGACGGGGTGGGGAGTCCCGACGAGGTCTTCGAGCGCTTGCGGGGCACCATCGCGGCCTGCCTCGCCTGAGCCGCGCCGCCGACGCGCCCGCCCCGCCGACGCGCCCGCCCCGCCGACGCGCCCGCCCCGCCGACGGTGGGGTCCACGACGGGCGGCGGTAGCCTCTCTAGCCGCGCCGAGTGGCCTCGGACGAACCGGGGCCCGCACTCGACGCGGCCACATAGCCAAGACCGCCACTGGAGAAACGTTGCCCAAGAACAAGGAGGATGCGATCGTGCTGGAGGGCACGATCACCGAGTCCTTGCCCAACGCGATGTTTCGGGTCTCACTCGAGAACGGTCACTCGGTCCTGGCGCACATCTCGGGGAAGATGCGGATGAACTACATCCGGATCCTCCCCGGTGATCGGGTGCAGGTCGAACTGACCCCGTACGACCTCACCAGGGGTCGGATCACCTACCGATTCAAGTAACCGATCCAAACGATTTCGGAAACACCACGAGGGACGAGTAGGCACACGTGAAGGTCAGGGCGAGCGTCAAGAAGATGTGCGACAAGTGCAAGGTCGTGCGCCGTCACGGCCGCGTCATGGTCATCTGCGAGAACCCGCGACACAAGCAGCGGCAGGGCTGACCGTGGCACGCATCTCCGGCGTCGACATCCCGCGCGAGAAGCGCACCGAGATCGCACTCACCTACATCCACGGCATCGGCCGCACCACCTCCAAGAAGCTGCTCTCCGCGGTCGGCGTGAGTCCCGACACCCGAGTGCGCGACCTGACCGACGGCGAGGTCAACAAGATCCGCCTCTGGATCGAGAACAACCTCACCGTCGAGGGCGACCGCCGCCGTGACGTGCAGCAGGACATCAAGCGCAAGATGGAGATCAACTGCTACCAGGGCACGCGCCATCGCAAGGGTCTGCCCGTGCGCGGCCAGCGCACCCACACCAACGCCCGCACGCGCAAGGGCCCCAAGAAGACCGTGGCGAACAAGAAGGTCGCGGTGAGGAAGTAACCATGTCCGACCCCACCGCACAGACCCCCGCCCCCGAGGGTGCACCCGCGCCGCGCAAGGCGCGCAAGCGCGAGCGCCGCAACGTCTCGAGCGGCATCGTGCACATCAAGAGCTCGTTCAACAACACGATCGTCTCGGTCACCGACATGGACGGCAACGTGATCGCCTGGGCGTCCTCGGGCGGCGTGGGCTTCACGGGCTCGCGCAAGTCGACGCCCTTTGCGGCCCAGATGGCCGCGGAGAAGGCCGGTCGCGCCGCGATGGAGCTCGGCCTGCGCCGCGCCGAGGTGCACGTGAAGGGTCCGGGCTCGGGACGCGACACCGCGTTGCGCAGCATCCAGACGCTGGGCATCGAGGTCACCGGCATCAAGGACGTGTCCCCCGTGCCGCACAACGGCTGTCGCCAGCCCAAGCGGAAGCGCCCGTAGTCGTGGCCCGGTACACGGGACCCAGGGTCCGCATTTCGCGCCGGCTCGGCGTCAACGTCTTCGAGAACGCGAAGGGCTCGAAGGCCCTCGAGCGCCGTCCGTTCCCGCCCGGCGCCCACGGCCGCTCGCGGCGCAAGAGCAACTCCTCGGAGTACCTGGCCCAGATGCAGGAGAAGCAGAAGGCCAAGTACATCTACGGCGTGCTGGAGCGGCAGTTCCGCAAGATCTACGAGAAGTCCACCCGCCTCAGCGGACCCACCGGCGAGAACCTGCTCCGCCTGCTCGAGTTGCGCCTCGACAACGTGGTGTACCGGGCCGGTTGGGCCGCCACCCGGCCGCAGGCGCGCCAATTCGTGAGCCACGGCCTCGTGAAGGTGGACGGCCGCCGCGTCAACATCCCGTCGTACACGCTCGGCAAGGGCGAGGTCGTCACCCTCTCCGACAAGGCGCGCGGCATGATCGTCGTGCGCCACAACATCGACACCCTCGGCCGCAAGGTCGCGGGCTGGCTCGAGCTCGGTGACTCCGGCCAGCAGGTCACCGTGCGCGACCTGCCGCAGCGCGAGCACATCGACGTGCCCGTGCGCGAGCAACTCATCGTCGAGCTGTATTCGAAGTAATCCCCGTCCCGAAGACCCCGCCCACCCGACCCACCCCAGCCACAGGAGAGCCCCATGCTCGTGATCCAGCGCCCCACCGTCGAGCCCCTCGGCGAGCCCGCCGGCAATCGTCAGCGCTTCTCGATCGGACCGCTGGAGCCCGGGCTCGGTCACACGATCGGCAACTCGCTGCGCCGCATGCTGCTCTCGTCCATCCCCGGGGCGGCGATCACGAGCGTGAAGTTCGAGGCGGCCCTGCACGAGTTCGACACCATCGACGGCGTGTCGGAGGACGTGACCGAGATGGTGCTGAACCTCAAGGACATCGTGTTGACCTCCGCGAGCGACGGTCCCGTGTTCGTGCACGTGGACGCCAAGGGCCCCACCACCCTCACGGCGGGCGACCTGCCCCTGCCGGCCGGGGTGGAGGTGCTGAACCCCTCCCAGGTCGTCGCCACGCTCAACGCCAAGGCGCGCCTCGTGGCCGAACTGACGGTGGAGCGCGGCCGCGGCTACCTGTCCTCCGACCGCGACTCGGGCCGCAAGGCCATCGGCGTGATCCCGATCGACGCGATCTTCTCGCCCGTGCGCCGCGTGACCTTCGAGGTCACCCCCACCCGCGTGGAGCAGTCCACCAACTACGACAACCTCGTGCTGGACGTGCAGACCGACGGCGCCATGACGCCCGCGGAGGCCCTCGCCTCGGCGGGCGCCACCCTCCGCTCGCTCGTGGACCTCGTGGCCAACCTCAGCGAGTCGCCCGAGGCGCTCGAGCTGGGCGAGGTGAAGGGCACGTCCGGCTCGCCCGACCTGGACCTGCCGATCGAGGACCTGGATCTGTCGGAGCGCCCCCGCAACTGCCTCAAGCGCGGCCAGATCAACACGATCGGCGAGTTGCTCGCGCGCACCGAGGAGGACCTCCTCAACATCACCAACTTCGGCCAGAAGAGCCTCGACGAAATCAAGGCGAAGCTCGACGAGAGGGGCCTGTCGCTGCGCGTCTGAGCGCCGCGACGGGACACGACGGGACACGACGGGACACGACGCCATGCCGGGACGCCCACACCGCGGACGCAAACTCGGGGGGAGCGCGGCGCACCAGCGCCTGCTGCTCGCCAACCTCGCCGCGTCGCTCTTCGCCGCCGAGGGGATCGAGACGACCGAGGCGAAGGCCAAGGCGCTGCGCCCCGTGGCCGAGAAGCTCATCACGAAGGCCAAGAAGGCCCAGGACGGCCCGCTGCGGCTCCACCGCATCCGCCAGATCCAGGGCTACTTGAACGACAAGGAGATGACCAACAAGTTGGTCAACGACGTCGCCAAGCGCTACGCGGAGCGCAATGGTGGCTACGTGCGAATCCTCAAGTTGGGCCCGCGCCACGGCGACAACGCGCCGATGGTGCGCATCGAGCTCGTCTAGGCCCCGTCGCTCCGGGCGGCCAGTCGTGCGCGCCCCGCTCGGTCAGCCGTGAGCACCACCACTGGGCGCCGTCGTGCGCGCCTGACGCTCGCCTACGACGGCTCGGGATTCCACGGCTTCGCCGCGAACCCCGGGGTGCGCACCGTGGCGACCACGCTGCGGGAGGCGCTCGAGCAGGTGCTCCAGGTGGAGGTGGCGCTCGTCGCCGCGGGTCGCACCGACGCCGGCGTGCATGCGCGCGGCCAGGTGGTGAGCGTGGATCTGCCGGCGGGCACCGACCTGCCGGTGCTCCTGCGCCAGGTGAACGCGCTGTGCGGGCCGGAGATCGCCGCGCGGGACGCGGCGTGGGCACCCCCCGACTTCCACGCCCGGTTCTCGGCGATCTGGCGGCACTACCGCTATCGGGTGCTCAACTCGCGCACTCCCGACCCGTTCCTCGCCTCCACCGCGTGGCTCGTGACGGCGCCGCTGCACCTGCGCGCGATGCAACTGGCCTGCGATCCCATCATGGGCGAGCGCGACTTCTCGGCGTTCTGTCGGCGGCCCAAGCCGGACCCCGAGGCCGACGAGGCGCGGGAGGCGTCGCTGCGTCGCCACGTGATGGTCGCGGCGTGGCGCGACGAGGGGGACGGCCTGCTCTGCTTCGAGGTGCGGGCGAACGCCTTCTGCCACCAGATGGTACGTGCGCTCGTTGGCACGCTGGTCGACGTGGGTGCGGGCAAGCGCCCGCCGAGCGACATGATGGCCCTCGTGGCGAGCGGCGACCGCGCCGAGGCCTCGACCCTCGCCCCGCCGCACGGGCTCTGCCTCTGGGAAGTCGGCTACCCGGCCAACGCGCTCGACCCCGCCTGAGCGACGCGCGCGCGGCCGGGTGGGCCCGCGCGCCGCGACGGTATCATCTATGGACCCCATGACGACCTACATCGCCACGACCGACGACGTGCAGCGTGCCTGGCACCTCATCGACGCCGAGGGCCTCGTGCTCGGTCGGGTCTGCACCGAGATCGCGACCATCCTGCGCGGCAAGCACAAGCCCACGTACACCCCGAGCAGGGACACCGGCGACCACGTGGTCGTGATCAACGCCCAGAAGATCCTGCGCACCTCCGACAAGGCCAACACCGAGATGCTCTACGACTACTCGGGCTACCCGGGCGGCCTCAAGGCCGAGTCGTTCGCCCACCTGCTCGCGCGCAAGCCCGACGAGGCGATCCGCCGCACGGTCCGCGGCATGCTGCCCAAGGGCCGACTCGGTCGCCAGATGATCAAGAAGCTCGCGGTGTACGGCGGCGCGGAGCACCCGCACGCGGCGCAGTCCCCCAAGCTCCTCGACCTGCCGAAGGCCAAGGCGCGCAGCGCCGCAGCCCGCTGACGAGTCGACGACCCGCACTCCACGACCCCGAAGGACGCTCCCGATGGTCAGCCCGCTCACCCAGACCACCGGTCGACGCAAGGAGGCCGTGGCGAGGGCCAGGCTGCGCGCCGGCACCGGCGTGGTGAAGGTCAACGGTCGCGACTTCGCCGAGTACTTTCCGTCCGAGGTGCAGCGCAACACCGTGCTCGAAGCCCTGCAGGTGACCAACCTCGCGGGTTCTTACGACGTGGATGCGAACATCCGAGGCGGCGGCATCGCCGGCCAATCCGGCGCGCTGCGCATGGCGATCGCGCGCTCGCTCGTGGAGATCGACCCCGCCCAGCGCGTGCCCCTCAAGCGCGCCGGCCTCCTCACCCGCGACGCCCGCCGCAAGGAGAGCAAGAAGTACGGCCTCAAGAAGGCCCGCAAGGCGCCGCAGTACACCAAGCGCTAGATCGCCGACGGCGACCGCGGTCGCATCCGTGAGGCTCCCGTGAGGTTCGGAACCGACGGCATCCGCGGTCGTGCGGGCGACGAATTGACCGACTCGGTGGCCGCCGCGGTCGGTCGCGCGGTGGTGCGCGAGCTCGGCGCGCGACGCGTGCTGGTGGCGCGCGACACCCGCGAGTCGGGACCGGGTCTCGAGGCCGCGTTCGTGGCCGCGGTCGTGGCCGAAGGTGCGGTCGCCGAGTCGCTCGGTGTGGCGCCCACCCCGGCGGTGGCGCACGCCGCCCGCGAGGCGCACGCCCCGGGCGTGTCGATCACCGCGTCGCACAACCCGTGGACCGACAACGGTCTCAAGGTCTTCGCCACGGGCGGCACCAAGCTCGACGACGGGGCGCAGGCCCGCCTCGAGGCCGCGATCGCCCGGTCGCTCGCGGCGCCGGTCGCGACTGCGCCGGCGGCCACCGCCGAGTCGGGCGAGGCGCGCGTGGAGAGTTGGCGACGCAGCCTCGTGGCCGGTGTGCGCGCCGACGCGCTCGCACGCCTGCACGTGGTCGTGGATGCGGCCCACGGCGCGTGCAGCGCGCACGCGACGCCGGTGCTCGGCGCGCTCGGCGCGACCGTGACGACCGTGCACGCGGCTCCCGACGGGCGCAACATCAACGCGGAGTGCGGCGCCACCCACCCGCGGGCGGTGGCACGGGCCACCCGCGAGGCCGGGGCGGACCTCGGGGTCGCCTTCGACGGCGACGGGGATCGGCTCATCGCCGTGGACCACCTGGGCGAGGTGGTGGACGGCGACCACTTGATCGCGATCGCGGCCCGGCGCATGCACGAGCGGGGGGAGTTGCGCGGGGGCGCCGTGGCGGTGACGGTGATGACCAACCTCGGGTTCCACCGCGCGATGCGCGAGTCCGGCATCGGCGTGGTGGTGACCCCGGTCGGGGACCGGGCGGTGCTGGCCGCGCTCGAGGAGCGGGACCTCGCGCTGGGCGGAGAGCAGAGCGGTCACCTCGTGTACCGGGACCGCGCGACCACGGGTGACGGCATCCTCGCCGCGGTGCAACTCGCCCTCACGGTCGCGGAACGCGGGCCACTGCACGACCTGGCCCGCGCGGCGATGTCGTCGATGCCGCAGGTGCTCGTCAACGTGCGGGTGCCCGACGACGGCCCCGCGGCGCTCGTCGGGCTCGTCGCCGCGATCGAGCCCGAGGTGGAGGCCGCACGCCGTCTGCTGGGCGAGGACGGGCGCGTGCTCGTGCGCGCGAGCGGCACCGAGCCCCTCGTGCGCGTGATGGTGGAGGCCGCGAGCGACGCACTCGCGCGTCGCGTCGCCGACGAGCTCGCCGCGAGCGTCGCTCGCGCGGCAGGGGCCGCGACGCACGAGGGGTAGCCTTCGGGACATGTGCGGCATCGTCTGCGTACTGTCGCGCCCCGCCACGCGTCCGGTGCCGACGCCCGACGAGGTGCTCGGCTGGCTGGACGCCGCCGCCGACGCGCTGCGCGCGGGTGACCCCGCGACCGCCGCGGACGCCGCGGCCCGTGCCGACCTGCTGCTACGGGGCGAGTCGGGGCTCGCGTGCCTGCTCGGCCACGGCGAGATGGAGGCCGCGCTGCTCGCCCGACTGGATGCGCTGGATCCGGCCGTGGAGGGTGTCGCGACGCGGCACGAGGCCGAGGCCGAGCGCGCCGCCCACGCCGAGGACGCGGCGGCGCGCGGGCTCGTCATCGCGGCGCTGCGCGACGCCACCTGGGCGCTGCGCCACGACCGCCTGCGCACCGCCCGCGCCGTGGACGACCTGGCCGGCCGCGGCGCGTCACGCGAGGCGCTCGCGGCGTACCTGTCCATTCAGCAGGTGTTCGCCGGGATCGACCGGCTCGAGGTGCGGGGCCGCGACTCGGCCGGCGTCCACGTGCTGGCGTGGGGTCACGGGCTGGATCCCGCGGATCGCGCGGTGGCCGCGCTGCTCGCGGACCGCACCGCCGATCCGCTCTTTGCCGGTGGATCGGTGCGCGTGACCCCGGGAGCCTGGTCGTTCGTCTACAAGGCGGCCGCCGAGATCGGCGAGCTCGGCGACAACACGCGGGTCATGCGCGACGCCGTGCGCGCCGATGCGCTGCTGCGGCTCGTGGTGTCGCGACCCGGGGCGCGGGTGCAGGTGATGGGCCACACGCGGTGGGCCAGCGTCGGGATCATCTCGGAGCCCAACGCGCACCCGGTGAACAGCGAGGAACTGGAGCGCCGCGCGGACGACCCGTACCTCGTCGCGGCGCTCAACGGGGACGTGGACAACCACGCCGACCTGCGCGTCACGCACGGCTTGCGCGTCGCCGAGCCCATCACCACGGACGCCAAGGTGATCCCCACGATCGTCGCACGGCGCCTCGCCGACGGGGAGGCGCCGGAGGAGGCCTTCCGCGCGACGGTCGCGCAATTCGACGGAAGCCACGGCATCGCCGTGGTCGCGGCCGCGGATCCCGGTCGGGTCCTGCTGTCGCTGCGCGGGAGCGGCCAGGGGCTCTGCGTGGGTCTCGCCGAGGACCGCTACCTCGTGGCGAGCGAGCCGTACGGGATCGTGGAGGAGACGATGCGCTACGTGCGCATGGACGGCGAGGCGCTCGCCGACCCCGCCGATCCCGCGAGCCGCGGCCAGGTGCTCGTGGCCGACGCCGACCGGGCGGGCGAGCTCGCCGGCCTGCGCATGCGCAGCCACGGCGGGGCCGAGATCCCGCTCGGCGACGCGGACCTGCGCACCGCCGAGGTGACCACGCGCGACATCCACCGCGGCGACCACCGCCACTACCTCGCCAAGGAGATCGCCGAGTCGCCCCGCAGCGTGCACAAGACGCTCGCGGGCCGCATCGAGGAGCGAGACGGCGCGTTGCGCGCCGCGCTGCCCGAGCCCACGCTGCCGGCCGCGGTGCGCGAGCGGCTCGCTGCGGGGGGGTACGCGCGCGTCCACGTGATCGGACAGGGCACCGCGGCCATCGCGGGCCGCGCCCTCGCGCGCCTGCTGGCCGGGCTCGTGGGCGACCGCCTGCGGGTGGCTGCGCTCCCCGCCACCGAACTGTCGGGCTTCGGCCTCGGGCTCGACATGCGCGACACGCTCGTCGTGGCGATCAGCCAGAGCGGGACCACCACCGACACCAACCGCACGGTCGACCTGGCGCGCCAACGCGGGGCGACGGTGCTCGCGATCGTCAACCGGCGCGGGAGCGAGCTGGCCGCGAAGTCCGACGGCGTGATGTACACCTCCGACGGCCGCGACGTGGAGATGAGCGTCGCCAGCACCAAGGCCTTCTACGCCCAGGTCGCCGCGGGCGTGCTCTACGCCTGCGCGATCGCCGAGGCGACGCACGGCGCGGCCAGCCCCGACGCTCCCGGCGCGGCCGACCGGCATACGTTGCTCGTGGCGCTGCGGGCACTGCCCTCGGCCATGCAGGAGGTGCTCGCGTTGCGCGGCGAGGTGGGCGAGCTCGCGCGCCGCCACGCACCCGCGCGCCGCTACTGGACGGTCGTGGGCAACGGCATGAACTCCGTCGCCGCCGAGGAGGTGCGGATCAAACTCTCGGAGCTCTGCTACAAGTCGATCGCCTGCGACGTCACGGAGGACAAGAAGCACATCGATCTCTCGTGCGAACCGCTCATCTTCGTCTGTGCGGCCGGCCTCGGCGAGGGCACCGCCGCCGACGTGTCCAAGGAGATCGCCATCTACCGCGCGCACAAGGCGTTGCCGATCGTCGTGGCCTCGCGCGGGGGGAATGCCTTCGACGCAGCCACGGGCGTCGTGCGGGTGCCCGAGGCCGACCCGCGCCTGGCGTTCCTGCTCGCCGTGATGGTGGGGCACCTGTTCGGCTACGAGGCCGCCCTCGCGATCGACGCCCTCGCACGGCCCCTGCGCGAGTCGCGCGAGGTGATCGAGCGGGTGGTGGGTCGGGGCGGTCGCGGCAGCGACCTGCTCGCGCGCGTGCGCACCGACCTGGGCGTGCCGGCGCGACGCTTCTTCGACGCGCTCGCGACGGGTGCGTACGACGGCAACCTGGAGGCCAGCACCGCCGTGCGCATCGTCAACGCCGTGCACGACACGCTCTCGGCCGACCCGCTGCGCGACTTCGAGCGTCGCTCGGGCAAGGTGGCCACCCCGGAGGCGCTGCTCGAGGACGTGACGGCGGCGCTCACCCGCGGCGTGGACGAGCTCACCCGGCCCGTGGATGCGATCAAGCACCAGGCCAAGACGGTGACGGTGGGCATCTCGCGCAGCGACGAGGGGTTGCTGGACCGCCCGCTCGTGCGCGCCGTGATGGAGGCGGGGGCCTCGCGCGAGTCGCTGTCGTACGGCACGCTCAAGGTGCTCGCCGCGCTGGACCCGGCAGTGCGCGAGGTCGCGGGCTACACCCGTTACCGAGTGGAGGGCGACCCCGTCGCGGGGGCGGCGACGATCTCGATCGTGGACCGCGGCGGCATGTCGCGCAACCTCGCGTCCCGCGTGGATCGCAATCCCGTGCTCGTGGGTACCAAGCGCCGCGTGGCGAGCGAGCAGCAGGTGCTCGTGGCGCGCGGTCGCAGCGACGGGCGCACGGTGGTGTTCGTGCCGGAGACCAAGTCGGGCGAGACCACGGGCATCACGCTGCTGCACGTGGTGTTCGAGGACCGCCTGCCCGCCGCGGTGATGCGGGGCGTGCTGGAGGGCTACGACCGACGCTACGAGCGCCTCGTGGACTGGGTGACCGAGACGGAGGGGGCGTTCCGCGACGACCGCCTGGCGGAGGTGCCGGTGGCGGACCTGCTGATCCTGCCGATCAGCGACACCGCCGACCTCTGGCGCGCGGGCGGGACGCGCTGATCGGCAGTGGCGGGACCGGCGTGATCGGACTCGGACTCGACGTCGTCGCGGTCGCGCGGTTCCGCGAGGCGCTCGCTCGCACGCCCGCGCTGCGCGAGCGCGTCTTCACCCCGCAGGAGCTGGCGCTCGCCGCCGGGCGCACCGACGAAGCCGAGACGCTCGCCGTGCGCTTCGCCGCCCGCGAGGCCGCCATGAAGGCCCTCGGCGTGGGCCTCGGCGCCGTCGACCACCGGGACGTCTCGGTGCTCCGTCGCGAGGACGGCGCTCCCGAGCTCGTCGTGTCGGGCCGCGCCGCCCGGCTGGCCGCGGTACGCGGCGTGCGGGGATGGCACGTGTCGCTCGCGCACGACGGCGGCGTCGCGATGGCCGTCGTCGCCGCCCTCTGATCGGGTCGTCGTGACGCGCCGTTGGGCGTGGGCGGAGATCGACCACGACGCGCTCGCCGCCAATGCGCGGACGCTCGCCGGCCGCGCCTCGGCGGGCGGCGCCGCGGTCTGGTGGACGGTGAAGGCCGACGCGTACGGCCACGGGGCGCGCGAGGTGGCGCGTACCGCGCTCACCGCGGGCGGCGCGGGGCTGTGCGTCGCGCTCGCCGCCGAGGCGCTCGCACTGCGCGAGGCGGGACATCGCGGGCCGATCCTCGTGCTGAGCCCGCAACCGGCCGAGTGGTACGCCGACCTGGCGCGCGCCGACGTGCACGTGACGCTCGACGACGAGGCGGGCGCCGTGGCCTACGCGGCGGCCGCGGCGGCCGCGGGGCGCGTGGGTCTCGTGCATCTCAAGGTGGACACCGGCATGCACCGCGTCGGCGCGTCGCCCGCGGACGCCCCGCGGCTCGCACGGTTGGTCGCCACGACCCCGTCGCTCGCCCTCGAGGGGCTCGCGACGCACTATGCCACCGCGGACCTGCCCGACCATCCCGCGCTCGCCGCGCAGGTGGCGAGTTTCGTGCGCGTCGTGGACGCCGCGGCCGCCGCGGGGGCCGTGCCGCGGTGGGTGCACGCCGCCAACTCGGCGGCGCTCCTGCGCGCCGCCGACGACCCCGAGGCGCGCGAGGCGCTCGCGCCGCGACGAGGTCGCGACGGCGTGCTCGCGCGCGTGGGCATCGCGCTCTACGGCCTCACCGCGGGACCCGGGGCGCCCGCCGAGGCCGCCGGGCTGCGGCCCGTGCTGTCGTGGCGCGCACGGGTGTCGCACGTGACGCGGGTGCGCGCGGGCGAGGGCGTGTCGTACGGTCACCGCTGGGTCGCCACCCGCGACACCACCGTCGCGACGCTCCCGCTGGGGTACGCCGACGGGATCCCGCGCCGCGCGTGGGACGCGGGCCCGGGTGCGATCGTGGGCGGTGCGCGGCGCGCGTTTGCCGGAGTGGTGACGATGGACCAGTGCATGGTGGACTGCGGCGACGACGAGGTGCGGCCGGGCGACGAGGCGACGCTGATCGGTGCCGACGCACACGGCCGTGCGGAGCAACGCGCCGAGGACTGGGCGCGGGCGCTCGGCACGATCACCTACGAGGTGACCTGCGCCATCTCGCCGCGCGTGCCGCGCGTGCACCGCGGCGCCGGACGCTGACGGTCGCGGCACGGCCGGCGGACGAGATGCACGCGACGCTGCCGCACGCCGAGGCCACGCGGCGGTTCGCCGGCGCGATCGCAGCGCTGGCGCGGCCGGGTGACGTGGTGGTGCTCACGGGTGGGCTGGGCGCGGGCAAGACGACCTTCGCACAGGGCTTCGCAGCGGCGCTCGGCGTGTCGGCCGACGTCACCTCCCCGACCTTCACCCTCGTGCACGTCCACCCGACGGCGCGGCCGGGTCTCGCGCTCGTGCACGCGGACCTGTACCGGCTGGACCGCACGGGTGAGCTCGAGGACCTGGGGCTCGAGGAGCTGCGCCGCGACGGGGCGATCCTGCTGGTGGAGTGGGGCGAAGTGGCGGGGGATGCGCTCGGACCCGCGCTCGTGGTGACGCTCCAGCACGCGCACGAGCCCGACGAGCGCACGGTGCGGGTCGCGCGGCGCGGCGAGCAGTGGGCGTCGCGTGCCGAGCGGCTGGCCACCGTCGTGGCCGCCGCGGGGGCCTGAGCGTGCGCGTCCTGGCGATCGAGACCGCGACCGACGTGGTCGGTGTGGCGTTGGCCGACGCGCACCGCGTGCTCGCCGAGGCGCACGTGGCCACCGGGCGGCGCCACGGCGAGACGCTCGCGGCCCTCGTGTCCGACACCTGCGCGCGAGCCGGGGTGGGCGCGCGCGAGCTGGACGCGATCGCCGTGGACGTGGGCCCGGGGCTCTACACGGGGATGCGCGTGGGCATCGCGCATGCCAAGGCCGCCGCGTGGGCGCTCGGCATCCCCGTGATCGGCGTGCACAGCACCGACGTGCTCGCCCGCGGCACCGAGGCGGGGGACCGGCTCGTGGTCGCCGCGCTGGACGCGCGCCGCCGCGAGATCTTCTGGGCGTTGCACCGGCGCACGGCCCTCGGTGGCGACCGTGCGGTGGAGGTGGCGCCGCCGCGCGTGGGCTCGGTGGCCGACTGCGTGGCCGACCTGCTGGACCGGGGCCTGGATGCGACCCTCGTGGGGGACGCAGCGATCGTGCACCGCGAGGAGTTCGACCGCTTGCTGGAGCGTGCACCCATCGACGTGCGACGGCCCGAGCCGGGGGCCACGCACCCGTCGGCCGCGGTGCTCGCGGTGATCGGCCGCGAGCGGGTGCGGGAGGAGCGCTGGCAGACGCCGGCGGCGCTCACGGCGAGCTACCTGCGCGCGCCCGACGCACGGATCCGCTGGGAGACGCGCGCGTGATCGCGCCCGGTGCGTCCCCCGTGCTCGACGTCGTGCCGCTCGCGCGGCGCCACCTGCGTCGGGTGCTGGCGATCGAGCGCCGCGCGTACCCGAGCCCCTGGACGGAGCGCGTGTTCCAGGACGAGCTCGCGCAGGTGCGCGCCGGGGCACGGGACTACCTCGCGGGTCTCGTGGACGGCGAGGTCGTGGGCTACGCCGGCATGCTGTATGCCGACGCCGAGGCGCACCTCACCAACGTGGCGGTGCACGAGGCGTGGCGGGGCCGCGGCGTGGCGACCGAGTTGCTGCTCGAGCTCGCGTGGCTCGCCCGGCGACGGGGTTGTGCGGCCATGTCGCTCGAGGTGCGTCGCACCAACGCCGCCGCCCAGGCGCTGTACCGCCGGTTCGGCTTCGTGCCGGCGGGGACGCGGCGGCGCTACTACGAGAACGTGGACGATGCGATCGTCATGTGGCTCGCCGACCTGCAGGGCGACGTGGTGGCGGCCCGGCTCGGGACCATCGAGGCGGGCCGGCCGTGAGCGGCGCGGGCGCGGCACGAGCGGGCGACGGGCGCGGCGGTGCGACGGTGGCGCACGACGGCACCGTCGTGCTCGCCCTCGAGACCTCCTGCGACGAGACCGCCGCGGCGGTCGTGATGGGCGGCCGCGACGTGCGTGCGAGCGTGGTGGCGTCGCAATTGGAGGCCCACGCCCGCTACGGCGGCGTGGTGCCCGAGGTGGCGAGCCGCGCGCACCTGGAGGCGCTCGTGCCCGTGCTGGACGAGGCGCTCGCGCGCTCGGGCGTGGCGCTCGAGCGTGTGGACGCGGTGGCCGCGACGACGGGGCCCGGGCTCATCGGTGCGTTGCTCGTGGGGGCCTCGGCCGCCAAGGCGCTCGCGGTCGTGCTGGAGCGACCGTTCGTCGCGGTCAACCACCTGGAGGCCCACCTGCACGCCGCGATGCTGGACGACCCCGAGGCGCCGTGGCCGATGATCGTGCTGTTGGTGTCGGGCGGCCACACGCTGCTCGTGCGCGTCGACGCGCCGGGCACCTACGAGGTGGTGGGGCGCACGGTGGACGACGCGGCGGGCGAGGCCTTCGACAAGGTGGCGCGGTTCCTCGGCCTCGGCTACCCGGGCGGGCCGGCCATCGACCGCATCGCCGCCACGGGCGACGCGGACGCGATGACGCTCCCCCGCGCGATGCTGCAGGACGGACTCGACGTGTCGTTCAGCGGGCTCAAGACCGCGGTGATCAACGCCGTGCGCGCGGCGCCCGCCACGCGCACCGCCGACGTGGCCGCGGCGTTCCAGGCCGCGGTGGTGGACGTGCTCGTGACCAAGGCGCGGCGCGCCGCGCGCACGCACGGGGCGCGCAGCGTGGCGCTCGGCGGCGGCGTGGCGGCCAACTCGCTGTTGCGCGCGCGACTCGCCGAGGCCTGTGCCGCCGACGGGCTGCGGGTGGTGCTCGCGAGCCGCGAGATGTGCACCGACAACGCCGCGATGATCGCCGCGGCGGCATGGCACCGCCTCGCGCGCCGCGGCGCCGACGGCCTGGATGCCCCCGCGTTCCCGAGCGGCCGGCCGGGCGATCCGCTGGCGGTGCCGTGAGGCGGTCGTGATCCCGCTCGTGCTCGGTGGGCGCCGCGTGGAGCCCGCGGTCGTGCTCGCCCCGATGGCCGGGGTCACCAACGCCCCGTTTCGCAGCCTGTGCCGACGCTTCGGGCCGGGGCTCGTGTACGTGAACGAGATGGTGATGTCGGCGGCGATCGTGCACGGGAACGCCAAGACGGCCTCGATGATGCGTTTCGGGTCGGACGAGTCGTACCGCAGCCTCCAGCTCTACGGCAACGACCCCGCGGTGATGGCGGCGGCGATCGACCTGCTCGGCCGCGAGGGCAGGGTGGACCACGTGGACCTCAACTTCGGGTGCCCCGCGCCCAAGGTGACGCGGCGGGGCGGCGGGGCGGCGGTGCCCCTGAAGCGCAACCTCCTGCGGGCCATCGTGCGTGCGGCCGTGGAGGCCGGGGCGCGTCACGGGATCCCCGTCACGTGCAAGTTCCGCATGGGGATCGACGACGACCTGCTCACGCACCTCGACACCGGTCGCATCTGCGAGGAGGAGGGTGCGGTGGCGGTGGCGCTCCACGCGCGCACCGCCGCCCAGCATTACGCCCCGAGCGCGCGCTGGGAGGCGATCGGCGAGCTGAAGCGCGCGGTGACGACCATCCCCGTGCTCGGCAACGGCGACATCTGGGAGGCCGCCGACGCGCTGCGGATGGTGCGCGAGACGGGGTGCGACGGCGTGGTGATCGGGCGGGGCTGTCTCGGGCGGCCCTGGCTGTTTGCCGACCTCGTCGACGCGTTCGCCGGCCGCCCCGTGCGCCCCGCACCGGCGCTCGGGGCGGTGCTGGACGTGATGGTCGAACACGCCGAGGCGCTCGAGCGCCACTGCGCGCCGGGCCGCGGGATCCGCGAGTTCCGCAAGCACGCCGGCTGGTACCTCACGGGCTACCCCGTGGGCGGCGAGGCGCGGCGGCGCTTCGCCGAGGTGGACGCGCTCGACGCCCTGCGCGCCCTCGCGGCGGTGCAGGACCGCGGGATGCGTCTCGTGCCCGGCGGCGAGCGTTTCGCCCGCGGCCACACCAACGGCCCGATCCGTGTGGCGCTGCCGGAGGGGTACCTCGCGCACCTCGAGGATCTCACGGTGCCCGACGAGCCCGTGCTCGCGCACCTGAGCGGCGGATGACCCGTCCCGCGCCCACCGCCCGGGGCGGCGGATGACCCGACTCGTGCTCGCGTCGCGCTCGCCGCGACGCACCGAGATCCTGCGGGCGATGGGCCTCGCGCACGAGGTGTTGCCCGCCGACGTGGACGAGACGCCGCTCGCGGGCGAGACGCCCGTCGCGCACGCGGTGCGCCTCGCGCGCGCCAAGGCCGAGACGGTCGCCGCCCGGGTGGGGGCCGACGCGGTCGTGCTGGGTGTCGACACCACGGTGGACCTGGATGGTGCGATCCTCGGCCAGCCCGTGGACGACGAGGACGCGCGGCGCATGTTGCGCGCGTTGTCGGGTCGCGCGCACCGCGTGGTGACGGCGCTGTGCGTGCGAGCGGGGGGCCGGGCCGGGCCCGTCCCCGGGAGCCCGCATGCGGGGGCCGGGCCGCAGGCCCCCTCATCCGCGCCTCCGAGCGAGGGCCATGACGTGGCGGTGGTGCGGATGCGTCCGCTCGACGACGAGCTCGTGGAGTGGTACCTGCGCACGGGCGAGCCCGCGGGCAAGGCGGGGGCCTATGCCGTGCAGGGTCGCGGCGCGGTGCTCGTGGCCGCGGTGCGGGGTGCCCAGTCGACGGTGGTGGGTCTGCCCGTGGCACTCGCGGCGCGGCTGCTCGCGGCCCGCGGGGTGCAGGGGTTGCCGCGCGGGGAGGGCCGCCCGTAGCCTTGGCACTCGCCCAGGGAGAGTGCTAACGGCCCTCCCGAGGCTCGGACCCCCATACGAACCCACACGAACCCCACCAGCGACACGAAACAGACAGACACGAATCCACCGCGAAAGGCAGCGATCCCAATGAACCTCAAGCCCCTTGATGACCGCATCGTCGTGAAGCCGAGCGACGCCGAGGAGAAGACCGCCTCGGGTCTCGTGATCCCCGACACCGCCAAGGAGAAGCCGCAGCAGGGCACCGTGCTCGCCGTCGGCCCGGGGCGCTGGAGCGACGACCAGGGCAAGCACTTCCCCGTGGAGATCAAGGTGGGCGACGTGGTGCTCTACTCGAAGTACGGCGGCACCGAGGTGAAGGAGAAGGGCGAAGATCTCCTCATCCTGACGAGCCGCGACGTGCTCGCGATCGTCACCAAGTAGTCGCCATGGCGAAGTTGCTGAAGTTCGGCGAGGAAGCTCGCCGCGCCCTCGAGGCGGGCGTCAACGAGCTCGCCGACACCGTGAAGGTCACGCTCGGCCCCAAGGGGCGCAACGTGGTGCTGGACAAGAAGTTCGGCGCCCCGACGATCACCAACGACGGCGTCTCGATCGCCAAGGAAGTCGAGCTCGCAGACCCGTTCGAGAACATGGGCGCCCAGCTGGTCAAGGAGGTCGCCACCAAGACGAACGACGTCGCGGGTGACGGCACGACGACCGCCACCGTGCTGGCCCAGGCGATGGTGCAGCACGGCATGCGCAACGTGGCCGCCGGCGCCAACCCGATGGGCCTCAAGCGCGGCATCGAGAAGGCCGTCGCGGCCGCCGTGGAGGCCCTCAAGGGCATCTCCAAGGAGGTGGACGACAAGAACGACATCGCCAACGTCGCGACCATCTCGGCCGCCGACGCCGGCATCGGCAAGGTCATCGCCGACGCGATCGACAAGGTGGGCAAGGACGGCGTGGTGACGGTGGAGGAGTCCAACACCTTCGGCACCGAGCTCGAGTTCACCGAGGGCATGCAGTTCGACAAGGGCTACCTCTCGCCGTACTTCGTGTCCGACCAGGACCGCCAGGAGGCGGTGCTGGAGGAGCCCTACCTGCTGTTCCACTCGGCCAAGATCTCGACGGTGCAGTCGATGCTGCCCGTGCTCGAGGCCGTCATGAAGACGGGCCGTCCGCTGCTCATCGTGGCCGAGGACGTGGAGGGCGAGGCCCTCGCGACCCTCGTGGTCAACAAGATCCGCGGCACGTTCAACGCCTGCGCCGTCAAGGCCCCGGGCTTCGGCGACCGCCGCAAGGCGATGCTCCAGGACATGGCGATCCTCACCGGTGGCCAGGTCATCTCGGAGGAGGTCGGCCTCAAGATCGAGAACGCGACGCTGGACCTGCTGGGCCGCGCCAAGCGCGTGATCATCGACAAGGACGACACGACCATCGTGGACGGCCACGGCGACAAGAAGGAGGTCGCCGCCCGCATCGCGCAGATCAAGGGCGAGATCGACAACACCGACAGCGACTGGGACCGCGAGAAGCTCCAGGAGCGCCTCGCCAAGCTGGTCGGTGGCGTCGCCGTCATCAAGGTCGGCGCGGCCACCGAGGTGGAGCTCAAGGAAAAGAAACACCGCATCGAGGACGCCGTCTCCGCGACGCGCGCCGCGATCGAGGAGGGCGTCGTGGCCGGGGGCGGCACCGCCCTCGTGCGCGTGCGTTCCGCCGTGCTGAAGGTCGTGGAGAAGCTCCAGGGCGACGAGTCCACGGGCGCGCGCAGCGTCTACGACTCGCTCACCGCCCCGGCGCGGCTCATCGCCGACAACGCGGGCATTCAGGGTGCGGTCGCGGTGACCGAGGTCGAACAGGCCAAGGGCAACGTCGGGCTCAACGCGGCGACGGGTGAGTACGTCGACCTCGTGAAGGCCGGCATCATCGACCCCGCCAAGGTGACGCGCGCGGCGCTGCAGAATGCGGCGTCGATCGCGGCGCTCGTCATCACGACCGAGTGTCTCGTGGCCGACAAGCCGGAGAAGACGCCGGCGGCCTCCGCGGGCGGCGGCATGCCCGGCGGCGGCATGGGGATGATGTAGCCCATCGGCACCGCCGGCCGGGGCTTCTGGCTCCACCAACTCGTCGAATACCTCATCGCCGCGGGACTCGTGCTCTTCGCGGCACAGTCCGCGCATCCGCGCGTGGTCGGCGCCTACGGCGTCGCGCTGCTGGTGCACGTCGCCGTCGCCGACGGTCCCGTGAGCGCGTACCGCTGGGTGCCGCGTCGCGTGCACCGCTGGGGCGATTGGGCGTTCGCGTTCGCGCTCGTGGCGGGGGCGGCGCTGCTCGGGGTGGACGGTCGCACGCGCGGGCTGCTCGGCGGCGTCGCGGCGTGCCTCGCGGTCGTCGCGCTCACGACCAACTACGTGAAGCGTCAGTTCGGCGGCACCCCGCCCGGGGGCCGTCGGTAGGCTCGCGCCATGTCGTTCACCACGCCCCCGCCCGACACGACCAAGTTGCTCCGGGCCTGGGAGGAGTGGGAACGCGGCGAGCAGACGCCGGGCAAGACGCTCGCGTCGCTCAAGACCGCCGGCCTCGGCGTCGTGCTCGCGGACCTCGCGGCGCACGGCTGGGCGCCGCGGACCTCCTGACGGCGGCCTCCGGCGCGGAGCGCCGGCGGGGATGAGTCGCGGCACCGCCCGCCGCGCGGGCGGGGCGCAGGCGATCCCGCGGCCCGCCGATGCGATCGAGTACGCCCACTCGCCGTGGCGCAGGCTGGACCACCGCCCGCTGGGGTCGCTGGATGCCGTGTGCGGCGCCGTCGCGGCCGCGGGCCTCGGCGGATTCGACGCGACGGGCGGGCCGGGCGGGTCCGATGCGACGGGCGTCCCGGCGGGATACCGGCTGTCCGCGGTGCTCGTGGGCCTGCTCGAGGGGCCGTCGGGCGTCGAGGTGGTGCTCACGCGTCGCTCGCAGGCGCTCACCGCGCACCGCGGGGAGATCGCGTTTCCGGGGGGTCGCGCCGAGGCGGGCGAGGGTGCGCGCGAGGCGGCCCTGCGGGAGAGCGCCGAGGAGGTGGGCCTCGACCCGGCCGCGGCGACGGTCGTGGGGGAGCTCTCGGCGATGTCCACCGTGGTGAGCGCCTCGCACGTGGTGCCCGTGGTGGCGCGCCTCGAGGCGGGGTGCGTGCTGCAGCCCGTGAGCGGCGAGGTGGAGCGCGTGCTGCGCGTGCCGTTGCGCGAGCTCGTGCGGTCCGACACCTACCGCGAGGAGCTGTGGCGGCTCGGCGACCGCGAGTTGCGGCTGCACTTCTTCTACCTCGACGACGAGACGGTGTGGGGCGCCACCGCGCGGGTGCTGCACCAGTTGATCGCGGTCGCGCTGCGGGCCTGACGGGCCCGTCTCAGGGGCCACCGAGGGTACGCACCGAGCCGTGGTAGATCGCGGCCCACCGCTCACACGTGGTCCGCTGGGAGGCCCGGCGGGTGGCGCAGGACTCGCGCATGTCCGCGAGGAAGCGCGCGTCGGCACGCTCGCGCGCAGCAGTCGACCAATGGGGTGCACCGAGGCGCCGCAGGTTGCGGTACGCAAAGTCGTGGCGGCGACAGGCCCAGGCGAAGTCGAAGGTGCGGCCGCGGTCGCCCACCAGCGGGGCCGAGCAGCCGTCGGTGGACCAGTCCAGCCACGGCCAGGCGGCGCGCCAGGTGGTGCGTGCACGGACGAAGTCGGCGAGCGGCATGCCGTGCACGAGCGACTCGACGACGGCGGCGTCGCGCAGCGGGTCGGGCGCGGGGGCGGCGGGCAGCACCAGCGCGACCGCGAGCGCGACGCCCATCGCACGCGTGCGGGTCGCGGGGCTGCGGGGGCGGGTCGCGGGGCTGCGCGTGCGGGTCGCGGGGGTGCGGGGGCGGGTCGCGGGGCTGCGGGGGCGGGTCGCCGGGGCGTGCGGGGGCCGCGGGCGACGTGGGGCTCGGGGGGCGGGCCGCCTCAGGCCCGCGGTGTGTGCGCGGGGCTAGCGCGTGCGGTGGTCGGCGGTGCGCAGGGCGCGCAGCACGAGGAGCGTCTCGAGCGCCCCGACGGCGGCCTCGTCGCCCTTGTTGCCCGCGTCGGGACCCGAGCGGGCGCCGGCCTGGGCCACGTCCTCGGTGGTGAGCACGCCGAACCCCACCGGCACGCCCGTGTCGAGTTGCACGCGCGCCACGCCGTCGGCGCAGGGGCCCGCCACGTACTCGAAGTGTGCGGTCTCGCCGCGGATCACGGCGCCCAGCGCCACCAGCGCGTCGTAGCGACCGCTACGGGCCATCTCGCGCACGACGATCGGGATCTCGTAGGCGCCCGGCACCCAGGCGACGTGGATGCGCTCGGGGGCCACGGCACAGCGGGCCAGGCCGCGGCGCGCGCCCTCGAGCAGCGCCCGCACGATGAATTCGTTGAAGCGGGAGCAGACGATGCCCACGCGCGCATCGGGCACGCGCAGCTCGGCGGGGACGTGCGAGATCTCGCTCACGTCGGCTCGGTGCGTCGCGGCGGGGTCGTCACGGCCCGGTCACCTCCCCGAGCAGGTGCCCGAGGCGGTCGCGCTTGGTGCGCAGGTAGTCGGCGTTGTGCGAGGTGACGGCCGTGAGGATCGGCACGCGTTCCACGATCCGCAGCCCGTAGCCCGCGATGCCGCCGTACTTGGCGGGGTTGTTGGTGAGCAGGCGCAGCTCGCGTGCCCCGAGGTCGGCGAGGATCTGTGCGCCGATGCCGTACTCGCGGCTGTCCACCGGCAGGCCCAGTTGCTCGTTGGCCTCCACGGTGTCGGCTCCGTCGTCCTGCAGCGAGTACGCGCGGATCTTGTGGCCGATGCCGATGCCGCGGCCCTCGTGGCCGCGCAGGTACACCACGACGCCGCGGCCCTCCTGCGCGACGAGCGCCATCGCCCGGTCCAACTGCGGGCCGCAGTCGCAGCGCAGGCTGCCGAACACGTCGCCCGTGAGGCACTCGCTGTGCACGCGGGTGAGCACCGGCGTGCCGTCGTCGATGGCGCCCCGCACGAACGCGAGGTGCTCGATGCCGTCGATCGTGCTGCGGTAGGCCACGCACTCAAAGTCGCCCCAGCGCGTGGGCACCCGCGCCGACCCGATGCGGTCCAGGAGGCGTTCGTGGTGGCGCCGGTGCTCCACCAGCGCGGCGATGGAGGAGAGCAGCAGGCCGTGGCGGGCGGCGAAGCGGCGCAGGTCGGGGAGCCGCG
>Ga0233424_10000687_pt1 | contig 38787 bp, 34 predicted proteins | sample Watercolumn_Towu_FD_181011 | JGI IMG/M metagenome (GOLD analysis project Ga0233424, IMG submission 181011) | Freshwater microbial communities from Lake Towuti, South Sulawesi, Indonesia - Watercolumn_Towuti2014_125_MG | ecosystem: Environmental > Aquatic > Freshwater > Lake | place: Indonesia...
GCGGCGAGACCGTAGCGATCGCCGTCCTCGTTCTCGAACAGCCCCGGACCGAACCCGAACGTGAGGGTCAGGCCCGCGGCGGGGAGCCCCAGCGCCTCCCCCGTGTCATCCGGGGGCGCTTCGGCGGGACCGTTCACCGCGCCGCTCGCACTCACCTCCAGCCCCTGCGTCATCCGCGCCGCGGCGTACGACCAGTCCTGCAACAGGGAGATGAGGTCGTCCCGATCGGTGCGGGGCATCATGTCGAAGCTCGCGAAGTGCAGGTGGTCCTGCACCGGCGTCGTGATGCCGGCCTGGTGCGCGCCGAAGAACTCGTACCGCGACTCGGCGTCCTCGGCGGCACGCGCACGCCCGAGCGCCATGCCTCCGGCCGTCCCGGCCCCCAGCCCGACGGCCAGGCCGGCGACACCACCGCCGACGGCCAGCCCGAGCAGCCCGCGGCGGCTGAGACCGCCGCCGGAGGGCTCCGACGGCGGGGCCGCCGGCGCCTCCCGGGCGACGGATTCCGACTCGTTCACGTCCGCGCTCCTCCGTGTGCCGCCGTCAGTCGAGCACCGTGCCGGTGAGCTGCGAGAGCGGCTCGGCGAGTGCGTTGATGAGGTCGGTGAACTCCCGCTTGTCCGCTTCGGTCAGCTCGCCGTAGCCGACGAAACCCTTCGTGAGCGAGCCGTGCGCGGCGAGGGACTCCTCGAGGGCGGTGTATCCGGTCTCGATCTCGGAGACGAGGGCCTCACCGTCGTCGCCCTGCGCCGCGGCGAAGTCCTGCACAAGTGAGAAGGCCATCTTGGATCCCTCGACGTTCGCGGCGAAGTCGAAGAGATCCGTGCCGGACCACCAGTCCTCCTCACCGGAGATCTTGCCGGTGGCCACCTCGTCGAGCAGTGCGATCGCGCCGTTCGAGATGCCGCCGATCCCCTGGTCGTCCAACGCGGTGGTGAAGTCGTCCGAGTGCACGTAGTCGTACAGCTCCTGCACGTCGGCCAGGAGCAGGTCGCCGTAATCGGCGCGCTCCGCGGGCGTGGACGGCGTCCAGTCCTGCCATGCCGGGGTCTCTCCGTCGGCGTTCAGCGCGTCCTTCGCCGGCACCCAGAGGTCCTTCTCGATGCGGTGGAATCCGGTCCAGTCCAGGCCCTCCGCCACCGCATCGACCTCTCGGTAGTCGATCCGCGGGTCGAGGTCTCCGAGCGCCTCGGCGACGGGCTCGATGCGCTCGTAGAACGCCCTCGTCTGGGGGAAGAGCGTGCGGGCGGTCTCGTCGTCGCCGGACTCATAGGCGGCCACGAGGTCTTCCACGGCCGGCACGAGCTGCCCGACCTGATCCTTCACGAACGCCCCGTAGAGATCGACGGCCTTCTGCTTCTGCTCGGCGTCGGGGCCGTCCACCGCCACGCGGTCTCCGGTCACCGTGAACGCCGCCCGACCGACACCGTCGCCGACCATGCCCGGCTTGCAGAGCGTGAAGTACTCGCCCGGCTGGGCGACCACCGTGAGGGTGCGGGACGCGGCCGGGGCAATGTTCTCGACTTCGCCGACGATCCGCAGTCCGTCCTCCGCCAGCAGGTAGAACTCGGAGACCTGGTCGGTGTCGTTCTTCACATCGAACGTCAGCGTCCCGCTCTTCGCGGTGGACGCGGAGACGGCGCAGTCCGTGGCGGTGGACGAGACGTCGAACGCCGCCGTCGCCTGGCTATCGCTCTTCGCGACGCAGCCGCTGAGGAGGAGGACGGCGGTACCCGCGGCGGCTGCCGCGGCGAGGACCCGGTGCGAGGTGATCATGCTGCTCCTTGCTGTGTGAGGGAGGACGTCGGGGTGGCGGCGGAGGCACCGCGCGTCGAAGGGCGTGCCGAGCGAAGGCCGCGGAGGTAGAGCCCGCCCACGACGAGGAGGTAGAGGCCCCAGGCGAGCACCTGCAGCCACGTCATGGCGGGCATGAAGCCGACCGTGGCCTGCAGGACGGAGGCCAGGGCGCCGCCGGGAGCGATCGCCGCCGACACGTCGAACGCCCAGCCGAACGGGAAGCCGGCCGCGCCCACGGCGACGGCGCCGGTGACCGGGTCGAGCGGAGCGGCGGCGGTGAACGGGCCGGGAAGCGCGCCGGCCTCCTGCAGATCCATCAGCGCGTAGGCGAGGACGCCTGCCGCGACGATCACGAGGAAGCCGCCCGTCCAGGCGAAGAAGCGCCGCAGGTCCAGGCGCAGCGCCCCGCGGGAGATGAGCCAGCCGAGCACGACGGCCACGGAGAGTCCCAGGAGCGCGCCGACGAGGGCCGAGGGGGCGTCGCCGAAGGACTGCACCATCGACCACAGCAGCAGCGTGGTCTCGATCCCCTCGCGGGCGACGGAGACGAAGCCGATCGCGATGAGCGCCCAGAGACCACCCACCGTCAGCGCGCGATCGATGCCGCCCTCCAGAGTCGCCTTCATGGTGCGGCCGGCGCGCTGCATCCAGAAGATCATCCACGTCACCATCGCCACCGCGACGAGGGACAACCCGCCGCCGATCAGCTCCTGGGCCTGGAACGTCAGTTCGTAGGCTCCGAAGGTCAGGATCGCGCCGATGCCCAGAGCGAGGGCGATCGCGAGACCGACCCCGGCCCACATCTTGGGCAGCGCGTCCCGCCGACCGAGACGGCGGAGGTAGGCGACGAGGATGCCGACGACGAGCGCGGCTTCGAGACCCTCGCGGAGTCCGATGAGGAAGGTGGCGAGCACGGGAGACACTCTCTGACTGACGACTGAGGTAAGGCATCCCTTACCACCGAGACTCTAGCACCGCGACCGGCGCCGCCCCGACACCACCGCCGGAGGTAATGGAGTGCAACAGAGCGTCCTCCGGCCACATCCCCGACATAGCCTCGGTCCATGGCTGAACTCTCGCTCCCCATCCTCGACCTGTCCCAGCTCGACGACGGCCCCGAGGCCGCGGCGCGCTTCCGCGACGACCTCCGCGCGGCCACTCACGACGTCGGCTTCTTCTATCTCACCGGCACTGGGATCTCACCGGAACTCGAGGCGCGGCTGCACCAGGCGGCCCTCGACTTCTTCGCCCTGCCGGAGGAGGACAAGCTCGCGATCGAGAACGTCAACAGCCCGCACTTCCGCGGCTACACCCGGATCGGCGGGGAACGGACGCAGGGCAAGGTCGACTGGCGCGAGCAGATCGACATCGGCCCCGAGCGCGAGCCGGTGGACGGCGGCCCCGCCTTCAACCGCCTCATCGGCCCCAACCTCTGGCCGGCCGCCCAGCCCGAGCTGAAGCAGGTCGTCACCGAGTGGCACGACGCCCTGACGGAGATCGCCCGCAAGCTCCTGCGCGCCTGGGCCCTCACTCTCGGGGCCGAGGAGACCTACTTCGACGAGACGTTCCGCGATCCGTCGACCCTGATCAAGATCGTGCGGTACCCGGGCACGAACGAGCCGGAACCGCAGCAGGGCGTCGGCGCGCACAAGGACTCCGGGGTACTGACGCTGCTCTGGGTCGAGCCCGGCAAGGGCGGGCTCCAGGTCGAGCGTGACGGCGAGTGGGTGTCGGCTCCCCCGGTGCCCGGCGCCTTCGTCGTCAACATCGGCGAGCTGCTCGAGTACGCCACCGGCGGCTACCTCAAGGCGACGAACCATCGGGTGATCTCGCCGCGGGCGCCCGAGGAGCGCATCTCGATCCCGTTCTTCTTCAACCCCGCCCTCGACCAGCAGCTGCCGTTGCTCGAGCTCCCCGCCGACCTCGCCGCCGAGGCCACCGGAATCACCGAGGACCCGAGCAATCCGATCCACGCGACCTACGGCGAGAACGCCATGAAGTCGCGACTGCGCGCGCACCCCGACGTGGCGGCCATCCACCACCCCGATCTGGTCCGGACGCCCGCCTGACAGGCTCCGCGACGCGTCATCCCGGACATGACGAAGGCCGCCCCACACCGTGGGGCGGCCTTCTCAAGAATGTTCTGCGCGATTGAACGCTGGGTCCGTGGTGCCTTATCGGCGAAGACCAAGGCGTGCGATCAGCGAGCGGTACCGCTCGATGTCGACGCTCTGGAGGTAGCCGAGCAGACGACGGCGCTGACCCACGAGCAGGAACAGACCACGACGCGAGTGGTGGTCGTGCTTGTGCTCCTTCAGGTGCTCGGTGAGGTCCTTGATGCGCTGCGTCAGCATCGCGGCCTGCACCTCGGGGGATCCGGTGTCACCGGGGTGCGTCGCGTACTCTTCGATGATCGCCTTCTTGACGTCTGCTTCCAGTGCCATAGATTCGATCCCCTCTCTGCTTGTTGCGCGGCGCCCGACGCCTGATGCGTGAGCTCTCTTTATCCGCGGCCGATCGAACGGCAACCTGACGAGTCTACCAGCCCGAACGACCACGGCGGGACACGGGGTCCGGACCGGGGTCCACCGGTCAACTAGGCTCGGAATGTGCAGAAGAAGATCGCCCTGTGAGCTCCCGACGCGGCCATCTGATCGACCTCACCCCGCTGAAGGCGAGCCCGGCCTTCGCCCGGATGTGGATCGGCTCGACGCTCGCCGGCATCGGCGGTCAGCTCACCATCGTGACCGTGATGCTGCACGTGTTCGAACTGACCGAGAGCACGTTCGCCGTCTCGATGATCGCCGTCGCCGGCCTTCTCCCGATGATCCTCGCCGGTCTGTACGGCGGCATGCTCGCCGACGCGTTCGACCGCCGGCGGGTCGCGCTGATCGCGGCCACCGTGACGTTCGCCTCCACCGCGCTCCTCGCCGCGCTCACGTGGACGGGGACGGAGACGATCTGGTGGCTGTACGCGCTGAGCATCGTGAATTCGGCGGCGAACTCCGTCGGCATGGCCACCCGGACGGCGATCGTCCCCCGGCTCATCCCCCGCCGCATGCTCGCCGCCGCGTCCGCGCTCAACGGCGTCGCCTTCGGACTCACGGTCATGGCCGGCCCCGCGCTGGCCGGACTCCTCGTGGCCCTCACCGGGTACGGCTGGACGTACACGATCGACGTCGTGCTCATGCTGTCGATGTTCCTCGGACTGTGGACCCTCCCCGCCCTGCGCCCCGAAGGCGACACCGTGCGCCCCGGCTTCGCCTCACTCGTCGACGGCTGGCGCTTCCTCCGACGGGCGGGCAACATCCGGATGCAGTACGTCATGGACATCATCGCGATGACCTTCGGGCAGCCCCTCGTGCTCTTCCCGGCGCTGGGCACCGTGATCCTCGGCGGCGGCGCGTTCACGACCGGTATCCTCACGGCCGCGGTCGCCGTCGGCACCTTCTCCTCGAGCCTGTTCTCCGGCCGCGTAGTGCAGTACCGGTGGCACGGTCGTGGGATCGCCCGTGCCATCGAGGCCTACGGCGCCGCGATCGCCCTGTTCGGCGTCGTCCTCCTGATCGGCGCGCTCTCCGCGACGCCCGCCGGTGAGGACCGGCCGCACGTCCTGCTCATCGTCGCCGCCTGCGTGGCGCTCGCGCTCTCCGGCGCCTCGGACAACATCAGCTCGATCTATCGGAACACCATGATGCAGGCCGCGGTGCCCGACGCCATGCGCGGACGCCTGCAGGGGCTCTTCGTCGTCGTGGTGACCGGCGGCCCCCGCGTCGGCGCCCTCTACGCCGGGACGCTCGCGACGCTGACGTCGCTGTGGTTCCCCCCGCTGCTCGGCGGCATCCTCGTGATCGTCCTCGTCGCCCTCCTCGCCCGTCGGCACCCGCGGTTCCGCGCCTACGACGCAGAGAACCCCGAGCCCTGACGGGCCCGGGGTTCGGAGAGGTCTGCGCGCGTCAGTCCTGCTGCAGCGCACCCTGGAGGTCGAGCGTGATCGTGACGTCCTTGCCGACGAGCACACCGCCGGTCTCCAGCGCGGCGTTCCAGGTGAGGCCGAAGTCCTCGCGGTTGATGACCGTCTTGGCGGAGGCACCGGCCTTGTAGTTGCCCCACGGGTCGCTGCCGAAGCCGCCGAAGTCGAGCTCGAAGGTGACGGGCTTGGTGATGCCGCGGATGGTGAGGTCGCCGTCCACGAGGAAGTCGCCGCCCTCGACGCGCGCGCCGGTCGAGACGAAGTCCATGGTCGGGAAGTTCTCGGTGTCGAAGAAGTCGGCGGAGCGGAGGTGCTGGTCACGGCCCTCGTCCTTCGTGTCGACGGAGGTCACGTCGACCGAGGCTTCGACCTTGGCGTCGAGGGGGTTCTCCGGGGCCACGAGCGTCGCGCTCTTCACGCCGAAGGTGCCGCGCACCTTCGAGATCATCATGTGGCGGACGCTGAAGGTCACCTCGCTGTGGGACGGGTCCAGGACCCAGGTGCCGGGGCGGTAACCGGGGATGTCGATGCTGCTCATGGTTGCTCCTCAGGAGACGTCGGCCGCGGCGGCGGCGAAGGGATGGCACCGCGATCGTCCGCGGCACCCTTCCCACAACATACATTCACTCGCATGTATTCCCGTGTCGAGCAGAAAGTCCGGAGACGTCGAAAGCGCCCCACACCACAGGGGGCGGGGCGCTTCCGAACGAGGATGTCAGCCGACGGCGACGAGATCGATGATGAAGATCAGCGTCTTGCCGGAGAGGAAGTGTCCTCCCCCGGCCGGGCCGTAGGCGAGGTGCGGCGGGATGATCAGCTCGCGACGACCGCCGACCTTCATGCCGGGGATGCCGTCCTGCCAGCCCTGGATCAGGCCGCGAAGCGGGAACTGGATGGTCTCGCCGCGACCCCACGACGAGTCGAACTCCTCGCCGGACTCGAACTCCACGCCGGCGTAGTGGACGGTCACGGTGTCGCCGGGCTTGGCCTCGGCACCGTCACCCTCGATGATGTCGCGGATGACCAGTTCTGCGGGGGCAGGGCCGGTCGGGGCGTCGAACTCGGGCTTTGTGCGATCAGTCATGGCTCCATCCAACCCGACCGTCGCGCGCCCGGTCAACGCGACCGCACCTGCTCACAGCGAACACCTCGTCGAGCCGCCGTGGCTGCCCGTCACGGAGACCCTTGACACATCCCCGGGGCCGGGTGCACCCTGGTGGCAGATCAACTCAGCGCCCGGGAGACATGCAGGCATCGCCGCAGCACCGGGCGCTGAGTCTGTCTCCGGGCGTGCCGCTCAGTAGGCCAGCAGCGCGGCTCGTGCCGCCCTCGTCCGGATCAGCAGGGCACGCTCGTCCTCGACCGCGAGCGGGTCGCGACCGGTGATCGCCCGCTGGCGGACAGCCGCCAGCGCCGTCGCGTCCTTGATGAACTCACGCATCAGCGGCCGGCGGTCGCCGCGCAGCTGCGCCGCCCACGCCAGCCCGACCTTGCGCCCGGCGGGCGTGGCGAGCATCGTGACCTCCTCCGGCGTGAACCAGCCGGCGGCCGCGTACTCGGCCAGGCGCGCCCGCGTGAGCCGCGCCTCCTCTCGCCGCAGCGCGACGATCCCGAGGATGAAGCCGATGAACAGCGGCACCTGCAGGGTGAAGTAGAGCCCGAAGAAGTCGGCGAAGGTGGCCGAGCCGTTCCACAGGCCGTGCAGGAGGATCGCCCCGACCATGCCGAGCAGGCCCGCGCCGGCGGCCGCTCCCGCGGAAGCGTGCCGGCGAGCCACGAGGCCGATCGCGAACCCGGTCAGCGAGGTGAACATCGCGTGGGCGAACGGCGACAGCACCGCGCGCACGATGAAGGTCACGCCGAGCTGCTCTCCGCCGCCCTCGATCAGGCTGATGGCGAAGTACTGGATGTTCTCGGTGAACGCGAAGCCCGCGCCGACGAGCGCCCCGTACACGACGCCGTCCACCGGACCGTCGAAGGAGCGCCGCGCGAGCAGGAAGATGAGGAAGACCCCGAGGCCCTTCCAGAACTCCTCGACGATGGGAGCCTGGACCACCGCGGAGAACTCCTCGGAGCGGATGTCGAACAGCATCGTGAGGCCGATGTCGACGAGGAGCGTGAGGCCGACCGCGGCCACGGCACCCCAGGCGATGGCGAACGCCACGAGACGCTTGGGCTCCGGCTCCCACCGGTCGATCATGCGCACCCCGAGGAAGACGATCGTGAGCGGGATCAACGCCAGGACGAGCCCGATCACCGACGCGGTCGGTCCGAGCGCCCAGCCGAAGTAGCCGATGAGCGCCAGGAGGAGGAACCCGAGGAAGCCGAACAGCCACAGCGAGATCGTCCGGCCCTTCTTGTTCGGCACCGGGAGAGCCGGCAGCGACTCCGCGGGCGACGGCGCGACGGGAGCCGGCGGCGTGTAGGGCGTCGGCTGCGCGAGGGCCGACGCATAGCCGGGCTGCTGTCCGAACGACGGCGGCAGATACGGCGACTGCGCGTACTGCGCGGCGGAGTACGCACTCGGCTGCGCGGGCGGCGCGGACGGCGGCGTGTACCGGGCGGGCTGCTGGGGGTCGGACGGTCCTCCGAAGGTCATGCTCAAAGCTTATGGGGCACAAGCATCCGCGCCGGGCTCTGGGGGCTTCCTCCACCCGACCGGCCGCACGCACCCGGTAGCGTAGAACCATGCGGTTCGCTCACCTGCGCCGTCCAGACTCCTCCCAGGCGGTTCTCGCCGTGGTGGAGGACTCGGACGCCATCCTCGTCTCCGATCTCCTGTCCGACGCGCCTGCCACCCTGCAGCAGCTGATCGAGCGAGGAGACGCCGGACTCGACGAGCTCCGCGCCGCCCTGCGCGACGGCACGGCCCCGCGCCACCCGCTGACCGGCTGGGGGTTCGCCTCCGCCGTGATCGCGCCGCCGGCCGTGCTCGCCGTCGGCCTCAACTACGCCGCGCACTCCAGCGAGCTCGGACTCAAGACCGACGCCGCACCGACCGTGTTCACGCTGTGGCCGAACTCGCTGACCGGTCACGACCAGATCACGTCCTGGCCCCGGAGTCTCAGCGAGGCCGTCGACTACGAGGCCGAGCTGGGCGTGCTCATCGGCACCCCCGCGAAGGACGTCCCGGAAGCCGATGCCCTGACGCACGTGTGGGGCTACACGGTGGTCAACGACATCACCGCGCGGAACATCCAGTTCTCCGAGGCGCAGTGGTCCCGCTGCAAGTCGTTCGACGGCTTCACCCCCACCGGGCCGTTCGCGGTGACCGCCGACGAGATCGCCGACCCGCAGGACCTCCACATCTGGACCGTCGTGGACGGACACACCGTGCAGGACGCCAGCACCGACCAGATGGTGCGCTCGGTGGCGAAGCTCATCGCCCACCTCTCCCAGTCGCTCACCCTGCTCCCCGGCACCCTGATCTCCACGGGCAGCCCCGGCGGTGCCGGCTACTCGCGCGACCCGCAGATCTTCCTCCGCGACCGCTCGACCGTCACGGTCGGCATCGACGGGATCGGCGAGCTCACGACGCACTGCCGCATCCTCGACTGACCCGGATACGCGAAGGGGACGGGAGCTTCGAGCTCCCGTCCCCTTCGCATATCCGGCCGACGCTCAGATCTGGATGAGGTCGTCCGGGGTGACGATCGGGATGGCCGCCGTGACCGCCTCCAGACCCGAGAGACGGGCGGGAGAGAGCTGCTTGGTGACCTCGTCGCGCGACATGAGTCCGGCCTCGACCACCAGGTCGGCGACGTTGCGGTTGGTCAGCAGGGCCGTCTTGGCCAGGGCGGCGGCCGCCGCGTAGCCGATGAAGGGCGTGAGCGCCGTGATGACGCCGACCGACGCGCCGACCATCGCGCCCAGACGGTCACGGTTGGCGGTGATGCCCTCGACACAGTTCACGCGCAGCGTCCACATGGCCTGACGCATCCAGGTGATCGACTGGAAGATCGAGTGCGCGATGACGGGCTCGAAGGCGTTGAGCTGGAGCTGACCGCCCTCGACGGCCATGGTCACGGTCATGTCGGCGCCGACGACCGCGAACGCCACCTGGTTCACGACCTCCGGGATCACCGGGTTGACCTTGCCCGGCATGATGCTGGAGCCGGCCTGCCGTGCGGGCAGGTTGATCTCGCCGAGGCCCGCCTGCGGACCCGACGACAGCAGGCGCAGGTCGTTGCAGATCTTCGAGAGCTTGATGGCGTTCCGCTTGAGCGATGAGGAGAACGACATGAAGGCGCCCGTGTCGCTCGTGGACTCGACGAGGTCGGTGGCCGTCTCCAGGTCGAGTCCGGTGATCTCGCGCAGGTGCTTCAGCACGGCGGGCGCATAGTCGGGGTGGGTCGTGATGCCGGTGCCGATCGCGGTCGCGCCCATGTTGATCTCGAACATGAGCGAGGCGTTCTCGGTGAGGCGGCTGTGGTCCTCGCCCAGGGTCGTGGCGAAGCCGTGGAACTCCTGGCCGAGCGTCATGGGCACGGCGTCCTGGAGCTGGGTGCGGCCGACCTTGAGGATGTCGTGGAACTCCCCCGCCTTGCCGAGGAACGCCACGCGCAGGGCGTCCAGCTCGTCGAGCAGCGAACGCAGCGTCAGCGAGAGGCCGATCTTGACCGCGGTCGGGTAGACGTCGTTGGTCGACTGGCTGCGGTTCGTGTGGTCGATCGGAGAGAGGAAGGCGTAGTCGCCCTTCTCGCGTCCGGCCATCTCCAGCGCGATGTTGGTGATGACCTCGTTCGCGTTCATGTTCGTCGACGTGCCGGCGCCGCCCTGGATGACGCCGACCGTGAACTGGTCGTGGAACTCGCCGTCGATGACGCGCTGCGCCGCGCGGTCGATGAGGTCGGCCCGCTCGGCGTCGAGGACGCCGATCTCCTTGTTGGCCCTGGCGCTGGCCTGCTTCACCATCGCGAGGGCGATCACCAGTTCGGGATAGACCGAGATGGGGCGCTTCGTGATCGGGAAGTTCGCATCGGCGCGGGCGGTGTGGATCCCCCAGTACGCGTCGGCGGGAATCTCCATGCTCCCCAGCGAATCGGTCTCGGTGCGGGTATGGGCGGGCGCGGCAGAAGCCATGTCACATCCTCGTGGGTCGTGGCGAACGGAAAAGTGGGGGATGCGACCAGTCTACGCCGGTCCCTGCGGGGTTTTCCGGGAGAACACCTCCAGGCGCTCCTCCGGGGCCAGCGCCGCCATCCGCGCGATCCACTCCTCCGAGAAGTAGTCGTCGGTCGGCGCGTCGACCACGGGGACGACCGTGTGCGTGAGGGTCTCCGGCCGCACGTGCACGAGCTGGAACGCCTGGGCGGCGTCCATGCCGTTCACCTCCGCCGCCGGACGGGCGACGTTCATCGTGTAGCAGGTGGCGGATGCCACGCTCACCGGGACACCGGCGAAAAGACCGTGTGCGGAGTAATGCAGGTGGCCGGCGAGGATGCCGCGCACGTCGGTGCCGCGGATGACGGCGGCGAGCTCGTCCTGATGACGGAGCTCGAGGATGTCGAACAGCGGCAGATGGCTGGGCAGCGGCGGGTGATGCATAGCCAGGATCGTGCCGTGCGGCGCGGGCTCCGCGAGGACGTCGGCCAGCCACGCGAGCTGCGCCGGGTCGAGGTCGCCGTGGTGCCATCCCGGGACGCTCGTGTCGAGGGCCACGAGCCGCAGCCCGTCGATATCCCAGACCCCGGTGACCGGCTCTTCGGTGGGCTCGCCGTCGAGGAGCGCTTCGCGCAGCGCCGGGCGCTCGTCGTGGTTGCCCGCGACCCAGACCACGGGAGCGCCGAGCTCGGCGGCGACCGGCTCGATCGCGGCCCGGAGCCGGCGGTACGCATCCGGCTCGCCGAGGTCGGCGAGGTCCCCGGTGATCACGATGGCGGCGGGAGCGGGATGCACGGCGCGGATCGCCTCGAGCGTCCGCGCGAACGTGCGCTCGACGTCGTACCGTCCCCCCAGCGCGGCACCGCCGGCCAGGAAGTGCGGGTCACTGACATGGATCAGGACATGGGACGCGGGGGCGTACCGGCCGAAGACCGGGGGCGTTCCGTTGAGTGCGGACATGCCCTCAGCCTAGGGGCGGGCGCCGACGCTCCCTCTTGGCGCGCCGGACGCTCAGTGGCCGACGACGATGAGCAGGATGCCGGCGATGACCGCGGCCCCGCAGAGCACGAAGCAGCCGTAGGCGCCCACGAGGGCGAGGGTCTTCTGCCCTTCGGTGAGCGGGCTCTTCCTCGCTGCCTTCGCCGCCTGCTTCGCGGCCCGCTTGAGCTCCTTCTCGGAGATCACCGTGATGGCATCGGTGAACTCCGCGGGGCTGACCACGGGCGCCCGTCCGCTGCGCACGAGCAGACGCAGCCCCAGGGCGTAGAAGGTGACGATGGCAGCGGCGCCGATGAGCGCGGCAGCGAACACCTGCAGAAAGGCGATCCAGTCGATCGTGACGTTCATGCCGAGTCCCCGTTCTGCGACGCGTCGGACGAGGAGACGCTGCCGGTCTTCGCTGCCTTCGCGTCGGCCTTGGCCTTGGCCTTCTTCTTCGCCTTGTCCTTGGCCTCGGCCTTCGCCTTCTCCTTGGCCTCGGCGCGGGCCTTCGCCTCCGCCTTCGCCTGGGCGATGCGCTGCTGGCGACGCGTGGGCGGCGGTGTATCCGGGACCTCGACCGCGAGGTGGGACTCGGCGACGTCGCTCATGGCGTTGGCCGGGGTGACGGCGTTGCGCCGGGAACGCATGTACAGCCCGAGGATGATCACCACGGCGAGCACGGCATCGATGGCCACACCCCAGGGACCGAGCCAGACGACGAGCAGCGCCGCCAGGGCGCCGACCCCTCCGGCCGCGGGCAGGGTCAGCAGCCAGCCGACGCCGATGCGACCGGCCGTCCGCCAGCGGACCGTCGAGCCGCGGCGACCGAGACCCGATCCGATGACCGATCCCGAGGCCACCTGCGTGGTGGAGAGGGCGAAGCCGAGGGCGCTGGAGGCGAGGATCGTGGCCGCCGTGGAGCTCTCGGCCGCGAAGCCCTGAGCCGGCTTCACGTCGGTCAGGCCCTTGCCCAGCGTACGGATGATGCGCCAGCCGCCGAGATACGTGCCGAGGGCGATCGTGAACGCACAGGCGACGATGACCCAGAGCTCGGGCTCGTGGTGCGCACCGGACTGCCAGCCGATCGTGATCATCGCGAGGGTGATGACGCCCATCGTCTTCTGTGCGTCGTTGGTGCCGTGGGCGAGCGCGACGAGGGACGAAGTGAAGATCTGACCCCAGCGGAAGCCGTCGCGCCCGTCGGGCTTGCCGTCGTAGCGCCGGGTGATCGAGTAGGCGATCTTCGTCGCGACGTACGCGATGATCCCGGCGGTGATCGGGGCGATGAGAGCGGGGAGGACGATCTTCGACAGAACGGCGCCGAAATCGATGCCGCCGAGGCCGGCGCCCACGAGCGTCGCACCGATCAGACCACCGAAGAGGGCGTGGGAGGAGCTGGACGGGAGGCCGAGCAGCCAGGTCAGCATGTTCCAGGTGATCGCGCCGATGAGTCCGGCGAAGATCAGCGAGAGGAACAACTCCGCCCCTGCGGCGATGATGGCATCCTCCTGGATGATGCCGCCGGAGATGGTCTTGGACACCTCCGTCGACAGGAAGGCGCCGACGAGGTTCAGCAGGGCGGCCAGGAGCACCGCGGTCTTGGGCTTGAGCGCTCCGGTCGCGATGGGCGTCGCCATCGCGTTCGCGGTGTCGTGAAACCCGTTCGTGAAATCGAAGAAGAGTGCCAGCGCGATGACGAGCACGACGATGAGGGCTGCGGTTTCCACCGTTCGCTTTCGGTCTTGAGGAAGAGGGAGATGTCGACGGGATCGACGTGACGAACGAAGAGTTCACCGTGGGTTTGACTTCCGTTTACCGGCCCCGGTAAATCCTGCCACCGTCCCCCCTGCCGGTCAACTCGACCTGGGATAGCGTGGGACGGTGACTGATGCCCCGATCGCCGCCCGCCGTTCCACCCTCCGCACGCACCACGGCGACACGGTCGACGACCCGTACGAGTGGCTGCGAGCCAAGGACTCCCCCGAGGTCATCGCGCACCTGGAGGCGGAGAACGCGCACACCGAAGCCGAGACCGCACACCTGGCCGATCTGCGGGAGACGCTGTTCCAGGAGATCAAGGGCCGGGTCCAGGAGACCGACCTCTCCGTGCCGACGCGACGCGGAGACTGGTGGTACTACAGCCGCACCGAGGAAGGCGCGCAGTACGGCATCCACTGCCGCGCCGCCGCTCTCGAAGGCGACTGGACGCCCCCGCGGCTCGAGCCGGGGGTGCCGGTGCCCGGCGAGGTCGTCCTGCTGGACGGCAACGCCGAGGCGGAGGGGCACGAGTTCTTCTCGCTCGGCGCGTTCGACACCTCCGACGATGCGACGAAGCTGCTGTGGTCGACCGATTTCGAGGGCGACGAGCTCTACACCGTACGTGTGCGCGACCTGGAGAGGGGCGTCACCCTCGACGACGAGATCCCGAACACCGGGGGCGCGTTCTTCACCCCGGACGGCACCGGGATCCTCTACACGACCCGCGACGACGCCTGGCGTCCGGACACTCTGTGGCTGCACCGGCTCGGGACCCCGGTGTCGGACGACATCATGCTCTTCCACGAGCCCGACGAGAAGTTCTGGCTCGGCGCCGGGATCACGCGCAGCCGTCGCTACCTCGTGATCGGCGTGGGGTCCAGCATCACGAGCGAGGAGTACCTCGTCGACCTCGCGGGCGACATCACCGCGAAGCCGCGCACGGTGTGGCCGCGGCGGGAGGGCGTGGAGTACTCGCTCGAGCACGCGGTCGTGGACGGCGAGGACCGCCTGCTCATCCTGCACAACGACGACGCCCTCGACTTCGAGCTCGTCTCCGTGGCGGCGGACGACCCGCAGGGCGAGCGCCGCGTCGTCGTCGCGCATCAGCCGGGACGACGACTGCTCGGCGTGGACGCGTTCCGCGACTTCGCTACGGTCGAGTACCGCAGCGAAGGCCTCGAACGGGTCGGGCTCCTCGACTACGCGACGGACGCCGTGGAGGAGCTGCGGTTCGACGAGCCCCTCTACTCGGCGGGCGTCAGCGGCAACCCCGAGTGGCACTCCCCCTTCCTGCGTCTGGGCTACACGTCGTTCGTCACCCCAGGCACGGTCTACGAGCTCGACCTCGCGACGCGGGAGCTCGTCCTCCGCAAGCAGGTGACGGTGCTCGGCGACTACGACCCCGCCGACTACGGGCAGCGGCGGGAATGGGCCACCGCGGAGGACGGCACGCGCGTGCCGATCTCCCTCGTCTGGAAGCGCTCCTTCGGAGAGCCCGGTGCGACCGCACGTCCCGTCCACCTCTACGGCTACGGCTCGTACGAGCACTCGATCGACCCCGGCTTCTCCGTCGCCCGGCTCTCGGAGCTGGACCGCGGGGTCGTCTTCGCCGTGGCGCACGTGCGCGGCGGCGGCGAGATGGGCCGGCAGTGGTACGAGGAGGGCAAGCTCCTGCACAAGCGGAACACCTTCACGGACTTCGTCGCCTGCGCCCGGCACCTCGTCGACGAGGGCACCACGACCCCGGCCCAGCTCGTCGCGGAGGGCGGCAGCGCGGGTGGTCTGCTGATGGGCGCGGTCGCCAACCTCGCCCCGGAGCTGTTCGCCGGGATCCTCGCGGCTGTGCCGTTCGTCGACGCGTTGACCACGATCCTCGACCCCTCGCTCCCCCTCACGGTGATCGAGTGGGACGAGTGGGGCGACCCGCTGCACGACCCGGAGGTGTACGCGTACATGAAGTCGTACACGCCGTACGAGAACGTGCGCGACGGCGTGGAGTACCCGCGGATCCTCGCGGTGACCTCGCTGAACGACACCCGCGTGCTCTACGTGGAGCCCGCCAAGTGGGTCGCCCGGCTGCGGGAGGCCGGCGCGGAGGACGTGCTGCTCAAGTGCGAGATGGTCGCCGGGCACGGCGGCGTGAGCGGACGGTACAACTCCTGGCGCGAGCGGGCGTTCGAGCTCGCCTGGCTCCTGGACACCCTCCACCTCGCCTGACGGCATCAGGCACTCGCGCGGCATCAGGCGCGAGTGACTCTCGCTGCCTGGTCTCGCGCGGACGCCTGTGGGGTCCACATGCGACGACTGATCCTGCACAGGGCGAGGATTTCGCGAGCTGATTCCCCATCCCGGGTGCGGCGATGGAGAGTGCGGCGCGAGCGCTCAGGGTGGAGGGGTGGGACGCACGAGGGTCGAGGGCTGGGTTCGAGAGCAGGGCGGATCGGCGCATTCGTCGCGGGTACGTGAGGCGGGTTTCACCGAGTACCATATGCGTCGCGCGGTGCAGGAAGGCACGCTCGAGCGCGTGCGCCGGTCGTGGCTCCTCGTCCCCGATGTCGATGCGCGGCGCCGGGCGGCTGCTTCGGTCGGCGGGAGAGTCACCTGTGTGAGCGCTGCGGCTCTCGCCGGATGGTGGGATGTCGGACCCACGAACGTGCATGTCGCCCTCCCCCGCACTGCCTCTCGGTTCGATCGCGCCGGCGTGGAGGTGCACTGTGCGCAGGGGCCTGTGCCCGTGCATCCGCGAGCGGCGGTCGACCCCGTCCTGGATGTCCTCTTCCAGGTCGCGCGATGTCGGCCGCCGGTCGAGGCCCGCGCGATCTGGGAGTCCGCCATCCGCCACGGAGCGGTGGAGCTGGATACGCTCGCGCGGGTGCGGTGGCGGTGCCACGCCGCTGACCGCCTCGCTCGAACCGTCCGCGGCCGGTCGGACTCCGGTCCCGAGACGGTCTTCGTCGAACGGATGCGCGCGATCGGCATCGACGTGCGACAGCAGGTGTGGGTGGACGGCCATCCGCTCGACGGTGTCATCGGCGAACGGCTCGCCGTCCAGATCGACGGCTTCCGCCACCACAGCGCCGCGGGCGATCGGCGGCGAGACCTCGCAGCGGACGCGAGGCTCGCGCTCCGCGGCTACACCGTCCTGCGCTTCGATTACCACCAGGTCATGGTCGATGACACTCATGTCGAGGACACCGTCCTGGCCGCGCTCGCGCAGGGGCTCCATCGCGCAAACCGTCGGGCGACGGGTCGGTAGCCGACCCGAGCGCAAGCCCAGGCCCTCGCGCGAGAACAGGAATGGAAGACAGCACGATGCCTGAACCCGCGCGAGAGCCTGACACCGCGCGAGGCAGTGAGAACAGGCGAGCGGACGGGCACAGGCACTCGCGCGAGAACAGGCAAGAAAGACAGCAAGATGCCTGAAGCGGCGCGAGAGCCTGAAGCCGGGCGGAAGTCAGCCGAAGAGGGCGGCGGCCTCGTCGTAGCGGTAGCGGGGCACGGTGTTCAGCTCACCGAGAGCATCGGCGAACGGGACGCGGACGATGTCGGTGCCCTGCATCGCGACCATCTGCCCCCAGGCGCCGTCGACGATCGCGTCTGCGGCGTGCAGGCCCAGCCGGGTCGCGAGGACGCGATCGAACGCCGACGGCGAACCGCCGCGCTGGATGTGCCCGAGGATCGTGGCACGCGTCTCGATGCCCGTGATCCGCTCGATCTCGGGGGCGAGCAGGTCGCCGATGCCGCCGAGCCGCGGGCGGTTGAACGCATCCAGACCCTTGTCGCTGTAGGCCTCGTCCATACCGGCGAGCTTGAAGCCCTCGGAGACGACGACGAGCGGCGCGCGACCGCGATCGTGGGCGCTCGTGACCAGAGCGGTGATCTCGTCCAGCGACATCGGCACCTCGGGGATGCAGATGACGTGCGCGCCCGCGGCCATTCCGGCGTGGAGCGCGATCCAGCCGACGTGACGGCCCATGACCTCCGCGACCATGCAGCGCTGGTGGGAGTCTCCCGTGGTGCGGAGCCGGTCCATGGCGTCCGTGGCAATGTTCACGGCCGTATCGAAGCCGAACGAATAGTCCGTGGCACGGAGGTCGTTGTCGATCGTCTTCGGAACGCCGAGCACCTTGATGCCGTCCTTCGCGAGGCGGTCCGCCGCGGCGAGAGTGCCTTCGCCGCCGATCGCGACGATGCCGTCGATCTTGTGCCCGTAGAGAGTCTTCGCGATGTTGTCGGCGCCTCCGCGCTCCCCCTCGTAGGGGTTGGTGCGGCTGGTGCCGAGGATGGTGCCGCCCACCTTGGACAGGCCCTTCACCTCATGCCGCGTCAGGGGCATGAAGTCGCCCTCGACGACGCCGCGCCATCCGTCGCGGATGCCGACGAACTCGAGGTCGTAGGTCGTGGTGCCCTTGAGCACGATGCCGCGGATGACCGCGTTGAGTCCGGGGCAGTCGCCGCCGCTCGTCAGGATGCCGATCTTCATGCTGCTGCCTTCGGAGGTCGAGGGATGGGGGTGCGGCGACAGTGCCTGCGATCGACACTAGCGCGCCGCCCCCTCACGTGGCCATTCGAGCGCGTCGAAAATCGGGGATCTTGACGGCTGCGGCGAGCGATCACGCCGAACTTCGCGTTCCGGCAGGAAGAGGCCTCGGAATCGCCGTTAAGAACCCGCGTTCTTGACGGCGTCTCAGCGCCCGCCCAGAGCCTCGCGCAGAAGATGCGTGAGCGCCGCCAGCTGCACCGACTCGCTCCCCGTCTCCTCCGTCGCCTCGCCGTCCAGAGCGCGGGCCGCGAGGCCCTGCTTCTGGTCGATGAGCTCCGCGATCTTCGTGTCGATCGTGTGGGCGGCGATGATCCGCCACGCCGTGACCGGCTCGTCCTGCCCGATGCGGTGCACGCGGTCGATGGCCTGCGTCTGCTCGGCCGCCGTCCACGACAGCTCCGCGAGGACGACGTTCGACGCCGCCTGCAGGTTGAGCCCGACGCCGGCCGCCGTGAGCGAGCACACCGCGATGCCGACCTCGGGGTCGCCGTTGAAGTCGTCGATGGCCTGCTGCCGTGCCGTGTTCGTCTGGTCACCGCGAATGGATACCGCGCGGATGCCGGCCGAGGCGAAGTGCGCCTCCGCCTGGTCCATGACGTCGATGTGCTTCGCGAAGAACACGACCTTGCCGACCGACCGCTGCAGCTGTGCGGCGTAGTCGGCCGCGAGGAGGGCCTTCGCCTGACCGATGCGGCGCACCATGGTGAAGACGTTGTCTCCCCCGGTACCGGCGGCCTTCGACTCCTCGAGCTCGTTCTGCGCCACGAGCCGGACGATGTCGTCGTCGATCTCTCCGGGCGCGAGACCGCGGTCGCCGCGTGCCTCGATGATGCGGCGGTAGCGGGCGGCCAGACGCTCTCCCAGCTCGCGCTCGGCCTGGCGGATGCTGCGACCGAACTCGTCGTCGAGCTGCACCGGCAGATCGGCGACCAGCTTGTCGGGCAGGTCGGCGGCGACATCCTTCTTCTTGCGCCGCACGATGCCCATCGAGATCACCGCGTCGCGGGCCTCCGGGTAGAAGGCCTTGTCCGCCGGCGTGAGCCCGGTCGCGTCGAGCTTCTCCATGAGCTCCGGTCCGGGCTTCTCCCCGTTCGTCCAGCCGAGGAAACGCCAGATGGCGTCGAAGTCCTCGACGTCGTTGATGAGTGGGGTACCCGTGAGGGCGAGCATGAGCGGATCGTGCCCCGGGGTGCGCTCGCGCACCTGTGCCGCGAGCGACAGCACGTTCTGCGAACGCTGCGACGAGAGGTTCTTGATGAAGTGCGCCTCGTCGACGACCATGCCGCGCAGGCCGATCGACGCGAGCCAGGACATGTGACGGTCGAGGATCTCGTAGTTCACGATGAACACGTCGGCGAAGGCGTCGATGTCGTCACCGTCGCCCTGGATGACCGTGGCACGACGCTGCGGCGTCCACCGCTCGACCTCGCGCGCCCAGTTCATCTTCACGACGTTGGGCACCACGACGAGCAGCGGATAGGCGCCGGCGACCGAGGCCGCGAGCACCGACTGCGCCGTCTTGCCGAGGCCCGGCTCGTCGGCGAGCAGGAAGCTGCGGTGCCCGGCGCGCACAGCCTCGAGGAAACGGGACTGGTGCACCATGACCTCGCGCCCCTTGGGCGAGATGTGGTCGAACTCCGGGGCCGGCGGAAGCTCCATCGAGGCCGCGGCACCGCCCGCGCCGGTCTCGAAGGCCTTGTACAGCGGCCCCATGAGCTCCCAGCCGTCGAGGCGGCGGCGGGGCGTGCTGGCCGGTCGCGGGGTCAGGTCGGGCGCAAGGAACGGGTTGGCGAGCTGACGGGCCTCCACCGAGGGCGGGGTGACCTGACGCTCCGCGATGGCCGCGGGCACCACGGGCGTCTGCACGGGCGCCGGGTCGGCGATGATGAGCTCCTCCGGCGGGAGCTCCGCGCCGGACTCGAGCAGCCAGTCGCGACGCATCCGCTTCGCGACGGGCGACGTGGCCTGGTCCGCTTCGAGCAGCTGGATGAGCGAGGTGTCCCGTGCGGCCGTCTTCGCGAGGATCGTCGCGACGCCGTCGAGGCGCTTGAGCAGCTCGGCGCGGGCCGCGTCGGTGATCTCGGAATCGGCCTTCACGCGGGCACGCTCCTCGCGCACCAGGAAGGCGATCACCTGGAACTTCGTGCGGTTCGTGGGGCCCAGCTTGCCGCGCTGGGACTTCGCCTCGATCTCGCGCACCTTGCGCGCGAGGATCGGGATGAGCGGTGCCTCGTCGTCGCGACGGGACGTCTTCTTACGCCGCGGGGCGGCGGTTGCCGTGGTCGGCATGCTCCTCCTGAGCCTGAAGGGCTCCGGCGCCTCCGGGGAGCCGCGAGCCGTTCTCGTCGTCCGCGTGTGGCGTGAGCCAGGACCGTGCGGACTGTGGATCGGTGTTCCCTCCGGAGCACGCGATGAGTGCGGGACCGGCGGGAGCCTGATCCCATTCTATGTCATCGCGAGCACCGGCCGCGGAAACACGGCGCCGTCGTGTTACGCGGACACGTCCAGAATGGTCGCGGCCTGCGTGACATCGGCGGCCATCTGCGTCATCAGCTTCTCGATGCCCTCGAAGGCGACCATGCCGCGCAGCCGCTCGACGAACTCGACCGTCACGTCGTGACCGTAGAGATCGAGTCCGGTCTCCCCCAGCACATGCGCCTCGACCTGCCGCACGAGCACGTCATCGAAGGTGGGGTTCGTGCCCACCGAGATCGCCGACGGGTGCCGGATGCCCGTGTCGTGGTCGACGAGCCACCCCGCGTAGACGCCGTCCGCCGGCACGAACGCATCGACGATCGTGGAGAGGTTCGCGGTCGGGAAGCCGAGCTCTCGTCCGCGCTTCAGGCCGTGGACCACCACGCCGCGCACGTCGGGATATCGGCCGAGAGCGCGAGTCGCCTCCGCGACGTCACCGGCCATCAGGAGCTCGCGGATCCAGCTCGACGAGACGCGACGGCTGGACCCCGGGAGGTAGACGTCGTCGACGACCTCGACGGTGAAGCCGTACCGGGGGCCGAGCTCCCGCAATAGGTCGGGGGTGCCCGCGCCTCGGTGCCCGAAGCGGAAGTCGGCGCCCACGAGGATGGTGGACACGTGCAGCGCGCCGACGAGGATATCGGCGACGAAGTCCTCCGCACCGACGGCCGCGAGCGTCTCGTCGAAGGTCAGCACGAGCGTCGCGTCGAGCCCGAGCTCGCCCAGGAGCTCCAGCTTGCGGTCGACGGTCACGACGTTCTCGGGGCACCGGTCGGGGCGGATCACAGCGAGAGGGTTACGGTCGAACGTCACCGCGACGGCCCGGCTCCCCGACGCCGCGGCGGCCTCTTCCAGGCGACGGATGACGGCGCGGTGCCCCTCGTGCACGCCGTCGAACTTCCCGATGGCGACGGTGCTGGGACCGTAGTTCTCCGGCACCTCGTCCGGACTCCGGAACACGATCACGCGGCGACCTCGACCGGTCGCGCGGCGTCGACGGGCCGGTGCGTGCGCAGCCACCAGATGCCGAAGATCGGGAGGACCAGGGGGATGAAGAGGTAGCCGCGGCCGAACAGCGACCACACGGTCTCGTGCTGGAACAGGTCGGGCAGGACGAGGCTGAGCACGCCGACGACCAGCACACCGGTGAGCTCGAAGACGATCGCCACCCACGCGGCGGTGTACCAGCCGCGACGACGCGCGAAGACGAGCGCGAGCGTCGCCAGGACGTACACGACCGCGGCGAGCGCCGAGAGGCTGTAGGCCAACGGGGCCTCGTCGAAGCGACGGACGATCTGCACGAAGCTGCGCCCGGTGGCCGCCAGCGCCATCACGGCGTAGACGATCACCAGGACACGACCGATGCCGGTCATCCGAGTGGAGGGGGCGGTGGAGCTCATAGCGCATTCCATCCTAGAGCCGGGCGAGCCGCCCGGCGTCCGCGCCGGCTGGCGCTCAGGCGACCTGGACGGTCCAGATCACCTGCATGCGCCACAGCATGATCGCGATCGCGAGGGCGGCCACACCGAGCACGACGGTGCTCCACCGGCTGCGTTCCATCAGCGCCCAGAGCACGGCGCCGATCGGAAGCAGGGCCGCCGAGACGAGGTACACCCAGAGCTCCAGCAGGTCGCCGGTGGGCGGGTTCCCCGCGAGCGGCGCGACGATGGCGACGACGATCTGCACGATCAGCAGCACCTCGACGAGAGCCAGCGCGCCGACGGAGAAGTCGCTGGGGCGACGGCCGGCGAACCCCGCGCCGAGGCAGAAGAGCCCGGCGGCGATGGCGATGACGATCTGCACGATCGTGAACCACAGGATCATCGGGAGGCCTCCGGCATGTTCATGGCGCTCTTCACATCGGCACCGCGCTTCTCGACGATCCCCACCAGGCCGCCGTCGTCTTCGATGGCGGCCGCGAGCGGGCCGTCTAGCCGCGCAGCGGCGCCCGCCACTCGCTTGCCGTGCCGCAGATCGCGTGCCTCCTCCGCCGAGACGCGGAGGACGGGGAGGACGCGGCCGGCGGCCTCCCCGGGGGTGAGCACGGGAGCGCCCTCGAGGGCGTCGATCGTCACGGCGTCGCGCACGTCGAACGGGCCGACGCGGGTGCGGCGGAGGGCGGTCAGGTGGCCGCCGACGCCGAGGGCGGCGCCCAGGTCGCGGGCCAGCGAGCGGATGTAGGTTCCGGACGAGCAGTCCACGACGACATCGAGGTCGATCGCGTGATCGTCGCGACGTCGCGCGATGACGTCGAACCGGGACACGACGACGTCTCGCGGCTGGAGGACCACCTCCTCCCCCGCACGGACGCGGTCGTAGGCGCGGCGGCCGTCGACCTTGATCGCCGAGACCGCGCTCGGGACCTGGGAGATCGCGCCCGTCAGAGCGGCCACTCCGGCATCGACAGCCGCATCCGCGATCGCCGCGAGGGCGCTCTCGTCCGCGCGGTGGAGGGTCTCGCCCTCCGCGTCATCCGTCGAGGTGACGGCACCGAGCCGGATGGTCGCCTCGTAGGTCTTGTCCGCGCCCACGATGTAGGTGAGGAGGCGGGTCGCGCCCTCGATGCCGATGACGAGCAGTCCCGTGGCCATCGGGTCGAGGGTACCGGCGTGACCGACCTTGCGGGTGCCGAAGGCGCGACGAGTACGGGCGACGACGTCGTGACTGGTCAGCCCGCCGGGCTTGTCGACGAGGAGGATGCCGGGGGTCGCCATCCCTCCAGCCTACCGAGGCAGGGAGCGGTGCCCGCTCGCCTAGGCTGGAGGGATGGCCGCGCCCGCACCGTCTCCCGCGACGATGACGCCCCTGCTCGGCTGGTACGCCTCCGCGGCGCGCGACCTTCCCTGGCGCCGTCCGGACTTCCATGCCGCCTTCGGCGCCTGGGGCGTCCTGGTGAGCGAGTTCATGCTGCAGCAGACGCCCGTGACCCGCGTGATCCCGCACCTCGACGCGTGGCTAGCGCGCTGGCCGACACCCCTGGCGATGGCGGCCGCGTCCACTGCGGACGTCGTCCAGCAGTGGGCGAACCTCGGCTATCCGCGGCGTGCCCTGTGGCTGCACCGTGCGGCCGTCGAGGTGGTCGAGCGCCACGGCGGCGTCGTGCCGCGTGACGTCGACGCCCTCCTCGCCCTCTCCGGGATCGGCGACTACACCGCCCGTGCCGTGGCCGTGTTCGCGTACGGCGACCGTCATCCCGTCGTCGACACCAACACCCGGCGCGTGCTGGCCAGGGCGGTCGAGGGACGAGCGCAACCGGGGTCCCCGTCCCGCCGCGACCTTGCGCTCATGGCGGCGCTGCTGCCCGCGGACCCCGCAGAGGCCGCCGTCCTCAACGCCGCGGCTATGGAGCTCGGCGCGACGATCTGCACGTCCCGTGCGCCCCGATGCGAACGCTGCCCGCTGGCGGACGGGTGTGCGTGGCTCGCGGCCGGCCGGCCCGACACCGGGGATGAGCGACGACGACAGGCCGCGTACGAGGGTTCGGACCGCCAGGCCCGCGGCGCCGTGCTCCGGCTCCTGCGCGCCGCCGCCCCCGCCGCAGTCCCGCTTACCGCCGTCCTCCCGGACTGGCCCGACGTGCGTCAGCGGGATCGTGCGATCGACTCCCTCATCGCCGACGGGCTCGCGGAAGCCGACGGGGAGGGCCTCTCCCTGCCGCGGTGAGCGCGCCTCAGAGGTACTGTTCGGTCCTGTGCGCGAGCACCGTCAGCTCGACGCGATTGCGGACGTCCAGCTTCGCGAACACGCGTCCCAGGTGCACCTCGACCGTCCGGACGGAGATCGACAGGCGCTCCGCGATCGCGCGGTTCCCCGTGCCTTCGACGGCGAGCATGGCCACCTCCAGTTCCCGCGACGTCAGTCGCTGGGCCCAGGCGCTCCGGCACACGAAAAGATACGCGCCGCCCGTGACGTGCGGGTCGGTCTCCAGCCGCTGCAGACGCCGGCGGACGGCACGCCCCCACGCGCTCGCCCCGGCGGCCTCGAACAGCCTCTCGGCCTGCCCGAGGTGACTGCGGGCCGCGATCGGATCCCCGTGCAGCCCGGACCTGACCCCCAACAGCATCTCGACACGGCCGCGGGCGAAGGGCGACCGAAGCCGTCGTGCCGCCTCTCGCAGGGTCTCCTGCTCCGTGCGCCAGGCACCGTCGCCGGACGCCGCGACGGCGTGACGCAGGGCGTCGGCGAACTCCGTCTCCGGTGGGCGCACCGCCGGTGACGCCCGTCCGGCGTCGGGGACGAGCACGACCTCCTCCACCCCCGGCACCGCGAAGCGCGCCTGCGGCTCCCCGCGATCCCGCCACAGCCCGATCGCACCGGCGGCCGCCTCGAAGGAGCCGTTCAGGAACGCCTCGACAGCGCGGTCCACCAGTACGTCCATGTCTGCGGCCGGAGGCAGCACGGCGGTGAGAGCCCTGGCGATCGGGCTGAAAGCGCCGAGGACCGCGAGATCGAGCCGCCGCGCCAGCACCACGCCGAGTCCCGCGAACGGGATCGCGACGGGGAGCTCGACCGCTGCCCGCCGCAGCAGCAGCCGGGCGCGACCGATGTCTCCCCGCCAGACAAGAAGCAGCACCTCGGTGACGATCCGGTAGGCCCGGCCCAGTGGGCTGTGCTCGAAACCGGGGATCATCGGATCGCGCTCCCCCACCCCGGGGAGATCCGCGGTCTGCAGCAGCCGCAGGCCCTCGTCGATGTCGCCGCCGCACGCGGCGTGCAGAGCCCCCGACACGGCGCCCAGCAGCCCGCCGGTTCCTGGCACGTCACCCGTGGCGACCTCCCCGGCGAGAAGGCCGCACAGCGACTCGACCGCGTCCCGCAGGACGCCGTCCCCGCCGACGCGCGAGGCCCCATCACGGACATCGGCGAGCCAGCGGCGACCCGCCCTGCGGTCGCCGCGCTCCGCGCACAGGATCGCCAGGAGCGCCGCGAACCGCGCCCAGGAGTCGCCGTCCCCCGTACGCAGCGGAGCGAGCCGCTGCGGATCGACGGCCGGCACCGCTCCGTACCGGAACGTGCGGGCGACGAGGAACGGTCCGAGCGCTCGCCCCCGACGGTGCTCGGCGGCACCGCAGACGAGGCTTCCCAACCATTCCTCGGCATCCGCCGCATGACCGCATGCGAGCGCCGCGCACCCGGCGAGCACTCGCGCCTCCTCGCCGATGTCGCCGGCCGCGTGCTTCGCGGCCTCGGCGGCGAGCAGCAGTACGCGTTCCTGGCGTCTCTCTGCGGCAGCGGCGCGGGCACCTGCCGTCAGCACCGCTGCGGACCGTTGATCGCGGACGGCGCCCCCACGCGCGCGATGCCAGGCCGCAGCCACCCGATCTCGCCGCCGGACGGCGACCGCGGCCAGGCGCGCGTGCGTGTGCGCGACCTCAGCCGCAGAGGCGGCCGCGTGCACTCCCGTCTCCATCCGGGGGTCGGCGAACCGGACACGTCCCGCGTGGATCACCAGGTGCGGCGCGGCGCCGCTCGCCCGCACCTCCTCCACGCCGCGCCCGTCCACCGCGAGGACCGGATCGAGGTCATCCTCGAACGCCAGTGCCACGGTGAGCAGCAGCAGCCGGTCCGGGGCCGACAGCATGCCGAGAGGGACGGCGTCGGCGACGGACGGCAGAGGCCACGGCAGCCGGCCGAGACCTCGCCGCTGCTCCGGCGTGAGGCGGGCCGCCACCGCCATGACGGCCGCCGGGTCCGCCGGAAGCGCGGCGACGAGCCGCGCGGCCACGTGCGGGGCGCACGCGAGCTCCCGAGCCCGAAGCTCGTCCAGCAGCGCCTCGACGTCGCCGGGCGCGACGGACGACCCCGCAGGCGCGTTCCGAGACTCGATGTCGATCCCCCCAGATCCACCGGTTGTCCCGCCGCGGACCTGAGGGTATCAGACGGGATCAGTCCTCGTCGTCGTCCGACCGGTAGGGGTCGGCTTCGCCGGCGTGGGTCGCGGACGAGGCCAGCTTGGCCACCTCCGCGTCGCGCTCCTGCGCCTCGCGCAGCAGAGCGGTGATGTGGTCGGCGTTCTCCGGGAGCGCGTCCGGGATGAACTCGAGCGTAGGGACGAGTCGAGTGCTGAGCTGTCGTCCGACCTCGCTGCGCAGCATGCCGGTCGCAGAGGTGAGCGCGGCACCGCTGGCGAGGCGCTCCTCTTCCGTGCCGAGCACCGTGTAGAACACGGACGCGTGCTGCAGATCGCCGCTCACGCGGACGTCGGTGATGGTCACGAAGCCCAGACGCGGGTCGCGCAGCCCCTTCTCCAAGCGCTCGGCGAGGATCACGCGGATACGATCCGCGAGTCGGGCCTGTCGTTCACCAGCCATTGTTCCTTCTCCCACCTCTGTGCATCGCGGCTCCCAGCGAACCGCGGAGGCGGCTGCCCCCTCCCCCGTCACGGGAGGAGGAGGCAGCCGCCGCAGTCGTGCGGATCAGCCGCGCGGCTTCTCCACCATCTCGGTCGTCTCGATCTCGTCGCCGACCTGGATGTCGTTGTACTTGCCGAGGCCGATACCGGCCTCGTAGTCCGTCCGCACCTCGGTGACGTCGTCCTTGAACCGGCGCAGCGACTCGATGGCCAGACCATCGGCGATGACGACGCCGTCGCGGATGACGCGGGCCTTCGCGTTCCGCGTGATCGTCCCGGACCGGACGATGACACCCGCGATGTTGCCGAACTTCGAGGAGCGGAACACCTCGCGGATCTCGGCGACACCCGACTGGACCTCTTCGTACTCCGGCTTGAGCATGCCCTTGAGCGAGCTCTCGATCTCCTCGATCGCGTTGTAGATGACGGAGTAGAAGCGGATGTCCACACCCTCACGCTGGGCGCGCTCACGCGCCTTCGTGTCAGGGCGGACGTTGAAGCCCACGATGATCGCGTTGTCGATCGTCGCCAGGTTCACGTCGGACTCGGTGATCGCACCGACACCGCGGTGGATGATGCGCAGCTGCACCGAGTCGTCGACCTCGATCTTGAGGAGCGACTCCTCCAGCGCCTCGACGGCACCGGAGACGTCACCCTTGATGATGAGGTTGAGCGACTCGACCTTGCCCTCTTCGAGAGCACGGGTGAAGTCCTCGAGCGAGATGCGCTTGCGGGCCTTGGCCAGCTGGGCGTTGCGCTCGACGGCTTCGCGCTTCTCCGCGATCTGACGGGCCATGCGGTCTTCCTCGGTCACGATGAAGACGTCGCCGGCGCGCGGCACGGAGTTCAGACCCTGCACCTGGACCGGACGAGACGGTGCGGCCGCCTCGACGATCTCGCCGTTCTCGTCGATCATCGCGCGGACGCGGCCATAAGCGGTGCCCGCCACGATCGCATCGCCGACCCGGAGGGTTCCGGACTGGATCAGCACCGTCGCGACCGAACCGCGGCCCTTGTCGAGCTTCGCCTCGATGGCGACACCGCGAGCGGCCTTGTTCGGGTTGGCGGTCAGGTCGAGACCGGCGTCCGCCGTGAGCAGCACCGCGTCCAGGAGCTCCTGGATACCGGTGTTCGCCCTGGCCGACACGTCGACGAACATGACGTCGCCACCGTACTCCTCGGCCACCAGACCGTACTCGGTGAGCTGCTGACGCACCTTGGCCGGGTTGGCCTCAGGCTTGTCGACCTTGTTCACCGCGACCACGATCGGCACGTTCGCCGCCTGAGCGTGGTTCAGCGCCTCGACCGTCTGCGGCATGATGCCGTCGTCGGCCGCGACCACCAGGATCGCCAGGTCGGTGACCTGCGCACCACGGGCACGCATGGCGGTGAACGCCTCGTGACCGGGGGTGTCGATGAACGTGATCGCCCGCTCGATGCCCTCGTGCTCGGTCCAGACCTGGTAGGCACCGATGTGCTGGGTGATGCCGCCGGCCTCACCCTCGATGACGTTGGTCTGACGGATCGCGTCGAGAAGGCGGGTCTTACCGTGGTCCACGTGACCCATGACGGTGACCACCGGGGGACGGATCTCGAGGTCGTCCTCGCTCTCCTCCTCCAGCTCCTTCTCGAGGTCGAGACCGAAGCCCTCGAGGAGCTCCTTGTCCTCGTCCTCGGGCGAGACCATCTGGACCTTGTAGCCCAGCTCCTCACCGAGGACCTCGAACGTGGCCTCATCCAGCGACTCGGTGGCCGTGGCCATCTCGCCGAGGTTGAAGAGGATCGTGACGAGGGTGCCCGGCTGCACGGTGTAGCCGGTCAGGGACTCGATCTTGTCGGCGAAGTCCGCGATGGACGCGCCGCGACGCATGCGGATGATCTCCCCGTTGCCGCGGGTGACGTTGACGCCACCGACGACCGGGGCGCTCCGCATCTCGAACTCTTGCCGCTTCGCCCGCCGCGACTTGCGCTGCTTGCTCTTGCCGCCGCCCTTACCGAAAGCGCCTGCGGTACCACCGCCGGGACCGCGGCCACGGCCACCGCCGCCACCGGGACGGCCGGCGAAACCACCGCCGGGACGGGGACCTGCACCGGGACCGCCACCACCGCCGGGACGACCGGGGCCGCCCGTACGCTGCTGGAACGGAGCACCGGGACGTCCACCCTGACCGCCGCGGGGTGCACCGGGTCGCGGCGAGCCGGGACGAGGGGCACCCGGGCGCGGAGCGCCGGGACGGGGCGCCTGCGGGCGCGGGATGTTCCCGGGGGTCGGCCGCTGGCCCATCCCCTGCGCCGAGGCGAAGGGGTTGTTGCCGGGACGAGGACCGGCGGGACGCTGGCCCATGCCCTGGGCGGACGAGAAGGGGTTGTTGCCGGGGCGGGGCGCGCCGGGCTTCGGCGCGTTGCCGTCACCCGAGGACGGTGCGGCCGGAGCCGGAGCCGACGGCTTCGCGGGCGCCGACGGCGCCGGAGCCTTCTCCGCCGCGGGGGCGGGCGCCGGGCTCGGGGCGGGTGCGGCCGGAGCGGCAGGACCCGGCTTGGGGCCGGGCTTCGGACCGGGGGTGGGCGCCGAGGACTTCGGTGCCGGCTTCGCGGCGGGCTTCGCCGCAGCGGGCTCGGAGGCCGCCTTGAGGGACGGGTCGGCCTCGATCGCGGCACGCAGCTTGCGCGCCACCGGGGGCTCGACCGTCGAGGACGGGCTCTTCACGAACTCGCCGAGTTCCTTGAGCTTCGCAAGTGCGACCTTGCTGTCGACGCCGAGTTCGGCGGCGATCTCATGTACGCGTGGTTTACCAGCCACAATTCTCCTGTCTGGGTCGGTCTGCCCAGACAGGGCAGACCACTAGTCGCGGACGGGTCTCATTTCGAGCCGTTCACTTTGTTTCCATAGCTGTTCAGCCTTTGTTTCTTGGTGGGTGCTGTTCGAAGATCCGTGTATCCAGCTGAGTGGTCACACGCAGTGCTCTTCCGAAAGCGCGACGCCGCAGAGCGGCTTCCATGCACTCGGGTGTCGGATGCACCCACGCGCCACGCCCCGGCAGGACAGCACGCTCATCGGGGACGAGGGTGTCGTTCTGGGCAACCACCCTGAGCAGAGTGGAGCGGGGAGCACGCGTGCGGCAACCGACGCACGTTCGTACGGGTTCCATCTTACACCTGCGTTCCGTCCGTCCTCGCCGCCACCGGGCGTGGCGTCGAGGACGGACAGGTTTCAGTCGAGGACGCTGTCCGGCTGGATGTCGATCTTGGCGCCGGTGAGCTTGGCGGCCAGACGTGCGTTCTGACCCTCCTTGCCGATGGCGAGCGACAGCTGGTAATCCGGCACGAGGGCACGGACGGCCTTGGTGCTCGCGTCGAGGACGAACGAGCTCGTGACCTTGGCGGGCGACAGCGCGTGCGCCACGAACGTGGGCAGGTCGGCGTCGTAGTCGACGATGTCGATCTTCTCCCCCGCCAGCTCCTCCGTGACGGCCCGCACACGGCGCCCCATCTCGCCGATGCACGCGCCCTTGGCGTTGATCGCCGGGTCGTTCGCCTTGACCGCGATCTTGGTCCGGTGGCCCGCCTCGCGGGCGAGCGCCACGATCTCGACGAGCGTCGCGGGGATCTCCGGCACCTCGAGCGCGAACAGCTTGCGGACGAGCCCGGGATGCGTGCGCGAGACCGTGATCTGCGGACCCTTGAGCCCCTTGGCGACGCTGGTGACGTAGACGCGCAGCCGGGACCCGTGCGCGTACTCCTCGCCGGGCACCTGCTCCTCGGGCGGGAGGATCGCCTCGACGGAGCCGAGGTCGACGTGGATCATGCGCGGGTTCGGCCCCTGCTGGATCACGCCGGCGACGATGTCGCCCTCCTTGCCCTTGAACTCCCCGAGGACGGCGTCGTCCGCGATGTCCCGGAGGCGCTGGCTGATGACCTGCTTGGCGGCGAATGCGGCGATGCGCCCGAAGTCGTCCGGCGTCGCCTCCTCTTCGCCGATGATCGCGCCCTCGTCGTCGCGGACGACCTGGAGGACGGCGACGTGGCCGGTCTTGCGGTCGAGGTGCACGCGGACACCCTCGGGCGTGGCACCGTCGGGCGAGACGTGCTTGGAGTATGCGGTCAGGATCGCCTGCTCGATGATCGAGACGAGCTCGTCGAACGGGATCGCCTTCTCCTTCTCGATCCCTCGCAGCAGACTCAGTTCGATGTCCATGACGGCCTCCCTATTCAGCTCTCGTCGCGCCCGAATGCACGCGCGACATCCGTACAACGATACCGTGTGCCGCACCCCCGGGCCATCCAGTCCTCGCGGAGACAGGCCATCGCGCGACAGCAGGCGCTCACCGCGAGAACAGCCTGAACCCGCGTGGGAGCCTGTTGCGGGGGTCAGAGCTTCGGCGCGGACGGGAGCGCGTTGAGGGCGGCGATGAGCCGGAAGAGGTTGCCCACCTGACGCTGGTCCAGGTGCAAGGCGAGGCGCGGGAGGTCGAGCCGGTCGTCGTCGGCGACCTCCGGGGACCGGGGAGCCGTGCGCTCGATCCGCCCGGTCGACAGGAGTGCGGCGAAGGCGGTGTTGAGCTCCTCGATCTCGGCGTCCGTCGGCTCGGCCTTGAGTCGCAGCACGAGCGTGTCCCCCACCCACCGCAGCGAGTCGTAGTTGCGCCAGAACCCGGTGATCTCGGCGCGGGCCTCCTCGACCGAGTCGGTGATGACGACGCGATCGAAGTCCCCCGGGGAGATCACCCCCATCGGGGCGAGGTGCTCGTCGACGAAGCGCCGCATGCCCTGCCAGAATGATCCGCCCTTCTCATCGAGCAGCACGATCGGCGTCGGCTCGGCCTTCCCGGTCTGCTGCAGGGTGAGCAGCTCGAACATCTCGTCGAGCGTGCCGAACCCGCCGGGCAGGCAGATGAAGCCGCTCGATTCCTTGATGAGCATGAGCTTGCGGGTGAAGAAGTACTTCATCGCGACGACCTGATCGCTTCCCGCGACGAGGCTGTTCGCCTTCTCCTCGAAGGGGAGCCGGATGGAGACGCCGAGCGACAGCGCCGGCCCCGCCCCCTCGGCGGCGGCCTGCATGATCCCGGGGCCGGCGCCCGTGACGACCATCCAGCCGTCGCTCGCGAGCGCCGCGGCGACATCCCGCGCCTGCAGGTACAGCGGGTCGTCGTGGCGGGTGCGCGCGGAGCCGAAGACGGTCACCTTCGGCACCCCGCGGAACGGAGCGAAGAGGCGGAAGGCATCGCGCATCTCGGCCAGCGCGGCGGAGGCGATCTTGAGGTCGAGGCGGTCGGTGTCGTCCTCACCGAGGAGCAGCGCCGTGCGGAGCATCCGCATCACGAGCCGGCGGTCCGAGGACACCCCCGCTTCGTCCAGCACATGGTTGATCTCGTCGCTCAGAGCGGCCGGCAGCGGTTCCTCGGTCATGTCCCCAGCGTCCCACGCGGCACCCGGCCGGCGGGACGCAACGCCGAGGATCCGCACCGCCGCGCTCCGCAGCACGGGCAGGACACGGTGTCAACGCCCGTGCCCTCGGTCGGCGATGACGCCACGATGGCGACATGACAGAGATCACCGGACCCGAGGCCCTCGCCCGCATCAAAGAGCTCGTGGAGGACATCGACTTCACCATGCTCACCACCACCGACCCGGACGGGAACCTCGTCAGCCGGCCGATGTCGACCAGGCAGATGGACGACGACGGTGCCATCTGGTTCTTCACGGCGGAGGACACGGAGAAGGTCGAGGAGGCGCGCCGTCACCACGATGTCGGTCTCGCCTACTGCGACGCCAAGGGCATGCGCTACGTGTCCGTCGCCGGCACCGCCGAGATCGTCCACGATCGCGCGAAGATGGAGGAGCTCTACTCCCCCTCCCTCGACATCTGGTTCGAGGACGGGCTGGACACCCCCGGCATCGCCCTGCTCACGGTGACCCCGGTCGTCGCCGAGTTCTGGGAACCGGCGAAGGGCAAGGTGGCGATGGCCGCCGGGGCGCTCAAGGCACTGGTGACCCGAGACACCCCGGACGACGACATCATGAACCACGGCCGCGTCACCTGCTGAGCGACCGGGGGCGCCGGGTCAGCGTGTGGCGGAGAGCCGCTCCACGGCCTCGGCGACCGAGACCGCCTCGCGCTCGCCCGTGCGACGGTCCCAGAATTCGACCTGGCCGTCGGCGGCACCGCGACCGACGATCACGATCTTCGGGACCCCGACGAGCTCGGCGTCGCCGAACTTGACCCCCGGCGACACCTTCGGACGGTCGTCGTACAGCACGTCGAGCCCAGCGGCCTCGAGCTGAACCGAGAGGTCTTCCGCGACGTCGAAGGCGACCTGGTCGCGACCGGCGGCGACGACCTGCACGTCGAACGGCGCGACCGAGGCCGGCCAGATCAGGCCCTTGTCGTCGTTGTTCAGCTCCGCGATGATCGCCAGGATCCGCGTGACGCCGATGCCGTACGACCCCATGGTGACCGTGACGAGCTTGCCATTCTCGTTGAGGACCTTGAGGCCGAGCGCCTCCGCGTACTTCCGTCCGAGCTGGAAGACATGACCGATCTCCATGCCGCGGGCGAGCTCGACCGGACCGGAGCCGTCGGGCGCCGGGTCGCCGGCACGCACGTTCGCGATCTCCACGATGCCGTCCGCCTCGAAGTCGCGTCCGGCGACGACCGAGTGCGCGTGCTTCTGGTCGATGTTCGCACCGGTGATCCAGCTCGTGCCCTCGCTCACGCGGGGGTCGACGAGGTAGCGGATGCCGGTCGCGGACTCCTCGCCCAGCACGGCACCCGTGGGTGACCACGGACCGATGTAGCCCTTCACCAGGAGCGGGTTGTTCTCGAAGTCCTCGGCGGTGGCGGTCTCGACCTCGGCCGGCGCGAAGGCCACCTCTGCGCGCTTCTCGTCCACCTCGCGGTCGCCGGGGATGCCGACGATCACGAGCTCGCGGGTGCCGTCGAGGTGCTTCAGGGCGAGGACGACGTTCTTGAGCGTGTCGGCCGCGGTGTACTCGCCGTCGAGCTCGCGGTTGCAGTGCGCCACGAGCGTCTCGATGGTCGGCGTGTCCGGAGAGTCGAAGATCACGGGGGCGCCGTCGGCGTCGAACGGGACCGGAGCCGGGACGGGCGTGGCGAAGGCCTCGACGTTGGCCGCGTAGCCGCCGGCGCTGCGGACGAACGTGTCCTCGCCCACGGGGGTCGGGTGCAGGAACTCCTCGCTGCGCGAACCACCCATGGCCCCCGCGTCGGCCTGCACGATCGCGTACTCGAGGCCCAGCCGCTGGAAGATGCGCTCGTAGGCGTCCCGCTGCGCCTGGTAGCTCGCGTCCAGCCCCTCGTCGGAGGCGTCGAAGGAGTAGGCGTCCTTCATCGTGAACTCGCGACCGCGGAGGAGCCCGGCGCGCGGCCGGGCCTCGTCGCGGTACTTGTCCTGGATCTGGAAGATCGTCAGCGGCAGGTCCTTGTACGACGAGTACAGGTCCTTCACGAGCAGCGTGAACGCCTCCTCGTGCGTCGGCGCGAGCAGGTAGTCCCCGCCCTTGCGGTCCTGGAGGCGGAACAGCAGATCGCCGTACTCATCCCAGCGCCCGGTGGCCTCGTACGCCTCGCGCGGCATCAGCGCGGGGAAGTGCACCTCCTGCGCACCCGCGGCGGCCATCTCCTCGCGGATGACGGTCTCGATCTTCGCCTTGACGCGCAGGCCGAGCGGCAGCCACGCGAAGATGCCCGCCGCCTGCGGTCGGATGTACCCGGCGCGGATCAGCAGCTTGTGACTGGTGACCTCGGCACCGGCAGGATCTTCGCGGAGCGTACGGAGGAAGAAGTTCGAAAGACGAGTGACCACGGCTCAAGTGTAGTGAGCCGCGGTCACCCGCCTCGTCGCTCAGTTGAGGGCCGGGAGTCCCTGCGGCACGACACCGCCGCCGTAGAGGCTCTCGGCGAGCTCCTGCAGGGCCGTGAGCGCCACTCGCTGCGGCAGCGGGCCATAGGAGATGCGGGCCACGCCGAGCTTCTCGTACTCGGAGGCAGCGAGCGCGCCGGGGATGCCGATCACGCTGACCTTGCGCTCTCCGATGCCCTCGACGAGCTGTCGAGTGACGTTCGCGTCGAGGATGCCGGGGACGAACACCGCAGTGGCACCCGCATCGAGGAACGCACGCCCGCGCTGGATCGCGTCCGCGACGCTCTCCTCCACGGGGCGCGACCCGGCCCGCACGAACGCGTCGGTGCGGGCGTTGAGGGCGAACGGCACGCCCTCGGACTCCGCAGCCTTCACGATGGCCTCGACGACGGCGACCGATTCGTCGAGCGGCTTGAGGCGGTCCTCGACGTTCGCGCCGACGACGCCGGCCGCGATCGCGAGCCGGGTGGTCTCCCCCGCGTCGCCGTAGCCGTCGTCCAGGTCGGCGGTGACGGGAACGGACACGGCCGCCGCGATCCGTCCGACCATGTCGAGCATGACGTCGCGCGGGGTGTCGCCGTCGTCGTAGCCGAACGACGCCGCGATGCCGTGACCGGCGGTGGCGATCGCCTTCGTCTCCGGCAGCGCGGCGACGGCGCGTGCGGAGACGACATCCCACACGTTCACCACGCGGAGGATCTCCGGGGCGTCATAGAGTCCGACGAGGGTCTGGGCCTTGGTAGCAGTGGTCATGTCCCCACGCTAGCGGCCGGTGCGGGCACGCGGGCCGGCTGCAGCGGATCGTCCCGGTGCTCGACCTAGGCTGGCGGCATGCCCCAGCGCCGCTCGCATGTCGCCCCCTCCGCCGCCCAGACCGAGCTCGCCGCGGCGCTCTCCGCGCTGCGGGAGGCCCTGGACACGCCGACCGCGTTTCCCGCCGACGTGCTCGCGGAGGCGGAAGCGGCGTCGGCGACGACCCCGGAGCTCGACCTCACGGACATCCCGTTCGCGACCCTCGACCCGGCGGGCGCCCGTGACCTCGACCAGGCCTTCCACCTCGAGCGCGACGGCGACGGCTATCGGGTGCGGTACGCCATCGCGGACGTGCCCGGGTTCGTCGTACCGGGAGGCGCCGTGGACGCGGAGGCGCGCCGGCGGGGACAGACGCTGTACGCCGCGGACGGCACGATCCCTCTGCATCCGCCGGTGCTGAGCGAGGACCGCGCCTCCCTGCTCCCCGATGTCAACCGTCCCGCTCTCGTGTGGACGTTCACGCTGGATGCCGCGGGCACCGTGACTGACTTCCGGTTGGAGCGCGCCCTCATCCGGTCCCGCGCGCAGCTCGACTACGTCTCCACGCAAGACGCCCTGGACCGGGGCGACGGCGGTCTCGCGGCCCTGCTGCCGGAGATCGGCGCCCTCCGCCTCGAGCAGGAGCGCCTCCGCGGTGGCGCCAGCCTCAACGTCCCGGACGAGGAGGTCGTGCGCACCGACGACGGCTCCTATGCGATCGAGCGCCGCAGCCCGCTGCCCGTCGAGGAGTGGAACGCGCAGCTCTCGCTCATGACCGGGATGGCGGCCGCGGCGCTCATGATCGACGCGGGCGTCGGTATCCTCCGCACGATGCCGGAACCCGACGAGACGGCGTTCGCGGCCTTCCGCCACCAGACGGAGGCGCTCGGGCGCCCGTGGATCACGGGCACCTACGGCGAGTATCTGCGGGGGCTCGACCGCTCCGACCCGATGACCCTTCCCGTGCTGGAAGCCGCCGCGTCGCTGTTCCGCGGAGCCGGGTACCTCGTGTTCGACGGGGAGCCGCCCGCCGACGCCGTGCAGGCCGCGATCGGAGCCCCTTACGCGCACGCGACCGCGCCGCTCCGCCGGCTCGTCGACCGCTGGGTCCTCACCATCTGCCTCGCCGTCTCGACAGGGCAGCCCGTGCCGGAGTGGGTGCGTTCCTCGCTCGGAGACCTCCCCGCGCTCATGCAGGACTCCGGCCGACGGGCGTCGCAGCTGGACGCGGACACCGTGAACCGCGTCGAGGCCGCACTGCTCACTCCCCTGGTGGGACAGACGGTCGAGGCGACGGTCATCGAGCTCCGGGGCGAGCGGGCTGCCGTCCAGATCGCGGAGCCTGCAGTGACGACGACCGCGCCGGTGACCCCCGACACGAGACCCGGGGACGTGGTCTCGCTGCACGTCGTGCGCGTGGACATCGCGACGGGCGAGATCGAGCTCGCTGTCTGACTCCGCCGGATCAGGCGAGGACGCCGGATCAGGCGCTTCCCGGTACGAGAGCCTGTGCCGCCGCGATCGCCTGATCCGGCACAGCGTCAGCCCGAGGGGCGCCGGTCGTCGGCGCCTCCCGGGACGAAGGGTTCGCGGCGCGAGTCGGCGAGGAACTGGAACTCGCAGGTGGTCGGGTGCAGGCGGGGTTCGTGCGCTGACCTCATCGCGGGAACAGGCAGTCACGCGACAACAGGCGACACCGGGCGCTGGCGCCTGTCCTCGCGCGAACGCCTGAGCCGGGCGAGGGCTCAGGAGGCGGGAGTCGCGGTCGTCGTCATCACGAGGAGCTGGGGGTCGGACAGCTCCAGAGCCACCGTGATGGCGGCGAACGCCGCAAGGGAACGGACATGTGTGCCGCCGCAGAGGATCACGGCCTCGCCCTGGGGGAGGTCGCAGTGCCAGCGCCGTCGGTCGACGATGGTCGGCCCGTCCACCTCGATACGGCTCGCGGCAGCCGCGGAGACCCACGCGGCGAGCTGCGCGTTGATGCGCTGCTCGCGGTCCGCCAGCGTGGCCGCGAACGTCTCCGTGTCGAAGCCCGCACGGCGCAGACTCTTACCCAGGCGGTACTCGTCGACCGCACCGTCCTCGTGGATGCGGCTGGACTGGTTCGCGCGTCCCTCGAAGTCCGGATTTCCCAACGCATCGTCCCCCGGGTCCTTGCGCCAGAGGTCGGCGACCGCGAGGTCCAGGGCGAGGGAGGCGAGGTGGCACGCGGTGTGACCGCGGCTGAGGCCGACGCGATGCTCCTCGTCGACCGAGAGCACCACGCGAGCCCCCTCTGCGAGCCACGCCGGCGCCGCGCCCTCCAGCCGGTGAGCGACCAGCCACGTCCACCCCTCGGTCCCGCGCTTGACAGGAATCTCGCTGCCCACTGCGAACTCGCCGTCGTCCGATACCGCAGCCATGAGCGCCTCGGTCACGCGGACGGATCCGCCCTCGCCGGAGATCGCGCCGGTGTCGCCTGGCTGATCGGGCCAGGTGTGATCGACGGGGTGGAACGGGGTGGCGTCGACGACGATCACCGTCCCGTCCGCGTCGTCCGCCACGCGGGTCACGACGGCGTCTCCGCGGAGGGTGCCGTCCGGGAAGGTGACGATCGTGGGCGTGGTCATGGGTCTCCTCGGAAAGGGGCGGCGGAGCCGACGGGGCACCGGGTGTCAGTGGGACGGCGGGATCGTGAAGCTGACGAGCCGGTCGCCGTCGACGACGAAGATCCCCTCGGACTCGCCGTTGAAGACGCGACTGCGCCAGCCGAAGCGGATGCGCGTCGTGTCGCCGTCCGTGGCGGCCGAGAGCACGTCCATCCGCGCCCCGGCGCCGATCGCATCGCTGTCCGCCCAGCCGCGCACGCCGTCGGCACCGGTCTTCACGGTGCCCCAATCGTTCACGAAGCCGTCCGGCGTGAACGCGGCGACGAAGGCCTCGGTGTCTCCGGCGTTGATCGCGTCGATCATGGCCTGGACCGGTGCGGGCAGGAGGAAGTCGGGCATGGCGCTCCTCGGCTCAGGCGGTGACGACCTGGGCGGTGCCGAGCGGAGCGTCCGGTCCCATCTCGGCGGCGATGCGGTTCGCCTCCTCGATGAGGGTGGCGACGATGTCGGCCTCCGGGACGGTCTTGATGACCTCGCCC